>Ga0209158_1001210_pt1 | contig 17432 bp, 10 predicted proteins | sample GraSoiAngelo_140_FD_185897 | JGI IMG/M metagenome (GOLD analysis project Ga0209158, IMG submission 185897) | Grasslands soil microbial communities from the Angelo Coastal Reserve, California, USA - 14_0929_12_30cm (SPAdes) (version 2) | ecosystem: Environmental > Terrestrial > Soil > Grasslands ...
CGCACGTCGCCCGGCGGCGTGGCGTGCAGCAGCAGCTGGGTCGACCCCAGGATGGCCGTGAGCAGGTTGTTGAAGTCGTGGGCGATCCCTCCGGCCAGCTGGCCGACGGCCTCCATTTTTTGCGACTGGCGCAGCTGGTCCTCCAAGTGGCGCTGGGCGGTCACGTCGCGCGCCAGCACCAGGCGGGACCGGCGGCCGGCAAACTCGAGGGGCCGGGCGACCAGGTCCACCTCGAACACCCGGCCGTCCTTGGCGCGGTGGCGCACGCCCGTGCGGACGGCGCCCTCGTCGGGGCGGCGCGCCAGCTCCCGCTCCAGGCGGCCCTGCTCCTCGGCGGATCGGATGTCGCGGATGGTGAGAGCGAGAAACTCGGACTCCGAGTACCCGTAGCGGGTGATCGCCGCCTCGTTCACCGCCATGATGCGCAGCGTCTCGAAGTCGTACACGAACATGGGCTCGGGGTTGGTTTCGAACAGCAGCCGATACTTGCGCTCGCTCTCGTGCAGCTGCTCCTCGGTGCGCTTGCGCTCGATGGCCATGGCGACCTGGGTCGAGACGAACTGCAGGATGTGGCGCTCCGTCTCGCCGTAACGCACGCCCGGTGCGTACGTCTGGGCGACGAGCACGCCGATGGGACGATCGCCGATCTTCAGGGGCACACCGACCCAGTCGATGGACGGCGCCCCGATCAGCTCGACCTGGCCCCGGCGCTCGAGCTCGGCCTGGACCTCGGGTGTGACGAGCAGCGGCTCGCCCGTTCGCAGCACGTATTCGGTGAGCCCCTTGCCGGGCCGCTTGGAGGGGAAATCGTTGTCGTACTCATCCACGTGATACGGGAAGGTGAGCAGGTCGGCCGCGGCGTCGTACAGCGCGATGTAGAAGTTCTTCGCCGGCATCAGCTCGCCCACGATCGCGTGGATCGCGCGGAACAGGTCCTGCAGGCTCCCCGTCGCGTGCGCGGCCTCGGAGATGCGATAGGTGGCGAGCTGGATCCGCTCCGCGCGCTTGGCCTCTGTGATGTCGCGGAAGCTCCACACGCGGCCCACGCTCTTCCCGCCGATGCGCTGCGGTTGGGACAAGCGCTCGAAGATGCGCCCGTCCTTGAAGGCCAGGACGTCGAAGCTCGACGCCTCGGGCCGGGCGTACAGGTCGCGCACCTTGTTCATGAACCCCTCGGGATCCGCCAGCTGCTCCAGCACGAACGCGATCGTCTGGGGGGCGTCCTTGGTCTCGAGGATCGAGTCGGGAATGCGCCACAGCTCGGCGAACTTGCGGTTGAAGCTGACGATGTGACCCGCGAGGTCCACGACGAGGATCCCATCGGCCGTGGACTCGAAGGTGGCGTTCAGGAGCGACAGGGTCTCGCGCAGATCCCGCTCGGCGCGCTCCCGCTCCGTGATGTCGCGTGCCACCAGCACGACGCGGTCCGGCGCCATCGGCGAAATGGCCGCGGCGAACCACACCGTCCGACCGCCGATGGGGAGCGAGTACTCGAAGTGCACCGCTTCCCGCCGCGCGAGGGCCTGCCGGATGAGGCCGAGGAAGTGGTCAGCCTGCGGTCGATCGAACACGTCGTGCAGCGTGCGGCCCAGCAGCTCGGCGGCGGGCCGGTACAGCAGGGCCGTGTTGGTGGGCGCGATCTTGACGTAGCGGCCGTCCGCGTCGAGCACGAGGATGACGTCGCTGATGGCCGCGAACAGGGCCTCGAGCTCGGCGTCGGCGCCGCGCAGCGCGGGGGTGACGGGCTTGGCGGTGCTCATCGGGGGTGCGTCACGCCGCGTCCGGTCGCGGGGGCGGCTCGTTCAGGACGAGCCAGTAGAGCCCGAGCTGGCGCACGGCCTCGACGAACTGCCCGAAGTCGACGGGCTTGCGGATGTAGCTGTTCGCCCCCAGGCCGTACCCGGTGACCACGTCCTTTTCCTCCCGCGACGAGGTGAGGATGACGACGGGGAGGAGACGCGTGCTCGGGTTGGCGCGGATCCGCCGCAGCACCTCGAGGCCGTCGACCTTGGGCAGCTTCAAGTCGAGGAGCACGAGCTCGGGCGTGGCGGCACGCCCGGCGCGCGGGCCGGTGCCGAACAGCCAGTCGAGGGCCTCGGCCCCGTCGCGGGCCACGACGATCTCGTTCTGGATGTTGTTCTTCGCGAGCGCGCGGCGGGTCAACGCCTCGTCGTCAGGATTGTCCTCCACCAAGAGGATCGAGCGGTCGTGCATGATTCGCTCCAGCTCAAAGCGTGAAATAAAAGGTCGCGCCCCGGTCGGGGGCGCCCTCGGCCCAGACCTGGCCGCCGTGGCGGTGGATGATCCGCTGTACCGTGGCGAGCCCGATCCCCGAGCCGGGGAACTCGCCGGCCGCGTGCAGCCGCTGAAACGTGCCGAACAGCTTGGCGGCGTACGCCATGTCGAATCCGGCGCCGTCGTCGCGCACGAAAAATGCCCGCCGCCCGTCGTGCGCCATCACGCCGACCTCCACGTGGGCGGCCGGGCGCTTGCCCGTGAACTTCCAGGCGTTGCCGAGCAGGTTCTGTAACACGATGCGCATGAGCCCCGCGTCCGCTCGGGCGACCAGGTCGGGGGCGATGGCGAACGTGATGGCGCGCTCCGGGTCGCTCTTCTTGAGCTCGGTGGCCACCGCGGCGGCGAGTGCGCTCAGGTCCACCGCTGCCACCTGCAGATCGCCGCGCGTGACCCGCGACAGGCTCAGCAGGTCGTCGATGAGCGTCCCCATCCGCTGGCTCGCCGCGCGGACCCGCTGCAGGAAGTCGCGCCCCGTATCGTCGAGCCGATCATGATAGTCTTCGAGCAAGGCCTGGCTGAAGCCGTCGAGACTGCGGAGCGGTGACCGGAGGTCGTGCGACACCGAATAGGAAAACGCCTCGAGCTCCTTGTTGGCCGCTTCGAGCTGCGCCGCGTAGCTCCGCAGCGCCTGCTCGGCCCGCTTCCGCTCGGTGAGATCGCGGGTCACCTTGGCGAATCCCACCAGCCCGCCGCGGTCGTCGCGCACAGCGGTGATCACGACGTCCGCCCAGAAGCGGGAGCCGTCCTTGCGGACGCGCCAGTTCTCCTCTTCGAAGCGCCCGCCCGCGGCGGCGGCTCGCAGAGCCGCGGCGGGCCTCCCGGCGGCGACGTCCTCGGGTGTGTAAAAGCGCGAGAAGTGCTGGCCGAGGATCTCCGCCTCGGTGTAGCCCTTGATGTGCTGTGCTCCGGCGTTCCAGCTCCGCACGTAGCCGTCAGGATCGAGCATGTAGATGGCGTAGTCGCGCACGCTCCCCACCAGCAGACGCAGCCGCTCTTCGCCGGCGCGCAGCGACACCTCCGCTTCGCGGCGGGCGGTGACGTCGACCCACGAGCCCACGACCTCGATCGGCCGGCCCGTGGCGTCGCGCAGCAGCCGCGACTCGTCGTGCACCCAGCGGTATGCGCCGTCCTTGCCGCGGAAGCGGTACTCCGTGGTCAACTGGTCGTTGGCGAACAGGGCGGGCATTTCGGCGAGCACCCGCGCGCGATCGTCCGGGTGCAGATTGTCGAGCCACCACGGCGGCTGGAGCGGCTCGTCCGATCGGTACCCAGTGATCCGCGTGACGTTCTCGCTCACCCAGCTGGGCGAGAAGGTGGTCCCGGAGACGGTATTCGCATAGATGACCGCCGTGCTGGAGCCGAGCATCTGCTGGAAGCGCGTCTGCGTCCTCCGCAGTGCCTGCTCGGCGCGCCGCCGCGCGGCCATCGCACGACCGACCAGCACGCCCGCGAGGCCGGCGAGCACGCTCGCGACCAGCACCCCGGTCCAGGCCGCCAGGCGCGCCAGGCGGGCCCGGGCCTGCAGCGTGGCGGATCGCTCCGCCAGGAGCCGCGCCTCGTCGTCTTCCATTCGCGTGACCAGCTCGTGCGCCAGCTGCGTGAGCTCCTTCCCGCCGCCGCCGATCACGGCCCGGGCGGCCGCGGCGAGGCCCGCGGTGCGGCGCGTATCGATGGTCCGTCGGAGCCGATCCAGACGGGTCGCGACCAGCGTCTCCAGCGAATCGAGCCGGCGCTGTTGCGCCGGGTTGTCCGCGGTCAGAGCCCGTAGACCCGCCAGCCCGCTCCGCAAGGTCGTCCGCGCCATGTGATAGGGCGCGAGGTAGCTCGTGTCGCCCGTGATCACGTAGCCGCGCACGCCCGTTTCGGCTTCGATCAAGTCGGCGAAGGCGCCTTCGAGCTCCGCGCGCACCTGCAGCGTGTGGGCCACCCAGCGCGCGCTGTCCACCGTGGCCTGCGTGCTCCGCAGCGCGGCCGCGCCGACGCCCGCGATGATCGCGACGGCGACGCCAAACCCGATCTGGATCCTGCGCTCGAGCGACAGGCCCGTCCCGGTCAAGCGCGCTTCCGCCGCTCGATGGTGCCGTCCAGCACGTCGCGCACGGTGCGCGCCAGAGTGTCCGGCGTGAAGGGTTTCTGCACGAACACGAACCCGGGCTCGAGCACGCCGTGTCGCGTGATGGCGTCGTCCGTGTAGCCCGACATATAGATGACCCGCGTCTCGGGCCGCAGCGCTGCGAGGCGGGTCGCCAGGTCCCGCCCGGAGAGTCCCGGCATGATGACGTCCGTGAGGAGCACGTGGATGGGACCCGAGTAGCGTTGCGCGACGTCCAGGGCGGCTTCCGCGCTCGCGGCCTCGAGCACGCGGTAACCGTAGCGCTCGAGGGCGTGGCGCGCGACCGCGCGCACCGGAGCTTCATCTTCTGCCACGAGCACGGTTTCGCTGCCGCGGGCGACGGGAACGGGCGCGGCGCGGCCGCTCGCCGGCTCGACCGCCCCTTCGACGCGAGGCAGGTAGATCTTGAACGTCGTCCCCGCGCCGAGCTCGCTGTACACCCAGATGAATCCGCCACTCTGTTTCACGATGCCGTACACCGTGGCCAGCCCGAGGCCCGTGCCCTTGCCCTTCTCCTTGGTGGTGAAGAACGGCTCGAACAGGTGGGCCTGGGTCTCGGGGTCCATGCCCGTGCCCGTGTCGCTGACGGCGAGCATGGCGTATTTCCCCGGGGGGGCGGGGTAGTGCTCCGCTGCATAGCCGCCGTCGAACTCGACGTCGGCCGTCTCGATCGTGAGCTGGCCCCCCGTGGGCATGGCGTCGCGCGCGTTGACCGCCAGGTTCATGATCACCTGCTCGAGCTGACCGGCGTCCGCCCGCACGCGGCCCAGCGTCGGGGCCAGCACGGTCGCCAGCTTCACGTCTTCGCCGAGCAGGCGGCGCAGCATTTTCTCGAGCTCGCTCACGAGCGCGTTCAGATCCACCACGCGCGGCTGCAGCACTTGCTGGCGGCTGAACGCGAGCAGCTGGCGGGTGAGCCCGGCGGCGCGATCCGCCGCCTTATGAATCTCCTCGGCGTCCTGGCGCCGCGGGTCCTTGGGGGCAAGGTCCTCGAGCAGCAGGTCGGCGTACCCCGTGATGGCGGTAAGGATGTTGTTGAAGTCATGGGCGATCCCGCCCGCCAGCCGGCCCACCGCTTCCATCTTCTGCGCCTGGCGCAGCTGCTGCTCCAGCTGCACGCGCTCGGTCACGTCGCGCCCGATGCCCAGGATGCCGATCAGCCGGTCATCGCGGAGCTGGGCCGTGGCCGAGAACTCGGCGAGGCGATAATCGCTTTTGCTCGTGTGGATGCGGAACTGAGCGGTGGGCCGCTCCTCGCCCCGCACGACCCGGCCGAACAGCTCGAGCGCGAGCGGCAGGTCCTCCGGGTGCACCAGCTGGTCGAACGGCTTGCCGAGCCACTCGCCGCGGGGCGAGCCGGTGATCGTTTCGAACGCGGGATTGAGCGAGGCGATGATCCCGTCGGGCGAGAGGGCGAAGATCACGTCCCGCACACCCTCCACGAGCGAGCGGTACTGCTCCTCGGAGTCGCGCAGCGCCAGCTCCGCCTCTTTGCGCTCCGAGATGTCGCGGAAGTTGACCACGATCGCGCCGACGGCTGGCTCGCCGAGCCGGTTGACGACGACGGCTTCCACGGCGCGCCAGGACGCGTCCCGGTGCAGCAGCCGCAGCTCGATCGTGAGCGGGGTGCCAGGACGTGCGGCCAGATCCGCCAGGAGCCCCAGCAGCCGGGGTGCGTCGTCGGGATGCAACAGCTCGAGGGCGCTCCGGCCGGCGAGCTCGCTGGGCGCGAAGCCGAACAGCTTTTCGGCCGAATGACTGAGGAACAACACCGTGCCGTCGGCGCTGAGCAGGGCGATCGCATCGGCCCCGTGCTCGATCAGGGCGCGGAACCGCTCTTCGCCCTGGCGACGCGCTTCCTCGGCCTGCGCCTGCTCCTCGCGCGCCTGCTTCAAGTCGAGCGCGCGCTGGACCGCGGGGCCAAGACGCTCCAGGTGATGTTTCACGACGTAGTCAGTCGCGCCGGCCTTCATGTATTCCGCGGCGATCTCTTCGTCGAGGCTGCCCGTGACGATGATCACCGGCGCGTCCGGGGTCTCCTGGTGGACGAGCCGCAGGGTATCGCGCGCCGTGAGCCGCGGCATCGAGTGGTCGGTGAGCACCAGGTCGGGAGCGAAGCTGCGGAGGGCCTCGCGCAACGCCGTCTCCGTGTCGACGCGGCGCGTGGCACAGCCGATGCCGGCGCGGCGGATCTCGCGCTCGATGAGCTCCGCGTCGGTCGCGACGTCCTCCACGATGAGGATGCGCGCGAGCGTGGGCATCGGCGTCAGCGGGGCAGCTCGTTCAGCAGCACCCAGTAGAGCCCCACGTCCGACACGGCCCGTGCGAACGACTCGAAGTCGACCGGCTTGACGATGTAGCTCTTGGCGCCGAGCCGGTACGCCGCGGCGATATCGGGCTCTTCGCGCGAGGAAGTGAGCACGATCACCGGGAGCGCACGGGTGCGCTCGTCGGCCTTGAGACGCCGCAGCACCTCGAGCCCGTCCACCTTAGGGAGGTTCAGGTCGAGCAGGACTACGCGCGGCACGATGCCGATCTCGTGCCAGGGGTGACTGCCGTCGCCGAAAAAGAAGTCGAGCGCCTCGGCGCCGTCGCGGGCCACGAACACCTGGTTCGCGATGTTGCGCTCCTTGAGCGCGCGCAGCGTCAGCTCCTCGTCGTGTGCGCTGTCCTCGACCAGTAGGATTTCGACCTCGTGAGGGAGAATCATGCGCGCCCGCGCTCCGGCAGGGTGAGGGAAAAGGAGGCGCTCGTCGCACGTACTGCACCGGCTCATCACCGGGGCGCCGCCCGTCCAAAATGGCGCGGGCGGCTTCCCGAAAACAGGGTGCCGTCGTGACCATGCCCTCGCCGTCGCATGTCCAGTGTGTCGCGTTCTGACCGTCCTTGCCGCAAAAACGCCCTAGTCCCGCTCCCGGGAACCCCCATGTTGCTCCCGGTGTCGCCCCCAATCTAGGGGTTTTTAGTGTGGCGTGGCCGCCTCATCCACCGCACGTGAGCAGGGGGGGAGAGGGGCACGTGACGACGCTCACGCCGGTGCCGTTTAGAAACCCCAGCTTTGGTAGCTATGGGTAAGCCCTTGCGGGTGCTGATGGTCGAAGACTCGGAGGACGACGCGCTCCTGGTGCTGCGCGAGCTCCGGGCGGCGGGCTACGACCCGACGCACGAGCGGGTCGACACGGCGGCCGCCCTCGAGGCGTCGCTCGATCGCCACCCGTGGGACTTGCTGATCGGCGACTACAGCATGCCGCACTTCAGCGGCACCGCGGCCCTGGCGATCCTGCGGGAGCGCGGCCTCGACATCCCCTACATCTGCGTGTCGGGCACGATCACGGAAGAGCTCGCCGTGGCAGCGATGAAGGCGGGCGCCAACGATTACGTCACCAAGGGGCAGCTCAAGCGCCTGCTCCCCGCGATCGAGCGCGAACTGCGCGAGGCGCAGGCGCGAGCGACGCTGCGCGCCACCGAGGCGAGCTTCGCAACGCTGGTCGAGCATGCCCCCGTCGGGATCTACCGCTCGAGCCCGGAGGGCCGGTTCCTGTCGGCGAATGCCGCGGTCGTGCGGATGCTGGGATATGAGTCCGCCGCGGACGTGTTGGGCCTCGACATGGCGCGGGATGTGTACGCCGATGCTGCCGAGCGGCAGCGATTGGTGGAGCGCGATACCTACAGTGACCGCCAATACGACAGCGTCGAGGCGACCTGGAAGCGTCGCGACGGCCGCCTGCTGACCGTGCAGCTCAGCGTGCGCGCCGTGCGGAATAGGGCGGGGCAGGTCGAGTACTACGAGACCTTCGTCCGCGACGTCACCGACCAGCGACGGTTGCAGCAGCAGGTGCTGCAATCTCAGAAGATGGAAGCGGTGGGACGGCTGGCCGGCGGGATCGCGCACGACTTCAACAACCTGCTCACCGTGATCACGAGCTACAGCGATCTGCTGCTGGAAGACCTCGCGCCGGGCGATGCCAAGCGCGACGACCTCGAGCAGGTCCGGAAGGCGGCGGACGGCGCGGCGGCGCTCACGCGCCAGCTGCTCGCCTTCAGCCGGCAACAGGCGGTGGAGCCGCGGGTGGTGAGCCTGAACACGGTGGTCGAGGGTCTCCACAAAATCCTCCGCCGGGTGATCGGCGAGGACATCGAGCTGACGACCACGCTCGCCCCGGACCTGGGGGCGGTGCGGGCCGACGTCGGTCAGCTCGAGCAGGTGCTCATGAACCTGGCCGTCAACGCGCGCGATGCGATGCCCACGGGCGGCAGGCTCACGGTCGAGACGGCCAACGTGGAGCACGACCCGGACTACGCCCGCGACCGCGAAGCGGCGGCGGTGCGCCAGTTCGCGATGCTCGCCGTGAGCGACACCGGCTGCGGCATGGACGAGGCGACCAAGGCCCGGATTTTCGAGCCGTTCTTCACGACCAAGGAGCCCGGTAAGGGCACCGGCCTCGGCCTCGCGACCGTGTACGGCATCGTGAAGCAGGCGGGCGGGTTCATCTGGGTGTACTCCGAGCCCGGCCAGGGCACGAGCTTCAAGATCTATCTGCCGGAGGTGGACGCGACGGCGGAGCGGACCACGGCCGTGGCGGGCGCGCGCGCGCCGCGCGGGACCGAAACGGTGTTGCTCGTCGAGGACGCCGCCGCCGTCCGTGCCGTCACCAAACAGGTGCTGGAGCGTCAGGGCTATGTGGTGCTGGAGGCGCCAGACGGCGAGGCGGCGTTGCGCCTGGCCCAGCAGCATCGCGGCCCCATTCACCTGCTCCTGACGGACGTCGTGATGCCGCGCGTGAGCGGGCGGGAGCTGGCGGAGCGGCTCACGCAGGTCCGGCCGGACATGAGGGTGCTGTACGCGTCGGGGTACACGGACGACTCGGTCGTGCGGCATGGGATCCTCGAGTTGGGGACCGCCTATCTCCAGAAGCCATTTTCCCCGGAGTCGCTGGCGCGCAAGGTCCGCGACGTGCTCGACGCGGCGATCCAGGATTGAGGGGGCGAAGCGAACTCACAGCGCGAGGGGGTACCGACGGATGGCTGACCGGATGGCCGTTGCAGCCGCGACAGCGCTGCTCCTCATGGTGGGTCTGGTCAGCTTCGCCCCGCCCGCGTTCGCCCAACAGCCGGACTCAGCCGCCCAGGCGGACTCCTTGAAAGCGCTCAGCATCGAACAACTCATGAACGTGGAGGTCACCTCCGTCTCCAAGCGGCCCGAGCGACTGGCCCAAGTGGCGTCGGCCATCCAGGTCATCACCCAGCAGGACATTCGTCGCTCCGGTGCCTCGAGTCTCCCGGAGGCCCTGCGCCTCGCCACCAACCTGCAGGTGGCGCAGATCGATTCGCGCCAATGGGCCGTCAGCGCGCGCGGCCTGAACAGCACGTCGACCAACAAGCTGCTGGTGCTGATCGACGGACGGACGATCTACACACCCTTGTTCTCCGGGGTGTTCTGGGACGTCCAGGACGTGCCCCTGCAGGACATCGACCGCATCGAGGTCATCAGCGGGCCCGGGGCGACCCTGTGGGGAGCCAACGCCGTCAACGGGGTGATCAACGTGATCACCAAGAACGCCAAGGACACGCAGGGACTCCTCGTCTCGGGCGGCGGCGGCAGCGAGCTACGCGGCTTCGGGAGCGCGCAATACGGCGGCGCGCTAGGTCAGGAGGTGCATTATCGGCTGTACGGAACCGGGTTTGCTCGTCAGCCAACGCTGCTCCCTACCGGCATCGATGCAGGGGATGACTGGCACTTCGGACAGGGCGGCTTTCGGATGGATTGGGACCGCTCGGAGGGGAGCCGCGTCAGTCTCCAGGGGGACGTTTACCGTGGCCGAATCAGCCAGCCGGGCGCCGGGGACGTGGCGGTGAGCGGTGGCAACCTGAACGGGAGCTGGTCGCACACGATTTCCGCCAACTCCGACGTGCGGGCGCACCTCTATTACGACCGTACCAATCGCGACATTCCGAGCACGTTTGGCGAGCAGCTCGACACGTACGACGTCGACCTGCAGCATCATGCGCGCTTGGGCACCAGCCATGACGTCGTGTGGGGACTGGGCTACCTTCTGATCAATGACCGCGTGGCCAACAGCTCCCAGCTGGCGTTCTTGCCGGCACACGTGGCGCGACAGTGGTTCACCGGATTTGTTCAGGACGAGATCGCGCTTGTCTCGGACCTTCACCTCACGCTCGGCACCAAGATCGAGCACAACGATTATACCGGCGTCGAGATCCAGCCGAGCGGTCGCGTGAATTGGACGGTCAATGAGTTCGGCACCCTGTGGGCGGCCGTTTCCCGCGCACTCCGGACACCGTCGCGAATCGACCGGGAATTCTTCGCACCGGGCCAGCCTCCCTACTTCCTCGCGGGCGGTCCGAACTTCCACTCCGAGGAAGAGCTGGCCTACGAGCTGGGATACCGCCATCAGCGGGGGCCCGTTGCCCTCTCCCTGGCGACGTTCTACAGCCGCTACTACGGGCTCCGCAGCCTGGAGCAGACCAACCCGCCGGCGGCTTTCCCGCTCGTCATCGGCAACGGGCAGGACGGCGAGTCATACGGCGCCGAGCTCACCGGCGATTATCGCGTCACGGATCGCTGGCGCCTCGTCGCCGGCTACACCGAGCTGCGAATCCACGTCTGGGCGTTGCCCACCAGTACCGACGGCTCCCGGGGCAGCACGGAGAACCATACACCCGATCGTCAATTCTCCCTGCGGTCGTCTCTGGATCTCCCGGGGCGGCTGAGCCTCGACGGCACGTTTCGGACCGTCGGTGACATCGTCAACCAGCAGGTCCCGGCGTACGGCGAGCTCGACGTGCGCCTCGGCTGGCAGCCGGTTCCGGCGCTGGAGGTGTCTCTGGTCGGGCAGAATCTCTTGCACGATCATCACGTCGAGTTCGGCTCGCCGACCGCGCGCAGCGAAATCAAGCGCGGCGTCTATGGGTCGCTCGAATGGCATTTCTGAGCGCCCGGTTGGCGCGGGCGTGCAAGCCGCTCGCAGTGTGGGGGGTATGGGTGGCGTGGATCCTGGGGTCCTCGCTGGCGCTCGTGCCGGCTCCCGACCTGGCGGCGCAAGCGGCGCGGCCCTCGGAGTATCAGGTGAAGGCCGTGTTCCTGTTCAATTTCGCCCAATTCGTCGATTGGCCGCCTGAAGCCGTTGCGGACTCCCAAGCGCCGCTGACCATTGGTGTGTTGGGCGAAAATCCGTTCGGCGACGTGCTCGATGCCACGGTCCGCGGGGAGCGTCGGGGAGCGCGGTCCTTCGTGGTGCGTCGCTACCAGCGAGTGGAAGACATCAAGATCTGCGACATCCTGTTCATCAGCCGGCCCGAGGGAGACCGGCCGGAGGGCGTGCTCGCCGATCTCAAGCGCCGGCCGATCCTCACGGTGAGCGATGCCGACGGATTCGCCGAGCATGGAGGCATGATCAGATTCGTCACCGATCGAAACCGCATCCGGCTCAAGATCAACCTCGGGGTGGTCCAAGCGGCACACCTGACCATCAGCTCCAAGCTCTTGCGGGTGGCCGAGATCATCAATCCACCTGGGCCTTGAGATGTCACTGCGCGACTGGCCGATCAGGAAGAAGCTGACGGCGCTCCTCCTGCTGATCAGTAGTTTGGTGCTGCTGCTGACGTCCGCGGCGTTTGTGACGTACGAGGTCGCGGCGTTCCGGCAGACGACGCTGAAGAATCTGTCCACGCTCGGTCGAGTCATCGCGGCGAACAGCACCGCTTCGCTGGCGTTTGCGAATCAGGCCGACGCGAAAGAGATCCTTTCCGCCCTGAGAGCCGAGTCGCATGTCGTGGCGGCTGCCCTGTACGACAAGGACGGCCGGTTGTTCTCCCGCTACCCTGCGAACCTGCGGGACGATGCTCTTCCGGCGGCACCGGAGCGCGACGGATACCGGTTCGAGCACGGCTACGTGATCGGACTGGAGCCGGTCGCGGAGACGGGGAATCCGCGTCTCGGTACCCTGTATCTCCAGTCAGATATGAAAGCCGTATCCCACACGCTGCGCCTTTCCGCCGCCATCGCCGCGGGGGTCATGGCGATCTCGCTGCTGATGGCCTACTTCCTGGCCGCGGTCCTACAGCGACGGGTCGCGGATCCGATCCTCGCCCTGGCGGAAACCGCTGCGGCGGTCTCCACGCGCCAGGACTACTCGGTGCGGGCGCCCAAGCTCGGCGAGGACGAATTGGGCACGCTCACCGACGCCTTCAACCTCATGCTCGGACGCATCGAGGATCAGAACCGCGAGCTGCGACACTACGCCACCGAGCTCGAGCAGCGGGTCGCGGATCGCACCCACGAGCTGGAGGACCGCAACGAAGCGCTCCGGCGCAACGCGGCGGAGCTGCTCGCCGCCAATACCGAGCTTGACGCGTTCGCCTACTCTGTTTCGCACGACCTGCGGGCACCCCTGCGCAGTATCGACGGGTTCAGCCAGGTGCTGCTGGAAGACTACGGCACGCAGCTGGACGAGTCGGGACGAGATTCCCTGCAGCGGGTGCGGGCCGCCAGTCAGCGGATGGCTTTGCTCATCGACGACCTGTTGAAACTCGCCCGTTTCAGCCGAGCGGAAATGCGCACCGAGGTCGTGGACTTGAGCAAGATCGCGGGGGAGATCGCGGCGGAGCTCCAGCGGTCCACTCCGGAGCGGCAGGTGGAAATCGCGATTGCCCAGGGGCTCGAAGCGCGGGGCGACGCGCGGCTGCTGCGAGTGGTTCTCGAGAACCTGCTGCGCAACGGTTGGAAATACACCGCAAAACAGCCGCGGCCCCGGATCGAATTCGCATCGGTCGCCGGGAACGGAGAGCGGGTCTTCCTGGTCCGGGACAACGGGGCCGGCTTCGACATGCAGTACGCGGACAAGTTGTTTGGGGTGTTCCAACGTCTGCACTCCGCGGCCGAATTCGAGGGTACCGGCGTGGGCCTGGCCACCGTCCGCCGCATTATCACCCGGCACGGCGGTCGGATCTGGGCCGAGGCCGTCGTCGATCAGGGAGCGACGTTCTACTTCACCCTGTGAGGTTGGGAGGCTGTGGGCAAGCGGGCTGTACTGGTTGCTCATGAATCGCGTCGCGCCGGTACCCCGAAGACTCTAAGGTCGTTCCTCCCGCCGGTCGAGCTGTGGCTGCACGTGCTTGACGTAGCAGTCGGGACAGATGCTGTGGGTGACGAGCCGCTCGAAGTGCTGCTCGATGTAGCGCTCGAGCGGCTCCCATTCTTGGTTGTCGTTGCGAATCCGCTTGCAATAGGAGCAGATGGGGAGCAGTACCTCGAGCTGCTCGAGCTCCTTGCGGAGGCCCAGGATCCGCTCCGCCACCTTGAGCCGGGCGCGTAGCTCGTCGGGGTCGAACGGCTTCGCGATGAAATCGTCCGCCCCGGCCTCCATACCCGCCAAATACTGCTGCTTGCCGCCGCGTGCGGTGACCAGGATGAAGTAGACGTACGGCTCACGCGTGCGCGCACGGATGCGGCGGCACAGCTCCGGGCCGTCCATCTCCGGCATGTACCAGTCGGAGATCACGATGGGGATGCGCGCCAGCTGGAGCAGCTCCCAGGCCTCGCGGCCGTCGTGGGCGGTCTTCACCTCGTAGCCGGCGGCTTTGGCCAGCGCGCCGAGCTGCGAGCTCGACACGGCGTCGTCATCCACGACCAGCACCGGAATCGCGTTAACCATCCCCACCGCCTTTCACCGTTGTCTGAAGGTAGTCGAGCGCCGCCTGCGCTTCGCGGCGCACCTCCTCCAGCTTGTCGCGCGCCCCCACCACGTCGCCACCCCGGGCCGCGGTTTCGATCTGATCCAGCAGGGCGGCGAGGCCACCGGCGCCGATGGTGGCAGCCGCCGACTTGAACGCGTGCGCCGCGCGCTGAATCGCCTCGGCCGCGTCCCCGCGCGTCGCCGCCGCCAACGTGTCGAGCCGCTGCGGCAGCGTCTGGACGAACGTCGCCAGGATGCCATCGACGGCTTCGGCCGCGCCCGCTTCTTCCATGGTGCGGCGGAACGCGGCGACGTCCACCGGAGGCGTTGCCGCGACGGTCGGCTCGGCGCCGTCCGGGCGGGTGCCCTCGACCACCGCGAATAGCTCGTGGGCCTTGAACGGCTTCGCGAGATAGCCGGTCATGCCTCGCTCCAGGCAGCGCTCGCGCTCCCCGCTCAACGCGTGCGCCGTCAACGCGATGATCGGGAGCGCGGCACCCTGCGGCAGGGCGCGAATCTGCGCCGTCGCCTCGAACCCGTCCATCTCGGGCATCTGGATGTCCATGAGCACCAGATCGTAGCGCTCCGTGCCGACGGCGTCCACGGCCTCGCGGCCGTTTGCCACCACGTCCACCTGATGTCCGCGTTTCAACAGCATCGCGGTCGCCACCTGTTGATTGACCGGATTGTCTTCGGCGAGCAGGATCCGCAGCGCATGGCGTGACTCGGCGATGGAGTGACGAGTGACGAGGTCGGCCACGCCCTGGGCCGAGGGCGCCCCCGCGAGGACCGTGCCCACGGCTTCGATCAGGTCCGCGCGCGCGATCGGCTTGGTGAGGTACGCCTCGATGCCGAGCTGACGACAGCGCTCCCCGTCGCCCCGCTGCCCTGCCGACGTGAGTATCAGGAGCCGCGTCCGCGCCAGCTGGGAGTCGGCGCGAATTGCGGTCGCGAGCTGGAAGCCGTCCTGATCGGGCATTTGGGCGTCGAGGATGGCGAGATCAAAGGGGGTTTCCGCGGTCGCGGCGCGACGCAGTGCTTCGAGGCCGGCGTCGGCGCGGTGCGCCTCGTGCACCGCCACGCCTTCGGCGCCCAGCATGTCGCGCAGGATGCGCCGGTTGGTCTCGTTATCATCCACCACGAGCAGACGGCGGCCGCCGAGTGACACGCGCCGCGCGGGGGCGGCGGTGCCGGCCGCCGTCTCGACCGCGAAGGGCAGGGTGAACTCGAACTCGCTCCCGCGTCCGACCTCGCTCGTGACGGTCAACTGGCCGTCCATCAACGCCACCAACCGCCGGGAAATGGCGAGGCCGAGCCCGGTGCCGCCGTAGCGGCGCGTCATCGAGGCGTCCGCCTGGGTGAACTCGTCGAAGATGGTCGCGCGCTGTGGCTCGGAGATGCCGATCCCGGTGTCGCGCACCCGGAATCGCACCGACGTGCGGTCGCCGTGGTGGCCGGCCACCGTGGCGGAGACGTCGACTTCGCCTTCTTCGGTGAACTTGATGGCGTTGCCGATGAGGTTCATCAGGACCTGGCGCACGCGCGTGGGATCGCCCCGCACCAGGTGCGGCACATCGGGCGGCACCTCCACCGTGAGCTCGAGATGCTTCTCGCGTGCCCGGACCGCCAGGAGCGTGGCGGTCGCGTGCAGCACCTTCGGGAGGTCGAACGGGATCGATTCCAGCTCGAGATGCTCGGCTTCGATCTTCGAATAGTCGAGGATGTCGTTGAGAATGGCGAGCAGCGCCTCGGACGACGAGCGCACCAGCTCGAGCGCGCGGCGCTGCTCCGGCGCGAGCTCCGTGTCGAGCACCAGCTCGACGAAGCCCAAGACGGCGTTCATCGGCGTCCGGATCTCGTGGCTCATGTTCGCGAGGAACGCGCTGCGCGCCCGGGCCACGCGTTCCGCCAGGTCGCGCGCCGCGCGCATCGCCAGCTCGGCCGCTTTGCGGTCGCTGATGTCCTCGTACAGCGCCACGAGCGCGCCTTCGGCGGTAGCCTTCACCGCGGCCGCCGAGAGGCGGACCTGGATCAGGCGGCCGTCCTTGCGACGGCGCTCCACTTCCACGCGCACGATCTCGCCGCCGCGCGCCCGCGCCTCGAGGTCGCTCGACTCCGAGCGGAGCGATTCGGGCACGATCAACGTGTCGATGCCGGCCCCGATCACCTCGGCTGCGGAATACCCGAACAGCGTCTCGAACGCCGGGTTCACGCTGCGGATGGACCGCCGGTCGTCGAGCACGGCGATGGCCACGGGTGTGCTGGCGATCAGGGCGTCGAGATAGGCGTGCTGGCTGGCCAGCTCCCGTGTGGACGACTCGAGCAGCAGCGTGGCGCGCACCCGTTCCACGAAGGTGCGGTGGCCACGCCGGTGCACGCGGTCCATGCCCCAGCCGAACAAGGCGATCAGCAGCGTCGCGAGGAGGTGCGGGCGGGAATGCCCCTGCAACAAGATCCCGATGGGGAGCGGGACGAGGGTGGCGAGCAGGAGGTAGTGGAAGCTACGCCGGTCGCCCACCAGCGTCCCGGTTGCGCCGGCGACGATGCCGGCGAGCACGACCAGGATCAGGGCGGCGTGGGCGAGGTCGAGCGCCGGGATTGCCGCGGCGGCGCCGAACCCCCACGCTAGCCCGACAGCGGCCACGGTAAGACGCACTCCGCGCAGCGCTTCTTCGGCGGACGGCGTGCGCCGGCCCAGCCCAAACCGCCACCAGGTCCGCAACGCGGCGGCGGCGGTCACGGCGCCGACCCACCCGAGCGTGAGCGGCAGCGGCAGGGAGTTCCACACCAGGGCGGCCACGACCAGGACGAGCACAACGTGCAGCCCCTCGGCGAGCGGGCCGCCCCTGAGGAGCTGCCCCAGCGCTGCGTGCCGCACCTCGGCGTCCACCTGGCGATCCGCTCTCGGTGCAGTCATGCCCTATAGTATCAGCTCTCCACCCTCAACGCCCGCCGAGCTGCGGCTCGACGTACTTCTTGTAGCACGCAGGACAGATGCCGTGGCTGAACTGCGCCTCGGAGCGTTTCTCGATGTAGCCCTCGAGCGAGCTCCAGTGCTCCGCGTCGTCGCGGATGCGCTTGCAGTAGGAGCAGATGGGGAGCAGGCCGGCCAGCTGCTGCAGCTCGCGACGCAGGCCGAGGATGCGCTCGGCGACCGTGAGGCGCGCCTTCAGCTCGTCCGGGTCGACCGGTTTGGCGATGAAGTCGTCGGCTCCGGCTTCCATGCCGGCGAGGTACTGCTGTTTGCCACCGCGAGAGGTGATCAGGATGAAGTACACGTACGGCGCGTCGCGGCGTGCGCGGATCCGGCGGCACAGCTCGACGCC
>Ga0209158_1001220_pt1 | contig 17387 bp, 16 predicted proteins | sample GraSoiAngelo_140_FD_185897 | JGI IMG/M metagenome (GOLD analysis project Ga0209158, IMG submission 185897) | Grasslands soil microbial communities from the Angelo Coastal Reserve, California, USA - 14_0929_12_30cm (SPAdes) (version 2) | ecosystem: Environmental > Terrestrial > Soil > Grasslands ...
CTCACCATCCCGCGCGACCGGCTGAGCTTGCCCTGGCGGTGCCACCGCCGCAGGCGGTCGATTTCGTTGCCCCCGATCTTTGCGTCCACCTCGCGCAGCTTTAGAAAATATGGCAGCGTGCAAGCTTCGTCCTGCGCAGCCAGATAGACGGGCGTGTCCCCGATCGGTGCGGTAAACCGGAACCATTCCCGCTCTCCGAAGCGCTTGCCGAAATGGAAGCGCCCAGCGCGGTAGATGCGCGGGCGCGAGGTGGCCTCATTGAAGGATTCCTCAGGAGACCATTGGGAAATGGGGTCATCGCTCTGGCTGCTCTCATACAGGCGGATGTGAATCGCCTCCACGGAGTCGAGCATTTCCGCACCACGCTTGGCCAGCAGGTTCATGAGCCCCGGCGAGACTCCGGCCGTTATGACAGCCGCGCGGTTCTTCTGCTCGAAGCGCTTGTGGAAATAAAGCTGCTCCGCCTTGAATGGCTGCTTTGTCAGCCGCGCTGCCAGGTCTATATAATGGGCGCACAGTCGCAGCGCCGCGCGCAGGATGATCTCGTTGAATATAGCCGGCCCGGCATTCACCAGCAGGTGGTTGCCCCGTGCCGCGCGGACAATCGCCCACAAATTCCGGGCGTTGACCTCTTGCACCGGGATGTGGCTCTTCTTTCCGAGGAAGCGCCGCGCGCGCTCCACGTCCCTGTCTCCGCAAGTAACAATGTGACCCTGACGGGTGAGCAGATGGGCGAGCAGAGAGCCAGTAGCTCCGACCCCGAGGATGAAGATCCGCATCAGTCCGCTAATTTAGCATGCGGTTGTATTCAGGCTGAATTACTTTGAGGATTTAAATTTCGCAACGAGCAACGCCCAGCGTTTTGCTGGCAACTTCCGCAGCCTAGCCGTTACAATAAACCGCCTCTGGCGCGTGTCCCGCCAGAAAAACAGCGGGAAGGAATTCGACCCTGAATGCCTTGTACCAGGTGCGCCGTGCAATCGCCACTAACCGGGAGGACCCGGAATGTCCGCCCGAACCGGAACACTATCTAACCGCCAATGACATCGAAAAGACTCGCGCCGCTGCTGCGGGATTTAGCGCCATGAAATGACACAACAGGAAATCCACCAGCGATTTTGGGCAAGCAGAAACGCCTGTCCCACTAGCCTGCCTGGCGCTCCTTGTATTCCTCGAGCCAGGCCATCTGGATGGTTTCGAGTTTGCCCTCATTGGACATCTTCGGGTCGCCCTCGAAGCCTTCCAGCTCGGTGACCCATTTGTGCAGATCGGTGAAGCGCACTGTCAGGGGGTCGGTGTCTGGAAACTTTTCCGCTAATTGAATGCCGATCTCTTCGAAATCGTCCCAATCCATTGTGCCAGGCATGGTTTCCCTTCGCCTCCTCTAGTGCCTCAGTATCCTCTACATCCAGCAAATCGTCTGGTCGCCCGGATAGGACGCCCCGACAATTGCCTCGACGCCCTTGGTGCCCACGGGCAAACCAGACCGCTTCTAGTGATCCGCTTCTTTGGCGTAGTTTTTGTTCCACTCGGGGATTTCGACCACCAGGTCCGCCGTGCCGTCGGGAACACACTGGCATCCCAGGCGCGATTTCGGCGTGAGCCCGGGCGCCTCGTCCAGTTGATCGAGTTCCGCGTCGGTGGGCTGGTTACACGATTCCAGGCCCTCGTGGATGATCACGTGACAGGTGGAGCAGGCGCAGACCCCGCCGCAGGCGTGATCGAGCCCCATGCTGAAGCCATTCGCGATATCCAGAATGCTGCCCGGCAGCCCGTCGTGGCCATAGGGAGTCTTCTCCGGATCTACCTCAACCGTTTTCCCCTCCCGGGCAAACGTGACTTTAAACTTCTTTGTGGCGGGCGTGTACTTCGTCTCTTCGATATAAGGATTCGTGCCGCCCATTGCTGCCACTCCTTTCCCGCGCGATTCAAACCTCGGCCACGCGCTTGCCTTGGAGCGCGGTGGCCAGCGCGCGGTTCATCATGCGCTCGGCCAGGGCCACGGTGGCCTGATTGAGGTCGTCGATGCGCGCGCGGATCAGCTTGTAATCGCCGCCAGCCATAGCCTGGCGCAGCGCGGCCACTGCGGCTTCGATCGCGCGGCGCTCCGCGGGGTCAAGCCCCACCGAGAGATCCCCGGCCGCTTGAGCCAGAGACTTCTCAGTGGCCCGCAGGATCGTTTCGCCCTCGTTGCGCGCCTCGATCAATTGGCGCTCGGTGAAGTCCTGCTCGGCGTATTCAATCGACTCTTCGAGCATGCCCTCAATCTCCGCATCGCTGAGGCCGTAGCTGGGTTGGACTTCGACCGAGCGCTCCTCACCGCTATGCAAATCCCGCGCCGCCACCTGCAGGATGCCGTTGGCATCGATCAGGAATTTCACCTCGATGCGCGCCAGCCCCGCGGGTCCCGGCGGCACCTTCAACTGGAAGCGCGCCAGCGACCGGCAATCCTTGGCCAGCTCGCGCTCGCCCTGGAGCACGTGGATGTCGATCCCGGTCTGGTTATCCACGCCGGTGGTGAACAACTCCTGGGCACTCGCCGGGATGGTCGAGTTGCGCGGGATAATCTTGACCGCCACGCCGCCCATCGTCTCGATCCCGAGCGAGAGCGGAGTCACGTCGAGCAGCAACATGTCCTTCACGCCGGTTTCGAGGATGTTCGCCTGCACCGCGGCGCCCAGCGCGACCACTTCGTCCGGATTGAGCTCCACGTGCGGGCGCCGGCCGAAATACTCTTCCACGGTGCGCTGCACCAGCGGAATGCGCGTCGAGCCGCCAACGAGGACGACTTCGTCCATCTCGCCGGGCTTCAATTTCGCGTCCGCCAGGGCACTCTTCACCGGACCCATGGTGCGATCGACGATGGGGCGTATCCACGCCTCATATTCGGCGCGGGTGATTTTGCGGACGTACACACCTCCCGCCGGAGCGGAGCCAGCGCCGCCCGGCAGCGGGAACTTCACCGTGGTCGATTCGGCCGCGGAGAGCTCGTGCTTGGCGAGAATCAGCGCCTTGCGCAGCTCCTGGGTGGCTTCGGGGTAATGGCCGAGGTCGAGCCCGAACTGCTCGCGAATTTCGGTGCGCGCGAAGCTTTGCAGCAGGTTATCGATATCATCGCCGCCCAGGTGCGTATCGCCGTTTGTCGAGAGCACCTGGTAGATGTCGCCTTCGCCGGTCGAGATCAGCTTGAGGATGGAAATATCGAACGTGCCGCCGCCCAGGTCATAGACCGCCACGTAGCCGCGCCGCTTTTCGTGCAGCCCGTAGGCCAGCGCTGCGGCAGTGGGCTCATTTACCAGGCGCAACACCACGAGCCCGGCTAGACGCCCGGCGTCCTTGGTGGCCTGGCGCTGCGCGTCGTTGAAGTAGGCCGGCACGGTGATCACCGCGCGGTCCACCTTGTCGCCGAAGAACTCTTCGGCCCAGCTCTTGAGCTCGCGCAGGATGAACGCGGAAATCTCCGGCGGCGTGAACAAGCGATCGCCCAGGCGCACCCGGATGACTTGCTGGCTTTCGGGGTCAATGCGAAACGGAAAAATTTTCAGCTCATCCTGCACGTCGGCCACTCCGCGACCCATCAGGCGCTTCACCGAATAGATGGTGCGATCCGGCTGGGTCAGCAGGCGCCGCCGCGCGGGCTCGCCCACGACGACACTGCCGCCCGCGTCCACGCTGACCACGGAGGGGCAAAGCGTCTCGCCATATGGTCCCGGAATGCACCGAGGTCGGCCCGTCTCCTTGTCCAGATAGGCGATCAGGCTGTAGGTGGTACCGAGGTCGATCCCAACCACGCGTCCCATCTTGTTCTCAGGCCTCCGCCAATTCCTTCTGCACGTTTGCGGCGAGGTTGCGGATGTAGGAGCGGCGATTCAGCAGCTCGTTCATGCGCGTCATCAGCTTTTTGCGCGCGGCGTCGTCCGCCCCTGCATCGAGCGCGGCGTCCCACTGGCCAAACACGCCATCGAGCTCCGCGTCCACCGCTCTGAGTTTCTCCTCAAAATTCTTCCGCGCGGCTTCGAGCTTGCCGCGCAACGCCGTCATCTCGCCATTGCTGCTTGTCTGCCGCGCGCCGCGCAGCTCATCGAGCCATTCGTTCAATTCAAATACCTCCTCGAGCAGCTCGGGCGGCGCTTGCTGCTTGTGCTCCCCTTCCTTGCGCATGCCTTCGCGCGCCAGCAGATACTCAACGCGGCTGATGGGGTCGCGCAAGACGCGGTAGGCGTCGTTCAACTGGGAGGCGCGGTCCAGCGAAAGCTCGCGCTCGTACTCCCCGGCGAGGACGAAATTGTCCGGATGCAGCTTCCAGCTCAACTGGTGAAAACGCTTCTCAAGCTCGGCAGCATCGAGACACAACTTGCTTGTCAACCCGAAGAGGGCGAAGTAGTCGCTGCCGCGGGGCAGCGGCTGGAGCTTGCCGCAGGCCGGACAAAAGTGCTCCCCGCCGGTGGCTGCCCCGCAGCTCCAGCAGGTGGGGTCCGCGGCAACTCTGGCCTGAGTGGTGCTCATGCGTGTTTCCAAATTCGCGGAATCGGTTCGACCAATCGTGGCGCAGCAATTTCCGGCAAGAATGACAGAATCAGGTCGAGCATTTTGAGCATCGGAGAACCCTCCGCCGGACAAAAAAAGTGGTTGGCGGGCCCCCAGCCAACCGCGCTCTGGGCTCAGATGGAACGCACGCGCGCCCGCAACGCCCTCCGAGAGGGGTTTTGCCGCTTACGCCGTGAAAGAGCTGCCACAACCACAACTGCGCGTGGCCTGGGGGTTCTGGAAGACGAATCCGGACTTTATCAGGGTCTCCAGATAGTCGAGAGTGGTGTTGTTCAAGTAGAGGTAGCTCTTCGGGTCGACAAACAGGCGAGCGCCGTGCTCCTCAAACACCTGGTCGCGGCTGCGCGCCTGCGTGTCCAAGCGCATTGCGTAGGTCAGTCCGGAACAGCCGCCACCCTGCACGCCGACGCGGAGCCCGCCGGACTCGGCGGGCACACCCTCCTTCGTCATCAATTCGCGAATTTTGCTCGCGGCTTTTTCCGTCAAATGGATCATGAACTGGTCCTCTGCGACGCGCATCGGCCGCAGCCTCGGAACATTCCCCTCAACTTGGATCAAAAACCGGTCTGGTCACCGGCGGCAATTTAACCGTGCGTCGTGGTGGTCTGGGCGGCCGGGGTCGTGTCGCCCTTCTTTCTTTTCCAGTCGCCGATGGCGGCCTTGATCGCGTCCTCTGCCAGCACCGAGCAGTGGATCTTTACCGGGGGAAGGCTGAGCTCGCGCACGATGTCCGTGTTCTTGATGGCGAGCGCTTCCTCGACGGTCTTGCCCTTGACCCACTCGGTGGCCAGCGAGGAGCTGGCGATTGCCGAGCCGCAGCCGAAGGTCTTGAACTTCGCCTCTTCGATTACCTGCGTCTCGGGATTGATTTTCATCTGCAGCTTCATCACGTCGCCGCACTCGGGCGCGCCGACCAGGCCGGTACCCACGTTGGGATCTTCCTTGGGCAGGCTACCGACGTTGCGGGGATGGTTGTAGTGGTCGATCACTTTATCCGAATATGCCATATTCTCTCACCTCGCGTTTTCACGGACGAACAAAACCCCGATTTCTCCTTAGTTTAGAGCAGTTTTTCCAAAGCCCGTAGCCCTCTCACCAACACGCTGGTGACCGCCAACTGCTTCAAGCCGGTCTCCAGTTCATCTTGCTCAGGTCAATGCCTTCCTTTGCCATCTCGTAGAGCGGCGAAAGCTCGCGCAACCGGTTCACCGTCTCAACCACGCGGTCGGTCACATAGTCGACTTCCTCTTGTGTGTTGAACCGGCCCAGCCCAAAGCGGATCGAGGTGTGAGCGAGATCCTCGCCCACGCCCAAGGCCTTAAGCACGTAGCTGGGCTCCAGCGTGGCCGAAGTGCAGGCCGAGCCGCTCGAAACGGCCACGTCGTTGATGCCCATCAACAGCGATTCGCCCTCCACGAACGCAAAGCTGACGTTGAGGTTGTGCGGCAGGCGGTGGACCATCGAGCCATTGATGTATACCTCATCGAGCTTCGCGAAGATGCCTTCCTTGAGGCGTTCGCGCAGCCGGCGCAGCCGCTCGCCCTCCTCGGCCATCTCGTTCTGACAGACCTCGCAGGCCTTGCCCATGCCGACGATGCCCGGCACGTTCAGCGTGCCCGAACGCATGCCGCGCTCGTGCCCACCGCCATCGATGATGGCTGAGACTTGTACGCGCGGGTTGCGGCGGCGCACGTAAAGCGCGCCGACTCCCTTTGGGCCGTAAATCTTATGGCCCGACAGCGAAAGCAAGTCGATATTGTCCTTCTGCACGTCCACCGGAACCTTGCCCGCAGCCTGTACTCCGTCAACGTGGAAAAAGACTCCCTTTTCCTTGGCGATCTTGCCGATCTCGGCGATCGGATTGATTACCCCGATCTCGTTATTGGCGTACATGATTGAGATCAGGATGGTCTTCGGGGTGATGGCGCGGCGCAGGTCGTCCAGGTTGATTCGGCCGTCCTTCTCCACCGGCAGATAGTTGACCTCGAAGCCGTACTTCTCCAGGCGCTTGCAGGTGTCCAGCACCGCCTTATGTTCGATTACCTGGGTGATGATGTGGTTGCCCTTCTCGCGGTACATCTCCGCGACGCCTTTGATGGCCAAGTTATTCGATTCCGTGGCCCCACTGGTGAAGATGATCTCCTTGGGATTGGCGTTGACCAAACGCGCTATCTGGGCGCGGGCGTTCTCCACAGCCTCTTCGGCGCTCCAGCCGAAGGAATGGTTGCGGCTGGCGGCGTTGCCGAACTTCTCGCCAAAGAACGGCAGCATCGCCTCGAGCACCCGCGGGTCCACCGGAGTGGTCGCGTGGTTATCCATATAAATCGGCAGATTGATAGCCATTCCAGCTCTCCTAAGTCCGCAATTCGATGAGCGCAGGTTCCTGTGGGTCTTCACCCATCTGCGCAATCGTTACCGTACTGAGCATTTGCAAGATGGATTCGTTGACGCGGCGCAGCGGTTCGCGCACTGTACACGTCGGCGTCTGGTAGCACGGGCCGCGGTGCGTCACGCAGGACGTGATCGACAGCGGGCCGTCAATCGCGCTGATCACCTCTAGCAGAGTGATCCGCGAAGGATCGCGTGCCAGTTGGTAGCCCCCGCTCGACCCATGCCTGGCCGTCACCAGATTGCGCTTCGCCAGCTTTTGCAGAACCTTAGCCATGAGCGGCGTCGAGATGCCGTACAGCTCGGCGATATCCGTGGCGCTGCAACTGCCGTCAGCGCCATGCATCGCCAAATGCTTCACGGCAATCAACCCATAGTCAGCCTTCTTCGACAGCTTCAACATGGCATATGCGACCTCTTCAGTCGCATATCAATCCTACCCTCTTAGGTGACCCAAGTCAAGTCAAGGGACACTTCTAAGTCACAATACCCTGTTAAAGTTAAATTAGGACTAAAACAGTCTGAGTTTGTCAAAAGGCACCCAGCGAAATGGATGAATTCTCCAGCCAACTGCGTCATTTTGACGCCGAATGGAGGTCGCTCGACATACGCTGCGCCCCCTGCCACTAAACCCAGCCCCAGGACCCCTTGAAGGCCGGTAGGTGTAGCAGGAGCCGCCGGCTGGTTAGCTTGCACTGCCGATGTCCGTAGACAGCCTCCGTTCTTAAATCCCAACCATCCAGAAACCGGCGGGCCGGTGCGTTCCGCTATTCGTTCCGGACTGGAGCCAGCCCTGAACTGAAGGGCCAGGGCGGAGTCCCAGGAATATCTGGAGTCGTCAGGTAAGACCCCCGTGCTGCCTTCGCTAGTTTTCCCCTCCTCCGTTCCACGACTCACCGGATTGTGAAGCCGTCCTCCGCCCCTTAGACTCACCTCGAAGTTGAAGGACAAGGAGAGCAAGTTCATCAGACCCTGGGAGTTTTCATCGCCTGGTTTTCTGTGGCTCTGACAGTGGCCATGGGGCCAAACCCAGTCCAGATCGGTAACTGTGCTGGCGGTATTTTCCCCGGCAAAGCACCGGCGCTCTAGGTTAAAATGGCGAGCCGAAGGCGCGCCTTTGGATGAAGTCGATACTTGCCATCTACCCAGGCTCGTTTGACCCGGTGACCAACGGCCACTTGGACCTGATCGAACGTGGCACCAACATCTTCCATCGCCTGATCGTGGCCGTGCTGCGCAATCTAGAAAAGGAACCACTGTTCGATCTCGCGGAGCGCGTTGAGATGTTGCGCGAGGTGACGCGACCGTGGCCGAGCGTTGAGGTTGACGTTTTCGATGGCCTACTGGTGAATTACGTGCGCCAGCGGAAAGCCCAGGTCATCCTACGCGGCATCCGCGCGATCTCCGACTACGAGTACGAATTGCAGATGGCGCTGATGAACCGCAAAATGGAACCGCAAATCGAAACCGTTTTCTTGATGCCGGCCGCAACCTACAGCTACTTGAGTTCTCGGCTGGTCCGCGAGATCGCGCGGCTGGGCGGCTCGATTCAGGGGCTGGTGCCGCCCGCGGTCGAACGACGGCTGCGCGCCAAGGTGCCCCAAGCAGCCCGAGAGGAAGCTATATGACTGTGCAACTCGCCGAGCGCGTCAACCGCATTTCGGTCTCGCCCACCATGGCGGTACTGACGGAGGCAGAACGCTACAAGGCTCGCGGCATCGACGTGGTGGATTTCGGTCCCGGTGAACCCGACTTCCCGACCCCGGAGCACATCAAGCGGGCCGGCATCCGCGCCATCGAGCAAAACTTTACCAAGTACACTGCGACAGCCGGGATTCTGCCGCTGCGCGAGGCTATCTGCAACTGGCACGCGGCGCAGTTTGGCTCGGGTTACACTCCGGCAGAGTGCATCGTCAATGTCGGCGGCAAGCACGCCATCTTCAATGCCATTAACGCGCTGATCGAGCCCGGGGAAGAAGTGCTCATCCCCGCGCCGTACTGGGTCAGCTTCCCCGATATCGTCAAGTACGCCGGGGGCAGCCCGGTCTTTGTGCCTACCGAAGCCGCCGACGGTTTCTGCCTGCGTGCCGCGCAGGTAGAGGCGGCGCTGAGCCCGAAGTCACGAATGCTGATCGTCAACTCGCCCAACAACCCTACGGGGGCGGTAGTTCCCACCGATGAATTTACCCACATCTACGAAGTTTGCCGGCGGCGTGGGGTGTGGCTGCTTTCCGACGAGTGCTATTCGCACTTCACTTACGGCGCGACGCGGCCGTATTCGGTGGCCAGCATACCCGGCTCGAAGTCATCACAGCTCATCATTGTGGGCTCACTTTCGAAGACCTTCTCCATGACCGGCTGGCGCATCGGCTACGCTCTGGCGCCCCAGTCGCTGGTAGACGCCATGGTGAAGCTGCAGAGCCAGTCCACCTCAAATCCCACTTCGATTTCGCAGCATGCGGCGCTCGAGGCGCTACGCGGGCCGATGGATTCGGTGGCGACGATGCTCGCTGAATATGCGCGCCGCCGCGCCCGCATCCTCGAGGGCCTGCGTGCCATCCCTGGTGTCACCTGCACGGAGCCCGAGGGTGCTTTCTACGTGTTCCCCAACGTGGCCTCGAAACTTCGCAACGGCGGCGCCCCGGACACTACCGCGCTCGCGCGCCAACTGCTCGAGCGCGAACACGTGGCGGTAGTGCCCGGCGACGCCTTTGGCGCCCCGGGCTTCTTACGCATCTCCTACGCCACCTCGATCGAGCGTATCGAGGAAGGGTTACGCCGCCTCGGGCGCTTCTTCGCCTCCGCGGAATCGGTCTCGTGAATCTTGAGCCATCGCGTCTCGAAACCGTTTTCCTCCCGCGCATCTGGGGCGCAAGATCGCTCGCGCCGCTCTTCCCGGAACGAACCACCCTCCCCGAACCCATCGGCGAAGCCTGGCTGACCGGGAACGACTGCCGGTTCGCCACAGGGCCCTACACCGGTCGCAAACTGGGCGAGGCATGGCGCGCAATGCCAGCGGAGTGGACTGGCAGCCGGTTGGGCGGCGAGGGCACATTTCCCCTGCTGCTGAAATTCATTTTCCCGGAGGACAAGCTGTCCGTTCAGGTGCATCCCGACGACGACTATGCGCGGCGATACGAATCGCGTGAGGGGGGCCGGGGCAAGACGGAAATGTGGTACGCAGTCTCGGCGCGCCCCGGCGCGGAAGTGATGGTCGGTTTGAAAGCGAACGTGACGCCCGAATCGTTTCGCCGCGCCGTGGCGGACGGCACGGTGGAGGATTGCCTTGAGCGGATCGCAGTCAGCGCGGGCGACGCCATCTATGTGCCCGCCGGCACGGCCCACACCATCGGTCCGGGGCTGGTGCTCTGCGAGATCCAGGAGCACTCCGACGTCACTTACCGAGTGTACGACTACAACCGTCTGACCGCCGAGGGCACTCCCCGGCCGCTGCACATCGAAAAGGCGCTCGATGTGATCCATTTCGGCGAGCAGGGCGGCGGGAAGATCGAGCCGGTGCGCATCACGCGCGGCTCGGTGACGGAAACCTACTACATTGCCTGCCGCTACTTCGCCACCGAGCGCTGGGAGTTCGCAGAACGCATCGCCGCGGTTACACAACGCCAACACTTCGATCTGTTGATTGTGCTCAGCGGAAACGGGCGGATCGAGTGGCGCGACGCCGCGGCGGATTATGCCCCGGCGCAGGTTTGGCTGCTACCGGCGGCGCTGGGTGCCTACCAGCTTGCGCCGGCGGGCCCGACGACGCTGCTGCGCACCTACATTCCCGATGTCAACGATTTCGTGCGGCGACTGGTCGATCAGCGGATCGAAGAATCTGCGTGGTCGCGACTGGTCTATCCATGAGAGAACCCCAGTTCGCCGCGCACGCCGTTATCCTAGCCGGCGGCCGCGGCACGCGCTTCTGGCCGCGCAGCCGCGCGCGCACACCCAAGCAATTGCTCAGCATTGTCGGGAAGCAAACTATGCTGCAGCAGACCGCCGAGCGCCTGGCGCCTTTGTTCACCGCTTCGCGCACTTGGGTGGTCACCAGCGACCAGCAGGCCCCTGCCGTGCGCCGGCAACTGCCGCACCTTCGGCGGGGGCAGATTCTGACAGAGCCCGAGGGCCGCAACACAGCCGCGGCCATTGGCCTGGCCGCAGCACACTTGATGCGCCAAAGCGGCGACGCGCTGATGGCTGTACTGCCCGCCGATCACTATATCGCCCAAGCGGCGCGTTACTTGCGCCTGGTCCGCGCCGCGCTTCAAGTCGCCGCGCGCGGAGAGAATCTTGTCGTACTCGGCATCCCTCCCACGCGCCCGGAAACCGGCTACGGCTACATCGAGCGCGCCGAAGGGGTGTCGCGGCCGCGTGCCGTCCGCGTGTATTCCGTGCGGCGATTCACGGAAAAACCTCCGCTGGCCCGCGCGCGCAGATACGTCGCCTCAGGGCGCTACTACTGGAATGCGGGGATGTTTTTCTGGCGCGTCTCCACTTTCCTGCGCAACCTCGAAAAGTTTCTGCCCGCAACCTACCGCCTGCTGATGAAACTCAGCGAGGACATCGGCACACCGCGCTATGCCCGGACGCTGCGACGCATCTACCCGCAACTCGAAAACATTTCCGTCGATTACGCCATTCTGGAACGCGCGGCACAGAGAACAGCGTCGCGGGCTGGAACCGCGCGGAGCAAAACGGCCTCCGGAGTGTTTGTGCTGCCCGCCGAAGTAGGCTGGAGCGATATCGGCTCTTGGGCCGCTGTGTACCAGCTGATGGCGAGTAAGCCTGGCGAGAACATCTCCGCCGGGCGCTTTGCGGCGCTCGACGCGCAGGGCAATTTCTTCTGGAGCCCGGAGAAATTTGTCGCCGCAATCGGCGTCCGCGATCTGGTTGTGGTTGAGACTCCGGACGCGCTGCTGCTTTGCCCGCGCGGCCGCGCCCAGGACGTCGGCAAAATTGTGCAGTGGCTGGAAGCTCGTCGCCAAAATGGACTGCTCTGACGCCGGCGAGCCGCTTCTCGCGCGGAATTCCTTCGCTTATACTCTCTGCAGTGACCAGCATCACATTTGGCACCGACGGCTGGCGCGGCGTCATTGCCGAGGATTTTACCTTTGCGAACCTGCGCAAGGTCGCCTATGCGATTGCGCGCTACATCGTGCGCGCCGAACAGCCCTCTCGCGGCGTGCTGGTGGGCTACGACACGCGCTACGCCTCCGAACGCGCAGCAGGCGTAGCTGCTGAGACCGTGGCGATGACTGGCGTGCCAGTGTGGCTCTCTGATGCGCCTTGTCCGTCGCCAGCTCTTTCGCTGCTGGTGCGCCAGCGCGGCGCCGCCGGCGGCATCATGATCACCGCCAGCCACAACCCCTACCGCTGGAACGGCGTGAAATTCAAGGCCAGCTACGGCAGTTCACCGCTGCCCTCCATCGTCGCGCAAATCGAAACCGAACTCGAAGTCGTGCTGGGCAACGGCATCCCGGCTCTGCCGCCGCGCGGCGATCTAGTTCATTCGCTCGGGGTGCGCGCGCCGTATCTGGAAACCATCGAGAAGCTGGTCGATTGGGGCAGGCTGCGCGACGCCGGGTACCGCTTCGTCGTGGACCCGATGCATGGCGCCGCCCGCGGCCTGCTGCGCGAATTGCTGACGCGACACGGCATTGCCTGCGACGAGATCCGCGGCACGCGCGATCCGCTGTTCGGCGGCAGCAACCCGGAACCTATTGAGCCACACGTGGAGCCGCTGCGGCGGGCGGTGGTCGCCGGCCAATACGACGCCGGCTTCTGCGCCGACGGAGACGGCGACCGCGCCGGCGCGATGCACCGCGACGGCACGTTCGTCACACCGCACCAGATTCTCTCGCTGTTACTCTGGCACCTGGCAGGCACGCGCGGGCTTGCCGGCGACGTGGCCAAGACATTTTCCGTCACCAAGATGGTGGACAAGATCGCCCGGAAGCTTGGCCGCAAAGTGTTGGAGACGCCCATCGGATTCAAATACATCTGCGAGGTTATGCTCGAGCGCGACATCCTGCTCGGCGGCGAGGAGTCGGGCGGCATTGGCACGAAACTCCATCTGCCCGAACGCGACGCGACCTTGACAGCCCTGCTCCTGGCCGAACTGATGGCATGGCACCGGAAGTCGCTCGGCGAGTTGGTCGCGCAATTGCACGCCGAATTCGGCGAGCACCACTACGGCCGCGTGGACTTGGAATTGCCCCCCGGACAAAAGGAGCGCGCCATCGGCTACTTTGCCGATGCCAAGCTCTCCCGCGTGCTCGATTGGCCGGTGACCGGGCGCGAAGACCTGGATGGCATCAAGGTGTATCTGGGTGATGTGGGTTGGGTGATGGTGCGCGCCTCCGGCACCGAGCCCATGCTGCGCATCTATTCCGAGACTATGCGGCCTGAAACCACGCGCCGTATCTTGGAGGAAACCAGCGCCCTGGTGCAGAAGCTGTGAGGGCCGCTTCATCGCCCGGAGCAGACAACCGGCGCTCTTGATGTCGCGAGGAGGGAAGTAGCCCCGCTCAATGGGGAGGCGTCGCGGAGGATGGCGCGTGGAGTTTACGCCGGCCCTACCGGGGCTCGTAATAGAAAGCGTCTTAGGACGAGGAGCTAAACATGGAGACGGTCAACCTCTCTCAGAAATTCGGTCTGGTGAGGGACTATTGGAGCCCGAAAATCGTCGGCGAGCTCAACGACTCCTACGTCAAAGTGGTGAAGTTGAAGGGCGAATTCATCTGGCATCATCACGAGCAGGAAGATGAACTCTTTTTGGTGCTGAAAGGCACGCTTCGGATGCGCTTCCGCGACCGGGACGTCGAGGTCCAGGAAGGGGAGATGCTCATTGTGCCGCGGGGCGTCGAACACTTGCCCGTTGCCGCCGAGGAAGTCCACGTCCTGCTGGTCGAGCCAAAATCCACGCTGAACACCGGCAACCTGAGAAACGAACGAACGGTCGCCGAATTGGAACGCCTCTGAACAGGGAGAAGATGCCACTGTGAAACGACGCCTTTACCAGCTCGATGTTTTCACCACGAAGCCGTACGAAGGGAATCCGCTGGCGGTGATTACCGACGGCGACGGCCTCAGCCGCCAGCGCATGCAGGCCATCGCGCGCGAGATGAACCTCTCGGAAACCGTGTTCATCCAGAAGCCCACCAACAACAGAGCCCTGGCGCGGTTGCGCATCTTTACCACGACGCGCGAGCTTCCGCTGGCGGGCCATCCGGTGATCGGCACGTGGTTCCTGCTGGCCGGTCTGGGCGTCGTGCCGGCACAGAAGGGTGCGGTGCAAGTCTGGCAACAAACCGGGGCAGGCACACTGCCGGTGGAAATCGCTTTCAACGATGGCAGGCCGCAGCGTGTGACCATGACGCAGAAGCCTGCGGAGTTCCGCGCGGCGCGCTTCTCGCGTGCGGCTCTGGCGCGCGCGCTTGGCCTGCAGCCACGCGACTTTGAGCCCCTGCTGCCGCTCGAGGTCGTTTCGACGGGCATCTTCAACCTGATGGTACCGCTGCAGCGCCGCGCGCTGCTCGGGCGCATTCGCATGGACATGCACGCGCTGAAAAAGCTGCTCTCCAACTCCGAAGTGCTGGCTTATTGCTTTGCGCTGGGCGGCCCCGGAAAGGCCTTTGCGCGCGGGATGATTCCCTGGGAGCTGAATGAAGACCCCGCCACCGGCTCAGCGGGCGGCTCACTGGGCGCCTACCTGGTGCGCCACGGGCGCCTCGGCACCGGCAAGCCGCTCGAGATTTTGCAGGGTGTGGAGATGGGCCGACCCAGCCGCATCCATGTCCAGGTGACCCAGGATCGCCGACGGCTAGTGCCGCGCGTGAGCGGCTCCGCTGTACTGATCCTCGAAGGCCACATCGAAGCCTAGTATGGCTGAAAAACCCGGCAACCCGTTATTCCCAGAAAGAAAAAGGGCCGATCCGGAGGGAGCGGCCCTTTTACGAGAGCAAAGCTGATAAGAGATTAGCCCTTGTGGTTGTGACGGCGATTCTTGCGGTCATGCCGGACGTCGTGCTTGTCCGACTTTAGGTCCTTCTGGTCTTTTTGCACATCTTTGTGATCCTTGTGCAGATCGGCCTCATCATGCCGCACGTCGCTCTTGTCGGCTTTCATGTCCTTCCCGTCTTTCGCCAGGTCCTTGCGATCGGCTCGGATATCGGCAGTATCCTTCTTCACCTGCTGGCTGTTCTTACCGTACTTGTTCACGTCCTCCTTGCGTTCAACAACGTCATTGGCAAGATCCTTTTTGTCTTTGCGGATATCGCGGCGGTCGGAGCGCATGTCCCGCTTATCCTTCGCGATGTCCCGCTTGTCGCTGCGGATGTCGCGGCGATCCTTGCGGACATCCTTCTTGTCTTTGCGGATATCCTTGGTGTCCTGCTTGACGTCGTCGCTGGAGGGATTCGAGCCCGTGGTGGAGCCGGAACCAGTCTGGCTCTGGGCCCAGGCGCCGACCGAAAGCAGGCCGGCAAGGGCAAATCCCGTCAAGCCTCGACGCACAATCTTATCCAAGTCCATTTTTCCTCCCTTAGAATTTTCGATCGCTTGCGCGATCTCAACTAGCTTACATGGATAGGAACCCCGGCCGGAGTAAAAAGTTGTGCGCTGTATCCGCAAAGATACATTTCATTCGTAGTACTTTAGTACTACGCGCCGCAGGGCATCGGCGGAGCCCTTTCGTCGATCGAAGGAGGCTTGCCAGCGCGACCGGCTGGCAACACTGCCGCAAATTCGCAGGGATTGCTGAGATAAAGGCCTGTTACGAGCAGAATTCAGAAGCTCAGCCGAACTCCAAACTGAGCGGCGAACGGCATACCCACAGTGGTGCCCGGGCCGAAGAAATCGCCCAAAGCCCCGGCGGCCACGCGAACGTCGTTTGGGCTGTTGATTGGCCGTGTTTGCGTGCAGCTTGGATCCAGGCAGAAGGCCGTCGCGTTGGCACGATTGTTCACCGGCGTGGGCAGGCCAGCGATGTTAGCGACAAAGTTGTTGCCCGGGTTCACGCGGTTGAACAGATTGAAGAACTCCACAAACGGCCGCAGGGCGAACCTCTCGCCGAAACGGAACTCTCGGCTCACGCGGAGGTCCACCTGATAGAACGGTACGCCGCGGAATTGGTCGAGCGTGGTCGCCACGCCGTTGATCACCGCTCGGTCGTTGGAGTCAAGGCCGTCGCCGTTCAAATCCACGTTCGTGCTCAGGGTGAATGGCCGCGCGCTTTCAAACTGCGATAGCGTGGCCAGCTCAACCTTGCGCGGGAGTTGCAAGGTACCCGCGAGAACAAAGCGGTGGCGAACGTCCTCTCCCGACGGCCCATGGTCTCCGGGCCCGAACGGATTGCGGACGTCGCTAACGCCATTGACGTAATCGAACAGCTCGCCGACCGTGGCGCCCCAGGTGCTTGCGCTAGCCAGCGTGTAGTGCGCAGTCAACTCAAAGCGGCGGGAGAGCCGGTGTTGCACCAGGAAAGAGACACCGTCGTAGCGCGAACGGTTGTCGGAACGAAACAGCGAGATGTCCGGCAAAGCCGCAGGCACCGTGACCCCGCTGATGTACTGATAGCGCCGGTACTGGTGGACGCCTTGGTGATGCTCGTAGTGCACGTTGACGCGCCACGTGTTGCTGAACGCGCGCTCGAATCCGGCAGTGGCCTGCAATGCGTAAGGAGTGTGGTAATTCGCATCGATGATGGCGCCTTGGTCTGTCGGACCCAGCAGACTGCCGCTAAACGGCTCGTTCACCGCCTGGAAAGCGTTCACCCAACCGTTCTGGGACAAGTCATTGAAGTACAGACCAACCCCGGCGCGGATTACGGTCTTGTCAGGATCGCCAGGAGAATACGCGACGCCGAGGCGCGGGGCAAAGGCCCCGCGGTAATCGCGCGGGACGCCCGGGGCGAGCGCAACACCGAGTTTGTTTAGGGTGATGACGGTAGGATTCTGATCCTGGAGCCGCCCAGAGGCGCGAAATAGCCCGAAGGTCGTGTCATAGCGCACCCCGTAGTTCAGCGTGAAATTTGGGCGGATGCGCCAGGAGTCCTGCGCGTACAGGCCGAGCCGGCGAATGCTTTGGGAGAAATTACCATTGCTGGCTGGCGCAAAGGTCGCGTGATCACACGCGGTCTTGGACGGATCGCATCCTGTAATCGCGGAAAAGTCCGCCGTGCGGGTCAAATAGAAGCTCGGGTCTTGAGGGAACATATAAAGCGATTCCGCGTCACTCGCCAGGCGCCCTCTCAAGACAGGTTCGTGAATGAGATTGACGCCGAACTTGGGGGAATGCCTTCCCGCCGAGTGGACCACGTCGTAGTGGAACTGATACTTCTGCTGATCGCGTCGGACCGGAAAAGCGGTGATGGAGGTGACAAACTGATTGTCGCCAAACGTTTCGAAGCCGGAGGTGGTGTGAAAGTTGGCGCTAAAGGGAAAGGCCAA
>Ga0209158_1001236_pt1 | contig 17246 bp, 15 predicted proteins | sample GraSoiAngelo_140_FD_185897 | JGI IMG/M metagenome (GOLD analysis project Ga0209158, IMG submission 185897) | Grasslands soil microbial communities from the Angelo Coastal Reserve, California, USA - 14_0929_12_30cm (SPAdes) (version 2) | ecosystem: Environmental > Terrestrial > Soil > Grasslands ...
GTGCGGGGAGCTTTCACGGAGGAAACACCCATGCGCAACCCCCTAGCGTCATGGCCGCTCAGGCCGTTCCTGTGTGCGCTGTTGGCCTCGTTGATCTGGACCGCTTTCGCCGACCGGAGCGTCGCACAGACTTCCTATCCCGATCCGGCGAACGAGCACCTGTGCCCGAGCCAGACGGGTGCCGGAGGCGGCGCCGAGGCCATCCCGGCCTTCGTCGGTCCGGGCATCGACGGCTTCAGCCCCAGCCAGAGCCTGTGTCTGCCTCAGCTCGCTCCGGTTCCGACGGGGCTGAGCCCCCTCGCGTTCATCGTGCAAGGCGTCGAGCCCGGCGACCGCGTCGATTCCCAGGGGACGATCTACGTCGAGTCGATCCGCGGCGTGCCCGGGGGCGTCGATCTGTGGCGCTGGGATGCGTCCATCGACGGCTCGCCGAATGCTAACGGCACCTTGCCTTTCAAGTACGAGGGCCAGCCCGACAACTGCGGCATCTTCGGACTGAGCGGCGGCGGATGCGCCCAGAACGTCGGCAGTCCCACCAACCTCGGCGTGGCGCCCGGAGGCGGTGACGCCGACATCGCCGTGAACGCCCCCGACCCGAACAACTCCGCCATTCCGAACCTCGCGTTGACCAGCCTCGCGCTCGTTCCCGGCGTGACCGCGACCCGTTCCAGGAATCGCGGTGACACCTTCTTCACTCCGCCGAACCTGCTCAGCGCGGCGGTTTCGGGCGACGACCGCATGTGGAACGATGCGGTCGACGATCCTTCCACGGTCTACATGAGCTATCACGATGTGGCCACTTTCAACATCGAGGTGCAGCGCTCGAGCGACGGCGGACTCACCTACGCCGCCGGCGCCGGCGAGGCCATCGACGCCGCGACTCTCCCCGCCGCCGGCAGCATCGTGCTGACGGACAGCGCGAACGTGGCGGCACAGATCAAGGTCGACCGCAACACGAGCGGGTGCCCCAGCAAGGGGAATCTCTACGCCGCATTCGTGGCGCCCGACAATGCGATCGATAACGCCCACAGCGCACCGCTTGGCACCGTCTACGTCGGCGTGTCCACCGACGCCAAGCTCGGCGCCGTGTCCTTCACCTTCACGGACCACAAAGTCTTCACGAGCCCCGCCGGCTCGCCCGGAGCCACCACCGGCACCGCGAACATCTTTCCGGCGCTCGCCGTGGACAACTTCGGCCACGTCTACGTCGTCTGGTCGGACAACCAAAGCATCTTCCTCTCGTCGTCCTCCGACGCGGGAGGACACTGGACCGTGCCGGTGCGCGTGAACGGCGGAGCGACCGCCGGCAAGTCCAACGTCTTTCCCTGGGTCGCCGCGGACGCGAACGGTCACGTGGTGGTCACGTGGCTCGGCTCGAGCCTTCCCGGGAATTCGAACAGCGTCGCCGCGATGCAGCCATCCTGCGCCGGCGGGACCACCGACTGCTGGGCGAAGTGGAACGTCTACATGGCCGAGAGCGTCAATGGCCACGACGCGGTACCGTCGTTCGCGCAGCACGTCGCGAGCGACCACATCATTCATTCGGGAACGGTCTGTACCAGCGGCACGGGCTGCTCGGGCGGCGACAGTCGCAGTCTTGCGGACTTCTTCCAGGTGGCTCTCGATCCGCAGCATCGCGCCAACATCGCCTACGCGGACGATCACCTGGCGAGCCCGCTCTGCTCGCAGCAGAGTCCCGGGCACTGCGCGAACAACGATCCGCAGACCTTCCGCGTCGCAGTGCCGTACTTCACGTACCAGCTCAAGCCCAACAAGAAGGTCGTCACCACAGGGTCCTGCGCCGGCTGACCGCACTGCCCATAGTGGTGAGCCCCGAGGCCGGGGCGCGAGACTCGTGCCCCGGGCTGTTCGGCCTGACCGGGTTGGGAGCGCTGCTGCACCTGGCCCATCGCCTCGGCACTACTTCCGAGGGGCTGGTAGGCAGGCTCGAAGGCGGGATCGATCGCGTTCGTGCCGCCACCCGGGCGAGCGCCTCGGGCGGCGAGGTCGCGCCGCTCAAGGTCTCGATCCGGCACGCCATCGCGCTCATTCTCGAAGAGCACAAGGACTGGTATCTGCTCGTGCAGCCGCATCGCTTGCACCTCGCCTGAGCGTGCCGCAGCATGCATATCGAACAGGAGTCTGCCCGCGCGTGACCCACATCCTGGTGACTGGGGCATCGGACGGCATCGGGGCCGCCATCTGCAGGGCGCTGGCCCGGCGGGGCGTCACGGTGCTGCTGCACTACCGCTCCAACCGGACCGCGGCCGAGGCCACGCGGCAGGCTCTCGAGGGCGGCGGCCACAGCCTCATCCAGGCCGACCTCGCCAATCCGGAATCGATCGAGCGGCTCTGGCGCGAGGCCGCCGCGCGTCAGCCGATCGACACCGTGATCAACAACGCGGGCATCTATTCGCATCACCCGCCGCTCGCGACCGCCTACGCGGACTGGACCGCGGCGTGGCAGCGCATGCTCGCGACCAACCTCTCGGGTCCCGCACACCTTTCCTATTGCGCGGCGCGCACGATGGCGGAGCGGGGGCACGGCCGGATCGTCGGCATCTCCTCGCGGGGCGCCTTTCGGGGAGAGCCCGATGCGCCCGCGTATGCCGCGAGCAAGGCTGGCCTGAACGCCCTCAGCCAGTCTCTCGCCAAGGCGCTCGCGCCGAAGGGCGTCTACGTGTTCGTCGTCGCTCCGGGCTGGGTCTCGACGGAGAGAGTCGCCCCCTTCGTACGCGACCCGGCAGTGCTCGCCGACCAGCCGCTCGGCCGCGTCGCGACGCCGGATGAGGTCGCGCAGGTGGTGAGCTACCTCGCGCTCGACGCGCCGGCGAGCATGACGGGCGCGATACTCGACGTGAACGGCGCCTCGTACCTGCGAAGCTGAGGCGCGGCGCCGGACGGGCGGCCCCAAGTCAGATCGGCTGCTCCATCGACTTCGCCAGCGGCGTGAAGGTCTTCGGCCCCGACTCGGTCATGTACCAGCAATCCTCGAGGCGGATGCCGAACTCGCCCGGGATGTAGAGTCCCGGCTCGTCGGAGAAGCACATGCCGGCCTCGAGCGCCGTGCCGTCGCTTCGCACGAGGTAGGGCGGCTCGTGCACGTCCATCCCGATGCCGTGGCCGGTGCGATGCGAGAGCCCCGGCAGGCCGTAGTCCTTGCTCCAGCCCCTCTGCTCGTAGAAGGCGCGGACGGCCTTGTCGATCGCCCCGACCGGCGCGCCGATCTTCGCCGTCTCCAGCGCGAGCTCCTGTCCGCGCTTCACCGTGTCCCAGAGCTCGCGCTGGCGAGGCGAGGGCGTACCGGCGACCCAGCTGCGGGAGATGTCGGACTGGTAGCCGTGGACCGAGCAGCCGGCGTCGATGAGGATGACCGAGCCCTCGTGGACGCTCTGCGGCTTGATCGAGCCGTGCGGAAAAGCGCTCGCCTCATTCAACAGCACCAGAGCGAACTCGTGCGTGCCACCGAGGGCGGTGTGCGCCGCCACCATCAGGCTCGCGATGTCGGAATTGCGCATGCCCGCCTCGATGCGGCCGTGCACGTAGCGCAGCGCCGCGATCGTGACGTTGTTGGCGGTTTGCATCAGGGCAAGCTCCGCCGGTGACTTGATCATGCGACAGGCGCGCACGAGCGCATCGCCGGGGACGATCTCACGTGCACCTCCCGAGGCCTTCCTCAGCTCATCGAGGATGAAGTAGCGCGTGGTCGCCTCCACCGCAAGGGTTCCTTTGGCCGCGGCGCGCTCGCGCAGTGCGCCGGCGAGCAGCTCGAAGGGGCTCTCGTCCTCCTTCCACGGCCGGAGGTCCCCGGGGATTCGCAGGGTTTCGCGGATCGAGGGCTCCTCGAAGAAGGGCGTCACCACCACCACGCGACCCTCGGCGGGCACGAGCGCCGCGGTGGTCCGCTCGGATCTCCACCAGCGGACTCCCGTGAAGTACTCGAGCGTGGATCCCGCCTCGACCAGGAAGGCGGCGATCCTCAGCCGCTGCATCAGGCCCTGGAGCTTCGCCAGGCGCGCGAGGTGCTCCTCGGGGCTGACCGGCGCCACCCCGGAGGTGATCGGGCCGAGGCCGGTCGCTTGCGGTGGCACGGCTGCCTCGAGCCTCGCGCCGGCGGCGGTAACGGCCGCGGCGCCGGCAGCGGCGCCGAGCAGGGCACGTCTCGAGACGCTCATGCGTTTTCTTCCCGGGAAGTCCGAGTCAGGATGCGGGCGGGGCGCCGCCTTCGCGGCGGCGCCGCTCGACGAACGCGGTGAGCGCTTCGCGCACGCCCGCATCGAGCGCAGGCGGCTGGAAGGACGCGAGCGTCTCGCGCCAGCGCGCGTTCGCGCGCTCGGTCGCGGTCTTCGCGCCATCCGCCGCCCAGGTGCCGTAATTGCGCCAGTCGGAGACGAGCGGGACGTAGAAGGCGTCACGGTAGCGCTGCATGGTGTGTGCGGCGGCAAAGAAATGCCCGCCGGGCCCCACTTCCGCGACCGCCTCGACGCCGATCTCCTCGGCAGAAGCGAGCACCGGCTGGAAGAGCTCCGCGAACATCTGCAGCATTTCGACGTCGAGGATGAATTTCTCGAGCGACGCCGTCAGCCCGCCTTCGAGCCAGCCGGCGGCGTGCAGCATGAAGTGGCAGCCCCCGAGCAGCGCCCCCCACAGGCTCATCTGGGACTCGTATACCGCCTGGGCATCCGGGGCGTTGGAGGCCGTGGCACTCGAGCAGCGCCAGGGTGCGCGAATGTAGCGGGCCAGCTGGCCGGCGCCGAAGGCCGCCTTGGCGTACTCGGGCGTGCCGAAAGCCGGCGATCCCGACTTCATATCGACATTCGAGGTGAAGCTGCCGTACATCACCGGGGCGCCCGGCCGCACGATCTGCGAGAGGGTGATGCCGAAGAGCGCCTCGGCGTGCGAGAGCGTCAGCGCCCCCGAGATGGTGATCGGCGCCATCGCGCCGGCGAGCGTAAAGGGCGTGACGATCATCAGCTGCCCGTTGGCCGCGAAATCGATGATGCCGTCGGTCATCGGCACGTCGAGCTGCAGCGGTGAGTTGGTGTTGCAGATGCTGTAACAGCGCGGCGCGCTGCGAAACGTCGCCTCGTCGATCCCGTTCGCGATGCACAGCATCGCGAAGCAGTCCGCGAGCTGCGCCTCGCCCCGGCAGTAGAAATGCGGCACCTTGTCGCCGAGCGTGAGCTGCGCGAGCGAGGTCTCGAGGTGACGCTCGGACACCGAGGTATCCTGCGGCTCGACCATCTGCCCGAGCACGTGGATGACGTCGAAGGCCTGCGAGAGCCGCACCAGGTCGCGATAGTCCTCGAGAGTGGCGGTGCGCTTGCCGCGCTCGAGATCGCTCACGCTCGGAGGGCCCGCGACCGGCGCGAACACGACGTGCCGTCCACCCACGCGGCAGGAGCGCGCGGGATTGCGGGCGATGAGATCGACTTCCGCCGGGATGGTCGAGATAGCCTTGCTGACCATGCCGGGGTCGAGGCGCACCATCTGGCTCGAATCGTCCACCGGGGCCCCGGCCGAGCGCAGCACCGAGCGCCCGCGCGCCGACAACACCCGCATGCCCTGGTGCTCGAGAATGTCGAGCGCCGCGCGATGCATGCTCGCGACCTGATCGTCGGAGAAGATCCGCACCGGCTCGAAGGGGTTGACGAGGTTTCGGTAGCGCGTCGAGCGCGGCTCGGGTGCCGCGGCGCCGGCTCTCTGGGCTTCTCGCCTGCGAGGTCTCATCCCGTCAAGTCTATGCCACCCCTCGCCGCCAGACGAGCAGCGTTCCCGTGGCCTCCGCTCGGGCGTTGACGATAGTATCAGTTAACTCGAGCATCCCGATCGGACTGCCCATGTCATCCCTCGCCAGCCCCTCCGCGGCCGGCTCGTCCGTCGCCGGCGTCGAAGAGATCCGCGGCCACTTCCCCGCGCTCTCCCGCAGGCACAACGGGTTCCCGGTCGCCTATTTCGACGGTCCCGGCGGCACGCAGGTCCCGCGCCAGGTGGCGGAGGCGATGACCGACTACCTCCTGAATCACAATGCCAACACGAACTGGGCGTTCCCGACCAGCGAGGAAACCGACCACGCCATTCTCGAGGCGCGTCGCGCGCTCGCCGACTGGATCGGGGGCTCGCCCGAAGAGATCGTGTTCGGCGCCAACATGACCACGCTCACCTTCCACCTCGGCCGTGCGCTCGGGCGCGAATGGCGGGAGGGGGACGTCGTAGTCGTCACCGAGCTCGACCACCATGCGAACTCCGACACCTGGCGGGCGCTCGCGAAGGAGCGCGGAGTCGAGATACGCACCGTCAGGATGCGACGCGAGGACGGTCGGCTCGATGAGGAAGACCTCGCCGGCAAGCTCACGCCCGGAGTGCGTCTGCTCGCTCTCGGCGCGGCCTCCAACGCGCTCGGCACTATCAACGATGTGCCGCGACTGACCAGGCTGGCGCATGCGGCGGGGGCGCTGGTCTTTGTCGACGGGGTTCACTACGCGAGCCACCACATGCCCGACGTGCGCGCGTGGGACTGCGACTTCTTCGCCTGCTCGGCCTACAAGTTCTACGGTCCGCACGTCGGGGTGCTGTGGGGCCGGCGCGAGCTGCTCGAGAGGCTCGACTCGCCGAGGCTGGCGCCTGCCTCCTCTAAGGCGCCCGATCGCCTCGAGACCGGCACGCTCAGCCATGAAGGCATGGTCGGCGCGGCAGCCGCTGTCGACTTCCTCGCCTCTCTCGCTTCGGCCCGGCTGCCGAGGCGCGAGCGCCTCAGGCTCGTATCGCAGAGCCTCGAGGAGCGCGGAGCGCGGCTCCTGGGGCGGCTATGGCAGGGGCTCGAAGCGATTCCCGGTGTCGAGCTCTACGGGGTGCCGCCGGGCGGCGAGCGCACTCCCACCGTTGCGTTCACGCTCCGCGGAATCGATTCCGGCGGCGTCGCGCGCTCGCTCGCCGGGCGCGGCGTCTTCGTCTCGCACGGCGACTTCTACGCGGCCACGGTTGCGCGGGTGCTGGGCCACGAGCGCGACGGATTCGTGCGCGCCGGCTGCGCGGCGTACACCACCTCGGACGAGATCGAGCGGCTCATCGACGGCGTGCGGCGCACCCGCACGTGAGCGCGCCGCCCTCGAGCGCCGGCGCAGCCGCGGCGTAACGGCACCGTCGGCGCACGCCGATACCTCGTCATCCGCCGGGGGTTCAGTTACAATTAATGGTTTTCGCGGAGCTAGTCGCGAATTGCGCGGTCATACGTTGAATCTCCCCCGCGCAGGGTGCCTTGGGATGCCTCTGGAAGCCGGCCGATGAAGCTGCGTGTTCTCATCGTGAGCAACGTGCGAGTCGTGCGAGAGGGCTTGACCTCGATCCTGGCGCAGCGCGATGCAGTCGATGTCGTCAGCACCGCGGACCTGCCGCACGCCGGGGATCGGAGTGCTCGGCTGCGCCCCGACGTGATCCTCTTCGATGCCGCGCGCCGCGACAGCGTCGAGTTCGTGAAGGACCTCGTTGCGTCCGCGCCTCACTCCAAGGTCGTGGCGTTCGGAGTGAGAGAGACTGACGAGGAAATTCTGGCGCTGGCGGCGGCGGGCACGGCAGGCTATGTGAGCGAAGGCGCCGAAAGCGGCGACGTCGTCAGGGTACTCGAGCAGGTGATGTGCGACGAGCTGCCGTGCTCACCACGAGCCGCCGCGTCGCTGTATCGACGCGTGGCCGTGCTGTCGCAGGGTGGCAACGAGCCGGCCGGTGTCGGCAGCGGCTGCGCCGGCCCCATGGGGCTGTCGCGGCGCGAGCTGCAGATCGCGCATTTGATCGATTGCGGGCTCATGAACAAGCAGATCGCGAGCCGGCTGGGAATCGAAGCTGCGACCGTCAAGAACCACGTCCACAACCTGTGCGAGAAACTCGAGGTACATCGGCGCGGCGAGGCGGTCGCGCGCATCCGCGCCATCTCGCGCGCACTCGCGACGTCGCCCGATTCGGCGCCGGAGGCGAGTCCGACCCTCGAAGCGAAGTATCAGTAGAATCCCGGCGCCGCCGGCATCACCGGCAGCCATGTCGGCCACCCCTGGACCGATACGGGCCAGTAGCCGGGCATTGCCACACGCTCCGCGCCGTCCGCGGGCGCAAGCCCCATGGTGAAGCTCTGGCCTGCCGGCACGCGCGCCAGATCCGGCACGCCCGCGCCACTGCGCTGCGGATCGGGTACACGGGCTACCGCGCACGCCCGGATCAGCTCGAACAGAGCCTGCACGCGCTGCTCGGAGCGCCCCCTGAACGGTCCGTCGCGAAACAGGGGATGATGCGCCAGCACCAGGGCCGCGAGACCCGTCACGTGCGCCGCCGCCACGGAGGTGCCGTCCGCAGGCGCGTAGCCACCCCCGGGAACCGTGGACACGACCGACACCCCGGGCGCGGAAACCGCAACCTGCGGCACCACGGCGCTGAAGCTCGCCGCGAAGACCCCGTCACCGCCGATCAGTTGCGGAATCACGCTCAGAGCGTGAGAGCTGTCCGCGGGGAATTCCCCGAGCCTCCCGACCGCAGCGACCGCCATCACCGCGGGCAGCATCGCCGGGAATGCCGGCGGGCCACCGGAGTTGCCCGCCGCCACGATGCAGGCGATGCCTTTGCGACGCGCCTCCTGCAGCTTCTGGCTCACCAGCTCGGAGAAGCCGTCGCTCACGACGCTGATGTTGATCAGATCGAGCTCCCGCTCGATGCATTCATCCAGCGCGGCCAGCAGATCACTGACGCGGCCTTCCGGAATGACCTTGAGCACGTGCAGCTCGGCCTCGGGCGCGCAGCCGACGACGCCCTGCTCGGTGCTCGATGCGTTGATGATGCCGGCGCAATGTGTCCCGTGCGACGCGAAGTCGTGGGTCCAGCTGTTGCTGTCTGCGCCGCCGCTGGTGAAGTCCTTGCCCCGCGTGACGTGGCGCAGCAGCGGATGTGAATTGTCGCAGCCCGAATCGATGATCCCGATTCTCACCCCGCTGCCGGTGAAGCGGCCACCGAGCGGATCGACCCCCATCAGGCGCTGGCCCCAGCCGTGCAATCGCGCAGCCGGGAAGCCCGGGTAGGTCTCGGACAGAGGTCGCAGCTTGACCGTATTGGTACCAGAGCTGAAGCGCGGCGAGGATATGAGGCGATCCCAATGATTGGCGGCGGCCCTGATGAACAGCGTCTGGACCGCCTCGACCGTGCCTCCGAAGAAGGTGAGTCGCGCGGTTCCGGTCTCGTCCGTGAGCGCCTGGGCCGGCAGGCCGCCTCCATCGATGACTACCGTCGCGCTGGCGAGCGGTTGATCGCGCTCGCCGATCACGCGAATGGAAACCTCCGCGGGGACGGAGCGCAGCGGCAGCAGCGTCCCGATCGGCACGATCCGCGCCGGCAGTGACAGGTAGTCGCTACAGGCCAGCAACGAGTCGCGTTCGATGATCAGATGCGGTGGTGCAGCCGCGCCCAGTCGCTGCGCCTGGTCCTCGTCGATCTTGGCCACCACCACTTCGCTTGCACTGCCGCCATCGGCCATGAAGGGCTGCGTGCCGCCGAGCTTGATGCGCTTGAGGACTTCGACGTTCTCCTGATGAGTGAGGTACTCGACAACGCTGTCCATGGAAAACTGGGGATGGGCGAACGGCCGGCCACCGGGAGCGGTGCGGGTGCCGATCAGGTAACGCCCCCGGCGCCTGCCGGGAATTGACGTGTCCGGTCCGCCGCTTGCCGGCTCCCGGTACCGGCTTTGCGTACCCGTGCTCCTCCTTATCGAGTCATCGGCCGCCTCACTCGTTTTCTTGGCCGCCGCGCCGTGCCGCTCCTCTTTTTCCTGAGCCATCGAACGTCCTCCATACTGCTTCGGTCAGGTCGCTGCGTCGGGTCGCGCCTCGGGGCGCCGGCGGGCTTCACGCCCATCGCGGCGCCTTGCCGAGGGACGCGGCTTTGGCGCTTATTGAATGGTCTGTGCTCGATTGGCCCCCCAGACTTGGGCCTGCGGGGTGAATCCGCCGTATGCGCCCTGGCCGTATGCGCCCTGCGTGGCGCCAGTGAAGGGATTCTGCGCGAAGTACTGACCACCGAAGGCACCCAGGCTGGCGCCCGGATGAAGGCCTTGCACAGCCAGCTGTTGAACGAGCTGTTGGAGCGCGATGCTGATCTGCTGTGTCAAGGCGGTCTGGACGGAGATCTGCTGCGCCAGCTGTCCGAGGACCAGGACGATCTGTTGTGCCGGATGGTGTGCCCCCGCATAGCCCGCCAAGGACAGGAGCGGGTTGTACGCGATCGCGGGCGCGAAAGGAGTCGGCGCGAAAGCACCCGGCCCGAACGGAGTCGGCGCGAACGGAGTCGGGGCGAAAGCACTCGGCCCGAACGGAGTCGGCGCGAAGGGAGTCTGCAGGAACTGGCTCGGATACATGCCCGTCAGTGCGGGCTCGTGAGCGAACGGCACATAGCCGGCGTATGCGCCGGGCTGCAGTCCGGCAAACTGAGGTATGAATCCTTGCGGCGAATACGGTGAAAGGTTTGACAGCATTGGAAGCTCTCCATGTGATTCATCGAAGGCTGAAGCGTCACCGACGGGGCTGTTTCGTCAGCAGCTGCGCATCTTCGGCAAAGCGCGGCCGCGCGGGAATAGGCCGAAGATCCCACTCAGGGTTACAGGGACGCGCCAGCCCCGGTCTAGTGAGCATCCGCATGCGGCCGCCGCCCTCCCGGCAGCCCCTTCGGCCGTGATACCTTCGGGAGCGGGAAGCCTTGCTCCCGCAGCATTAATAAGGAGTCGGTGCCGGATGCCGAGCAGAGTTCCCCCCGGCGGGAAGCGTGGCTGGATCGTGCCGATCGGCGGCGCGGAGAACAAGGAGAATGACCGCCGCATCCTCGAGCGCTTCGTGCGCGAGTCGGGCGGGGGTGAGGCCGACATCGTCGTCATCCCCACCGCGAGCCGGGTGCACGAGACCGGCGCGCGCTACGAGGAGCTGTTCCGGGACATCGGCGCCGCGCGGGTGACCGTCATGGATTTCGACACCCGCCGCGACTGCCGCGAGCCGGGGCGACTCGAGCGAATCGAGGAGGCGAGCGGCATCTTCTTCACCGGCGGGAACCAGCTGCGGCTCACGACGCTTCTCGGCGGCACCGCCGTCGCGAAGCTCATCCGCTCGCGCAACGCCAGCGGCGTCACCGTCGGCGGCACGAGCGCCGGCGCCAGCATCCTCTGCGAGCACATGATTGCCGCGGGCGATGAGGGCTCGTCGGTGATCGCCGGGAGCGTACGGCTCGCGCCGGGCTTAGGGTTAACCAACCGCTTCATCATCGATCAGCACTTCCGCCAGCGCGACCGCTTCGGGCGGCTCCTCACCGCGCTCGCCTACAACCCGTTCGCGGTCGGCATCGGACTCGACGAGGATACCGCCGTGTTCGTCGCGAGCGACGAGACCGTCGAGGTCGAGGGGAGCGGCGGAGTGACGATCGTCGATGGGGCGGAGGTGAGCTACTCGTCCATCCACAGGGCCGAGGACGGACAGCCGGTGTGCATGCTGGGCCTGCGCCTGCATGTGCTGGTTGCGGGCGCAACCTTCAGCCTCAACACCCGCCAGGCCAGCGCCGGAGCCCTCACTGCAGCCAGGGAGTGATTGACAGGGAAGATGAGGATCACGCGCGGGGCCGCATCCGAGCGAGCTCGAGGCCGTGCATTGCGCGCTCGAATGGGCGCAGCCCCGGCGACGTGCTGGCGCTACCGGTGCACTCCGCGGCCGCGCGGGCCGACGTGCTCGCGATGCTGCAAACGCCGAGTCCGCATCCGTGATTGCCCTTGCCTATCCGTCGAACTCAGGTCCGGCTGTGCGGCCGCTCGGGTTTCCGAGGTGGGAAATCTCGGTATCTGCAGACCGCAAGCTGCGTGATACGCTCGAACGAGGATTGTGGGACGCTTCGGGGAGGCGCCGGTGCAATGGCCCCTTCGGCACGCGATGCTCGGCGCATGGATGTTGTGCGCCGCGGTGGCGTGCGGGGGCGGCGGAGGCGGCGGGGGAACGCCCGGAGGGGGCGGCGGCGGAGGCACGTCCTGGACTCCCGGAGTGTTCCTGCCCGAGTCGCACTTTGCCGCGCAGTGCGCCGCGCCGCGCTCAGGCGTCGACCCCTACACGAAGCAGCCCTACCCGGACGTCATCGGCACCTCGGTCGATGAGAACAACTGGCTGCGATCCTGGACGAACGATCTGTACCTCTGGTACAGCGAGGTCCCGGACCTCGATCCTGGCCGCTACACCACCGCGAATTACTTCCCGCTGCTGAAGACCTCGGCGACCGACGCTCAGGGGCAGCCGAAGGACAAGTTCCACTTCATCTATGCCACGGCTGCGTGGGAGGCCCTGGCCCGGTCCGGCGTCAACGTCAGCTATGGCGCGCACTTCGTCGTCCTGCAGCCGACACCCCCGCGCAAGATCCTGGTGGCGTACACCGAGCCCGGATCGCCCGCTACGGCTGCTCCCGCCAACCTGGCACGCGGCGCGAGTGTGCTCGCTATCGATGGAGTCGATGCGGTCAACGCCAACACGCAGGCGAGCGTCGACATCCTCAACGCGGGCCTCAGGCCTGCGGCTGTCGGCGAGTCGCACACGTTCTCCTTCCTCGATCAGGGCGCCACGAGCCCGCGCACGGTGACCCTGCAGGCAGCCGACGTCACCGACGTTCCGGTCCAGCAGGTCGAGGTGTTGCCGGGCACGGCCGTGCACATCGGCTACATGCTGTTCAACGACCAGCTGGCGACCTCGGAAGCCGCGCTCATCAGCGCCGTGAATACTCTCAAGGCCGGCGGTATCACCGACCTCATTCTCGACATCCGTTATAACGGCGGGGGGTTTCTCGATATCGCCAGCGAGGCCGCCTACATGATCGCGGGCACCGGACCGACCGCCGGCCAGACCTTCGAGCTGCAGCAGTTCAACTCCAAACACCCGAGCACCAACCCGGTGACCGGCAACGCCATCACGCCCACTCCGTTCCACACGACCACGCAAGGCTTCTCGACGACGGCCGGCCAGCCGCTTCCCACGCTCGATCTTGCCCGGGTGTTCGTGCTCACGACCGAGGCGACCTGCTCGGCGAGTGAAGCGATCATGAACGGGCTCGCGGGGGTCGGTGTGAAGGTGATCCAGATCGGCAGCACGACCTGCGGCAAGCCCTACGGGTTCTATCCCCGGGACAACTGCGGCACGACCTACTTCTCCATCCAGTTCCAGGGCGCCAACGCGCAGGGCTTCAGCAACTACCCTGACGGCTTTACGCCCGGCGCGACCGTGGGTGCGGGCTTCCCGGGCTGCCCGGTGACGGACGACTTCACCCATCAGCTGGGAGACCCGAGCGAGAGTCTGCTGTATGTGGCGGAAGCCCAGGCGACGGGCAGCGCCGCGTGCGTGATACCGCCCGCAGGCACGGCGCCGCCGGGACAGACGGCTCCCCGAGGCATCGCCATCCGCTCGCCGCTGCGCGAGATGCGCCTCATGCGGCATGATTCCGGACCGCCGCGCTAGAGCACCCCGGGAAATCGAGCATCTCGCGAGCGGCGAGTGATCGCCGGGAATCAAGACGCTCGATTTCCCGGGGACCCCCGCCAGCTCAGTGCGGGGCGACGAGGGCGCTGTAGCCGTTCCAGACGATCTCGATCCCGATGCACATCAGGATGAACGCCGAGAGGCGCACCAGCACTTCGAGCCCGGTCTCGCCCAGGAGTCGCGCGATGTGATCGGCGAAGCGGTACGCGAGATAGATAGAGAGAGCGATCGCGACCATGCCGAGCACGGCTCCGGTGGCGTACTCGGCGAGCTGCGAGAGCCGCGGGGGCCCCGCGGGCTTGCGGCTGCCGATGGTGATGGCGACCGACATCGAGCCCGGCCCCACGGTGAGCGGCATCGTGAGCGGAAAGAAGCTGCCGACCTTCTTACCCGGCCCGCCCTGAAGACCCGAGCCTGTGTGGTCGGACCATTGCTCCTCAGTTAGAAGCTTCCAGCCGAGGGCCGCGACCACGAGTCCTCCGGCGATGCGCACCACCGGCAGCTCGATGCCGAAGAACTCGAGCAGCCAGGGACCGAGCGCCATGGAGCCGAGCAGCAGCGCGAACCCGTTGACCGCCGCCTTGCGCGCCAGCACCGTCCGCTCCGCCGCGGACAGATTCGCCGTCAGCCCGAGGAAGAACGGCGCCCCCTCGAGCGGATTGACAATCGGAAAGAGTCCCGCAAAGGTGAGCAGGAACGCGCCAATGACGGCGTTCACGGTTCCCGCGCCTTCAGCAGCTGATCGATGGCGGCTTCCACTTTTCTCGCCGACGCCTCGCCCACGTGTTCACCAGTATGAACGGCAGGATCTGCCTCGTCACCGGGAGCACACACGGCATCGGGCTCGCCACCGCGCGCGCGCTCGCCGAGATGGGCGCGACGGTGCTGGTCCACGGGCGCGACGGGGTGCGCGCGCGCGCCGTGGCCCGGACACTCGGCCGTGACACCGGCAACCTTAACGTGCGCAGTGTGCACGCCGACTTCGCCGAGCTCGCGCAGGTTCGCCGCCTGGCGCAGGAGCTCGAGTCGGGCCTGCCGCGGCTCGACGTGCTGATCAACAACGCGGGAGTCATGGGCGCCCCGGGCGCGCGGAGCGCCGACGGATACGACCTCACCTTCGCGGTGAACCACCTTGCGCCCTTCCTGCTCACGAATCTGCTCCTCGGGAGGCTCCGGCAGTCCGCACCGGCGCGCATCATCGTGGTAGCCTCCGAGGCGCATCGGCGCGCCGCGCTCGACTTCGGTGATCTCATGAACGCGAGGGTCCCGGGATTTCTCACCGCCTACGAGCGCTCGAAGCTCGCCAACCTGCTCCTCGTGCGCTCGCTCGCCCGGCGTCTCGCAGGCAGCGGCGTCAGCGTGAATGCGCTGCATCCCGGCCTGGTCGCGAGTCACCTGTTTCGCGGCTTGCCGCTGCCGCTCAGGCTGCTGCTGCTCGGCCCCGGGCGGCTCGCCATGATATCGACCGAGCGGGGTGCGCGCGGCAGCGTCTACCTCGCGAGCGCCCCCGGGCTCGCCGGTGAGAGCGGCGGCTATTACCGGCGCTGCCGGCGCGTGGCGCCGAGCGCAGAGGCCGAGAGCGATGCCGACGCCGAGCGGCTGTGGTTGGAGAGCGCGCGGCTCACGGGACTCGCCGCATGAGCCGCGCGTTCGTGCGCGAGTCGGATGCCGATCCCGCGACGCTCCCCGAGCGAGCCGTCAGCCCGCATCCGAACTTCGTCACCCCGAGGGGCCTGAAGGCCATCGAGGCGCGCGTGCGCGAGCTCGAGGCCGAACGACAGGCCGCGCGCGACGGCGGCGACGAGGCGACCCGCGCGCGCGTCGAGCGCGACCTGCGCTACTTCAGCGCACGGCGTGCCAGCGCCCGCCTCGTCGAGCCGGCCGCCACCGCGCAGCGGGTGCGCTTCGGCGTGCTCGTGACGCTCGAGCTCGAGGGCGGCGCGCGCCAGCAGTTCCGCCTGGTGGGCGAGGACGAAGCGGACGCCGCCCAGGGACTGCTCAGCTGGGCCGCACCGCTCGCGCAAGTCCTGCTCGGCAAGCGCGCCGGAGACAGCGTGCCCTTTCAGGGAGGCGAGGCACTCATCGTCAGCATCGAGCCGTGAGGCAGCTGCGCCAGCACGCGCTTGACGATGCGATCGAGCCGCTCGGGGGCGAGCTCGAAGAGGCCCTGTGCCAGGCGCAGGCGCTGCACCAGCTCGGCCCCGAGCCGCCGCTGCGCGCGGTACATGCGGGTGCGCACGGTCGTCTCGTGCACGCCGAGCGAGGCGGCGGTCTCGATGCCGCTGATTCCCTCCACCGTGCGCAGCACCAACACCGTCCGGAAGACTTCCGGCAGAGCCATGATCGCCTTCTCGAGCTCGTGTCGTTCCAGCGCTTCGCGCGCCTCGGCCGCGCCCGGCTCCTCCGCCGCCAGCTGCCGCGGCGCGGCCGGCTGCCCGGGCCGGGTGCCGGCGGCGGGCGCGCGCGCCTGCGTGAAGGTGAGCCGCGTGAGCCAGGCGGCAAATTTTCCGGTGGGCGTGTAGCGACTCAGATCGGCAAATGCCGCGAGATAGGCATCCTGCACGGCCGACTCCGCCGCATCCTCCTCGACGAGCACGCTGCGCGCGACGCGGAACAACCGGCGGCTGTAACGGCGCACCAGCGCCTCGATCGCACGTTGCTCCCCGCCCCGCGAGCGCTCGATGAGCAGCAGATCGGGCAGGCTGTCCACCGCGGCGTTGTCCCCCGGGCGCCTGCCGTACACGCCGTTCGGCGCGAGGCTCTGGACCTGAGTCAGTGGTAGGAGCATGGGCGTCGACCTCCGGTGTGTATCCTGTGAATCAGCACGCAAATGAGACCGGGCGGCATCGCGCACTATTGCGCGCCGTGCCTCGGGGCGCTGTGCCTCCTCAACCCGCCGCTCGGGCGCGCGGCTGAGACTTCCGCCGCGCAGGCGGTGCATCCGGAGCGCTGGCCGCGGCTCAAGCCGGCGCTGCCGCGCGATCCGGATCTCGAGAGCCGCATCGAGGCACTTGTCGCGCGCATGACGAGCGCGCAGAAGGTCGGCCAGCTCATCCAGGCGGACATCGACAGCATCACGCCCGATGATCTCGCTCACGATCCCCTCGGTTCCGTTCTGAACGGCGGCAACTCATCGCCCATGGCGATAAGCTCGCTCCACCGGGTGAGTGGCTCGCGCTGGCCGACCGGTTCTATGACGTTTCGCTCGGGGCAGGGGGCTCCTCCGGGATCCCCCTCCTGTGGGGTACCGACGCGGTGCACGGCCACAACAACATCCCCGGCGCCACGATCTTCCCGCACAACATCGGCCCCGGCGCGACGCGCGACCCCGCGCTCATCCGCGGCATCGACGAAATCACCGCTCTCGAGGTTCGGGTCACCGGACTCGATTGGGCGTTTTCCCCCAGCGCGGCGGTGGCCCGGAAGGCGGCGGCGTCACCGCGGTGCTGTTCCGCGCACCTGGCGGGGCGGTGCGCTACGACTTCTCGGGCAGGCTGCCCTTCTCGTGGCCGCGCTCGGCGCGCGTGCCGGCGGTGGACGGCGGGCCCGGCGAGCCGCCGCTCTTCCCTTACGGCTACGGGCTCACCTACGAGGACGACGGCGAGCTGCCGCAACTGCCCGAGGGCGAGGCCGGCGGCCCCGGCCGCGCGTAGTCAATCCGCCGCGCTGGCGCCCACCGCCACCCAGGCAAGGTCGGCGTTCGATACCGAGCCGAGATTGAAG
>Ga0209158_1001237_pt1 | contig 17242 bp, 23 predicted proteins | sample GraSoiAngelo_140_FD_185897 | JGI IMG/M metagenome (GOLD analysis project Ga0209158, IMG submission 185897) | Grasslands soil microbial communities from the Angelo Coastal Reserve, California, USA - 14_0929_12_30cm (SPAdes) (version 2) | ecosystem: Environmental > Terrestrial > Soil > Grasslands ...
GAAGCGGCGGCCGACTTCGTGCGCGCCGGCGGCCGCCGCGCGATCATCGCCGAGCTGTCGCAGGGCCTCGCGGCGCTCGCGGGCGAGGCCGGCACGACCATCACCACGGAGCCAGCGTGAACCTGCACGAGTACCAGGCGCGCGAGATCCTTCGGCGCCACGGCATTCCGGTCCCGGCGGGCGAGGTGGCCACCACGGCCGACGAGGCCCGCGCCATCGCCGCCCGGCTGGGCGGCGGCGGGGCGGTGGTCGTCAAGGCGCAGGTGCACGCCGGGGGCCGCGGCAAGGCGGGCGGCGTCAAGCTCGCCCGCGACCCGGCCGAGGCCGCGGCGCACGCCGCCAAGATCCTCGGCATGTCGATCAAGGGGCTCGTGGTGCAGCGCGTGCTCCTCGCGCCGGCCGCCGAGATCGTCGCCGAAAGCTACGTGGGCATCGTCGTGGACCGTGCCTCGCAGCGCCCCGTGCTGATGGTGAGCGCCGCCGGCGGCGTCGACATCGAAGAGGTGGCGGCCCAGGCCCCGGAAAAGATCCACCGGCTCGCGGTCGACCCCCGCTACGGCGTGCTGCCGCACCAGGCGCTCGGCCTGGCCCTGAAGCTGTACCGTGACGTGACGCAGGCACGCGCGGCCGCCGACATCATGCAACGGCTCTACGGGGCCTTCTACGCCGTCGGGGCCTCGCTCGCCGAGATCAACCCGCTGGCGACGACCCGGGACGGCGCGCTCGCCGCCCTGGACGCCAAGATCGCGATCGACGACAACGAGCTCGAGCGGCATCCCGAGCTGGCGGCGCTGCGCGACACGAGCGCCGAAGCGCCCTCCGAGGTCGCGGCGCGCGAGGCGGGGCTCACGTTCATCAAGCTCGAGGGCTCGGTGGGCTGTTGCGTCAACGGCGCCGGGCTCGCCATGGCGACGATGGATCTCGTCAAGTACTACGGCGGCGAGCCGGCGAATTTCCTCGACATCGGGGGTAGCTCCGACCCCCAGAAGGTGGTCAGGGCCCTCCGCATCATCACCGCGGACCCCAGCGTCCGCGCCATCCTGTTCAACATCTTCGGCGGTATCACCCGCGGCGACGACGTGGCGAACGGCATCGTGCAGGCCACCAGGCAGTTCCCGCTCAAGGTGCCGCTGGTGATCCGTCTCACCGGCACGAACGAGGCGCTGGCCATCGAGATCCTCACGAAGGCCGGCTTCTCCGCCCTCACCGACATGGACGAGGCCGTCAAGCAGGCGGTGGCGAAGGCGAGGGCGGCGTGAGCATTTTCGTCGACCAGCAGACGCGCCTGGTGGTGCAGGGAATCACCGGCCGCGACGGTTCGTTCCACACGCGGCAGATGATCGGGTACGGCACGAAGGTGGTCGCCGGCGTCACGCCTGGGAAGGGCGGCCAGGTGTTCGACGGCGTCGTGCCCGTCTTCGACACCGTAGCCGACGCGGTGGCGGAGACGCGGGCCAATACCTCGGTCATTTACGTGCCCGCCGCGGTCGCGGCGTCCGCCATCTTCGAGGCGGCCGACGCGGGTGTCGCGCTCATCGTGTGCATCACCGAGGGGATTCCCGTGCTGGACATGACGCGGGTGCTGCCGTTCCTCCACGAGCGGGGCGCCCGACTCATCGGGCCGAACTGTCCGGGACTGATCTCCCCATCCCGTTCGAAGGTCGGCATCATTCCGGGCAACATCTGCCGCCCGGGCCGGATCGGGGTCGTGTCGCGCAGCGGGACGCTCACCTACGAGATCGTGCACCAGCTCTCGGGGGCCGGGTACGGGCAGTCCACCTGCGTGGGCATCGGTGGCGATCCCCTCATCGGGACCAGCTTCATCCACTGCCTCTCGGCGTTCCAGGCGGATCCCGAGACCGACGCGGTGGTCATGATCGGCGAGATCGGGGGCACCGACGAGCAGCAGGCCGCCGATTTCGTCCGCCAAGCCATGTCCAAGCCGGTGATCGGGTTCATCGCCGGGCAGACCGCGCCGCCGGGCCGTCGCATGGGACACGCCGGCGCCATCATTGCCGGATCGAGCGGCACGGCCGCCGAGAAGATGGCGGCGTTCACCCAGGCGGGCATCGCCGTGATGAAGCGCCCGGTGGACGTCGTGGCCCTGCTGAAAGAACGACTGTGAAGCTGCGCGACGTCCTCAAGCCAGAGCACATCATCGTTCCCCTGAGCGCCGCCACGGTCAAGGAGGCTACCGAGCGGCTCGCCGAGCGCCTGGTGGCGAGCGGCGCGGTGGCCGACCCCCAGCGGCTGAACGCCGTGGTCCGACACACCTGGCCCGAGGACATGGTGAGCGTGGGAGAGCACGCGTTCCTGCCCCACTTTCGCACGGAGGCGGTGCGCGGCCTCGTGACCGCGCTCGGCATCTCTCCCACGCCGATCCGCTGGGAGAAGGACCCGCACCGCACCGCCAGGGTCGTGATTTTCATCGTCGCACCGTTGCGTGACGCGGCGCTCTACCTGCAGGTGGTGGGTGCCTTCGCCCGTACGCTCTCGAGCCCGGACAACGTCCTGGCGCTCCTCGCGGCGCGCGCGCCCGAGCAGGTGCTGGCGCTCCCGGCGCTCGATGCCGTCGAGCTGCCGAGCCAGCTCACGGTGCGAGACGTGATGACACCCCACGCCATCACCGTCGGCCCGGAGCGAACGCTGGGTGAGGTCGCCCGCCTCATGGTGGAGCGCGACATCCGCGCCATGCCGGTGGTTGACGAGGGCGGCTCGCTCATCGGCATGGTCACGCATCGCGAGCTGTTACGCTACTTGATCCCCGATTTCGTGCAGCGCACGAAGAGCGGGGAGTTTCGGGCACCGACGCGCTCGCAGCTGCAGCGCGGCTCCGCGGACCCACGCCTCATTCCGGTCAGGGAAGCGATGGGCCGCTCGGTGCTCTGCCTGGCGGAGGACCAGACCCTGGCGGACGTGGCCAACCTGATGAGCTCGAAAGACGTCGACCGATTTCCGGTGGTGCGCGAGGGCGTGGTCGTCGGCTTTCTCACGCGCGCCGACCTGATCCGTCGCCTCATTACCCCCTAACCCCGAGCCCTGAGCCCGAGCATGCTCACACTCGCGATCGTCAAGCCCGACGCGGTCCGCGCCGGCCACACCGGCAAGATCCTCGCGCTCCTGGAAGGCGCGGGATTCGTGATCCGCGCGGCCCGTTTGGTGAGGCTCAGCGGCGCCCAGGCGGAGGGCTTCTATGAAGTGCATCGGGATCGCCCGTTCTACCGCTCCCTCGTGACATTCATGACGTCCGGACCGGCGCTGGCCCTGGCGCTCGAGCGCGACGACGCGGTCGCCCGGCTGCGCGAGGTCATCGGCGCGACCGACCCCGCCGAAGCGAAGCCCGGGACGGTGCGGAAGCTGTATGCCGAATCCAAGGAGCGGAACGCGATCCACGCCTCGGACTCCCCCGAGAACGCCGCTCGGGAAGTGGCCTTTTTCTTCCCCGAGGGGGAGTTGCGTGAGTTGTGGGGAGGCCGGCCCTAGTTCGCTTGACGCAAGTCCCACAACGGTTTAGCTTCGGTTGCTCATGTTACAGGTCGACCTGCGGGAGCTCGCCCGTGGCCCGGTGGACACGCAGGGTCAACTCGCAGGGAATGACCCCCTGTTCGAGGGGCTCACCGCCGCCCTGGCCGAGCCGGTGCGGGTGGCAGGCCGCTTGCAGGCAGCCGGCGAAGGGCGTTTCTACTGGCGAGCCTCGCTCCGCACCCGGATGGCCGGGGAATGCAGGCGCTGTCTTGCCGCCGTGACCGTCCCGGTCGTGGCGGACGTCGACGCCCTGTTTTCTCAGGATCCGGATGCCCTGGAGGACCCGAGTTCCTACCCCCTGGAGCGGGATGCGACCGCGATCGATCTGCGCGTCGCGCTGCGAGAGGAGTTGCTGCTGGCCCTGCCACAGTGGGTCGTGTGTCGGGACGACTGCCGCGGGCTGTGCCCGCGCTGCGGCACGGATTTGAACGCTGGCCCCTGCGGCTGCCCGCCGGCAGTGGACCCACGCTGGGGCGGATTGACCGCCTTGAAGCACAAGCTCCGCGACTGAAAGAGGACGAACCTCATGGCCGTACCCAAGCGAAGGACTTCCAAGCGGAAGAAGCGCGCCCGCCGCACGCATTACAAGGCCGCGCCCATCGCGCTGCAACCCTGCCCGCGGTGCGGCGATTTGAAGCGCCCGCATCGGGTGTGTCCCACCTGCGGGTATTACCGCGGCGAGCAGCGGGTAGCGGTAGAGGACGCCTAACGGTGAACCGCGTCGCGCTCGATGCCATGGGCGGGGACGACGCCCCGCGGGTGGAGGTCGAGGGGGCGGTCCAGGCACTGCGCGAATTTCCCCCCACGTTCCGGATCCAGCTCGTGGGACGTACCCGCGACATCGAGGCCGCCCTGAAAACCCACGGCGCCGTCGATCGCGACCGCCTCGAGATCGTCGAGGCACCCGAAGTGGTGGGGATGGGCGAGAAGCCGTTGGCCGCGGTGAAGGGGAAGCCCCGTTCGTCCGTCGCCGTCGGGATCGGACTCCAGAAGCAGGGCGCCAGCGATGCGTTCATCTCGGCCGGCAACACCGGGGCGGTGATGGCGGCCGCGACCCTGATGCTGCGCCTGCACGAAGGCGTGCAGCGCGCGGCGATCGGGGCGCTGTTTCCCACCGCCGTGCATCCCGTCCTGGTGCTCGATGGCGGCGCCAACGTGGACTGCGACGCGCGCGAGCTCGTCGGCTTCGCCCACCTCGGGTCGGTGTACGTGCGCGACGTGTTGGACCAGGCACGGCCCGGTGTCGGCCTGCTCAACGTCGGGGAGGAGGACGAGAAGGGCAATGCCGTCGTGAAGGAAGCGCACCAGCTCCTCAAGCAGACGGCCGGCATCCACTACGTCGGTAACGTCGAGGGCCGGGACATCCTGGCCGGTCAGTGCAAGCGGGGCCGGATCGATGTGGTCGTGTGCGACGGCTTCGTCGGGAACGTGGTCCTCAAGTTCTACGAGTCGGCGGGCCGCATGTTCATGGGGATGATGCAGCAGGCGTTCCCCGACGTGTTGGGGCGGCCCGAAGCCAGACAGCTCTTCAAGTTCCTCGACTACTCCGAGTACGGCGGTGCGCCCCTGCTCGGCGTGAAGGGGGTCGTGATCATCTGTCACGGCGCGTCGGCCGCGCCCGCGATCAAGAACGCCGTGCGCGTCGCGGCTCAGATGGTCACGAGCCACCTCGATCAGGACATCGGCGCCGAGCTCGCCGAGGGAGGCGCGCCCCGATGAGGCGTCCGTTCGCCGAGCTCGTGGCCACGGGTCGGTACACGCCCAAGCGCGTGATGACCAACGACGAATTCTCGACCCGGCTCGACACGTCGGATCAATGGATCCGCGAGCGCACCGGGATCCGGGAGCGGCGGGTGGCGGGCCCGGACGAGTCGAACGCCTGCATGGCGAAGGCGGCGGCGGAGCAGGTGCTCGCGCAGACCGGACTCACGCCACTCGATCTCGACGCCGTGGTGGTGGCGACCTGCTCCCCCGACCGGCTCCTGCCCTCCCAGGCGTGCGATCTCCAGGCGCTGCTGGGTGCCAAACACGCGGCGGCGTTCGACGTGGGGGCCGCCTGTACCGGCTTCCTGTACGCGCTCAACGTCGCCGAGGGGCTCGTGGCGAGCGAGCAGGCACGGCACGTGCTGGTGGTCGCCTCCGAGAAGCTCACCGCCATCATGGACTGGAGCGACCGGACCACGGCAGTGCTGTTCGGCGACGGGGCCGGCGCGACGCTCGTGCGCCCGAGCACCACGGGCCGGGGCATTCTCTCGAGCTACATGAAATCGGACGGCACGCTGGCCGAGCTGCTCTACCGCCCGGGCGGCGGCGCCGCCCACCCGCCCGACCAGGCTCTGCTCACGGACCATTCCTACTACATCAAGATGGCGGGGCGCGAGGTATTCAAGGCGGCGGTGCTCTCGATGGCGGACGCGTGCGACAAGGCGCTCGAGCGCGCCGGCCTCACGAGCGACGACATCGATCTCCTCATTCCGCACCAGGCCAACATCCGGATCATCGAAGCCACGGCCAAGCACGCCGGGATCCCCATGGACAAGGTCTACGTGAACGTGGACCGCTACGGCAACACCTCGGCGGCCTCGGTCGCGATCGCGCTCGACGAGGCGGTGCGCTGCGGTCGCCTCACACCGGGCATGAAGGTGATGTTCTGCGCGTTCGGCGCGGGCTTCACCTGGGCGAGCCTGGTGGTGCAGTGGTAGCCGCTGGCAACACGATCTGGCTGTGCCCCGGGCAAGGCGCCCAAAAAGTCGGAATGGCCAAAGACCTCGCCGCACGATTCCCCGCGGCGCGCGACGCCCTCGGCGCCATCGACGAGGCCCTGGGCGTCTCCCTCAGCCGGTTGATGTTCGCAGGGCCGGAGGACGAGCTGACGGCCACGCACAACGCGCAGCCGGCCATCCTGGCGCACAGCGCCGCCGTCTTCGCCGTGGTCGGGCCCGCCGCCTCGGGCACGGCGGTCGCCGCCGCCGGCCACTCGCTGGGCGAGTACTCGGCGTATGTGACGGCCGGCGCGCTCCCGGCGCCCGCCGCCGCGGCCCTCGTGCGACGCCGCGGCGAGCTGATGCACCAGGCCGGCGCCGCGCGCCCGGGGACCATGGCCGCGGTACTCGGCCTCGCCACGGCGGAAGTCGAGGCGGCGTGCCGCGAGGCCTCGACGGGCGACGCGGTGGCCGTCCCGGCCAACTTGAACGCCCCCGACCAGACCGTGATCTCGGGCGACCCCGACGCCGTGATCCGGGCCGGCGAGGCCTGCAAGCGGCGCGGGGCCAAGCGGGTGATCCCGCTCAAGGTGAGCGGCGCGTTTCACTCCTCACTCATGGCCCCGGCGGCCAATCAGCTGCGCGTGGCGCTCGAGCATGCGCCGTTCCGCGACCCGGCGTTCCCGGTGGTCGCGAACGCGACCGCCGAGCCCGTGCGCGACGCCACCCGCGCGCGCCGCCTCCTCGCCGACCAGCTGACGGCGCCGGTCCGCTGGGTGGCCTGTATGCAGCGCGCTGCCGAGCTCGGGGGTGCGCTGGACGGGACCCGCTTCATCGAGATCGGCCCGGGCAACGTGCTGGCCGGCCTGCTGCGCCGCATCGTGGCGGGAGCGAACGTGGTCTCGCTGGGAACTGCCGATGAAGTGGCGAAGTTCCTCGAGGCGGCGTGATGAAACGCGGAACGCGGAACGCGGAAGGCGGAACAGTAGGAGCCGGTTCGATTGGTGAAGCCGGCCCGGTGACGCGACCCTCGCGCGCTGCGTTCCGCGTTCCGCGTTCCGACGTCCGCGTTCGAGGTGCGGAATGAAGATCGACCTGGCCGGGAAAGTCGCGCTCGTAACGGGGGGGAGCCGCGGGATCGGACACGCGATCGCGCAGGCCCTGGCGCGCGCGGGCGCTCGCGTGGCCGTGCTGGCCCGCGACGGTGACCGGGCCCAGCAGACGGCCCAGGCGCTGGGCGACGGCACCGGCCGCGGCTACGCCTGCGACGTCGCCGACGCCCGGCAGGTGGAGACGGTGGTCGCCGCCGTGGAGCAGGATTTCGGGCATGTCGATGTGCTCGTGAACAACGCGGGCACGACCCGCGATAACCTGTTGTTCCGGATCGGCGAGGAAGACTGGGATACGGTTCTCGACACCAATTTGAAGGGGGCGTTCCTGGTGACGAAGCACGCCGCGCGGGGCATGATCAAGCGGCGCTGGGGACGCATCGTCAACATCACCAGCGTCGTCGGCATCGCCGGCAACAAGGGTCAGTCGAACTACACCGCCTCGAAAGCCGGCTTGATCGGCTTCACCAAGGCGGTGTCCAAGGAGCTGGCCTCGCGCAACGTGCTCGTGAACGCCGTGGCGCCGGGGTTCATCGATACCGAGCTCACGCGCGCGATCACCGGCGAGGCGCGGGAAGCCTTGATCGGGGCGATCCCGCTGGGCCGGCTGGGCGAGGGCAGGGAGGTCGCGGCGGCGGTGCTCTTTCTCGCGTCCGACTTCGCGAGCTACATTACGGGACAGGTGCTGGTCGTCGACGGCGGGATGGTGCTGTGACCTTTTTCCCACACCTCCTTTGAGGACACCCATGGCCATGGACATGAAGCAGCTCGAAGAGAAGGTCAAGGACATCATCGTCGAAGAGCTGGGCGTCGAGCGCGACAAGCTGACGTCCGACGCGAGCTTCATGGAAGACCTGGGCGCGGACAGCCTCGACACCGTGGAGCTGGTGATGGCGTTCGAGAAGGAATTCGACATCGATATCCCCGATGAGGAAGCGGAGAAGCTGCGCACCGTCGGGCAGGCGCTGCAATACCTCCACGAAAAGATGGGGAAATAGCCGGATGGCGCGCCGGGTCGCGATCACGGGCCTCGGACTCGTGACGCCGTTGGGAACGGACGTTCAGAGCACGTGGGACGGCCTGCTGGCGGGCCGCTCCGGGGCGGGGCCCATCACGCGGTTCGACCCCGTGCAGAGCCCCGTGAAGTTCGCGTGCGAAGTGAAGGGCTTCGACCCGGCGCGGTTCCTCGACAAGAAGGAAATCCGCCGCTACGACCTGTTCGCGCAGTTCGCGATCGGGGCCGCGGAGCAGGCGGTGGCGGATGCCTGTCTGGCCGCGAGCTGGGACAGGGTGAACCTGAAGCGGGTGGGCGTCCTGATCGGCACGGGCACCGGAGGGCTCCAGACCTTCGAAGAGAACTGCCGCGCGCTGTTCGAGAAGGGACCGAGCCGCGTCTCCCCCTTCTTCGTGCCGATGTACATGCCGAACGTGGCCGCGGCGCTGATTTCGATGCGCTACGGCGCGAAGGGGCCGAACTACTGCACGGTCTCGGCGTGCGCGTCGTCCGCCCACAGCGTGGGCGACGCGCTCGAGCTGATCCGCCACGATCAGGCGGATATCATGATCGCGGGCGGGGCGGAAGCCGCCATCACGCCGCTCGCGGTCGCGAGCTTCGCGAACATGAAAGCGCTCTCGGAGCGGAACGACGATCCGGCCACGGCCAGCCGTCCGTTCGACCGGGACCGGGACGGGTTCGTGATGGGCGACGGGGCGGCGGCCCTGGTGCTCGAGGAGTGGGAGCACGCCCGGCGGCGCGGCGCCAAGGTCTACGCCGAGGTCGTAGGCTACGGCATGACGGCCGACGCGCACCACATCACCGCCCCCGCGCCCGACGGCTCGGGGGCGCAGGAAGCCATGCGCCTGGCGATGCAGCATGGCGGGGTCCGGATGCAAGAGGTCGGCTACATCAACGCCCACGGCACGTCGACGCCGCACGGCGACGCCGCCGAGACGGCGGCCGTGAAGGCGGTGTTCGGCGAGCAGGCCCGCAAGCTGGTGTTCGGCTCCACCAAGTCCATGACCGGTCACCTGCTGGGGGCGGCCGGCGCCCTCGAGGCGGCGGTGTGCGCCCTGGTGGTGCAGCGCGGGACCATCCCGCCGACCATCAACCAGTTCACGCGCGATCCCGCCTGTGACCTCGACTCGGCGCCCAACAAGGTCGTGAAGCGGTCAGTGGAGGTGGCCCTGTCCAACTCCTTCGGGTTCGGCGGGCACAACGTGACGCTCGCCATCCGCAAGGCCGCATGACGGCGCGGGATCCGGCGCTCACCCGGATTGAGGAGAAAATCGCGCGCCAGGAGCGCCTCAGCCGCGACGACGCGCTCGCCCTGTTCCAGTCCAACGATCTCCTGACGATCGGCCGACTCGCCGACCGCGCCAATCGTCACCGGAACGGCGACCGCGTGTCGTTCGCGGCGAATCAGCACATCAACCCGACCAACGTCTGCGTGCTGCGCAACACCTGCGTGTTCTGTTCCTTCGCGCGGATGCCACGCGAGGCGGGCGCGTACGCGCGCAGCCTGGACGACGTGTTCGCCGAAGCCGAGGCGGCGCGTGACAACCCGACCCGCGAGTTCCACATCGTGGGCGGCCTGCACCCCACGCTGCGGCTGTCGTATTACCTCGATATGTTCCGGGGGCTCACGGCCCGCCACCCGGGCGTCCACGTCAAGGCGCTCACCGCCGTCGAGGTCGCCCATCTCGCGCGCCTGGAGCGGATGAGCGTGCGCGACGTGCTCGTCGCCATGCAGCAGGCGGGCGTCACCAGCCTCCCGGGAGGCGGTGCCGAAGTGTTCAGCCCGGCGGCGCGCGCGACCATCGCCGACAAGAAGCTCTCGGGCGAGGAGTGGCTCGCCGTGCACCGCGAGGCGCACCGGCTGGGCATTCCCTCGAATTGCACCATGCTCTACGGGCACGTCGAGACGCTCGCCGACCGCGTGGATCATCTGCTGGCGCTGCGGGCGCTGCAGGACGAGACCGGAGGATTCCTCACCTACATCCCGCTCGCCTATCACCCCGATCACAACGAGCTGGGCGAGGCGCTCGGCCGCACCGGCACCGCGACCACGGGATTCGACGACTTGAAGAACATCGCGGTGGGGCGCCTGGTGCTCGACAACATCCCGCATGTGAAGACCCACTGGCCCATGGTGACGCCGTTCATCTCGCAGGTGGCGCTCACCTTCGGGTGCGACGACCTCGAGGGCACGGTGGTGTTCGAGCGCGTCTACCACGAAGCCGGCGCCGCGACGCCGATGTGGCTCTCCTACGACCAGATCGTGTCACTGATCCGCGGGGCGGGGAAAGAGCCCGTGGAGCGCGATTCGCTGTATCGCACGGTGCGGACCTTCGAGGACTGGGTGCCCACTGACCCCGGGCGCGAGCCCGGGGTCCCCGGGTCAGGCCGGGGGGCCCGGAAGGCCCGACCTTCGCGATCTCCCATCGTCCCCGGGCTCGCGCCCGGGGTGAGCGCGGGCTGCCGGTCGTCTCCGCCGTGGACGGGGCTGAATGAGACTCGGCCGGATCGGCTACATCAACTGCTTCCCGGTCTACGGCGCCATCGACCGCGGGGTCGTGCGCGTCCCGGCCGGGCTCGTCACGGGCACGCCCGCCGAGCTCAACGACCTGTTGGTGGCCGGGGAGCTCGACCTGAGCGTGATCAGCGCCGTGGAGTTCGCCCGCAACGCCGGCCTGCTGCGGCTCCTCCCCCGGATCGGAATCACGAGCGACGGACCCGTCCGGAGCGTGGCGCTGTTCAGCAAGGTTCCCGTCGACACGCTGGACGGGCGCACGGTGCTGCTCACAGCCTCGTCGCGCACCGCAGTGGCGCTGCTCGAGCTCTTGTGCCGCGACGTCTGGCGCGTGCGGCCGCGCTACGCGCAGGCCCGCGCCGAGGCGCCCGACTTGGACGCCTTGGGCCGTCTGCCGCACGACGCCGTGCTGGTGATCGGCGACGCGGCGCTGCTCCTCGCCGCGCGGCACGCGTACCCCCATCAGGTAGACCTGGGAGACGCGTGGAAGCGCTGGACCGGGCTGCCCTTCGTGTTCGCCGTGTGGGCCGCCCGGCGCGTCGTGGACCGGGCGGCAGCGGATCGCGTGCACGAGGCGCTGCTCCAGTCGCGCGACTGGGGGCTGGCGCACCTCGACGTGCTGGCCGCCGAGGCGCACCGCGTCTCGGGCGTGCCGACGGACGAATGCCGGGAGTACTTCGCGGGGCTCGACTACGCGTTCACCGAGCGGCATCTGGCCGGCCTGGCGACGTTCTTCCGCCGGCTGGCCGCGCACGGGCTCGCCCCCGCATCGTCGCTCCGCTACCTCGAGGTGGCCTGATGCCGCTCGACCGCACGACGCCCGAATTCCGCGACGTCGTGGAGCTGTACGAGCGAGCGCCGCTGCTCGAGCTGGGCGCGCTCGCCGACCGGGCGCGCTGGACGCTGCACCCGGGGAACGTGGTCAGCTACATTATCGACCGCAACATCAATTACACGAACGTGTGCGTCGCCGACTGCAAGTTCTGCGCGTTTTACCGGCGACCCAAGCACACCGAGGGCTACGTCCTGTCGTTCGAGGAGATCGGCCGCAAGATCGACGAGCTCAAGGCGCTCGGCGGCGTGCAGATCCTGATCCAGGGCGGCCACAATCCCTACATCCCGTTCGCGTGGTACTTGGACCTGCTGCGCTACATCAAGCAGCACCACCCGATCCACATCCACGGGTTTTCGCCCTCGGAGGTCGATTTCTTCGCGGGTCGCTTCGGCATGACCATCGACGAGGTGATCCGCGAGCTCGTGGCTGCCGGGCTCGACTCCATTCCCGGCGGGGGCGGCGAAATCCTGGTGCAGGAGGTCCGCGACCGGGTGGCCCGCAAGAAGGCGGGTGCCGATCGCTGGCTCGAGGTGATGGAGACGGCCCACCGGCGGGGGCTCAGGACGTCCGTCACCATGATGTTCGGCCTGGGCGAGACCCTCGCCGATCGCATCGAGCACCTGTTCCGAGTGCGCGAGGTGCAGGCCCGGACCGGCGGGTTCACCGCGTTCATTTGCTGGCCGCTGCAGCCAGAGCATACCGAGCTCGAGCACCTCGGCAAGACCGACGCCGTCACGTACCTGCGCACCCAGGCGATCGCGCGGATCGTGCTCGACAACGTGCCCAACATCCAGGCGTCGTGGGTGACCATGGGTCCGAAGATCGGTCAGGTGGCGCTGCGGTTCGGGGCCAACGACTTCGGCTCCCTGATGATGGAGGAGAACGTCGTGTCCGCCGCGGGCACCACGTGGCGCATGACCCTGCCCGAGATGCGGCGCTTGATCGCGGATGCGGGATACACTCCCCGCCAGCGCCGTCAGGACTACCGTCTCATCGACGAGGCGGCCTGACGTGGCCGACGTGCTGATCCTCGTCGGCTCCGAAAACGACAAACCCCGCATCGAGCCCGCCTTCGACATCCTGACGCAGGCAGGCGTGACCTATGAGTTCCATGTCTCCTCCGCGCACCGCCAGCCCGAGCAGACGACGAAACTGGTGTCGGGGGCCAGGGGTCAAGGCTTCAAGGTGATCATCGCAGGCGCCGGGCTGTCCGCGGCCCTGCCGGGCTTCGCCGCATCGCTCACGGATCTCCCCGTGATCGGCGTGCCGTTCGCGGTCGGCGCCCTCAACGGCCTGGACGCGCTGCTCGCCACGGCGCAGGTGCCGGGGGGCGTCCCGGTCGCGTGCGTCGGCATCGACAACGCCAAGAACGCCGCCCACCTGGCGGTCCGCATCCTCAAGGTCTGACATGCGGGTCGGCGTCGGCTACGACTCGCACCGATTCGCTGACGGGGAAGGCCGGAAGCTCATCCTCGGGGGCGTCGAGATCCCCCACCCGCGCGGGCTCGACGGACACTCCGACGCCGATGCGGTCGCGCACGCCTTGACCGACGCGATTCTCGGCGCGGCGGGCCTGGGGGACATCGGGACCATGTTCCCGCCGACGAACCCGCGCTGGAAGGACGCCGACTCCCTCGATCTGCTCAAGCGCGCCTATCTGCGAGTGGTCGAAGCGGGTCTCAGCTTCGTCAGCGCGGACATCACGGTGATCATGGAGCGACCCCGCCTCGCGCCCTACGTCGACGGCATGCGCGAAAAGCTCGCCGCGGCGCTGGTGGCCGGGTATTCGACCGTGTCCGTCAAGGCCAAGACCAACGAAGGCATGGGATGGATCGGGCGGGGTGAGGGAGTCGCCGTGATCGCCGTGGTGCTGCTCCAGTAGGCCCGGCCTGACCGACCTCCTCGCGTTCCTCCAGGACCTCCCGCCGGGCCTCCTGTACACGCTGATCGGCGTGCTGGCGGCGCTCGAGAACGTCTTTCCCCTCGTGCCGGCGGACAGCACGGTGGCCCTGGGCGCGTTTCTCGCCGGCCGAGGGACGCTCCACGCCGGCGTGGTCTTCGGGGTCACGTGGAGCGCCAACGTGGCCGGCGGCGCGGCTGTGTACTGGCTGGCGCGGCGGTTCGGTCGCGATTTCTTCACGCGGCCGGCGGGTCGGCGGCTGCTTCCGGCAGCCGTGCTCGCGCACATCGAGGCGCAGTATCACCGTCACGGCGCTTACGGAATCTTCCTGTCCCGGCTGTTGCCCGTCTGGCGGGCCGTGGTGCCCCCCTTCGCGGGGCTGGCCGGTCTGTCCGCCCCGCGGGCCCTCGTCCCGCTCGCCCTCGCCTCGGGGCTGTGGTACGGAGCCCTGACGCTGTCCGTGACCGCTCTGGGCACGAATTTCGACGCCGTCGTATCGCTCTTGTCGCATGTGAACCGGGTGCTGGGCGTGGTGGCGCTTGGCGCTCTCATATTCCTTTTCGTATTTTTGGGCGTCCGGGTTGCCCGCCGCCTGAAACGGTAATCGCTCGACCACGGAGAGCCGCCATGACGAGCCTGTCGTCCGACACGTCCGGCGTCCGCGTCCCGCCGCCGCTCATTTACGCGGGCCTGTTCCTGGCGGGCTACGCCGTGCACCGCTTCGTGCCGCTCCGCCTGTGGGGCGACGTACCGCCGCTCGCGCGGCTGGTGGGATGGGGTCTCGTCGCGGCAGGGGTCCTGCTCGCAGCCAGCGCGGTGTGGCTGTTCCGTCGTGCCGGAACCACGCCCAACCCCACGCGACCGACCACGGCGCTGGTGCTGCACGGCCCCTACCGGTTCACGCGCAACCCGATGTACGTGGGCCTCAGCTGCTGCTACCTCGGGGCTGCGCTGCTGGTGAACTCGGTCTGGCCATTCGCCTTGTTCCCGGCGGTGATCGTCCTGGTGCAGGGCTGGGTGATCGCCCCCGAGGAAGCCTATCTCGAGCGCAAGTTCGGAGCCGAGTATCGCGCCTACCGGACGCGGGTGCGCCGGTGGTTGTGACGGCGGGCGAGCTCGAGCGGGCGTTTCGCGTGGAGCAGTTCCGCGACTATCTCGCCTTCGAAGCCGGGACCAGCCCGCACACGGTGAGCAACTATGTGCGGGACGTCCGCCGCCTCGTGGGCTACGCCGCGGGAAAGGGCGCCCACCACCCGGAGGACGTGACCAGCGTCCAGTTGCGCGAGTTCGTGTACGCCCTCAAGGACCTGGGCCTCGCGCCCGCGACCATCCGCCGTCAGATCTCCGCCGTCCGGACGTATTATCGGTTTCTCGTGGGCGAGGGCCAAGCCGCGCGCGACCCGAGCGAGCGGCTCGAGCGTCCCAGTCAGTGGCGCCGGCTCCCCACAGTGCTGTCGGTCCCGGAGGTCGAGCGCCTGCTGGGCGCGCCCAATACCGACGAGCCGCTCGCCATCCGCGATCGGGCCGTGCTCGAGTTCGCGTATGCGACCGGGGCGCGCGTCTCCGAGCTGGTCGGGCTCGGGCTGCAGGACGTGCTGTACGAGGACGGCGTGGCCCGGATCTTCGGCAAGGGCTCGAAGGAGCGCGTCGTCCCGTTGGGCCGTCGCGCCCTGGGCGCGGTGGCGTTGTACGTGCGCGAGATCCGACCGCGATTCGACCGGGGCAAAGGGCGGGGGATCGTGTTTCTCAATGCCCGCGGCACGCCCCTGTCGCGCGTCGGGGCCTGGGGTATCATCACGCGCGCCGCCCGGCTCGCGGGGCTGACCAAGCGCGTCACGCCGCACACGCTGCGGCACACGTTTGCCACCCACCTGCTCGAGGGAGGGGCCGACCTGCGCGCCGTGCAGGAGATGCTCGGACACGCGGACCTCGCCACCACACAGCTCTACACCCACGTGGACCGGGACTACCTCCGGACCGTGCACAAGACGTATCATCCGCGGGGGTGAGGGTATTCTCATGTCACGCGCGTTCGTCAAGGAAGACGCCGACGAGGGCGGACCGCGCCGGAGCTACGGCCTGCCGCCGCGCGACGACCCTGGGTTCGACGCCGCTGCGGCCGCGGCCATGCTCGAGGCCGCTCGCGCCGGCGAGACGCCGAGCGCCGAACGGGCCACGGGCTACTACTGGGGGGAGCCGAAGCTGCGCGGGCACGTCCAGCGCATCCTCGAACGGGCTCGGGCCGACGGCGACGAGCGGCTCGAGCAACTGGCCGATCGGTTCCTGAGCTGAGGCGGCTTGCCCGAGCTCCCCGACATCGCGCTGTACCTGCACGCTTTGCGACCGCGCGTGGTGGGGGAGCGGCTCGAGCGGCTGCGCATCGCCAGCCCGTTCCTGCTCCGCTCGGCGGATCCGCCGGTTGACGACCTCGCCGGCCGGGCGGTCACCGATGTGCGGCGCCTGGGCAAGCGTATCGTGTTCGCCCTCGACGACGACTATTTCGTCGTGCTGCACCTCATGATCGCCGGCCGGCTGCACTGGAAACCCGCCGGCGCACCCATCCCACGGCGCGCGGGACTCGCCGCCTTCGACTTTCCGAACGGCACCCTGCTTCTCACCGAGGCGGGCACCAAGCATCGGGCGTCGTTGTACCTGGTGCATGGGGCCGACGCGCTCGCCGCGCACGACCCGGGCGGACTCGACGTCCTCACGGCCACGCTCGAGCAATTCCGCGCGGCCCTCACGCGCGAATCCCACACCCTCAAGCGCGCCCTCACCGACCCCCGTGTGTTCGACGGCATCGGGAACGCCTACTCCGACGAGATCCTGCACGCCGCGCGCCTCTCCCCGCTGCGACTCACGTCCCAGGTGTCGGCCGAAGAGACCGACCGTTTGTTTCACGCGATCCGCAGCACGCTACACACGTGGATCAGCCGCCTGCAGGCAGAGACGGGCGACGCTTTTCCGGAGAAGGTCACCGCTTTCCGGTCCGGAATGGCGGTGCATGGGCGGTTCCGCCAGCCGTGCCCCGTCTGCGGCTCGCCGGTGCAGCGCATCCGGTACGCGGCGAATGAGGTGAATTACTGCCCGACCTGTCAGACGGGCGGACGCCTGCTCGCCGACCGCGCGCTGTCGCGCCTGCTGCGGGAAGATTGGCCGCGCACGCTGGAAGAATGGGAGGAGCAGATCGGGCGCTCGCGCGCCTGAGTTCCTGCCTTGCGGTCCGGTGCGACGATCAGAATACCCGCACGGCCTCGCGCGCGTTTCGCCGTTCGGCGCAAACAGCGAGGTGGGCGACTACCGCAGCCAGGCCTTAGCCTTTGCGATCACGGCCGCCATCTGGTCGCGATACTTGACGAACGTATCGTCCACCACGTTCAGCGTCGGAATCAGCCCGTCGCGTTGCACGAGGGACAGCGTCGCCTCGTCCCAGTGGTTGAAGCCCGACGCGCGCTCCTGGCCACCGGCCCACGTGAATCCAGTCGCCGTCATCTCGAGCCCTCCGTCCGTGGCCGCCGTCGTCACGCCGCTCGCGTCGATGGCGTAGGGTTCTCCCGGGAGAACACGAGGAAGCCAAACCGCATGTCTCGGAATTCGATCGAAGGCTCGGGGAAATCGAAGCTGAACTTCTGGAACGCCCG
>Ga0209158_1001239_pt1 | contig 17224 bp, 11 predicted proteins | sample GraSoiAngelo_140_FD_185897 | JGI IMG/M metagenome (GOLD analysis project Ga0209158, IMG submission 185897) | Grasslands soil microbial communities from the Angelo Coastal Reserve, California, USA - 14_0929_12_30cm (SPAdes) (version 2) | ecosystem: Environmental > Terrestrial > Soil > Grasslands ...
AGGAGGTTCTGTTGCGATTGGTAATAGTTCTGCATATCCGCGCCGGGATTTGGTTGAATGCGGGGCGGGGGTGGCAGCGGCCGCTCCGTGGCGAAGGGCGCAGCAATGAAGGAGCCGGGATTCTCGGCCTTCTGAAAGTATTTGAACAGCCAGATCAACGATAACGAAGCAGCAACCAGAATCGCGGCAATAAAAAGAACGAAATAGAGCAAGACACGCGGACTGGCATCGCTTTTCTCGTATCCACCTTGCGGCGCTATCTTCGCGCTAGTGGCCATGTTCGAGCGCTCCTGCGAACCTGGGATCGTGCAGAGGCAGCAAGGGACGGCTCTTGAGCTGGCGCACAAACGCCGCCACCCAAATTCCGCCCATCCCGACGGGCAAGAGGAAATCAAGCAGATAAAAACGCGGGCCGGACTTCTCGAAAGCGGGGACCACCATCCAATAGACATCCACAAAGTTGGTGATAATCAGCGCGCCGCAAAGAATGGACAGAGTTTCGGTGCTGCGCTTGACCGCGCGCATGAGCAGAAGATAGAAGGGAATTGCGAAAGAAAAGAAAATCATGACTAAGGCGACGATGGCCCAGCCGCCTTCCGCTCGCGTCACGTACCAAGGAATTTCCTTAATCAAATTACCCGCCCAGATGATGAGGAATTGAGAGAAGGCAAGATAGGCCCAGAGCATTACGAACGTCAGGACCAGATTTCCAAGGTCGTTGAAACGGTCCGGAGTAATGGCACTCGCGATGGGTTCGCGCCGGGAGAGCAGGCCCGCCACCAGAATCGCCAAGGCGAGCGCGCCGAGCACCTGCAGGACCATGAAGATCATGCCGAAAATTGTGGAGAACCAATGCGGCTCGAGCGACATGATCCAGTCGATCGAAAAGAACGTCACCGTGAGGCCATAAAGCACCAATCCCGGCCCGCTCATATTTTCCAGGCGCGCGGCTAGAAGTGGATCGCCGGTGCGGTCCTGCTCGTCTGACCAGCGGTTCAATCTGACCGTCAGAGTCCACCACACTGCGAAATAGATCCCATTGCGAATCAGGAAAAATGGCAGGTTCAAATAGGGCTGCTTGAGCTTGAGAGCGACATCTGCGGCCACGAGATCCGAATGCGTCCAGGAATATAGGCGGCTCAGACCCAGGAGAAGGGGAAGAGCTAGAGCTGTAAGCAATGGCAGAGTGCGCGTGCCCGCTTCCAATGGGCGCCGAATCGGCAATCCCCAAAATCCGCCGGTCAGGTGGTGCACCATTAGAAACGCGGCGCAACCTAAAGGAAAGCCCAGCCAGAAAACAAAGGCCAGCAGATAGGAGCGGACGAATTGCTCGGGCGCACGTATCCCGTCTAACACCGCGAGAGTGAGTGCTGCAATCCCCAGAATGAAGGCGCGCCTCTGGATCTGATCGAATCGATCCCGGAGCGTGTCGGTTGCCATCACTGTTGTTCCCCCGCGAGCGCGCGGCTCTGCGATTCAGGAGCGTCGACGTTCGAACCATGCTGGCTCAACTGCAATGCGCGGATGTATGCGGCGATGCGCCAGCGATCCTCGGGCGAAACCCGGGAGGCGTAGCTGTACATCAGCCCGAGTCCATTGGTCATGACCTCGAAGAAATGACCGGCGGGAGCTTGCCGCAGGCGTTCGATGTGAAACGAAGGCGGCGGTGGAAAGCCGCGTTGTACGATCATTCCGTTTCCGCTGCCGGTGTAATCGTGGCAAGGCGAGCAGTAGATGTTGTATCGCTCGCGGCCGCGGCTCAAGTCGGCGGCGGCGATGGCGAAGGGGAAGAGATTGGCGACCACGCCGTTGACTCGGCCCGTGTAGAGCAGTTCGTCCGCGCGCAGTTGGCCGCGCGCAACGGTTCCCTCGACGGGTGGGCGTTCGGAACGGCCGTCAGCGAAAAAGGTGCTGGGATCTTCCGGTTCATATTTCGGCTGAACATGCATGTCCTGGCGGCAGCCGGAGAGCAGGAGGGCAGGGAAGATCAAGGACACGCAGAGCGCCCGCCTCGCGGCTGGCGAAGATTTGCGCGATTTAGACTTCGGCTTCATAGACGCCAAACGGCTTGAGGCTTTCCAGGAATTGCCTGGCAGAGCCTATATCGAATTTCTTGTCGCGCGCTTTGATGCAAAGAAAAAAGCGTCCCCGCGTGGCCATGACAAAACGCGGCACGTTGAAGAGCGGGTGATAAGGCGTCGGCAAACCATTCATTGCCAGCATTCCGATGGTCGCCGCCAGCGCGGCGCAGAGAATCGTTAACTCGAACGTGATGGGGATGAATGCGGGCCAGCTATTGAACGGCTTACCATCCACGTTCAGCGGGAAACTCAGCACGTTTGCATACCATTGCAGAAAAAAGCCGCCCGCCGCTCCGAACATCCCACCGAAGAGGACGACCAGAGGAAGCCGTGTGTTTCCGAAGCCCACGGCTTCCGCCAGCCCCTCAATCGGCATCGGAGAGAAGGCATCGATGCTGCGATAGCCGGCCTCCCGCGCGCGGTTGGCGGCCTCGAGAAGCTGGCCAGGGCTTTCGAATTCCGCAACTAATCCGTAAATGCGCTTCGTGGGCATGTTAAAGCTCTAGATGATATTTGCTCCCTTTGATTGTCAGATCGCCGAAATCTCCGGGTTCGGATTCCTTAACTTTGCCAAATACGTCGTGCGCGGCCGGGTATTGAGTTCCGCGAGCAAGCTGTAGTCACGCGTTTGGCGCTTCAGCTTGGAAACGCGGCTGTTGGAATCATTGATATTCCCGAAAATGATGGCCTGGGCGGGACATGCCTGCTGACATGCCGTTTGAATTTCGCCATCGCGCACGAGGCGATTTTCTTTTTCGGCGTTGATTTTTGCTTCGTTGATGCGCTGCACACAGTACGTGCATTTCTCCATGACTCCACGGCTGCGCACCGTGACGTCCGGATTGCGTAGGCCATAGAGGCTAGGGGTGACCCAATCTGAGTAGAGTTTGAAATTAAAACGCCGCACTTTGTAGGGGCAGTTATTGGAGCAATAGCGCGTGCCTACGCAGCGGTTGTAAACCATTTCGTTAAGCCCTTCCGAGCTGTGAAGAGTGGCCCCAACCGGGCAGACGAGCTCGCATGGCGCCTGCTCGCAATGCATGCAGGGCACCGGCTGAAAATAGGTTTCCGGGTTTTCGAGGCCGCCGCGAAAGTAATTATCGACGCGGATCCACTGCATATCGCGTCCCGCCATCACTTCGTATTTCCCGACGACCGCGATGTTATTTTCGGCGTAGCACGCGATCACGCAGGCCTCGCAACCCGTGCAGCGGCTCAGGTCGATGGACATGCCCCAGGCATATCCTGTGTATCTAAATGGCTGATAGAGCGAAAGGCCTGTTGCGACTTCTTCTTCAGATTCCTTCGCAAATTGTAGATTCTTGCGGAATTCCTCGAGCGTGGCGATACGCACAAGGTCTCGCGCGAAAGCGTTTTCGCTTTCTTCCTCGACCTGCTGATTATTGCGCTCGATCGGGTGATGAATCTGCGTTGCCGCCATAAGGTAGGTCTTTCCGGTTTTTTCGATCTGAAGGCCACTGCCAATGGCAGGCGCGGAGGAGGTACGCAGGAGATAGCCATTGAGCCCGATTCCCGTGCCGACGTGGCCGGCGCGCCTGCGCCCATATCCCAGCGTGATGGTTGCGGAATTGTCAGCTTGTCCCGGCAAAGCCCACACCGGGCCGCTGGCTCTCCAACCTCCGATATTCAAATTCGCGACGTCGCCTGTCGTAAGGCCGAGACGCCACGCGGTGGCTGGGCTGAGCGCCACAACGTTATCCCAGGTAATTTTCGTGAGTGGCTTGGGCAGCTCTTGCAACCACGCGTTATTGGCCCAGCGACCGTCGCCGATGGTGGGATCCGGACGGAAGACAACCTCGATGGCTTGCTGATTCAACGCGGGCGGGTTGGGCAATCCGCTGTAATCAAGGCCCAGCTTGGGTGAAAGAGGAGGCAAAGCAGTTGCCGCCATCACGCCATCGTGCAAGGTTTTGTCCCAGAAATTCTCGAACAGTTCCGCGGACGGCTGCGAGTGCTGACTTTTCCAGTGATCGCGGACCAAGTCGTGATCGGATTTTCCGATGTCGCCGGTCAGCAGTGCGAGCAGCTCATGCAGCGATCTACCGTGGTAGAGCGGAGCGATCAGCGGCTGGACGATGCCGACGGTGCCGTCGTAGGCGCGAGCATCGCTCCACGATTCGAGAAAATGAGCTTGAGGAACGTGCCAATGACAGAGTTCCGCAGTCTCATCGTCGTAGAGACCGCAGTGAATCCGCAGCGGGACTTTCAGGAGCTGTTGTGCGAACTGCAAATCCGCGGGCGCCGTGAAGACGGGATTGCTGCCGAGTATGAACAGAGTCGACACTTGGCCCGCTTCAATCTCTTTCACCAATTCCGGTAACGAATCGTTTTCAGGGCTCAGTTCGATCGCGTCTGTATAAACGACGGTTTGACCTGCATTGCCTAGCGTCGCATTCATGGCATGGGCCAGCGCGTGCACCGCGGGAGCTTGCGAAGCCCCCGCCACAATAAGCGAAGATTCGCGATGATTTTGCAAATCGCGCACGAGTGCTCTCAGCCATTGATCCGGAACAGCCGAGCTTGCGCTTCGCAGTGGAAGGCCAAGAGCGGCGCCGAGAGTTCGCGCGAAGATCTCGATTTCGCCGCAGCGAATCGGGAGCCGATGATCCGCCATTGCCCCGGTAATCGAGGGCGTACTCTCGACGACGTACAGCCGATTCATCTGCGCCCGTGGCGTCTCGATTCCCCGCCAATTGGCAAAATCGCGCGTGTACCGCACGCTGGCTGCGCCATCGTCGAGAAAATCGCAATCGAGGGAAACCACGACAGCGGCTCTATCGAATCGAAACACGGAATTAACATTACGGCCGAAGGCCAGCCGCGCTCCCTGATGTTCCGCGTAGTTGCCGCATGGTTCGTGCGTATACCACTTTGCATTCGGGAATCGCTCGAGCAGGGACCGCATTTGCGCGGCAAAGGTCGGCGAGGATGTAGTTTCGGTGAGAATGCGCAGCCCGGCGCCTTTCGTGCTCTCCAAATTGCCGCGAAGATCAGCCGTCATGGCCAGGAATGCGGGCCAATCGCTGATGCGTCCTTCGTGCAAGACCACTTGCGAGCGATCCGGGTCCCAGAGCGTGAGCAACGACGCCTGGCAGAAAATGTTGCTGGCGCCCAGACTTCCCGGATGGTCCGGATTTCCCTCCACTTTCGTGGGTCTCCCCATATGGCTTTCCACGAGCAGGCCGATGGCCACGCCGCGATCCACCATGGACGTGGCGTAAAAAAGCGGCTTGCCGGGAATGACTTCTTCGGGAGCACGGACGTACGGGACAATTTTTTCGGTCGGCAATTTCGTGCAGGCGGTGAGTCCGGAAAGCGCCGCGGAAGCGGCCATTAGCTTGAGAACCTCACGCCTGTTCAGACCTTGTTTGGCGGCTTTAGGCTCTTTCGCTGGATCGTTGGGAAATTCGTCGTGCAGAAACGCCTCGTATTCAGGCGTGCAGGCAAGTTCCTCCACGCTGCGCCACAGGTGCCGCGCACCATTGTGCTTGAGCTTCGCAGCGATACTTTCGAAATCAAGGAACGTTTTGGATTCCGCCTGCATCTGTCAACACGGATTCATTGGCGATTCGCTCGCATGATGGTTCCCGTCAGCGGTGGCAGGTCCAGCAGTCCGTGAGCGAATAGATTTTGTATTCCTTGACCAGCTTCGTACCGAGTTCCAGTTGATGTGCGGGCGGCTGATAGGAAATGCTGAACACCTCGTCCTTCGGCCGCACGTTATTTTCCGGGTGCCGATGGCAATCGAGGCACCAGGACATCTTCAGCGAGTTCTCCGCCCAGGTGAGGGGCATCGCCCCAATGGGGCCATGGCACGTTGTGCAGCCAATCCCCTTGGCCACGTGGATGCTGTGATCGAAATAAACGAACTCAGGAAGAGCATTCACCCGCACCCATTCGATCGACCGATCTTCCCGGAAACTTTGGCGAACCGGCTCCAGTATGGGGCTGTTCTTCCAGATTTGAGAGTGGCAGGTCATGCACGTTTCCGTCGGTGGCAATCCGGCAAAGGAGGATTCCTCGACCGACGTGTGGCAGTAACGGCAATCGATTCCCAGTTCCGCGGTGTGATGTTTATGGCTGAAAGGCACAGGCTGCACTTTCGGGACGTTGGCTTCCGTTACGTACGGTGAGCCATCGATCCAGTAGGGAATAAAGCCGCCCACAATCAGGAGCAGAAAGAAGCCATAGATCGTGAGTCGCGAAATTAAGTTCGTGCTGTGATGAAAGACCTGCGCCATGATCGCCGCCAGGCTGGCCGCCCCTATCTCCTTTCCCCCTCGGTCTCAGTAACAAGGCTTCTCATTTCGAAAATCGAAATCATCGGCAGGTAGCGGATGAAGAGATACAGCAGCGTCAGGAAAAGGCCGATCGATCCGAAAAGCGTCATCCAGTCCCATCTTGTCGGCGCGTACATGCGCCAGATCGAGGGCATGAAATCGCGGTGCAGGCTAATCACCACGATAACAAAGCGCTCGAGCCACATGCCGCAATTGATGATCAAAGCCAGCGTAAAAAGCGCCGGGACAGTGGTGCGCACACGCCGCGACCAGAGCGCCTGCGGAACGACCACGTTGAAGGCGATCAGGCACCAATAGACCGCCGCATAGGGGCCAGCCATGCGGTTCAGCGTTACGTATCTCTCATAAATGTCCGCGCTATAAAACGCCATGAACGCTTCCATCATGTAGCCGTAGGCCACAATGAGTCCGGTTGCTAGCATGATCTTTCCCATGTTGTCGAGATGACGAGTGGTGATGAAGTCTTCGAGTCTATAAAATTTGCGCAGGGGAATGGCCAAGCACAGGACCATGGCAAAACCCGAATAGATAGCACCCGCGACGAAATAGGGAGGAAAAATGGTCGTGTGCCAGCCGGGCACAATGGCGGTGGCGAAATCGAAGCTCACCACTGTGTGCACCGAGATCACCAGCGGCGTTGCCAGTCCAGCGAGAAGTAACGAAGTCATTTCATAGCGCTTCCAATGCACGGCCGAGCCGCGCCAGCCCATGGCCAGGAACCCGTAGACGATCTGCTTCGCGCGCGTGCGGGCCCGGTCGCGCAGCGTTGCCAGATCGGGGATGAGTCCGACGAACCAGAACAAGAGCGAAACCGTCAGGTAGGTGGAGACTGCGAATACGTCCCAGACCAAGGGACTGCGGAACTGCGGCCAATACCACATCGTGTTGGGGTACGGAAATAGCCAATAGGCAAGCCACGGACGGCCCAGGTGAAGCACTGGGAACATCCCCGCGCAGAGCACTGCGAATATGGTCATTGCTTCGGCGGTGCGGTTGATGGATGTGCGCCACTTCTGATGCAGCAGCAGCAAGATTGCGGAAATCAACGTGCCGGCATGTCCGATCCCGATCCACCAGACGAAATTAACGATGGCGAAGCCCCATCCAACCGGGATGTTCACACCCCAAATCCCGACGCCAATTGCGAAAAGGACAGTCACCGCGTAGAGAAGCATCATCAGCAGCAGAAAGGAAACGCCGAATCCCAGAAACCATCCGGGCCGCTGGCGCTGGCCCAGGACAATCGAGCTGATCTTGTCGGTTACCGTCGAGATCGTGTAGCCGGGTTCGATCACCCGTGGCTGGCTAATTTCGGCCGCGCCCTCAAGAGGATCAGATTCCACGCGGAGTTCCTGTTGAAGAAATGATTTAGTACCTGTTCAGGAAACCAACAACCAGCGTAGTTCCTTCATCTCACTACAGTCAAGATGGAATTGCTCAGCCTACTTTGCGCTGTCTGCGTGCCGTCGCGGCGGGTGGGGCGACTGACCTCTGGCCGAGCCCGCTCCGTTCTACTGGTGGCGGCTAGGCTTTTTTTCAAGGCCTGCATGATGGTTGGCTTACTCACTTTAGTGACTCTCCCGGGATAGAATAGTGAGTCGGCGGCGATTCCTGAGCACTGGCCGTACACTCGTTTGGCGTCGCAGGAGTCAGTGTGAGCGCGGAGCGACACAGCAAGCTCGGCTGGATGGATCTACTTTGGCTCCTATTCTTGCTGGGACTGGCGTTGCTTCCCCCAGTCCGCGAGATACACAAGCAAATGATTCTCTTGGCGATCGGCGTTTTCCAACTTTTGGAAGGCCGGCTCGTCGAGCGACTACCGAAAAGAGGCCAGAGCTATGCGGTGCTGTTGAAGATTCTGCTGGCCATGCTCTTGATCAGCCATACCGGGGAAGTTGGCATTAACAGCAGCTACTACCCCATCTTTTATCTCCCCATTGTGACCGCCGCAGTTTATTTCGACGCATGGTTAACGCTCGCCTGGACGCTCATCGCCTCGGCCGCTTACGGCTCTTATCTGTTGCCGGCCCTGCAGGAATATGAACTGGCGCCGGGCGCGATCGAGGAATTGGCCCTCCGCATTCTTTTCTTTTTTCTTGCCGCCATGGTGGTAAATCGGTTCGCCACTGAAAACAATCGCCAGACCCGGCGATATCAGATGCTCGCGGAGCAACTCGCGAAAACGAATCGGGAACTCGAACAAGCTCAGGCCGAAGCGCGCCGTTCCGAACGCCTTGCCGCCCTAGGCCAGCTTTCCGCCGGTTTGGCGCATGAGATTCGCAATCCCTTGGGCATCATTAAAGGTTCGGCTGAAATACTGAACCAAAGGGTCCAAACTGCCGAACCGCTGGCGGCCGAATTGGCGGGATACATTTCCACTGAAGTGAATCGCCTCAGCGCTCTGGTGAGCCGTTTTCTAGATTTCGCGCGTCCCCTTCGTATCGAAACGCGGGCGTGTTCAGTTCCCGAGATTGTGGATCGGGCGCTCCGCGCGGTCGCTGCCAATTGGAGCGGGCCGGAGATCAAAGTCGAGCGCCACTTTCAAAGAGATCTGCCGTACGCCGCCGTGGATGAGAATCTTTGCGAACAGGTTTTCGTCAATCTCGTACAGAACGCGTACGATGCCATGAGCGAGAGTGGTGGCAGGCTGCGCATTTCGATCGCTCTAGGCGCGCGGGGGGAGCGGCCCGGGATCGAAGTGCGAGTGATAGACTCGGGGCCAGGAATCCGTGCGGAGCTTCGCGAGCAAATTTTCAATCCGTTTTTCACTACGAAAAAGAGTGGCGTGGGCCTTGGGCTCTCCATCGTGTCCAAAATTGTGGATGAACATCGCGGGTCTATCGAACTGCTCGATCGCCCGCCGGGCCGGGGAGAGTCCGGCGCTTGCTTCGTGATCTTTCTGCCGCTGGCGGAACAGGCCGTAATTCCTGAAGCCGAAGCGGCATACAAGGCCTAATTGCGTGGCCGCCATTCTAATCGTCGAAGATGAAGCCCGGATGCGCCGTCTGCTGGATCTGGACCTCGGCGAGGCCGGATATCAGACATTTTCGGCTGCCGATGCCGAGAAAGGTCTGGACCTGCTGCGCCGCGAACAGATCGATCTGGTGCTCACCGACTTGAAGCTGCCCGGCCTGGGCGGGTTGGAATTCCTTCAAGCCGCCAAGCGTCTCAATGGAGCTTTGCCGGTCGTGGTTATGACGGCCTACGGCTCAGTCGAAACCGCTGTTGAAGCCATGAAGGCCGGGGCCAGCGACTACATTTTGAAACCCTTCTCTCTCGCGGAAATGCGATTGGTGGTGCAAAAAGAGCTGGACGTTCGGCGTCTACGCGAGGAGAACCGCAGCCTGCGAGAGGCGCTGGGACGCCAGTACAGCTACCCCAATATCGTCGCCCGCAGCGCGAAGATGCAAGAGGTACTGGCGTTGGCAGAGCGGGTCGCGGCGACGCCTTCCACGGTGCTCATCGGCGGAGAGAGCGGCGTGGGAAAAGACTTGATCGCGCACCTGATTCATCAGCGATCCAGCCGTGCGTCCGGTCCATTTGTGAAGATCAATAGCACGGCGATTCCGGAGAATCTCCTGGAAAGCGAACTCTTCGGCTACGAAAAAGGAGCTTTTACGGGAGCCACCACGAGCAAGCCGGGAAAATTCGAACTCGCTGACAAGGGCACGCTGTTTCTCGATGAAATTGGCGATATTCCCCTGGCCATACAGGTCAAGCTCCTGCGCGTTCTGCAAGAACGCGAATTTGAAAGGCTGGGTGGCACGCGCACCATCAAAGTGGATGTGCGCCTCATCGCGGCCACCAATCGCGATCTGCGCGCCGCGCTCGAACAGGGAACCTTTCGCGAAGATCTCTACTATCGGCTGAACGTCGTCCCCATCGATATTCCTCCTCTGCGCGAGCATAGGGAAGACATTCCGGATTTGGCGAATCTCTTTCTCTCGCGGCTCGCGCAGAAATCCCAGAAGAACCTGGAGGGCATCAAGCCGGAAGCTCTCCGAAAGCTTATGGATTTCCACTGGCCCGGCAATGTTCGGGAATTGGAGAACATCGTCGAGCGCGCCTGCGCTCTGGCCACGGGCCCTTTTATCGGACCGGGCGATATCCAATTGGATCACGCGCCGGGCCGAGACCACCTCGGCCAGGCAGCGCTCTTACCCGAAGGCAAAACGCTCGACCAGTGGGAAGACGAACTGATTCGCGAGGCTTACCGCCGGGCCAATGGAAACAAGAGCGAAGCGGCGCGCATGCTTGGTCTCTCGCGTAATGCGTTGCGCTATCGGTTAGAGAAAATTGGCATTGCCGATGAATCCTCGAAGGCCCAGGAGTAACTTCCCAAGACAAACACCGCCAGCCTCCGGTGGCTGAAAACCACCACCTTGGTGGATTCCAGCCAGGGCGATCAGAGGTGAATTGACGCTGTCATCCGTAAACAACTTATTATAAGTAATATAGACGGACTTTGCCGTAGCCGATTTGGCACACAGCATGCCCTTTATATGTGGGACATTGGTTGGATAAGGACGAGGTGGCCCATGAGAGCAAATAGAGCTGGTTGGTTGGCAATTCCGATTCTCGCGCTTTTCGCAGTAATCCCGGCAGCAGCCCAAGCTCCTGGTTCGGGGGGAACGCAAGCCGATCCCGGCGTGGCCCGGGTGAGCTTCATACATGGCGACGTCACCATGCAGCGGGGTGACTCTGGGGACTTCTCCTCGATTACCTTGAATACGCCGCTCGTGGCTGGGGACAAAGTTGCCACCGGCGACGCCTCGCGAACCGAGCTCCAGCTCGACTACGCGAATATCTTGCGCTTGGATCAAAATTCCCAGGCGAGTATCGCAACCCTGGATAAGGGTCGCATTCAGGTTCAGGTCGGCCAGGGGCTGGCCAATTATTCCATGCTGAAGGACTCTCAGGCGGACGTGGAGATTGACACGCCCAACGTTTCGATCCATCCGGTTCGGGAAGGACGCTATCGCGTTCAGGTGAACTCGGACGGTGACACTCTCGTGACAGTTAGTGAAGGCGAAGTGCAGGCTTCCACTTCCGAAGGAAGCACCGCGGTAAAGAGGGGGCGGCTCATCACCGTTCGGGGAACGGGAAATGACGCGCAGTACAAGGTTAGCGAGGCCCCCAATAGCGATGATTGGGACAAATGGAACAGGGACCGCGACAACGTCATTTACAACGCCACGGGTTACCGCAGGACGAACCACTACTACACCGGCGCCGGCGACCTCGACGCTTATGGCACCTGGACTGAAGTTCCCGACTACGGCCAGGTTTGGGTTCCTCAGGCCGACTATGGCTGGGCTCCATATCGAGATGGCCGTTGGGTCTGGGAACCGTATTGGGGTTGGACTTGGGTTTCCTATGAGCCCTGGGGCTGGGCGCCCTACCACTATGGCCGTTGGTTCCTCTGGGGCGGATCGTGGGCTTGGTGGCCCGGTCCGATTTACCCGGCTTATCAGCCGATTTGGGCGCCGGCTTACGTCTCCTTCTTCGGATTCGGCGAAGGCGTGGGTTTCGGGGTCGGGTTTGGATTCGGCTCCATCGGTTGGCTGCCCACAGGGCCTTGCGACTTCTTCCATCCCTGGTGGGGCGGTTTTCGCGATCACTTTGGAGTCGTAAACGTCACCAACATCACCAATGTCACCAACATCACCAACATCACCAACATCAACAATGGAATCGCGCCGCTGCATGCCGGCAATCAGTTCTCGAATCTTCACAGCATGCTCATTAACGACAGGCTGCGTGCGGGCGTCTCCGGCGTAACGGCGGAAAACTTTGGACGCGGCACTGGGATCGCACGGAGCGTACTTGCGTCGGAACTGCGTAGTGGGCATATGATGACGGGCAACCTCCCGGTTGTGCCCACCCATGACAGTCTGCGCGTATCCGACCGGCCCGTGAATTCTGCGGCGGCCACACGAATGAACGTCCAGCACAGCTTTTTGTCCAAGAGTGCGCCAGCCGCGCGGCCGGAGTCATTTTCTTCCCAAGCGGCGCGCGTCAATGAATCCATCCAGCGCAACGGCCATTTCCAGGCCATCAATGGCTCGAGAGCCGCCGAAAATCCGGTCACGAATCGTCCCGGATTCGCCGGCCAATCTTCGACGAGACAGCAGCCCAGCGCAGGCCCGCAGGCCAACTCGGCGGCGGGAGTTCGCAGTCCCGTACAGTCTCAGATGCGCGGAGGCCAGACGCTTGAGGGACAAGGTCAGCGTCCGCAAGCGTCACAAGGTGCGAATGGCTGGCAGCGTTTTGGCCGGGAGGGCGGCGCTTCCAATAGTCAATCGCCCGTAGCCCAGCCGCAGATCCGGTCAAACGCTCAGCCGGAATTTCGCAATAGCGCTCCTGCCGGGCGCGAGTCCCCTAACGCCAACGCTGGTCAGGCATCCGGCTGGCAGCGCTTCTCTCGGTCCGATGGACCCGCGGCGGCTCCGTCGAACGGCGGTTACCGTCCGCCATCCAGCAGCGGCCGGCCCACACTGGACATGAACAAGCCAATCGTGAACGAGCGGTCCTACCGAAACAACGGCGATAGCTACGCCGGAACGAATCGCGGCAGCGCTACGCCTGCATATCGTCCGGCTCCTAATTATTCCGCACCGAGTTACTCGGCTCCACGTAACTCCGCTCCGAGCTATCGCAGCTATCCGTCAAACCCAGCGCCATCCTACCGCAGCGCGCCGGCGCCCCAATCGCCAGGCTCGGGTAGCTATGGCGGATCTCGCGGTGGAGGTGGTGGTAACAGCGGCGGTGGCTATCGTGGGGGCGGTAGTTCCGGCGGAGGCGGCGGCAGTTACAGCGGGGGCGGTTCTGGTGGCGGCGGTAGCGGTAGTTCCCGCGGAGGCGGTTCCTCCGGCGGGCATTCTTCCGGAGGCTCCTCGCGCGGCCGCTAGAACTTAAAGCAGAGCAGGAGCAGAGTGGCGCGGCCTTCTGGCTTCAGAAGGCCGCGCTTCTTTTTTGCGCCAAGTCCGTTTTGGCATCAAATTCACCGTGTCGTGCCAAATTCGAGCCCAGCGCGGATCGAGTTTTCTTCGGCGAGAGTCGGCGGCGAAAGCAGCCACGGCAGACTAAATGCTTGGATCGTCTCGTCGTCCGCTATACTGCTGGCGTATGTGAACCGGAGTAGACGTGTATCCGTTCATTCATATCGGCCCTTTAACGCTGGGAACGTACGGAATCATGGTCGCGACCGGCCTGATCTGTGCGTTCTTCGTTATACGCGCGGACCTGCGCCGAAGGGGCTACAGCGCCGAGGCAGAAAACATTATTGGCACAACGGGTTTGGCTGGTCTCGTCGGCGCCCGGCTCTATCATCTCCTCGAGTCCCCGTCGGAGTTTTTCGCCCATCCCTCGCCATTGCTCTTCAGCACTATGGGTTTCGCTTGGTTTGGCGCGGTGATTGGCGGTTTCGTGGCCCTGGTCCTGCTGGCGCGGCACTACCAAATGAAAATTCTGTTGATGCTGGATATTGCCTCCCCAGCTGCGGCCATCGGCTATGGCATTGGGCGCATCGGCTGTCTGATCTCGGGAGATGGAGACTACGGCGTCCCAACATCGCTCCCCTGGGGCATGAGTTTTCCGAATGGCTTGGTGCCAACGACCGAAAGGGTTCACCCCACGCCGATATACGAATTCCTGGGCGCGATATTGATTGGCTATATTTTGTGGCGTGTTGGAGCGCGTGCGGTCGGCGGCTTGCGGCCCGCCGGAGAGGTCTTCGCTTTTTACTTGATTCTCACCGGCGGGGCGCGCTTCCTGGTGGAATTCATTCGCATCAACCCGCGTTCGTTTTTTGGTTTGACCAACGCGCAAACGGCAAGCATTGGTTCGGTTCTTGCGGGCGTGTTCCTACTACTGGCACTCCTGCGAAGAATTCGCCCGCAAACGGTCATCTAGACCTCGGCGGGTCCGAGGAATCCGAGTTTTGCAGCGTGCGGGCTAGAGCATCTGTCGCAACACGTAGGGCAGGATTCCGCCATGGCGATAGTACGCGACCTCTTCCGGCGTATCCGCGCGGGCCACGACCTCAAATGTCTTCGTCTTACCCTGATCGTCGCGCGCCTGCACGTGAAGCTTCGCTCGGGGCACCAGTTTGGCGATGCTTTCTATCGTGAACGATTCATGCCCGGTAAGCCCGAGCGACTCCGCTGTCTCGCCAGACTTGAATTCCAGCGGCAGCACACCCATGCCGACCAAATTGCTCCGGTGAATCCGCTCATAACTTTCCGCAATCACGGCCCGCACGCCCAGCAGAAGCGTGCCCTTCGCTGCCCAATCGCGTGAAGAGCCAGCGCCGTACTCCTTGCCGGCTAGCACAACCAGCGGCACGCGTTCTTGCTTATAGCGCATCGCCGCATCATAGATGGTCATTTTTTCTCCACTCGGCTGATGCAGGGTCCAGCCGCCTTCGGTGCCGGGGGCAAGTTGATTCCGCAGGCGAATGTTTGCGAACGTACCGCGCATCATCACTTCGTGATTGCCACGGCGAGCGCCATAGGAATTGAATTCCGCGGGCTTCACCCCATTGGCGATCAGATATTTGCCCGCCGGACCATCGGGCTGAATCGAGCCCGCGGGTGAGATATGGTCGGTCGTAACGCTGGTGCCGAGGATAGCGAGGACTCGAGCATTACGAATATCGGGAAGCTCGGGTGGCGTCTTCGGCATTTCGTCGAAAAAGGGCGGGCATTTGATGTAGGTGGACTTGGCATCCCAAGCATACAGATCACCTTCGGGCACTTGCAGTCCTCGCCAGCGCTCGTCGCCTTCAAAAATTGCGCCGTACTCCTTCCGGTACATCTCCGTGGTTACCGCCCCGCGCACAGTCTCTTCCACTTCCTTGGGCGTTGGCCAAATATCGCGGAGGTACACCGGCTTGCCATTTCGGTCGTTGCCCAAGGACTCGGTGGCCATATCGAAATCCATGCGGCCGGCCAGCGCATAAGCGACCACCAGCGGCGGCGAAGCCAGGTAGTTCGCGCGAACGAGGGGATGAATGCGGCCCTCGAAATTACGGTTGCCGCTCAGCACCGATACGGCCACCAGGCTGTTTTCCTTAATTGCAGAGCCGATGGCCTCGGGAAGCGGACCGCTATTTCCGATGCATGTGGTGCAGCCGAAGCCCACCAGATGGAAATTCAATTTTTCGAGATAGGGAGTCAGACCGGCTGCTTTGAGATAATCGGTCACAACCTTGGAACCCGGCGCGAGGCTCGTCTTTACCCAGGGTTTCGATGCCAGACCGCGCTCGACCGCTTTTTTCGCCACCAGCCCCGCACCGAGCATCAGCGAAGGATTCGAAGTGTTGGTGCAGCTGGTGATCGCGGCAATCACAACCGAACCGTTAGAAAGCTCGAAGCGATCGCCATTGTTCTTCACCTCGACGTGCTTTGGCGCAGTCCCTTCCATTGCTTTCGCAAAGGAAGTTTTGGCTTGCCGCAGCGGGACCCGATCCTGCGGCCGTTTGGGCCCAGCCAAGGTAGGCTCGACCTTGCCGAGATCAAGTTCCAGCGTGTCAGAAAACGGTGGGTCCGGAGTCTGGTCCGTGCGGAAGAGACCCTGCATTTTTGTATAAGCCTCGACCAGCGCCAGGCGCTCGTCGCTTCGGCCGGTAAACCGCAAGTAGGCCAGCGTCTCCGTGTCCACGGGAAAAAATCCCATCGTCGCGCCATACTCGGGCGCCATGTTGGCAATGGTGGCGCGATCCGGCAGTGTTAGATTCGAGAGGCCCGTGCCGTAGAACTCGACGAATTGTCCCACCACTCCTTTCTTGCGCAACATCTCGGTTACGGTGAGCACCAGATCGGTGGCCGTCGCCCCTTCCGGCAAGCGGCCGTGCAGCTTGAAACCGACTACATCGGGAACCAGCATGGAAAGCGGCTGACCAAGCATGGCTGCCTCGGCTTCAATGCCGCCTACGCCCCAGCCGAAGACGCCAAGCCCATTCACCATCGTGGTGTGGGAATCGGTCCCCACCAGCGAATCCGGGTAAGCTGCCGGGCGTCCATCGGGCGCATGGTCACAGACCACGCGGGCCAGATACTCGAGATTCACCTGATGGCAGATGCCTGTATCCGGAGGCACAACCTTAAAATTCCGAAAAGCGTTCTGGCCCCAGCGCAGAAATTGATAGCGCTCCACGTTGCGCTGAAACTCCAGCTGAGCATTGAAGGCAAATGCCATGTCGCTGCCAAATTTATCGACTTGCACGGAGTGGTCGATTACCAGTTCAGCGGGGAGCAGGGGATTGATCTTCTTGGGGTCGCCGCCCATTTTGGCGATGGCGTTGCGCATAGCCGCAAGATCGGCGACCGCCGGGACACCGGTGAAATCCTGCAGCAGCACTCGCGCGGGCATAAAGGCGATCTCCGCGCGCCGATCTGTCACCGGCTGCCATTCTGCGAGCGCCTCGATGTCCTTGGGCTGAACGAATCGGCCGTCTTCTTGCCGCAGCAGGTTCTCGAGCAAAATGCGAATCGAGAACGGGAGCTGGCCCACGTGGCCGATTCCCCTGCGCGCCAGCGCTTCGAGGCGATGGACCTCGTAGCCCTGATTACCAACGGTAAGGGTATCGCGGGCGCCGAACGAATTTTGTGACGCGGCAGGCATGTTCGGAATCCTCTCTGACCGCCGGCTTATGGGAATCGCTATAACTCTGCATCATAACGCACGGCGGGGTATGTGTGCAGCCCTAGGGTGGTTGCGCGGTGCGCGACATAGAAGTGAGTGCTTGTGCAGTTTCTTTTTTTGGTCCATCGGACTATTTAGTGGGTGACGGTGCGAGGTCCAGCCCGCCGCAGTGGA
>Ga0209158_1001241_pt1 | contig 17217 bp, 9 predicted proteins | sample GraSoiAngelo_140_FD_185897 | JGI IMG/M metagenome (GOLD analysis project Ga0209158, IMG submission 185897) | Grasslands soil microbial communities from the Angelo Coastal Reserve, California, USA - 14_0929_12_30cm (SPAdes) (version 2) | ecosystem: Environmental > Terrestrial > Soil > Grasslands ...
AGTAACTCCAAAGAATCCCCCGCCTTTTGGCGTCGGGAGTCTTCAAACTGTTCGCCGGAGAGCGCCGCACAGGCTATTCGTGGTTGCCGCATAATTTCGCTGGCACCTCGAGGGGCACTCATGAAGAAGCTTTTTCTTGTTTTCATTCTCGCGGCCGCATCGACCTCTTTCGCTTCGCAGGCAGACAAAAACCAGGAAGCCGTGCGATGGGAGCAAGAGGCGCGGAACGTCGCCATTATCCGGGACGATTGGGGCATCGCGCACGTTTACGGGAAGACGGACGCCGATGTGGTCTTCGGCATGATTTACGCACAGGCCGAGGACGATTTCAATCGTGTGGAGACGAACTACATCAACGCCATGGGGCGGCTCGCGGAGGCGGAGGGCGCGTCCAAGATCTACCAGGACCTGCGAATGAAACTTTTCATCAACCCCCAAGCAACCAAGAAGCAATACGCGGCGAGCCCCGAGTGGCTGAAGAGGCTGATGAAGGCGTTCGCCGACGGGCTGAACTACTACCTCGCGAAGCATCCCGAGGTGAAACCGAGGGTCATCCAGCGATTTGAACCGTGGATGGCGCTGACGTTTACTGAGGGGAGCATCGGAGGCGACATCGAGCGAGTGAACCTAAGCCAACTGGAAGCGTTTTACGGGAGAGTCCCCCGGAGCGAGACGCACTCTGGTTCGGCGGGTGACGACGAGAATGAGGAGCCTAGGGGATCGAACGGGATCGCCGTGGCGCCCTCGAACACCGCCGGGCACCACGCGTTGCTGCTGATCAATCCGCATACGTCTTTTTTCTTTCGGTCCGAGCTGCAGATGGTGAGCGAAGCAGGGCTGGATGCGTACGGAGCGGTGACCTGGGGCCAGTTTTTCATCTACCAGGGGTTCAACGATCGCGTCGGGTGGATGCACACCTCGAGCGGAGTAAATGCCATCAGTGAGTACCTCGAAACAGTGGAGAAGAAGGGTGATCGGTTTTACTACAAGTACGGGAAAGAGGAGCGGTCGGTGGAGGCCAAGGGGATCACCGTGCGGTACAAGACAGACCATGGGATGGCGGAAAAGAACTTCACCGTCTATCGCACGCATCACGGGCCAATCATCCGCGAGGCGGACGGCAAATGGGTGAGCATCCGGCTCATGCAAGAGCCGGTGAAGGCGCTGATGCAGTCCTACGGACGCACCAAAGCCAAGAGCTACGCGGGGTTCCGCGAGACCATGGAGCTCCATACGAACTCTTCGAACAACACCATTTTCGCGGATGCCGACGGGGACATCGCCTACTTTCACGGCAATTTTATTCCCAGACGAAACACGAGCTTCGACTGGACCAAGCCGGTCGATGGCAGCAATCCAGCGACCGAGTGGCACGGGCTTCTTTCTGTCGATGAGACGCCGCACCTGCTGAATCCTAGTAGCGGCTGGCTATACAATTCGAACAACTGGCCATGGTCGGCAGCGGGGTCGAGCAGTCCGAAGAAGGAAGACTATCCTCCTTATGCAGAAACGGGCGGCGAAACCGCGCGCGGACTTCACGCCATCAGGGTCTTAGAGGACAAGAAGGATTTCACGCTCAGCTCGCTTATCGCCGCGGCCTACGACAGTTATCTGACGTGGTTTGAAAAGCCCGTCCCGGCCCTGATCAAGGCGTGGGACGAAACGCCGGCGGACATTGCGCTGAAAACGAAAGTGGCCGAGCAGATTGCAATTTTGCGGGGATGGGATTTGCGGTGGGGAGTGAACTCCGTGCCCACATCACTCGCGGTGTTCTGGGGCGAGGACATCCAGCGGCGCGTGGGCGGCGATGCCAGAAAGGCAGGTAGGTACCTGAGCGACTACATTTGCAGCCAGGTGCCGTCGGAAGTGCTGCTGCAGTCCTTGTCGGAGGCGTCGGACAGGCTAGAAGCGGATTTTGGGAACTGGAAGACGCCATGGAGTAACATCAACCGATTCCAGCGTTTGACCGGCGAGATGGTGCAGCCGTTCAACGATGCCGCGCCGAGCCTTCCTGTCGGTTTCACTTCTGCGCAGTGGGGCTCCCTGGCCTCCTTTGGTGCCCACGCGTACCCGGGGACCAAGAAGTGGTATGGCACCAGCGGAAACAGCTTCGTTGCCGTGGTCGAGTTTGGCGAGAAGGTTAGGGCTAAAGCCGTGACCGCTGGAGGCGAGAGCGGCAGTCCGGCGTCCCCGCACTTCAACGATGAGGCCGGGCGATACACGACCGGCGACTTGCGAGAGGTCTACTTCTACCGGTCGCAACTCCAAGGGCACACCGAGCGCGAGTACCATCCCGGAAGCTGAGTCTCCCGCTATTCTCCAGGTCGCCGTCGAGACACCACCGAATTGTGGAAGAGTCGCGCTTCATTTCGCCGGAACATGCCGCACCGGCGCAGCCTGCGATCCCGGTCCAGGTTCAGGAACAGGCTTGGGCATCTCCTCGGGCTTGAACCGCGGCACCATCTGGTCGGCCATCGCTAGCGAATACACGACCGAGGCAATTTCCACAGCTCCTTCTCTGACGTCCTGTTCATAAATTCGCTCATAGGTGTCCAGATTGGTGTGATGCGTAAACGAACCATAATCAAACGCATCCTGTGCTAATCCAATTCCGGGCAATCCGGCGTTGTTAAAGGACGTGCTGTCCGTCCCGCCGGTCCTCCGGCTGTCGCTCGCCACGGCTCCCATGAATCCCCAATCTGCAAATGGCATCAGCGCCTCGCGAACCATGTCAGCCGCCCCCGCCGGCCCAAACACCCCTGCGCCTCGTGGCTTCCCCGTGCCGGAATCGATGTTGAAATAGGCATCCAGTTTGGGGTACTCCGGCTTCTGGTTTTCAAAACTGCCAAAATGCTGCTGCACGTACGCCAGCGAACCGAGCAATCCTTCTTCTTCGCCGCTCCACAGCGCAATGCGAATGGTCCGTCGCGGTTTCACATGCAGCGCCGACAAAATCCGTATGGCCTCCAGCATCATCGAGGAGCCGATGCCGTTGTCCGTAGCTCCAGTCGCGTCATGCCACGAGTCGTAATGGCCCCCTAGCATGACGATCTCGTCTTTCTTGTCCGTGCCGGGAATTTCTCCAATCGCGTTATAAGCGGTCGTCCCCTCGGGGTACTCCTTGTTCTGAATATTGACGCGCAATGTCACGGCCGTCCCATCGCCACACAACCGCGAGATTCGTCCGTAGTCTTCATTGCGCATCACCAGCGTAGGCACCGCCCTGGTCCAGTCGTACGTGCTGTTTTGTTGCGCGATGATGATTCCGTGCGCGCGCCCCGCATCGTTGATCCGTGCCAGCGCACCGTTGTCCACAAGAAACTGATCCACCTGCCGCGAAACTTCCGCGCGCGACAACTGCCCTTCCGGCACCTTTGGAGGTTCGGGAAAGCGGAACGGGCGCGGGTTCTTGGCATCGAATCGCGATTTCCATTCGTCTTCGGAACGTCGCATCGGCGCTGGGTTCATCTCCTCGGCCACTTCCACGTGCTTTCCCACGAATACGATCGCGCCGCGAACTTGGTCCTTCACTGAATTCAAATACGCGTCAAGCTCCGCCGGTGTCGGCTGCTTCGGCTCCGCTGGCTTGGCTGCTGCCGGCATGGGCGGTGCTGCCCATTTCGGTTCCGGTGGTGGCGGCGCGCCTCCAAAAAAGTTAAATCCGCCACCCGTCGGTGGCGCCAATCCCGGCGGATCCACCATCACCACTTGCGCCGTCACGATTCCCTTGGTGCTGGGCGTCCACGCCAGCGGCTTCACCATCAGTTGCCCGTGGAACGGGGTAACGGCTTCCGCCAAGAGATCCATGTTTTCCCAACCGGGCGCCGGCGTCGCGGCACCCGGCGGCTGGAACGTCCACGGCTCCAGGTGCGCGTTCGCTAGTCCCCACGAGGTCATCGTCTCAACGGCCCAATCGTCTGCCGCCTTCAAGTTCGTTGTGCCCGTCAGGCGTGCGCCATACACATCCGCGATCTCGTGGATGATCCACATGATCTTGGAATTGTTGGTCTCTTCGGCGCGGATCTGCGCATACATCTCGGAGAGTCCCGGGGCCTCGGCAGGCAGCGGCATGGCCACCAGCAGTACCAAGCACAGCACCCATCCGCACAGTCTCGCCACGGTACCTCCCAGATTCTTCGGAAGTTTTCAACTCGCATCGCCCGGTCGCAGGTCAATATACGCTCCGGCGTCCCCCGAGACAATGCAGCCATATCCTGTTCCAACTCAACGGTTGGGGGACCTGTATTTGCCTAGAAGATGACCTTCCCCGAAAACCAGAAGGTGCGCTGGCCGGTGAGGTTGCCGGCCTCGCTAGAAAACTGAGGTCCGCTTGCCGTGCTGGTGATGACCCCGAAGTTAGGATTCGAAATATTCGTGTTCGGGTTGCCAAAATTTGGCGTATTGGTCGCGGCGAATGCGTCCAGGCGGAATTGAAATTTCACCCGCTCGGTGATCGGGAAGTTTCGCAAAAGGCCGGTATCCAAGTCAAAGAAGCCGGGCCCTCGAAGGATGTTGCGTCCGGCGGTGCCGTAACGCAATTGAGCGGATGGGACCGCTGCGAACGAACTCGTCTGGAAATACTGGCAGGAGGTGCTCGTGAGGGCACAGCTCACAAACTTGCCGGTCGCATCTTGCCCCTCTACATTTCCCAGTATCACGATCGGGCCAACAAGATCGGGCGTGTTCGTGCTTCCGAGGGCGTTGGACGAATTGACGTTGGAAGTGATGGTGAGAGGAATGCCGCTGTAACGGCTCAGAATCCAGTTCAATTGCCAACCGCCAGCGAGGATGTTTCCTATGCCGTGCTGTGCCCAGCGCTTGTTGCGGCCGAAAGGCAACTCATAAACACCGTAGCTTTGGAAATTGTGCGGGCGGTCAAAGCTCGCGAGCGCCTTGTTATCCCCCCAATTGCCTGGAAACGGATGGAACACCGCTCCCTCGTTTTCGCCAAAATCAATGGCTTTGGAGAATGTGTAAACGATGCCGACTTCCGATCCCGCGCTCAACCGGCGTGTCAATCGCGTCTGCAGCGAATCGTAGTAGGTGACCTTGAAGGGTGTCACGGCGTTGATGTCTCCCCAGCAGTTGGCGGTCGGGCAGACCGCAGGATTTCGATTCAGCAGGCGTCCCCCGTTTCCGCCGCCGATGGGCGCGGGGTTAATGTTGAGACCCAAGGGGATGCGAATCCCGCGGGTTCCCACGTAGCCTGCCTCAGCCACCCAACCGGCGAACTCATGCTGCAGGGTCAGGTTGTAGGACTCTGCATACCCACGATGGAAAGGGTTGGCCACGGTGGTTGTCCCCACGTTGTTCGGTAGACGAATCACGCCATTGCCAAGCCCAATGAAAGGTATGAGAGCTATCCCTGTTGCCAGGCCCGGGTACGGAGCGAGAGTGGCATTTGTGCCCGTGAGACTTGCTGACGGCGCGAAGTTGCACCGCTTTGGCTTTTTATTAGTGGGGGGATCCAAGAAACCGCATTGGGCCTGAAAGATTGAATTTCCCTGGTAATCCATGTTAGTGATGTTAGGGAAGGTATCCCGCAGAGCCCGGAAGTTGTTGGGGTCCACGCTGATTCCGTAACCGGCGCGGATCACGGTCTTGCTCCGCAGTCGGTAAGCGATTCCGAAGCGTGGGGCAAACATACCGTGTCCTACGTCAACGCCATCGTCCCGCGGCACGGATCCAAGACCCCCGATGAAAACGTTGCCCGACGTAGGATCAAAGAACTTCACGCCAGTATGGTCGCTAATTGCAAAGGGATAGTATTCCCACCGCACGCCGTAGCTGAAAGTCAGCTTGGGAGTCACCTGCCAGCGGTCCCGCGCATACCAGGCCCACGTGGTGAACCGCAGTGCGTTCGGGTTGATGTTTTGGACGACCTTGCCATTCCTTTGCGGGAGGCCGAGCAAGAATTGGGCAAAGCTGTTGTAGGCATTCGCCCCCGGCCCGCCATTCAGAGCGGTAACGCTTCCGTCAAACCCAAAAGTGCCGCGCGGCGTGCCAAAGGTCCCGCCTTGGGGCTGGAAGTGGTTGATCCCGCTGTGGTAGTACTCCAGACCGAAGCGCAGATCGTGCCGTCCCTTAGTCCAGCCGAGGTTCGAGTTAGCCACATATTGATTATCCCGGAAGATGAAGGGGTTGCCGGTGTTGGCGTTCCCGAGATTGGCCCAGCTTGAGATCTGGAACGCGGGAATCCCACCGTAGGCGTAGTCGGTTCCGTTGGTACCTGGGATGTGCAGGGTGTCGAGCCCGAAATTCGTATTAATATCCGTGTCTTCCGCATTGAGGCGCAGCCGCGTGTAGCCGGCATTCACATCCCACAGCATGGCCGGAGTTAGCTGATAGCTGCCTCCCAGCGCGACGCTCTGGACCCGGCTAAACGCGTTGCCATTCTGTCCGCCGCCGGTTGCGTCGCCGCCCGCCGCTCCCAGAGCCGGCGGGTCGAAGATAAACGAAGGCGAAATGCTGTACCTGGCGAACACCATGGACTTTTTGCTCGGCACGTAGTTAGCCTTGGTGTCAATTCTGCTGAGATTGTACTGAGGTGCTCCAACCGGAATGTAATTGTTCGAGATATTCGTTGGGTCGTTGGGATTACCCACATTGGGTGTTGGAATCAAGGAAGCCATTTTCAGCGCCGCGGGATCAAGCCGATTGGCCGGAATGATGTTGCCCGGAAAAGCCGTGCGACCGGTGCCGTCAGCATTTCCGGTATTGGGGTCGTATAGGCATCCCGCCATGGGCGTGACGTTGCAGTTGGTTCCAGCGGGTATCAACGATGAAAAATCGCCGTTGCGGATGGAGGTAGGCGCGACGCTCCGCGAGGCTCCACCGGCTGTCCGGATTTTGGTGCCTTCATAGGACCCGAAGAAGAACAGCCGGTCCTTCTTGATCGGACCGCCAATCGTGCCGCCATACTGGTTGAAGATATTCTTTGGCTTCACGGGTTGCACGGCAGTCGGTCTGAAGTAATTGCGCGTGCGAAGCGCATTGTCGGTGTGGTACTCGTACGCGGTCCCGTGAAAGGCGTTTGTGCCTGACTTAATAATCACAGTCGTAGCCGCTCCGCCTGCCAGGCCTTGCTCGGCGTCAAAATTGTTGGTGACCACGTTCACCGATTCGATGGCGTCTGAGGAGGGGATGTAGGCGACGTTCGCCGGGAGCCAAGTGTAAGTGTCCGAAGCCCCGTCAATGCGGGTGTTGTTGTTGTTAATGGACAGCCCGTTGACGTTGGTGGTCATGGCCCGCTGGGGATTCCCCGCGGCCGAGTTGTTTTCTCCCAGCAAGCCGGCCCCGGGGACGATGCGGTAGGCCGACTGGAAATTCCGGCCGTTGGAAGCCAGGAGCGGCAGGTCCGTAATTTCTCTCGCACCTAGGTCCGTATGCACGTCGGCGCGGTCAGTCTGGAGCAAAGGTGCGGCGCTGGTCACGTTTACAGTTTCGACCTGTTGCATCAGTCGAAGTTGCACGTCCACGCGTTGTGTGGTGTTCGCATCGACGCGCACATTTTCCGCCACCAAAACACCAAAGTTCGTCGCCGATACCGTCACTTTGTAGATGCCCGGTTGCAGTTCAGCGAACCGATAGACGCCAGCCGAGTCGGTCGTTGTCTGACGCGACACGCCGGTTGCCGTGTTGAGCGCTTCCACCCGCGCTCCCGGCAGGACCGCGTTCGAAGGGTCAGCAACGTTTCCCGTCAAGGATCCATACAGTATTTGCGATTTCGCCGCGCGGGGGAAAAGGCACAATGCCATCAACAGCACTGCGCAAATAAACTTCCAGAGCTTGTTTTTCCTGCAAAAAACATCCGCATTGCAAACCACCGGCCGTCCACACATGACGCCCCCCCTCCACCCAGTGATTTAATCGATCCAAGCGCCGTGGCACCCCGCCACTTTGCCGGCTAGAACCCTTAACTACGCGATGGCCTTACCCTGAAGGGAACTTTCGTGTTCTTTCTCCCGTGCACCTGCCGAAGGTCCGAAATGTTTTTGAAGCACGAGTGCCACCGTGCCCCGGAGACGCGCCATTTCCCCTTCGACCGGTCTGACCCGAGGTGGCCGCCCCGCAAGAAAACCCATTCCCACTTCCTTTTCAATCAGCGAACCGAACCGGCGCCATTGACGAGTCAGCTCCCCGACAACCACAATTTCTTCCGGTGCCAATCCGGTGACAATCATCCGCATGCCTCTGCCGATAGCCTGAAACATCTTTTCCAATGCTTTGAGCGCCAGCGCATCTCCTGACTGGGCCAATGCCAGCAAATCCTGAAAACTCAACTCCTGCTGGGTAGCGCTCGATTCCTGGTAGTAACGCAACGCCGCTCGATTCGAGCCGTAAACCTCCCAACATCCCTTGCCACCACAAGCGCAGGAGGGTCCGCTGGGATCAAGCGGGACATGGCCAAATTCTCCCGCCATTCCCGTACGTCCGCGGACCAGCTGTCCGTTCAGAAAAACACCGGTACCAATTCCCTCCGAGACGGTTACGACCACGAAGTCGCGAATCTTCTCGGTGTGGCCGAACCATACTTCGGCGAGCGCACAGGCATTCGCTGCGTTTTCCAGCTCCACCCGCACGCCCGTGGCTCGTTCGATTGCGCCTTTCAAATCGAAATCCGGCCACCCTAGATTCGGGGCGAAAATGACGTGCTGAGTCTTCTCGCTGATGCGCCCCGGCAAGCTGATTCCCACGCCCTCAAAAAGCAGATGGGGATGCACCTCCATCAAGCGACGAATTCTTGCGGCAAGACCTTGAGCAGTAGCGCGGGGGTCGTTCGTCGTGGGCATGGTCTCCTGGGAGAGAAAATTGCCATTGACGTCGGCAAGGCCTACCCTGGTTTGCTGCGGTCGAAGGTCCGCCACCAGGATCGCTCTCCGGTCATTCAGTCTGAGGAAGGTAGGTCTGCGACCTCGGGGCAGCCGCCCTATCGGCCCGTGGACCACCCAGCGCTCACGAATAAGTTGTTCGGTGATCAGCGAAACGGTGCTCCTTTGAAGCCCCGACACCCGGGCCAGATCTGCTCGTGAGATTGGCTGCCGCCGCCGGATGAGGTTGAGGACTACACCCCTGTTGATGTCTCGGGCTGTTTGGCTCGAGGCCACCTGAGTATTCGTAAAGTCGATTCGCTTCATTTAGTTTTAGTCTCGCACTATATTGTCGAGCGCCAACTCATTTCCAACCGTTCGCTGTCCCCTGGATTGAGCTCTCGGAAACCGTACGCCTAACGACGGTGGCATTAAATTCGTGTCGCGAACTATATGCGCGGCTTTTTTCTTACTGTCAAGCGAAATTCTTGAGACCTCGGGGCGCACCATTCAGGAAGCCGTTTACTTCTTCGTCCAGCTCCTGGCTGACCCGTTCCTTTCGGAACAGCCATGGCAATCCGTCCGATAGGCTTCGCAGCAGTGACAGTGACATGATTTACTCGTATGCGGGCGCTGCGGGCGCCAGAGTAAGTCGGCCTCTGTCGCCGACCCGGCTGCACAAACGCTACGCCATCTCGGGCCCATTTTCATCTTTCGTTGAGGCTCTCTGAGAGCCATGATTTACTCGTAGCGCAAGGCAACTATCGGGTCGACACACACCGCGCGGCGCGCGGGTAGCCAAGATGCCAGGAGAGTGACCACCAGCAGCGCGAAGAGTGCTGCCGTTGCCGTCCAAGGATCTAAGGGCTCCAGCCGGAAAAGAATAGCCCTTAACAGCTTCCCGATTGCGAAGGCGAACGGAAACCCGATGAGAATTCCAGCGCCTACCATCCAAAGCGAGTCGCGCAGCACCATCCGAATCACATCGCTCGCGGTCGCACCCAGTGCCATTCGCACTCCAATTTCGTTTGTTCGGCGAGCAACTGCGTAGGCCAGTACACCAGCGATTCCGATCGCCGCGAGAATTAGCGCAACGAGACCAAAGGCTACAGACATCAAAGCCAAGAGTCGCTCGGTTCGAAGTAGTCGGTCGATCAAACCATTTTGCGTGTGAAACTCAATCAGCGGCACGGCCGGATCGACGGAAGCAACGACGGCCCGGACGGCTTGCGCCAGGCGGGCTGAATCCATCGTTGTGCGGATGGCGAAATGAATTGGGTCTCTAACATCGGGAAGATAAGGTTCATAAACCGTCGGAAGCGGTTCCCTGCGCAAGCTGTTGTAGAGAGTGTCGCGCACGACGCCGACGATCTCGTACCGGTTGCTGTCCTTCGGGTCGAATCCAAAGCGGCGTCCCAACGGATTCTCATTTGGGAAGAACCGACGTGTGAAAAGTTCATCGACGACTACTGCGTCCGCATTTGGGCGAATGTCGCGCCGCTCAATCGTCCTCCCAGCTATCAGAGGAATGCGCAGCGTTTCGAAGAATCCGTCTCCTACGCTGTTCACATTGGCGGCCTCTGTCGGCGCCACAACGCCCTTCTCGATCGAAGATGGGCGTCCGGGAACACTGACGCGTGACAAGTTTCCGTTGCCCGATAACAAGCGCACTTCAACTGGACTCACTCGGAGGACTCCGGGCAGTCTGGCCAATTCCTGGCGGACACGCTCAACATAGGGTCCCAGGCGCTCTGTCGAATATCCGGCTTGCCCGGGATTCACGGATGCGTATGCAAGCTTTTCCCGGTCAAACCCGATATCAACCCACCTGAGGTTCTCTAGTGAACGGCCTAGCAAACCAGCCGCGACTAGAGCCGTCAGGCATAACGCGATCTGCAAGGAAACCAAGAGCTTCGGCAGCCTCAGTCGGCCACCCATCACCGACCCCACCTGTGCTTTGAGAGCGTCATTAAGGTCAGCGCGCGCAGCTTGAACGGCCGGAGCCAAGCCAAAGAGAAGTGCGGTAAGGATCGAAAGCCCACCGGTGCACCCTAAGACCCGCAGGTCGAGATGAAGGTCAAACATGCTGCTCGGGTCGCGGCCAGACTCAATGACCAGATGTATGCTTCGCGCCAGGACACTCCCGAATGCAAGACCGGCTCCTCCTCCCAAAAGCGCCAAAACTCCGCTCTCGACCAAATGCTGTCGGAACACCCGCGCTCTTGTCGCTCCCAGTGCCAGGCGCACGGCCGACTCGCGTTGCCGAACCACGGAGCGGGACAACAGCAGATTGGCCACGTTGGCGCAGACGATGAGCAGCAGCACTCCAACAAGCAGCACCAGAATCCACAGGGCGCTTGCATCTCTGGCGTTGAGCGCACCAAAGCCACGGCGGCCGGACAGAGTGATCAGTTCGGGAATCTTCTTCGGTTCGAGGTTCATGGCTTCAGCCGCGAGGCTACGGAACAGACCAGCGATTTGCGTCTTCGCGGCCGTCTCCGACACGCCGGGTTTCAGGCGGCCCATTTCACGGACCCACCAATCACTGTCGTCTTCGCCGCGCGGAGCGCCGTCACTCTGACCAGGCTGAAAGGCAACTCTCATTGCCAGCGGCGCGTAAATGTCAGTCCACTGCCCAGCCCTCAGACCAAAGAATCCGGGCGGAGCCACTCCAACAATGCGAGCTGGCACATTGTTGATGCGGACGCTGCGGTCTAACGCGTCTCCGGCGCCGCCAAGTCGGCTGACCCAGAAACGATGGCTCACGACTACCAGTGGCTCTTGCCCGACGCGGTCTTCCTCTGCGCGGAATGGCCGCCCAATAACGGGCAAAACCCCCAAGCCCTGAAAGAAGTTGTCACTGACGTATTGCAGGCTCACCTGTTCGGCAGGGAGCGCATCGATGGCAATCCCGACCGGGTTCGAGTCCGCGATTCCCACTAGCGCTGCGAAAACCGTCTGCTCATGGGCCAACTTACGATACAGATGCGCTCCTACTGAAGATGCTTGGACCCCACCACCGGAAATTTGATTGAAATCGCCGTTTATGTTGCTTACTCCTTCGGGGAACTCCGGGTTGCTCCACTCAATGACTCGCAACGAGTCCGGGTCCTCAACCGGCAAAGGTTTCAGGATCGCCGCATCGACGAGGCTGAAGATTGCGGTGTTTGCTCCCACACCAATACCTAGCGATAGTATGACCGCGAACATCAAGCCCGGCGATTTGCGGAGCATGCGGAGAGCGAAGCGCAAATCCCGCCAACACGTCCCCAGAAAAGATTCCCAGCTGGCTGAGTGGACGATTTCCTTGGTAACTTCGAGGCTTCCTCGCTCCAATCGAACCGCCCGAAGAGCATCCTTGCGGCCCATGCCCTGCTTCATCTTTTCTTCGGCTGCCATTTCCAGGAAGCCGTTTAATTCTTCGTCCAGCTCCTGGGTGACCCGTTCCTTTCGGAACAGCCATCGCAATCCGTCTGATATGTTTCGTAGCAGTGACATGGACTATCACTCGTAACGGAGTGCGAGCATCGGATCGGCACGCATCGCCCGCCGCGCGGGGATATAAGACGCGAGCAATGCGATCCCTCCCAAACACAGGGAAACGACAATGAAGGTCGCGGGGTCAGTCTGCGGAACGTTAAACAGCAGCTTAGAAAGGAAACGAGTCAGGAAGAAAGCCGCCGCCAGGCCAAATACGATGCCCAGGAGCGCGAGCCTGAGCCCTCGGCCAAGCACAAGCTTCAGTACGTCCCACCGTTGCGCACCCAACGCGATACGCACGCCTATCTCGTGGGTACGCTGCGTCACCGCGAAAGCCATCAGACCGTAGATGCCTACCATGGCCAGGAGCAGGGCAAGCGCCCCGAACGCGACAATGAGAGCTGTATTAAATCGGCGTTGGGCGACCGCGTCTGAGTAAATGTCCGCCATCGTGCGCGTCATCAAGACCGGCTGATCTTTATCCACTGCTGCGATAGCTCCACGGGCCGCGGGACTCAGGCTAGCCGGATCAACATCCGTACGCGCCACCGTTACCATAAACGCCTGAGGCGATTGAAGGAATGTCAGATAGATTGTGGGTTTCGCAGGTGACTCCAGGCCATCATGCAAAACATCCTTGACCACCCCAACGATCTCAAGCCAAGTCGGTTGCGTGCGGCCGGTAGTGAAACTCAAGCGGCTGCCGACAGGATTTTGAGCGGGCCAGTAACGGCGTGCTGCGGTCTCGTTGATAATGAGCGCTGTGGGACTGCCGTCCCTGTCGTGCTCCGTGAATTCTCGACCCTGAAGCAGAGGGATACTCATCGTCTGAAAATAATTCAAGCTCACGACGCAACGATACGCGGCGGGAGCATCCGCGTCTGAGGTAGTCGGATGACCTTCGATGGTAAAGGGACCGCCTCCGTGCACGCCGCTCAACGGAAGATTGTCGATTGCGCCGACCGACTTCACGCCAGGCAGAGCCTGAATGCGTTGCCATGCTTGCTGATAGAACGCGGCCCGTTTTTGCGGCGCGTACTTAGCCTCGGAAAGGATGGTCCAGACGGTTAGAACTTTGTCCGCCCTGAAGCCCGGATCGACTCGCTCCATGCGTACGAAACTCTTGAGCATTAGACCCGCGCCAATCAGAAGAGCCAAAGACAGGGCAACTTCGGAAACCACCAGCGTGCTGCGGAGACCAGAATGCTTCGGGGTTGGCGTTGATCTTTGGCCTTTTAACGGTTGGCTAACATCGACAAGAGCAACGCCCAGCGATGGAGCCAGTCCAAAGATGATCCCCGTCAAAACAGAAACGACGGCCGTATAGGCGAGAACTCGGCCATCGATTGCAACGTCTCCAATGCGAGGGAGGTTGTCAGGACTCAAAGTAGTGAGCAGCAAGATCCCACCATAAGCAAGCAGTATTCCGAATGCGCCGCCACCGACAGCCAGGAGCAGGCTCTCCGTGAACAGTTGGCGAACTAACCGTGATCGGCTGGCACCTAATGAAGTGCGCAGTGCCATCTCTCTCTGGCGAATCGTCGAGCGGGCGAGCAACAGATTAGTTACATTCGCACACGCGACCAAAAGCACGAGCGAGATGGCTGCGAGAAAAACCCAGAGAGCGGGACGGATGTCTCCGACGACTTGATTCAGCAGCGGCTCGACTCGTACCGTGATTCCCTGATTCTGAGTGGGATATTGCCTTTCCAAACTGCGGGAGACGATATCCAAGTCAGCGCGTGCCTGCGCGATGGTGGCGCCAGGTTTAAGCCGAGCGATGACCCCCAGCATGTTCCAGTCGCGCTGGTCCGGATTAACAGCGAGACCAAGCGGAATCAAAAACGCCGCCTTTCTTGAAGGGACTGCCGATGTAATAGGCACCGTCGGCGGAAAATTAAAACCCGCAGGCATCACGCCAATGACGGTATAAGGCTGGTCGTTGAGAGTGAGCGTTTTGCCGATCAGTTGTGGATCGGCTCCAAACGATTGCCTCCAAGTGTCATAACTAAGGATAATTTCATGGTCCCCACCAGGCTGATCCTCAGCGGGCCGGAAGTTACGGCCCAAAATCGGTTCAGCGCCAAGCGTGGGCAAGAGGTTGGCCGAGACCTTTAGGCCGAATAACATCTGGGCTTGGCTCACATTTGTAAGATTAAGCGCGTGAAACTTGTACGCGGCCATGTACTGGAAGGCTTTGCCTTGCTCGGCCCAGTCGTGGAAGTTCGGAAAGGAGACCCAATCGAAATCAACGCCCCTCTTCTGATCGTGCTCGATCAGTTGAACCAATTGGTCTGAATCCTTATAGGGGAGTGGGCGAAGTAAGACGGCATTTACCACGCTGAAGATAGCTGTGTTGGCGCCGATGCCGAGGGCAAGCGTGAGCACGGCAACAACCGTGAAGCTAGGGTTCTTGCGCAGCATGCGAGCAGCGAAACGCAAATCTTGCCAGCATATCTCCGCAAAAGATTCCCAGCCGGCAGAGCGCACGACTTCCTTCGAAGTTTCGAGATTCCCTCGCTCCAGGCGCACGGCGCGAAGCGCATCCTTGCGGCTCATGCCCTGCTTCATCTTTTCTTCGGCGGCCATCTCCAGGAAGCCGTTTAATTCTTCGTCTAGCTCCTGGCTGACCTGCTCTTTTCGGAACAGCGATTGGAGCCCAACCACCATGCTTCGCAGTAATGACATGGAACCTCCTACCCTACGAGGCCTCCAAGATTCTGGCGATCGCCGCCACTTGCCTTCCCCATTCTCGTGTTTCGCTGTTGAGCCTCTTTCGTCCCTGGTCTGTTAGGACGTAATACTTGGCGCGCCTGCTATTCTCGGTGGCTTTCCATTCGCTGCTGATCAGCCCCGCTCGTTCGAGCCGCTGAAAGGCGACAAACAGCGAACCGGCATTCAGGCGGAAAACGCCCTTGCTCATCTGTTCGAGCCGGACGGCGATCCCATAACCGTGCATGGGTTCGAGCGCCAGCGTTTTCAAAATGAGCATGTCCAGAGTTCCCTGGACGAGATCACTCGGCTTGTCCGCCATAGACGCATTCCCCCTGAGGTTCAGGAGGAAGAATACACCTCTCCTACTGATTGTCAAGAGGAGAACCACGGCAGTCTTCACTTTGAGAGACCACCGTAAGGGCCATGAGAACCGGTAGAGGCCGCGGCCAGTGTTCCTGACGTTTGCCGGCCGTTACATCCACGGCTCACCGGGGCGTTAAGGGATGGGGTCGGTCACGCGGGGGCCAGCAAAGACAACAAGACGGATCACCTGCGCGGTATTACTCACTCGAGTAGCGTCACCCACCGTCGACGCTCGCCGAACGAGTGCTGCCTGCTCATGGGTTCGGAAGAGTACGCCGGTGTGCAGAAATGATCCGGTCGATATCTGCTCTGGAGAGCAGCCGGCCGCGCACGAGCACGGCGGCAATGCGGCGCAGGTTGTTTATGTCCGTCAGCGGATCAGCTTCGAGCAGCACGAGATCGGCGCGCTTGCCGACCTCGATCGTGCCTTGAGTTTTCTCTCGTCCGAGAAATTTCGCGGCGTTGATCGTCGCCGTCTGAATCGCCTGGAGCGGGGAAAACCCGGCATCGGTCATCAATTGCAGCTCGTCTTCAAGGCAGAAGCCGGGCACCAGACCATCGCAACCTGCCAGGAAGCGGCTGCCCCGAGAATGCAGGTCGTGGATAGCAGCCAGGCTGGCCTTGCTGAGGTTCCGGATAGACAACAATGCTTGTTCATCAAGCTTAGAAGCTTCCGCGTTCTGGCGCGTGAGCTTGAGAAGTGCATCGCTGGCGTATTCAGCGTGGGGCAGGGGTTGGCCCGAGAACGCCTCCGGCAGGGCTCGAAAGAAGGCCATCGTTGGTGTTTGCCATATGCCCTTGGCCGCAAGTTTGTCGAACCGCGGCTGACAGCGGACCGCGCTGTAGGCTCCTTCAGGAGAACACTCGGTGAAGACGCGGAAGTTTGCGAGATGCTCGATACTCTTGATTCCCGAGTCGGCCGCCTCTTCGACGGTGACCGTGATCGGAACATGGCCGGCAAACGGCAGGCCGAGTTTTGGGGCTTCCTCCGCTATGGCGAAGTACGCCTCGCGCGGCGTATGGTCGTGCACTTTGATGAAATCGACTCCGCGGGCCTTAAGGTCTCTGACCGCTTCTCGGGCCTCCTCGGCGCTAGTCACGCGGCGCCGGAACGGAAACTCTGGCGGAGCATCGTCGAGGATAGGTCCGGACGCGACAATCTCGGGTCCGAGCAACTCGCCGCGATTTATGCGCTCTCGGAGCGGCAAGATGAATTCAAGATCTGCGCCCATGTCGCGGGTGCCGACCACGCCGCTGGCGAGAAATAAGTCTAGCGCTTCCCCGCCGGTCGCTTGGTGATGCGAGTGCATGTCCCAGAGGCCCGGAATGAGAAACTTCCCCGCGCCGTCCACTCGCACCATTTCGCGTGGGATGGAGATTCCCCGACCAATGTCCGCGATCAAACCAGCCTTGGTCACAACTGTCACGGCAGTCTCTCGTGCGCCGCTGGCCACATCAACGAGCGTCACATTGGTAATGGCGATGGAGCCGTCAGCCGGGAGCGAAACGTGAGATTGCTCGCCTGTCGGCTGAGCCGTTGGAGTGTGCCCGCAGCCCACCACGAAAAGGCTGAGAACCGCCAGGATGTTCAAGCGCCGATCGGCTACCGTGCCATCCATAGGCTCTCCCCAGTCCCCCACGTCGAAAGTTCCCCGCATCGTGTGGCGGGCCCATCCATTGGCTGGCTGTCAAGCAGGCCCAACGCCTCCGGTTTCGAAGACTCTATACGCAGCGTCTTAAGTAATTGCGCATAACCGACGCAAGGCCTCGTTTCCGTTAGCCCAATATCCAAACTGTGTTTCCACGGCAGCGACGACTTCCTCCAGCGCAGGAAAGTATCGGTTGTGGA
>Ga0209158_1001243_pt1 | contig 17206 bp, 15 predicted proteins | sample GraSoiAngelo_140_FD_185897 | JGI IMG/M metagenome (GOLD analysis project Ga0209158, IMG submission 185897) | Grasslands soil microbial communities from the Angelo Coastal Reserve, California, USA - 14_0929_12_30cm (SPAdes) (version 2) | ecosystem: Environmental > Terrestrial > Soil > Grasslands ...
GGCCGGCAAGCTGTACCGGATCGGCCACCTGGGCGACCTGAACGAGCTGATGCTGCTCGGCGCTATCGCCGGGGCGGAGATGGCAATGCGCGACGTCGGTCTCAAGATCACCCCCGGGGCCGGCGTGGCGGCCGCCGCCGAGCACTACCGCAGCAGCGCGACCCCGCTGCCGCCGCGCGCCGCCGCGGCGCCCACCCCCGATGCCGCGCAACAGCCCGCGGGGAGCAAGCCCGGGCCTCAGGCCGCGCGCGCCGCCGTGCGGGCATGAGTCTGACGCGCTACGAGCCGGCGACCTCCCGGCTGCAGCGCAGCGAGCTCGCGGTGCCCGGCTCGCAACCCACGCTGTTTCCGAAGGCGCTCGAGAGCGAGGCGGACTGCGTGTTCCTCGACCTCGAGGATGCCGTTGCGCCGGCCGACAAGGAGCAGGCGCGACACAACGTGATCGCGGGGCTGCTGGAGCACGACTGGCGGGCGCGCGGCACGACCGTGTGCGTTCGCGTCAACAGCATCGATACCTCCTACATGTATCGCGATGTGGTCGACGTGGTGGAGCAGGCGGGACACCGGCTGGACGTCGTGCTGGTGCCGAAGGTCGGCGTCCCGGCCGACGTCTACCTCGTGGACGCTTTGCTCACTCAGATCGAGGCCGCGCGCCGCCTCCCCCACCGCATCGGCATCGAGGTCCTGATCGAGACGGCCCTCGGCATGGCCAACGTGGAGGCGATCGCGCAGGCGAGCCCGCGCCTCGAGGCGATGCACTTCGGCGTGGCGGACCTGGCGGCGAGCTTGCGCGCTCGGACTGTGAGCATCGGCGGCCCGAACCCGGACTATCCCGGCGATCAGTGGCACGCGGCGCTGTCGCGCATGGTCACGGCGTGCCGCGCGTACGGGTTGCGGGCGATCGACGGGCCGTACGGCGACTTCAAGGATCCCGAGGGCTATCGCGCCGCCGCCCGGCGCGCCGCCGCGCTCGGCTATGAAGGGAAGTGGGCGATTCATCCCTCGCAGATCGCCCTCGCGAACGCCGTGTTCACCCCGCCTCCCGCCGAAGTGGAGCGCGCCCGCCGCATCCTGGATGCCCTGGACCAGGCGGCCCGGGACGGCCGCGGCGCGGCGCAGCTCGATGGCCGGATGATCGACGCCGCCTCCGCGCGCATGGCGCAGAACGTGGTGCAGACCGCGGCCGCCATCGCGACGCGCGCCGCCGCGTCGCGCGCTTTCGTCACCACGCGAGCGTAGCCCGTGGATATCCACGAGTATCAGGCGAAAGAGCTGCTCTCGGGGTTCGGCGTCCGCGTCCCCAAGGGCGGCGTGGCGTACAGCGCCGATCAGGCGGTGTATCGCGCCACCGAGATCGGCGGCAGCCGCTGGGTCGTGAAGGCGCAGATCCATTCGGGCGCGCGCGGCAAGGCAGGCGGCATCAAGCCTTGCGCGAGCGAGGTCGACGTCCGCCAGGCGGCGAAGCAGCTGCTCGGCACGACGCTCGCGACGATCCAGACGGGGCCCGACGGCCTGCCGGTGCATCGCGTGCTGGTCGAAGAGGCGCTGCCGATCGCGCGCGAGCTGTACATCGGCCTGGTGCTCGACCGCGGGCGGGAGCGCATCGTCGTCGTCGCGCACCCGCACGGCGGCATGGAGATCGAGGAGATCGCACAGCGCGAGCCCGAGGCCATCCTGCGCGAGGTCGTGGAGCCCGCCGTCGGGATGCAGGCGTTTCAGGCGCGAGAGCTCGCGTTCGGGCTGGGGCTCGCACCGTCGCAGGTGAACCAGGCCGTCGCCGTGATCCTCGGGGCGTATCGCGCGTTCCGCGAGCTGGACGCGACCATGGTCGAGATCAATCCGCTCGTCGTCACCGGAGACGCTCAGGTACTGGCGCTCGACGTGAAGATGAGCTTCGACGACAACGCGATGTTCCGCCGGCCCAATGTGGCCGAGCTGCGCGACCACGCGCAGGAAGATCCGCGCGAGGCCGAAGCGGCCGAGCACGGGCTGAACTACGTGGCTCTGGACGGCGACATCGGTTGCATCATCAACGGCGCCGGCCTCGCCATGGCGACCATGGACATGATCAAGCACGCCGGCGGCGAGCCGGCCAACTTCCTGGACATCGGTGGCGGCGCGTCGCCCGAGCGCGTCGCCGCAGCGTTCCGCCTGGTGCTCTCCGACAAGAAGGTCCGGGCCATCCTCGTGAACGTGTTCGCCGGCATCAACCGCTGCGACTGGGTCGCCACCGGTGTGGTGCAGGCGGTGCGCGCGGTGCGCGTCCCCGTTCCTCTGGTGGTGCGGCTCGCGGGGACCAACGTGGAGGAGGGCCGCCGCATCCTGCAGGAGAGCGGGCTCCCGATCATCACCGCCGACACACTCGCGGACGCGGCGCAGCGCGTGGTAGCGGCGCGTCAGGCTGGTCGACGCAGCGAGGGCTCCGCATGAGCATCCTACTCGACGAGCGGAGCGCCGTCATCGTCCAGGGGTTCACGGGGGACAAGGGAACGTTCCACGCGAAGCAGATGATCGCCTACGGCACGAACGTGGTGGGCGGCGTGACCCCGGGAAAGGGCGGGGCGAGGCACCTCGAGCGGCCGGTGTTCAATACCGTGAAGGAAGCGGTTGCCGCCACCGATGCCGTCGCCTCACTGGTGCTGGTGCCGGCCCCGTTCTGCGCCGATGCCGTCATGGAGGCGGCCGACGCAGGTATCCGGCTCGTCGTGACCATCACCGACGGCGTCCCCGCCCAGGATATGATGCGCGTCAAGCGGTACCTGTGGCGCTACGCCAAGGAGCGGCGTACCCGCCTGATCGGACCCAACTGCGCCGGGGTGATCAGCCCCGGCAGGGCGATGTTGGGAATCATGCCGGGCCACATCTACACGCGCGGCGCCGTCGGCGTCGTCACGCGCTCCGGCACGCTCGGCTACGAAGCCGCAGCGCAGATGCAGGCGCTCGGCATCGGCATTACCACGAGCGTGGGAATCGGCGGCGATCCCATCAACGGGAGCTCGTTTGTCGACATGCTGGCCCTGTTCGAGGAGGATCCGGAGACCGAGGCCGTCATGATGATCGGTGAGATCGGCGGTCCGCAGGAGGCGGACGCCGCACGCTTCGTCAAGGAGCATATGACGAAGCCGGTAATCGGATACGTCGCCGGCCTCACCGCGCCGAAGGGCCGGCGCATGGGGCACGCCGGCGCGATCATCTCCGCGTTCGGCGACACCGCGGCCGAGAAGGCCGAGATCATGCGTTCGGCGGGTCTCATCGTCGCTCCGAGCCCGGCCGAGCTCGGGTCCACGGTGGCCCAAGTGCTGGCCCGCATGCCGCCCCGGCTGGTCATGGTCGCGCGGTGAGTGCGCCGGGTCGGCCGACCGTCGTGGTGACGCGGCGGCTCCCCGCGCCCGTCGAAGCCGAGCTCGAGCGGGCGTTCGACGCCCGCTTGAGCCGGGACGACCATCCGCTCACGCCGGCCCAGCTGAAGGACGCACTGCGCGGCGCCGACGCGCTCGTGCCCACCGTGAGCGACCGCATCACCGGCGACACGCTCGCGGTCGAGCCGCTCCGCGCCCGGATCCTCGCCAACTACGGCGTCGGGTTCAACCACATCGACGTGGCCGCCGCGAACGCCCGCGGAGTCGTGGTCACGAATACGCCGGAGGTGCTCACCGACGACACCGCGGACGACGCCGTCATGCTCCTGCTCATGGTGGCACGTCGCGCCGGCGAAGGCGAGCGGCACGTGCGGAGCGGCGCCTGGACCGGGTGGCGACCCACGCACATGCTCGGCACCAAGGTGACCGGCAAGACGTTGGGCTTGATCGGATTGGGTCGGATCGGTCGGGCGGTGGCGCGCCGCGCCCATCACGGCTTCGGCATGCGCGTGCTGTTTCACGACCCATACCCGCCTCCGGCGGACGTCGTCGCCGACCTCGCCGCCGAGCCCCGGGCCACCGTGGAGGACGTGCTGCGCGAAGCCGATTTCGTGTCGCTGCATTCACCGGCCACGCCCGAAACGCGCCACCTGATGAACGCCGAGCGGCTCGCCTGCATGCGTCCCACCGCCTTCCTGATCAACACCGCCCGCGGCGACATCGTGGACGAAGCGGCGCTGGTCGCGGCGCTCCGGCGCGGGCAGCTCGCGGGGGCGGCGCTCGACGTGTATGAGAAGGAGCCGCACGTGACGCCCGATCTCCTGACCATGGAGAACGTGGTGCTGCTGCCGCACTTGGGCAGCGCCACAGAGGAGACGCGGGTGGCGATGGGCATGCGGGCGTTGGACAACCTCACGGCGTTCTTCGCCGGAGCGACCCCGCGCGACCGCGTGGCGTGAGCGACGCCCCTCGAGCGCCGACCGATCCTGCCGCCGCTCAGTACTTGGAGCAGGTAGCCGGCCTCCTCTTCGAGCAGTTCGTACAGGTGATTCGCGTCCACCAGCCTGAGCTCGAGCCCGTGCTGCGCGGCGAGCCCGCGGTCGCCGGCTCGTCGCCCGAGCTGATCGCGCGAGCCATTCAGGCGCAGGGCACATGGTTCCAGCTGCTCTCCGTCGCGGAGCAGAACGCCGCGATGCGCCAGCGCCGCCAGGCCGAGGTGCAGCGCGGCCACCAGCAGCTGCGCGGCACGTTCGCCCAGGTGGTGAGCGCCGCCGCCGCGCACGGCGTCGCGGTCGAAGAGATGCGGTCCCTCGTGGCGCGCCTGCGCGTGCGGCCGGTGATCACCGCCCATCCCACCGAGGCCAAGCGCGTCACCGTGCTGGAGAAGCACCGCCGCATTTACCGCCGGCTCGTCGATCTCGAGGCGCCGCGCTGGACCCCGCGCGAGCGGAGCGGTCTGATCGACGCCGTGCGAACGGAGATCGAGCTGCTCTGGCTCACCGGCGAGCTGCGACTGGAGAAGCCCACCGTCGCCCAGGAGCTCGCCTGGGGACTGTACTTCGTGACGGAGAACCTGTTCGACGTCGTCCCCGACTTGGTGGACAAGCTCGACCGCGCGCTGCGGCAGGCCTATCCCGACGGACGGTTCGGAGTGCCGCCGTTTTTCCAGTTCGGCTCGTGGATCGGCGGCGACCGCGACGGCAATCCCTTCGTCACGAACGAGGTGACGCGGCGGAGCGTGTACGACAATCGCGTCGCCAGCCTGCGTCGCTACCGGCAGCGGCTCGCCGAGCTGTTGCGGGCGCTCTCCGCCACCGAGCGCGCGGCCGGGATCACGCCGGAGTTCCGGGAGGCCCTCGCTCGCCAGATCGACCGGAGCGCGGTCGGCGAGCCGATCGCCGCCCGCAACCCCGGCGAGGTGTTCCGGCAGTACGTCGCGTGCATGCTGCGGCGCCTGGACGCCACGCTCACGTCCGCGGAGCAGGGCAAGACGGCCCCGGAGGCGGCGGGCTACCGCACGGCGGACGAGCTCATCGCCGACTTGCAGTCGCTCGAATCGGGCCTCGCCGACGCGCGCGCCTCGGGCGCGGCCGAGCTGCTCGTACGCCCCGTGCGGCGCGAGGTCGAGGCATTTCGCTTCAGCACGTTCCGGCTCGACCTGCGGGACAACACGACGCGCCTCGATGCCGCCCTCACCGCCCTGTGGCGCGCGCGGCACCCGGGCGACTCCCCAGCCCCCTCGCCCGAGTCGCCCGAGTGGGTGATGTGGCTGCAGGGCGAGCTCGCCCGGCCGCTCCAACCGAATTGCCCGCCGCCCAGCCTCCCGCCCGAGGCGGCCGAGACGCTCGGCATGTTCCGGCTGATCCGCGAGCTGCGGGACGAGCTCGACCGCGAGGCGATCGGCAGCTTCATCCTCAGTATGACCCACGACGCGGCCGACGTGCTGGGCGCGCACCTGCTCGCCAAAGAAGCCGGCCTGTTCGCCGACGCCCCAGGCACCGAGAGCTGCACCTTGCCGGTCGTGCCGCTGTTCGAATCGGTCGATGACCTGCGGCGCGCTCCGGAGATCGTGCGCGACTTGTTGCAGGTGCCCCTGATCCGACGCAGTGTCCGCGCGCAAGGCGGTGTGTACGAGGTCATGATCGGGTACTCCGATTCGAACAAGGACGGGGGCTTCCTCACGTCGAACTGGGAGCTGGCGAAGGCGCAGCTCAGGCTGACGCGGCTCGGACGAGAATGCGGCGTCCCCATTGCATTCTTCCACGGGCGCGGTGGATCGGTGAGCCGGGGCGGCGCGCCGACCGGGCGCGCCATCGCCGCGCAGCCGGCCGGCTCGATCGCGGGACGCCTGCGCATCACCGAGCAGGGAGAGGTCGTCTCGTTCAAGTACGCCAACCGCGGCACGGCCGCCTACCAGACGGAGCTGCTCGCCGCGAGCGTGCTCGAGCACTCCCTCAAGTCCGAGCGGGAAGACGCACTGGTCCCCACCGCCGAGTTCGACGAGGCCATGGAAGCGCTGTCCGGCGCGGCCCACGCCGCCTATCGCCGGCTGATCGAGCATCCCCATCTGGTCAGCTACTTCCAGGCGGCGAGCCCCCTCGAAGAGATCGCGCTGCTCAACATCGGGTCGCGCCCCGCGCGCCGGTTCGGCGCGCGCACGCTCGGCGACCTGCGCGCGATCCCATGGGTGTTCGCGTGGACGCAGAACCGTCACGGCATCCCCGGGTGGTACGGGGTGGGCACCGGGCTCGCGACCTTCCGCGACGTGCGCGGCGCGCGCGGCGCGGCGTTGCTCGGCAGGATGTTCGCCGACTGCCGCCTGTTCCGCTTGATCGTGGACGAGGCGGAGAAGACGCTCGCGTACGTCGATCTCGACATCGCCCGCGCCTATGCCGATCTGGTCGCCGACCCCTGGGTACGCAACGAGCTGGTTTCTCTGGTCGCCGACGAATACCACCGGACCGTCGAAGCGGTGCGGCGCCTCACGGGCGCCGGCGCGCTCGCAGAGCGGTTTCCGCAGTTCCGGGCGCGGCTCGCCCGCCGCCTGCCGACCCTGAATCAGGTGAATCACCAGCAGATCGAGCTGTTGCAGCGCTACCGCGGAGGGCACGACGACGCGCTGCCGGCGCTGCTCTTGTCCATCAACTGCATCGCGGCGGGGTTTGGGACCACGGGGTGACCGCTATATTCTCCCCATGCACCCCGCCCTCTACTTCACGGACCAGCACCACCACGTGCGCGATATGGTGCGCGACTTCGCGAACCAGGTCATCCGCCCGAGCGCCCGCGAGCACGATCTCGAGAGCAGCTTCCCCTGGGACAACGTGAACCGGATGGCCGAGCTCGGTCTGTTCGGCATCCCCTGGCCGGAGGAGCTGGGCGGCTCGGGGATGGACTATCTCTCCTACATCATCGTGATCCACGAGCTCGCCAAGGTCGATGCGAGCCATGCGATCACGGTCAGCGCGCACACCACGCTCGGCACCTCTCCAATCATGGACTTCGGGACGGACCAGCAGAAGCGGCGGTACGTCCCGCTCCTGGCGACCGGCAAGGTGCTGGGCGGCTTCGGGCTGACGGAGCCGGGCGCCGGCTCGGACGCCGGGGGCACGAAGACCACGGCGGTCGCCCGGGGCGACCACTACGTCCTGAACGGCTCCAAGATCTTCATCACCCACGCCGGGGTGGGCGAGATCTTCGTCGTCACCGCCCGCACCGATCCGGCCGCCAAGAAGACCCACGGCATCACCGCCTTTATCGTCACCAAGGATACGAGCGACCTCGACGAAGCGAGGCGCGTCGGAATCGGCCACGACGCGTCGCTGCCGAAGTGTCCCGGCGTCGCGGCGGCCAAGAAGGAGGACAAACTGGGCTGGCGCGCCTCCGACACACGGGAGCTCGTCTTCCAGGATGCGATCGTGCCGCGCGAGAATGTGCTGGGGTCGGTGAACAACGGCTTCCGGCAGTTCCTGCACACGCTGGACGGTGGGCGCATCGGCCTCGGCGCGCTCGCCCTGGGCATCGCCGAGGGGGCGCTCGAGGAGTGCCTCAACTACACGTCCACCCGCAAGCAATTCGGCCGGGCGATCGCGAGCTTTCAGGGCGTGCACTTCGCGCTGGCGGACATGGCGACCGAGATCGAGGCCGCCACCCACCTGGTCTACCACGCGGCGTGGCTGAAGCAGACCGGTCAGCCCTTCAAGAAAGAAGCCGCGATGGCGAAGCTGTACGCGTCGGAGCTGGCCATGCGCGCGACCACCAAGGCCGTCCAGCTGCACGGCGGCTACGGCTACACCACGGACTACCCCGTGGAGCGGATGATGCGCGACGCGAAGATCTGCGAGATCGGCGAAGGCACGAGCGAGATCCAGCGCATCGTCATCGCGCGGCAGCTGCTGGGAGACCTGGTCGACTAGGGCACGATACCCAGATTCTTCACCAGGAACGCCCACCGGTCCGCCTGCTCCTCGATCACCTTGCTGGTCGGCTTGCCGGCGCCGTGTCCGGCCTTGGTCTCGATCTCGATCAGCACGGGTGAGGGGCCCGCCTGCGCGGCCTGCAACGCCGCCGCGAACTTGAAGGAATGCCCCGGCACGACCCGATCGTCGTGGTCGGCGGTCGTGATCAATGTCGCCGGGTAGCGCGTCCCCGCCTTGAGATTGTGCAACGGCGAGTACTGGTAGAGATACGGGAACTGCGCCGCGCTGTCCGCCGAGCCGTACTCGGTGACCCAGGCCCACCCAATCGTGAATTTGTGGAACCGCAGCATGTCCATGACGCCGACTGCCGGCAGGGCCGCCCCGAACAGCTCCGGTCGTTGCGTGATCGCCGCCCCCACGAGCAGGCCCCCGTTCGAGCCGCCGCCGATCGCGAGTTTCGCCGGCCTCGTATAACCCTGCGCGATGAGATACTCCGCCGCGGCCAGAAAATCGTCGAACACGTTCTGCTTCTTCTCGTGCATCCCCGCCTGATGCCACTCTTCGCCGTACTCACCGCCGCCGCGCAGATTCGGTATCGCATAGACCCCGCCCCGCTCGAGCCACGCGAGCAGGCTCACCGAGAAACTGGGCGTGAGACTGATGTCGAACCCGCCGTAGCCGTAGAGATAGGTCGGATTCGAGCCGTCGAGCTTCATGCCTTTCTTGTGCGTGACGAACATCGGCACCCGCGTGCCATCCTTGCTGGTGTAGAACACCTGGTTCGTCTCGTAGCCCGACGGATCGAAGTCGATGGCCGGCGCCTTGAAGACACTCGACGTGCCTTCCTTGAAGTCGTAACGGAAAATCGTCGTGGGGTACAGGAACGACGTAAACGCGTAGAACATCTCGTCGTCCTTGCGCTCGCCCGAGATCGATGCCACGGCACCGAGCGTCGGGAGCGCGACATCCTTGAGAAACTGCCCGCCCAGCGCGAACAGCCGCAGCCGCGAATGGGCGTCGTGCATGTAGTGCGCGACGAACGCATCGTGGATGATCTGCACGCCCTCGAGCACGTCCTCGCCCTGCGGGATGACCTCGCGCCAGTGGGCGCGCTCCGGCTGCCGCGTGTCGATCGCGATCACGCGCTTCCTCGGGGCATCGAGGTCGGTGAGGAAGTAGAACACCGGGCCGTGGTTGCCGATGAACCCGTAGCTCGCGTCGAAATCGTCGAGCAGGCGAGCCACCGCGCCCCTGACCGTGGGACGGGTGGCGCTCCGCAGGTCGAGGTAGTACACGCGGTTCCGCCGGTCGGTGCCGAGCCACACGTTCATGACGACGTACCGGCCATCGTCGGTCACCTGGGCGCCGAACCCCCAGTCCGGCTGATCGGGACGCTCGTAGACGAGCACGTCCTGCGCCTGCTCCGTGCCGAGGCGGTGATAGTAGACTTTCTGGAAGCGGTTCACGCTCGTCAGCGCCTTCTCCGCCGCCTCCGGGTAGCGACTGTAGAAGAACCCGCGGCCGTCGTAGGTCCACGACGCACCGGAGAACTTGATCCAGCGCAGGTGGTCCGATCGGTCGCGCCCGCTCGCGATATCGCGGACGTGGAACTCCTCCCAGTCCGACCCGCTCGCCGAGGTGCCGTAGGCGAGCAGCTTCCCGTCCTCCGACACCGCCAGCGTGGAGAGCGCGACGGTCCCGTCCTGGGACAGCACGTTCGGGTCGAGCAGCACCGCCGCATCGGCCACGAGGGAGGCCTGCTTGTACAGCACCGCCTGGTTTTGTAGGCCGTCGTTCTTGAAGAAGAAGTACCGCCCAGCCTTATGGAACGGCGCACCGTATCTCGGATAGTTCCAAAGCTGTGTGAGCCGCTGGCGGATCGTGGCGCGCTCCGGGATCTGGGCCAGGTACGATTCCGTGACCCGATTCTCTGCCTCGATCCACGCGCGCGTTTCCGGCGCGTCGGGATCCTCGAGCCAGCGATAGGGATCCGGCACGCGCGTGCCGTGGTAGTCGTCCACCACGCCGCTTCGACGGGCGGATGGGTACTGGATCGTTTGGCCGGGCGCCGCGTGGGCGGCCGCCCCGCCGAGCAAGATGCCTGTCAGGAGCACCCCCGAACGCAGAAAGCCGTTGTGTGCGTGCATCATAGGGCATGAAATCTCGGGCTAGTTGACGTAAGTCGCAAGCCCACTTAGATTTAGAGTATGCATTGGACTTCCGGACTGCTCGCCGCGTCGAGCACCTTCGGTGCGCCGCGATCGGGCCGTCCTTCCAATCGGGTCAGATCCTCCTCCGTCAATCTCCTCGGAATGAGTGCTTGCTGGGACAACCATCGGATCCCCACCGGCTGCTGGCCGGTCGGGGTCGAGGGCACATGCTTTGAAACGGGAAATACTAATCAGCGGGAGCCCGCGGGAGACCCGCGTGGCCATCCTGGAGGACGACCGCCTTGTTGAGCTCCTGGTGGATCGTCCCGACACCCGCCGCATGGTGGGTGACATCTACCTCGGCACCGTGGACGCGGTCTTGCCGGGGATACAGGCGGCCTTCGTCAATATCGGCGCTGAAAAGAGCGCCTTCCTCCATGCCTCCGATCTGATCGAATCGGAGGACGAGGACGAGCCCCGCGATCCGGATGACGAGAACGACAGCGGGAACGGCGGCTCGAACGGCGAGGCAGTGGGAGCCAGCGGCGCGGGCGGCGCGGGCGGCGGGGGCGGGGGGGGCGGGCGGTCGCGACGCCGTCTGCCGAACATTGCCGACGAGCTGAAGAAGGGTCAGGCCAAGCTCGTTCAGGTCATCAAAGAACCGATCGGTACGAAGGGACCGCGGGTCACGGCGCAGGTGTCGCTGGCGGGCCGGTTCCTGGTCTACATGCCGTTCGCCTCGAAGGTCGGCGTCTCCCGCAAGATCGAGAACCGCGAGCAGCGCACCAAGCTCCGCGACATGGTCGCGAAGCTCGTCCCCAAAGACTCGGGCGGCTGGATCATCCGGACGGTGGCCGAAGACCTGACCGAGCAGAGCTGCAAGCACGAGATCGACCACCTGTACGAGCTGTGGAAGAAGATCAAGCGCAAGGCCGGCTCGGTGCGCCCGCCCGCGCTGCTGCAGCGCGAGACCAGCCTCACCCGCGGCATCATCCGCGATCTCTTCAGCGACAAGGTCGACTCGCTGCTCGTCGACTCGAAGATGCTGCACAACGAGGTCGTCCAGTATCTGAAGCCGATCGATCCCGACCTGATCGAGCGGGTGAAGCTGCACGCCGCCGAGGCCTCGCTGTTCGACGAGTACGACATCGAAGCGGAGGTCCGCAAGCTCTTCATCCCGCGCGTGGAGCTGCCGACCGGCGGGTATCTCATCATCCAGCCGACCGAAGCGTTGACCTCGATCGACGTGAACACGGGCCGCTACACCGGCAAGAAGGACCCCGAGAGCACGATCCTCAAGACGAACGTCGAGGCGGCCCGCGAAGTGGCGCGCCAGCTGCGGCTGCGGGACATCGGCGGGATCATCGTGGTGGACTTCATCGACATGGAATCGCGCGGCAACCGCGAAAAAGTGTTGCAGGAGCTGCGCACCCATTTAGGTCGCGACCGCGCGCGCACCAAGGCGTTCGCCGTCTCGGAGCTGGGCCTGATCGAGATGACGCGCCAGCGGGTGCGCCCGTCGTTGTGGCAGTCGATGACCGCCGAGTGCCCCACCTGCAACGGTACGGGACGGGTCTTTCGACCCGAGGTGGTCGTGCGCCGCATGGAGCGCTCGCTCAAGCGCGCCGGCGCCGAGCACAAGGAGCGCCAGCTGGCGGTGCGGCTGCACCCCGAAGTGGCGCTGTATCTCGTGGAGCAGGAGCCTAACTTCTTGCGGCAACTCGAGAAACAGACCGGGCTCGAGCTCGAGGTGCGCGACGACCCGATGATGCGCCTGGACGAGTTCCGGATGATGGCGCAGCCGGCGGGTCGGGACGTGACGGAGCAATACGCGGTGGCGTAGGGGCAACCTTGACCAACCGATTGCCCGCATTTACGTTCCGGCCCTCATGACCTACGCGATTTTTTCGATCGGGAGCCTTCAGTTCAAGGCCGAGCCCGGCGTCACCATCAAGGTCCCGCTGCTCGCAGGCGAGCCCGGGACCAAGGTGACGTTCGATCGGGTGCTGCTCGCGAGCGACGGCAAGCAAGTGCACACCGGCAAGCCCGTCCTGAAAGGCGCCAAGGTCACGGCCGAGGTGGTGCGCCACGGCAAGGGCAAGAAGATCCGGATCTTTCGCTTCGCCCGCCGGACCGGGTATCGGCGTCACGCCGGACACCGCCAGCCGTTCACCGAGGTCAAGATCGCCGACGTGAAGCTCAAGGACTGAGGGACGCATGGCTCACAAGAAGGGTGTCGGCTCCTCCCGCAACGGCCGCGATTCTGGCCCCAAGTACCTCGGCGTGAAACGCTTCGCCGGGGAGTTCGTCACCGCGGGGACCATCCTCGTCAAACAGCGCGGTACGAAGTTCCACCCCGGCCTGAACGTGCGCCGGGCGACTGACGACACCCTGTTCACGGTGATCGACGGTCTGGTCAAGTTCGAGCACAAAAACAAGAAACGCTACAAAGTCAGCGTCTATCCGAAGCTAGGCGCGTAGACGCGTCGGCGGCCCGCTTCGCTCGATGCGGCGGGCGATCGTAGCAAGCGTGCGGAAATCCTCCAGCTCGAGCTCCTCCATCGGGAGCGTCCGTCCTAGCTCGCGCTCGATGTGCAGGAGCAGCTCGACGATCAACAGCGAGTCGAGCAGCCCGGTCTCCAGGAGATCCGTGTCGGGAGACGGGACCTCCAGATGAAGGCGCGCGCGGAACAGCGCCTTGAGCCGTGCTTCAGTCGTCACCCGAGCGCTCCCGGTACTCGTCGGCCAGCACATCGTACAACAGGCGGTCGAGCGCACGCCCGTCGATGTAGTGGCATTTGCGGAGCCGCCCGGCGTAGCGAAACCCCAGCTGCTCGAGGCCGCGCTGCGCCGCCGCGTTCGTCTCGACGGTCCACGCGTTGATCGCGCACAGCCCCAACTCCCTGAAGGCCAAGTCGAGCAGCCGGGCCGTCGCGCGCCGGCCGCAGCCGCCCTGGCGCTTGTTTCCCAGTACGGTCCAGACACTCGCCGTCCGGAACGTGCGATCCACGTTGGTCAGACCGACCACGCCGGCGAGCGTCGTGTCGTCGTCTCCGGTGAACACGCGCAAGAAATGGATGTCCCGCTGCGTCATCAGCTTCAGGGACAAGGGAGTGAGCCGCTGCACTCCCTGGCCGAAGTCGAGCCACTGGTAGTTCTCTTTCTGACCGAGCCAGCCGGCGACCGTCTCGATCAGCGCAGGCGAATCAATGGGCAACAGCTTCATGGCCCAGGAAGGCGTCTTGCAGCTCGCGCAGTCCGATCTTGCCGTTAGCGTTGCGCGGCAAGCGGTCCAGCGCGAGCCAGCGCGCGGGCAGCATGTAGGGGGGCAGGCGCGCCGCCAGGCGCCGCCGCAACTCCCCGGGCGTGACAGCGCCTCGGGCCCGGCCGGCCGGCACGTAGGCGCAGCAGATCGTCGTGCCCGCGAACCCGTCCGTCGGCACGCCGACCACGGCCCCCTCCGCGATCCCGTCCAGCGCCAGCAGCGCTCCTTCGATCTCGCCCAGCTCGATGCGATACCCGCGGGCCTTGATCTGGGTGTCCGCGCGCCCGTGAAAGAAGGTCAATCCATCGGGGCTCACGCTCGCGAGATCCCCGGTGCGGTACAGTCGCCCCCCCGGCTTCCCGCCGGGCGCGCGCCCGAAGGCGGCACGCGTACGCTCGGGATCTCGCCAGTAGCCGGCGCTCACACCCTCCCCACCGATGTACAACTCGCCGATCTCGCCCGGCGGGACGGGTTCTCCGGCCTCGTCCAACACGCGCAGCACCTCGCCCGCGCAGGGATGTCCGATGGGGACGGACGCGCCGTCGTCGACCGGACACGCGGGCATCGTGTAGTAGCTGCTCGCAATCGTCGTCTCGGTCGGCCCGTAGAGGTTGGTGAACGACGCGTGGGGTACCCGCTGCATCCAATGGCGCAGGGCGGGCGTCGGGAACGCCTCGCCGCACCACAGCACGCGCCGCAGCGTCGCGAAGTCCCCGTGGCCCACCGCGCCGGACTTGGCCATGTGGGTCAACACCGACGGCACCGAGAACCACTGAGTCAGGCGGCTCGCGCGCACGAACTGCGCCAGCTTATGCGGCAGCAGGTTGACCTCCGGCGGCACGAGGTGCAGCTCGGCGCCGGCGGCCAGCGTCCCGAACACGTCGTACGTCGAGAGATCGAAATGCAGCGGCGAATGCCCCGAGTGGCGGTCCCCGGGGGTCGGCCCGAAGTAGCCGTTCGCCCACTCCACGAAACGGATCACGCCGGAGTGGCGGATGACCACGCCCTTGGGAACACCGGTGGACCCCGACGTGAAGAGGATGTGGGCGGCAGCGCACGCCGCGGGCGGCGGGTCCCGCGGCCTGGCCGGGAACGCCGCGAGGTCCGAGAGCACGAAGTCGGGGCGAACCGGGAGGTCGCAGGCGCTCCTCTCGTCCATGCAGCCGATGCGGTAGCGCGGTGCCGGACGCCCGGCCACGCTCAGTTCAGCCAGGGAGCGCGCCGCGGCGCCCGCGACGAGCACGATGCGGGGCTCGCACGACGCGAAGATCGCGGCCACGCGCGCCGCGGGGTTGGCGGGATCCACCGGCACATAGATCCCGCCCGCTTTGAGAACACCGAGCAGGGAGATCACGGCGGTCGGCGATTTCGGGAGGAGCAGCGCGACGCGCTCGCCCGGCCGGCACCCGACCGCGCCGAGCAGCCGCGCCAGCCGATTGCTCGCCGCCTCGAGCTCGCCGTAGCTGACGCGCGTCTCGCCCAACACCAGCGCGCCTGCGTCTGGGCGCCGCTCCGCCTGCGCCGCCGGCCATTGGTGCAGCAGCCGCGTCATGGCCTCACCAGAGCGGCCGCGCGCTCGAACGCGGTGCGCGCGTGGTACAGGTCGTCTTCGGCGGTCGGGATGTCCAGGATGAACGCCTCGTGGCCGAGCTCGAGATATCGAGCCAGCAGCCCCGCGACCTCGTCGTAGCTCCCCACCAGATACGGACACATCGTCTGATAGTGCTCGAACGGCTCGAGCCAGTATGGCCCGGCGTTGGCCGCCCCCATGCCCGCTGCCGCCTGGGCCGCATCGGTGATCTGCCGATGCCAGAACGAGTCCGAGATTCGCGTCGCCATTTCCCGCGCGAGCTGACCCCGCCGGTCGGGTGGGAAGCGCAGCCGCGCGACCCGCCACGCCTCCTCTGAGTCCTCACGGGCCACGATCCCGATGCGCGCTCCCGTACGCACCCCCTCCTCCGCCGCCTCTTCCTCCTCGGGCGGCGGAGGGTATTTCACCGCCGTCGCGCCGATCACCCGCGCGGCGGCCAGGCCCGCCGCGGACGAGCCCGACACGAACAGTCCAGGCGCCAGATCCGGCGGCACCGGCGGCGTCAGCTTGAGGCGGGTGGCGCCATAGAACGCGCCCTGGTGTGTGACCGCCGCGCCTGAGAGCAACCGCCCGATCAGCGTGGCGTAGTCGGTCAGGCGTTCGTAGCGCCGATCGTGTTCCGTGGAATCGTTCAGCGCCTCGAGGTCGTTCTTGAAGCCGCCCGCCACGAGATTCAGGCACACGCGGCGCTCGTGCAGCCATGCCAGGCTCGTCACGAGCTTGGCGACGGTGTAGGGATGCATGTACACCGGCTGCACGGCCACCAGCGGGCACAGTTCGGTCGTGTGATGGATGACGTACTGCGCCACGAGCCATGGATCCACCTGACGATTGTCGCTGTACACCAGCATGCCGCGACAGCCGTGGCGCTCGCTCCAGCGCGCCACGTCGGCCACCCGGTCGAGGTACTGCTCTCGCGGGGTGTTGCTCGCAGCCGGACCGGTCGAAAACAGCTCCGGCGTCCCGCCGTTCATGCTCACTGCTTGACGATGTCTCCACTCGTCACGGTGCCGGAGACGCGGAATCCCTCTGACGGAATGAAGACGTCGAAGAAGTCGGAGCCGCTCCCGGCCGGTCCGTTGTCACACACGCTCAGGGTGAAGCTCACTACGCCGCCCGTGTCCTCACGCCCGTTGGCGTCCACTTCCACCCCGCGACTGGGGTCGCTGCACTTGGTCGAGCTGTTGCGGTACGCGGTGATCGACGTCGCGGGATCCGCCGTCGGGTCCACGGTCAGCGTCGCGGCCCTCCCATCCGGTCGCACATCGGCGTAATCGGTGCCCGTGAATCTCCCGGTCAGATCGGACCGCACGTCGAAGTCGAAGGTCACGACGTTATTCCCGGGCGTGGGAGAGCCCGCGCCGACCTGCCCGCTGCCGCTCACTCGCCCCGACGGCGGCGGCGGCGGTGGCGGCGGCGGCGGCGGTGGCGGCGGTGGCGGCGGAGGCGGCGGTGGCGGAGGCGGCGGTGGCGGCGGCGGCGCCGCGCAGCTCACCGAGAACGTCGTGCTGGTCGTGCTCCCCGCCGTGACCGTCACGGTCCGCGGGTTCGTACCGCTCACACTGCAGTTCGAGGCCACCCCGCTCAGCGCGACCGAGTGGCTCCCTGCCGCGACCCCGGTGAACGTCACGCTCCCATTGGTCCCGATCGCGCGGCTGTTGCTGCCATCGAGCGTGACCGTGTACCCATCGGGATCGAGGTTCGACCCGGTGGTCGCGGTCGTCACCGAGAGGTCGCCGCTCGTCGGTGGGGGCGGGGGCGGGGGCGGCGGCGGTGGCGGCGGTGGCGGCGGCGGCGGCGGTGGCGGCGGCGGTGGCGGTGGCGATGGCGATCCCGCGCAGCTGATCGCAAAGCTCGCCTGCGCCGTGCCGCCCAGTGGGACCGTTACGACAAGCGGGTTCGCGCTGCTGACGCTGCAGTTG
>Ga0209158_1001245_pt1 | contig 17190 bp, 22 predicted proteins | sample GraSoiAngelo_140_FD_185897 | JGI IMG/M metagenome (GOLD analysis project Ga0209158, IMG submission 185897) | Grasslands soil microbial communities from the Angelo Coastal Reserve, California, USA - 14_0929_12_30cm (SPAdes) (version 2) | ecosystem: Environmental > Terrestrial > Soil > Grasslands ...
CGGCTCGACGTCCTTGTGAACAATGCCGGCACAGCCATTCCGAAAACGTTCGAGGAGACCACGCTCGAGGAGATGGATCGCGTGATCGACATCAACGTCCGCGGCGTATTCGTCACGACGCAGGCGGCGCTGAAGCACATGAAGAGCGGCGGTCGCATCATTATGATCGGCTCGGCCGTGGGTGAGCGTGTCCAGGTCCCCGGGCTTGTGCCCTACTCAGCCACGAAGGGAGCCGTGAAGATATTTACTCAGGGACTGTCCAGAGAGCTCGGGAGCCGGGGCATCACGGTCAACAACGTGCAGCCGGGTCCGATCGACACGGATTTGAATCCCGCCGCGGGCGATTGGGCGGCACCGCAGAAGGCCGCCACAGCACTCGACCGCTACGGAAACGTTGATGAGGTCGCTGCGCTGGTGGCGTTTGTCGCCGGTCCGGAGTCCTCGTACATTACCGGGGCGAATCTTACCGTGGATGGCGGAATGAATGCTTAACGGCGAATTTAATCGACGATGAAGCAGGAACGGCCATCTCGGCAAGGTGATGCTGCAGGACAGGGAAGGCCGGCTCTATTGCGCAAGTGCGGGATGATCAAAACGCAACATATATAAAAGGGAGGAAACAGTCCAATGGCTAACGTGGTGAAGAAACACAGCATCTCTTCTGAGCTAGCACAGAAAATGGTGAATGCAGCGGTGGCGAAAGCCAGAGAACTTGGCGTTAGCGAGAACGTCGCGATTCTCGATGACGGCGGCAATCTCAGGGCCTCCCCCTAGCAGTCGTCACCAGGCCCTGCGGCGCGGGCCTGCGGCCGCCCGCCGCGGGCGTGGCGGGGGATGGTCCCCATGGCGCGGGGCGGGCGCTGGCGGGCTGCTGGGACGCGCCGGCGGGAGGGCGGACAGGTGGCACGACACCGGGTGGGCATACGCGGCCAGGGGAAAAGGCCGTTTGAATTTCCTATACTCCCGACTGAAATAAAACCAGCAAAGGAGAAAACAATGACCACAAAGAGCCGTCCCTATGAGCCTCTTACGTCCGAAAACGCGGCGCTCATCCTCGTCGATCACCAGATCGGCCTGATGACTGGCGTCCGTGACTATCCGATTGCCTTGCTCAAGCACAACGTAGTGGCCTTGGCAAAGGCGGCTAAGGCCCTGAAGCTGCCGATGGTGGTGACCACGACGGCGCGCGACAGCATGTGGGGGCCGACGATTCCAGAGCTGGTCGAGGCTCTGCCGGGTCTCGAGATCATCGACCGCTCCTCGGTCAACGCTTATGACGACGCGCGTGTGGCGCGCGCTATCGAGGCAACCGGTCGAAAGAAACTCATTTTCGCCGGACTGTCCCTTGAGGTTTGCGCGGCTTTCCCGGCCATGACGGCGGTCAGCAGAGGGCTCGACGCCTACGTGGCCGTGGACGCTTGTGGAACCTTCAGCGAGACCAAGCATCAGGTCGGGCTCCTGCGAATGGTCCAAGCCGGCGTCGTCGTTTCCGACTATACGACCCTGATGGTGGAGATCCTCAAAGACAACGCGCGCCCGGAGGCCGGCGCCGTCTACGGAGCCATGGATATGGATTGGGCCAAGCTCGTCGGCCAAATCTCAGCGGAATACGCGAAGAAATGAGAGAAATGGGGACAGGCTCCTTTTTCATGACGCGAGGGTGCCCCAGGCAACTGGCTAGAAATAGGAAAATTGATCTGTCCCCTTTTCTGCCCAAGGCGGCAGAGGAAACGGGACGGAAGACCGGGCCGAAAGGCCCGGGAAGGAGAGATCCATGTCGATTACGATGACGACTACCCTGACACGGAGAATTTCGATGCGGCTCATAGCCTGTCTCGTGTTGGTGAACTTCGACGCTGCCGCCGGGTGGGCCCAGGGTTCCAAGTACCCCCCGCTCAGCGATTACATGATGGCTCAGGAGGCCGAGGTTGCTCTGGCGAGAAGCGCAGCGCCCGAAAATGTCTCAGCACATGCCACCGTCAAAATACTCACAACCTCAGGATACAAGGTCGCAGCCCAAGGCGACAACGGATTCGTGTGCATCGTCATGCGCGGGTGGGCTGCGGCGATATCTACCACCGCGCGGGAACGCGACGTGGCCTACGATGCAAAAGTCCGCGCGCCCCATTGCTTCGACCCGGTCGCGTCGCGAACCGTGCTACCGCTTCAGGAACTGCAAGCCAAGCTCGGAATGGAGGGCAAGGGACCAGATCAGATCGCCAAAGAAGTTCAGGCGGCATACGCTAAAGGCAAGCTGCCGAAAATGGAGACGGTCGCATTCGCGTACATGTTCTCTGCGGACCAGGATCTTGGGCCGGGAACGGGCGCGTGGCATCCTCACATGATGGTGTACACACCGTACTACGAGAACTCTATGCTCGGCGGCAACGCGCCCGATAGCGGGCTGCCCATAGTGGGCAATGGTGGAACGCCGTTTGCCGTGACTGTGATTCCGGTGGATGACGGGTTGGCTGTCAAAGCCCGGTTAGGGACGCTTCTCCCGACCGAAAAACCCCGAAAGGAGTGATCCATGGCGATCATCTTGAATCACACAATCGTGCCTGCTCGCGACAAAGAGGCCTCGGCCCGCTTTTTCGCGGGTATCTTTGGATTGAAGTACGAGGGGGCGAGTGGACACTTTGCTCCGGTGCGCGTCAATGAGACGCTGACCCTCGATTTCGACGATGACGACCATTTCGACATCCATCACTACGCGTTTCATGTGAGCGACGTGGAGTTCGACGACATATTGAAGCGGGTGCAAGAGGCAGGACTCTCATACGGCAGCGACCCGTGGAATCTTGAGAATAAGGAGCTCAATTCCTGGAACGGCGGTAGGGGCGTCTACTTTCGCGATCCCAACGGACACATTCTCGAGTTGATGACGCGTACCTGAGGGTTCACGCTGGTAGATGCCGTCAAACGTTTACTCGGTAGAAGGAGGTAGCGTATGCCGTCAATCATAGCGTGGACGATTTCGTCGTCGATTGTCTTTATCGCCTTCTCGGTGTGGGGACTGCTCATGTTCTATGCGCATCGCTCTACACTGGAGACCGAGGCGCGGAAACGTTTTGCTATAGCTTCAGGGGTCTATCTTCTTGGCTGGATGGTGCTCGCCTTTGTGCTAGGGAGCGCCGGGGTGTTCCAAGCGACTCCTTCGAGAACATTTTCCCCGGTGGCGGTTGGTATCGCAGTGACGGTCCTAACTGGGATGTTCCTGCTTTCACGATCGTCGGCGTTGAATGCCGTTATTGCAGCGATCCCCCTGCCATGGCTGGCAGGAGTCCAGCTCTATCGGGTGGTGGGATTCAACTTCTTGGTGCTGTACGCCCTCGGTCGGCTGCCCGGTGAATTTGCGATTCCGGCAGGTGCGGGAGATGTGGTCGTGGGTCTTGCCGCTCCAGTCGTCGGCTACCTGTTCTACAAAGGCTACCGTTGGTCATGTCTCGCTGTGCTGAGTTGGAACATTGCCGGCGTCCTTGATCTTGTCGTGGCCGTGGCCACGGGGTTTCTTACCTCCCCAGGCCCCTTCCAAACGCTCGCCTTAGAAACCCCCAACGAGTTGATCACGGCGTTTCCGCTGGTGCTGGTGCCTCTCTATGCCGTGCCATTATCGATCCTGTTGCATCTAGCTGCTCTGAAGCGCCTGAAAGCTCTATTGGGAGTGGCGTCTAACAAGGGGTTGAAGTGCGAGGGCCAACCGCTACGATGGGCTTCGCATCCGGCCGCCCCGTAACCCTCGACGATGGGACTATGAAGCTTCTATCAGTAAACGTGGGGCTGCCGCAGGAGATCAATTGGCGTGGCGAGACCGTTCGCACGTCTATCTTCAAGGCGCCTGTAGAAGGACGGGTTCGCGTGACGACGCTGAACGTGGAAGGCGATCGGCAGTCCGACCTTTCGGTCCACGGCGGGAGTGACAAGGCGGTGTACGCCTACCCGTCGGAGCACTACGCGTTTTGGCGGACGGAGCTGCCCGGCACAGATCTCCCGTGGGGCATGTTCGGCGAGAACTTCACCACTGAAGGCTTATTGGAACGCAACGTACACATTGGTGATCGCCTCCGCGCGGGTTCGGCCGAATTCATCGTCACTCAACCACGAATGCCTTGTTTTAAGCTCGGCATTCGCTTTGGCCGACCGGATATGGTCAAGCGCTTCCAGCGCAGCGGTCGGACCGGCCTCTACCTCGCGGTCCTTCAAGAGGGAGACGTCGGCCTCGGTGACGCGCTTGAGTTCATCGCTCAGGACATGCACAGGATCACGGTGGCTGATATCGCCAACCTGTTCATGGCAGATGCGACGAACCAAGACCTCCTGCGCCGCGCAAGCGATCTGCCCGCACTTCCGGAAGGCTGGCGGGATTACTTCCGCAAGCGACTCTGGGAGCCGGACGTTTGATGGAGGAACGGCAAGAAGGAGAGACCCATGAAAGAAAACCTTGAAAAAGTGAAATTGCTGGCCCGCGATCTGCGGAATGGCAAAGCCTTCCCGCGCAGCCCGCGTGAAACCCTTGGCGGCTACGTGCTGGCCGCACGCGCGGTGGACAAGTGCCGCGCCGTCCTCGTCGGCTGGCAGGGCGAATACCACTCCAACTGCCCGCTCGATCAGCGGTGGCTGAAGTTCGCTGAGATTGACTACCACGCGTACAGGTCGTTTGTCGCCACCGGCGCGACCGACGACGAGATCGCCGCGTGGATCGGCGAGCACGCCAAGAAGCGCTCCCGCGCCGACATCGTCATCTGGAACAATAAAGAACGTGACCTGCGCTTGAGCGATCTGACCCCAGAGCTGCAGGAATACATGGAGGACTACATCCAGAAGTACGTCCCGCGCAATCGCGTGGTGTATCACTGGTTCGATGTGTACGACTTGGAAGAGGAACGGCTCTAATTCTTAGTAGGAGGACAAACCAATGTGGAAGTCACTCGCAGCAGTACCGTTAGCTTTCTCCCTCGTCAACCCGGCTTTCGCAGTCGCTCAAGAGGCACCCGCAAGCCAGAAATCGATACCCGAGCAGATCGTGGACGCCTTCAACGGTGTGTTCGGCGTCCATCCCGGAGCGCGCTCCAATCACGCGAAGGGCGTCGTCGTGGAAGGCACGTTCACACCGGCTACCTCGGCAGCGTCTGTGAGCAAGGCAGCGCACCTCCAAAAGACCAAGGTCCATGTGACGGTTCGATTCTCCAACTCAACGGGGATACCGACAATCCCCGACAACGACCCCGGAGCGGGTCCACGGGGTATCGCGTTGAAATTCAATCTCCCTGACGGGTCGCAGACGGACATCGTGGGCCATTCCTTCAACGGCTTCCCCACAGCCACTGCGGAAGAGTTCAAGGACTTTCTGCTCGCGCTCGGTACGAGCAAACCCGGAGATCCCCAACCAACGGCGATCGAGAAATTCTTGAACACTCATCCGGCCGCGAAGGCTTTCGTGACGGCGCCGAAGCCGGCGCCGGTGAGTTACGGAACCCTGGCGTATTTCGGCGTGAACACGTTCAAGTTTACGAACGCGGGCGGGGTCGTCACGTTCGGTCGTTATCAGATACTGCCCATCTCCGGCCAGAAGTTCCTCGCTAAAGAGCAGGTCTCGAAGATGGGACCCGACTACCTTGTCGATGAGATCGGTGAACGGGTTCGTCGCGGCCCCGTCAAGTTCAAATTGTTCCTGCAAGTGGCCGAGCCGGGCGACAAGATTGACGACCCCTCGATTGCGTGGCCGGCCAATCGAAAGAAAATCGAACTGGGCACGATCGCGATCACCAAAGCCACGACAGAGAGCCACACCGCAGACAAACTGCTCTTCCTGCCGGGAGCGGTGGTCCCAGGCATCGAGGCGGCCGATCCGATGATCGCCGTGCGTTCGGCGGCCTACCCGATTTCCTTTGCCCGCCGATTCAAGCCACAGTGATGCGAGTCGGAGGCGAGAGGTCAGATTGAGGGGGGAATAAAACCATGAAAAGACCGATTCGCATTCTGTTGCAGACGACCATTCCTGAAACCGAAGATGACTGGCACATCGGGCGATTCTCTTTGCTGCGCGACCACCTTGCTTCTTTGAAAGACGAAGCGGGGAATGGGCTGTGCCAGGTGACGGCACGCAACCGTGAGTCGGGTGCCGGAGCAGATGACCCGGTGCTGAGCACACTTGATCGTTCAGACTTTGATGAGCTATGGCTGTTTGCCGTTGACGTTGGCGACGGTCTGACGGCTGCGGACTGTCGAGGCATCACGCGCTTTCGTCAACGCGGCAGAGGCGTCCTCGCCACACGGGACCATCAGGATTTGGGCTCATCTCTCTGCACGCTGGGCGGCGTCGGACGCGCTCATTTTTTTCACACGCGAAATCCCGACCCGGATGAGTTACGGCGCACAATTGACGATTCCGACACGAGGGCCATCACGTGGCCGAATTATCATTCCGGCAGCAACGGCGATTATCAAATCATCACGCCCGTAGAGCCTGTGCATGAGCTGTTGCACGATCCGAGCGCGCCTTCCGGGGTGATGAGATATTTTCCTGCTCATCCCCATGAAGGCGCGGTCGGCGTTCCCGATGGCGAAGAGCACGCGCGCGTCATTGCCGTTGGCAAAAGCCGGAAGACCGGGCGCACATTCAACCTCATCGTCGCTTTCGAGAGAGCGAAAGACAAGCAGGGCAACACGGTCGGTCGAGGGATAGCCGAGGCCAGCTTTCATCATTTCGTGGACTACAACTGGGACACGGATAAGGGCACGCCGAGTTTTGTCGGCGAGCCGCCTGGCGACGGCATCAAGCGCGAACCGAACACTCTGGGCGACATCAAGACATACGTTCGCAACCTGGCTATCTGGCTTGCTCCTTGACAAGGCGAAAATGGGGACAGGCTACTTTTTCATGACGGGTGGACGCTCCATGCAACCTGTTGTGCCCCAGTTGAGCTTTGGATAGGTAGCTAAGTCAGGTGGGTGCAGGAAATGAAATTATTCACAACCCGTCGTAGCGGAAGACAGCCGAGGCCCTCTCAATAGAGTAACGAGCGAGTACACCCGGATGTCCCTTGAGGAGTGGAGCCTCGAATAAGGCTGAATTCTCTGCAGAAATGGATGGTGACCATTGTTCAACAACCTGTCCAAAATTAAGTGGGGCAGTACAATGTCCTTAAAGTCGGTCTTGCTGGTTATCCTCGTGTTGATGTTTTTCGCTTCGATCGCTCAGGCAGAGTCACTATCGTCAGCAATCCAAGCCCGAGACGTGGTCAAACGCGGCAGCCTCGAGATCGGCCTGATGTCGGGCTATCTTCAAGGGAATGAGATTTTGACTTCTACCTCCAGTAACCGCAGTGCCCTATACATCCTTCCGCGAGCCGCCATGGTGATGACTCCGGAGCTAGGCTCACGCTTCTACGCGGGAAACCTAGCCGTGGGCCTGGAACCATTGTACGCCCATTACTTTAATCCCTTTGGCGCGACAGCCGCCGGCGGGTCCTTGCTGTTTAAATACAACTTTCTAGCGTTCGGGCGGTGGATGCCCTTTTGGGATGTCGGGCTCGGGATGCTCTGGACGAATCTGGCTCCCCGGATTCCAGAACAGAGTACGCCGTTCAACTTCGTCCTGGAAACCGGACCGGGCGTTCAGTATTTTGCGACCGAGAAGCTGGCGTTGACGATAGGGGTTCGTTATCACCACATCTCGAATGCCAGGATTGGCGATCGCGATCTGGGCTTGAACTCGATCTTGGCCTACATGGGGATCTCCGTCTTTCTGCCTCAGTAGCACTTAGCGTCCAGCCACATCCGGTCGCAGGTCCGGCCCAAACCCCTCGCGATTGGGCATGCGGATCGTAGGGAGTGTGCGGGCATCCAAGACGGCATCCTCGGCGATGATGCCATTTCGGAACAGAATCCAGGCCACCATGGCGTATACTTCGTTGGGCGTCAGGGACCGCGGAGCCGTCAGCGGCATCGCTTGTTGTGCCCCACTTAATATTTGGACAGGCAGATTAGTCAAGCGGTTGCAGGAAACCACTGAAATTATGTAGAACCCATCGTAGCGGAAGACAGCCGAGGCTCTCTCAACAGAGTAACGAGCGAGTGCACCCGGATGCCTTTTGAGGAGTGGAGCCTCGAATAAGGATGAATTCTCTGCAGAAATGGATGGTTACCATTGTTCAACAACCTGTCCAAAATTAAGTGGGGCAGTACAGACGTGCTATTCTGATTCACCCAAGGGAACACAGATGCTGAGTAACACTCGACAACCATGCGATGAAGCAGTTGTACGCGCGCAACCGGACGTGTCGGATTGTGGTCAAACGACCCAACGGTGGGTGCTGACGGCTGCGATTCTCGGCTCCAGCATCACGTTCATTGACGGCACTGTGGTCAACGTCGTGCTCCCCGTGCTGCAAAGCGAACTCCGCGCGAGCGTCGCCGAAGCGCAGTGGATCATCGAATCATACGCACTCATGCTCGCCGCGCTGATTCTGGTCGGCGGCTCGCTCGGCGACCGCCTTGGGCGCAGGCGCGTCTTCTCGACAGGCGTCCTGCTCTTTGCTCTGGCTTCAGTCTGGTGCGGGCTGGCTCCGGACACAACCCAACTCATCGTCGCACGCGGAGTACAGGGTGTGGGCGCGGCTCTGCTAGTCCCGGGAAGTCTGGCACTCATCAGCGCCAATTTCGGCAAAGCGAGGCGCGGGCAGGCCATTGGGACGTGGTCGGGGTTCACGGCGATTGCTGTCGGAATCGGCCCCGTCCTGGGCGGGTGGCTCGTCGATAAATTTTCGTGGCGCTGGATTTTCTTCATCAACATCCCGCTCGCCGCCGCCGTGTTGCTGATCGCGTGGGGGCACGTCCCTGAAAGCCGCAACGAGCTAACGAAGGGGCGTGTGGACTGGCGGGGCGCGACGTTGGCGATGGTTGGACTGGGCGGCATCGTCTTCGGCTTGATCGAGTCAAGCGCGCGCGACTTGACCGCCCCGCTCGTGAATGCAAGTATCATCATTGGCCTGGCGGCGCTCGCCGGATTTGTGTTCGCAGAGGCGCATCACGAGGAGCCGATGATGCCGCTCAGACTCTTTCGCTCGCCGACGTTCGCGGGCGCGAATTTGTTGACCCTCTTTCTCTACGCCGCGCTCGGCGGCCTGCTCTTCTTCCTGCCGTTCAATCTCATTCAAGTGCAAGGCTACACTGCGACTGCCGCCGGCGTAGCGCTGTTGCCCTTCGTGCTGATGATGTTTCTGCTCTCGCGCTGGGCGGGCGGTCTGGTCGAGCGTTATGGCTCGAAACTGCCGCTCGTCATCGGTCCTGTCATCGCCGCGGCCGGGTTCGCGCTGTTCGCCGTGCCGGACGCGGAGACAGGCAGTTACTGGACGAGTTTCTTCCCGGCGGTGATGGTGATGAGCGTTGGGATGACGACGAGCGTCGCGCCGCTGACGACGACGGTGATGGGCGCTGTCGATGAACGCCACGCCGGAGTCGCCTCGGGCATCAACAACGCCGTCTCGCGCATCGCCGCCTTGCTCGCCGTCGCGGTCTTTGGCGTTGTTATGCTGAACGCTTTCAACAGCAGTCTCGCCGAGCGCCTGCGCGCGCTTCCGGTGTCCGCTGAGGTGCGGGCGCAACTCGTCGGGCACAGCGGCGATTTTGTCAATCTGAAAATTCCTGACGGCGTGAACGGGCAAACGCAGGCGGTTATCCGACAAGCGATTCGCGAGTCATTCGTCGCCGGGTTTCGCCTCGTCGCCTACCTGGCCGCCGGACTCGCAGCGGCGAGCGCACTCGCCTCTTGGCTGCTGATCGCGGGCAAGGCGCGGCGTTAAACACAATGTCGTGCCCCGCTCACTACACCATGAGAAAAACATCCTTATACGGATGGCATATCGCAGCTCTGTGGACTGTCCGCTCCATCTTCCTCGCAATCGGCTTAACTTGGCCTGCGGCGGACGCGCTATCAGCATCCGATCAGCACAATGGCGTCTCCGGATATTTTCGGAACTGGTTTGCCCTGGTGGATGAGGAGCGTGAAGAGCAGCCCAATTGGGTTGCGCCCATTGTGACCGCCACCCCACGCCTTGAAGAACAGGTGCGCGAGGATTTCATCTGGCAGAAAGGTCTGAACGGACGCTACCTGACTAACTATGGCGCGCAAAAAGGACTCGAGCTGATCCCGACAGAAAACACTGAAGTCATCATTGGCATTCCGACCTACCAAGTGCTCAGGACACCGCAAAAGCCCTTTGAGGAGGTAGGCTTGACGGATATGAACTTCTTACTGAAGTACCGGTTTCTGGCCGCCAACGAGGAACGCGGGAACTATATCCTGACGGGCTTCCTCGGCATGACCATTCCAACTGGAGTCACCACATTCACGACTCACCAGGTTGTCTACACCCCGACTCTTGCCGCCGGTAAGGGCTGGGGAACGAGGGCGGTGGGCTTCGACATTCAAAGCACCGTGAGCGCGAGTATGCCCGATGGACACGAAAAAGCAATTGGCGTACCGATCGTCTGGAATACGGCGTTACAGCTCTATGGTTTCACGTACTTCTGGCCCGAGTTCGAGTTCAACTACACACATTGGATAGACGGCCCGATTACGACAAAAGGCAAAAACCAACTCGCAGTGACACCAGGGCTGGTCCTCGGCAGGTTCCCGATCTGGTATAGGGTAAGCGCCCTTGTCGGCCTGGGGTATCAGACAACCATAACCTCCTTTCATACCCAGGACCATACATGGCTATTGACTCTTCGCTTCCCTTTTTGAGTCCTATCCTTCCAGACTCCGGTTCCGGGCAGGTCAAACCGAAGAGTTCGCAGAGGATAGTGGATATAGGTCGGGGATCCTGCAATCTGAAATGAGGATGCTCGGCATCTCCCGCCGCTCCTAATGCCGATATCTCGGCATGTGCCGATATGTCGGCGCGACTTCTTCGGCACCGCATATCTCACCCGGCAAAAGCCTGCTCTCCAGCAAGCTCTAACCAGCAGTCGTTTCAACGAGTTAGCCGACTTCTGCCAGATTGAGCCGGGTTGGGAATGTGAATTGCCATTGTTTGGGTGAAGGAAGAGGTTGCTCCATGCAATCGGCAGGGAATAGATTGGGGTCGGTCATGATTCAGTTTACAGATGTCTCTGTGAGGTTCGGCGATCGACAGGTCCTAAAGAACATCTCGATGACTGTGCCGTTTGGCGAGACGCTTGCCATTCTCGGAGGGAGCGGCGCCGGGAAGACGACGATTCTTCGGCTTATCGAGGGGCTTTGGCTACCGGACACGGGGAGTATCAGGATCGACGGCCAAGAGATAGTGGGTCTCTCGGAACAGCAGATGACTCATGTCCGGAATACGATGGCCTTGGTCTTTCAAGGCGCGGCTCTGTTCGATTCCCTGACCGTGCGGGAGAATGTGGGCTATCGCCTCTGGGACCAGAGGACTTTAAGCGAGAAGACGATCGAGAGCAGGATTGCGGAAAGCCTGCATTTCGTCGGACTCGATGACATCGCAGAGGCCATGCCGGGCGAACTGAGCGGCGGCATGAAAAAGCGGGTGGCGATTGCGCGCGCCCTGGCGAGCCACCCCCGGCTGATCCTCTATGATGAACCGACAGCCGGGTTGGACCCGATCAATACGCACATTGTTAAGGAGCTGATTTGCCGGCTGCACGGTCAGGAGCATGTCACCCAGATCGTTGTCACACACGACGTCGAGACGGCGTATCAGGTGGCCGATCACCTGATCATGATCCACCAAGGAGAGAAGGTCTTCGACGGGACGGTCTCTGAACTGAAGATGTCCACTGACGAGCGCGTTCAGGCCTTTCTTCATCCAGACGCAGTCCTGCCAACGTCGGATGAGGCTGTCTATTCGGCTGCAAGGTGACGCATGGATGACGTGACGCAATTTTTGATCCGACATGGAGGCCTTGTCCTCTTTGCCGCGGTTCTCGTCGATCAGGTTGGGTTACCCATTCCCGCGTTCCCGGTGCTGCTCGCCGCCGGGGTGCTGGCTGGAGCCGGCCAAATGAACCTCGCTATGGCTATTGGGTTAAGTGTGGCCGCTTGCCTGGTGGGTGATTTCATCTGGTACTACCTGGGTCGCTATCGGGGACGGCATGTCCTGAACATGCTCTGCCGCATCTCGCTCGAGCCGGACTCGTGCATACGTCGAACGGAGACCTTTTTCGGCCGACACGGGATGTGGTCTCTCGTCATCGCCAACTTCATTCCTGGGTTGAGTACCGTGACGCCAGCTCTCGCTGGGTTGTTCGGCGTGAGCGTCGCGCGGTTCTTGTTCTACAATGGCCTCGGCGCACTCCTCTGGACCGTGGCCTACATCACTCCGGGGTATCTGTTCAGTGACCAGATCGAGCAGATTGCAGCGCAGGCGGCCCGTTTCGGCGGCTCGTTCGTCGCGCTGATCGTAGGCGCCTTGGCCTTGTATATCGCCTACAAATATATCAACCGGCAACTCCTGCTGCGGAAATTGCGTATTGCGCGGATCACTGCAGACGAGCTCACGCCTGCGCCAGCCGCTCGATATTCAGGCCGATCCCTACACGATCCCCGGTGCGCTGCGAGTGGCGATGGAAGAGCTGGAGCAACGGCATCATGAGATCCCGAAGGACCAGGATGTGATCCTGTACTGCGCCTGTCCCAATGAAGCGACCGCCGCTCGGATGGCACTCCTGCTGAAAAAGAATGGCATCACGCGAGTCCGGCCACTGGCCGGCGGGGTCGAGGCCTGGCGTGAGCGCAATTATCCATTGCAAAAGCTGGGCGAGCAGGCGGCATGATGATGAAGCACCCGGCAGGAGCACGGACCATGATTCCAGCGCGGCGACCACCACAATATCTGGATCTGCTCCTGCTCACGCATCTTGACGCTTTCGTGTCAGACTCCGATCAGTCGGCGCGGCGATCCTGGTGGCTCATCGTCGGCCTCATGCTGCTGGTGGCGTTCTTCTTCTGCCTAGTCCTGCTTGTGGCAAGTCCTCAGGCTTTGGCTGTCGATGTGGATCAACTTGAAGACTTGACAGGCGGCGTGGTGCCGGTCGTGACGTTCGAGGGGCACGATACATTCACAAACGAATACGTCTATTCTGTGAAAGTAATAAACCAAACGGGAGACTCTCTTGTGGCAGGCATGCTCTTCCTCGTGCTTTCCGAGGTGCTGGATCAATCCGGAAAGGACGTCCTGGGGAGTCTAGAGGTCCCCAATCAAGACGGTACTATGGGTGGCAAACCGTACTTTATGGTTCCCGCTGATGGATTGTCCGAGATCCCCTCTTACCACGAAAGCCAGCCGATCAACGTCCGCCTTCGCTCCCCTGATTACGTGCATTATTTCCCACCCTCGTTTCAAGTCCGAGGAATACGGCGCCGGGACCCGCGAAGTTTTGAGACACTCATCCAGCAGTTGATGAATAATGGTGTGCTCTCTGAAGTAGAAGCCCAGCAGGTGCTTCAGCCCTTGGACCGGTTGTCTCAGTGAAAGGTAGTCTTACACAGGAGGACGGACTCGGTGCCCGGAAGCTTAGCCAGTTCCAAGACAACTTGGCGTGTCTAGATTTGAGATTGGACGCAACACAAATGGACCGCCTCGGCAAGGTGAGCAAGATCGAGCTCGGATTTCCGCACGATATCTATGCGAGGGAAATGGTCCGCACCTTCGTCTACGCCGACATGCGTGAACGGATTGACGCCTGATCCTCTTTTCTGTCCAGGTGAAAGGAGCTTGCCATGAAGTCGTTGCCTCGAAAAATCGAAACGATCATCGAGCCGGAACCTGTCGTTGAGGGCGCGGGAGTCCGGCTCAACCGAAGTATCGCGACGCGAAGGCTGGACTATCTTGATCCATTCCTGTTGCTTGATCACTTTGCGTCCAGCAATCCGCGTGATTATGAGGCCGGGTTCCCCCTGCATCCCCATCGGGGGATCGAAACGGTGACCTACGTGCTGCGGGGAGAGGTGCATCACAAGGATACTCTTGGCAACTCCGGGAGCATCGGGGCCGGGGACGTTCAGTGGATGACGGCCGGACGCGGCATCATGCACGAGGAGATGCCGCAGGTGCGCCCGGAAGGGATTGCCGGATTCCAACTCTGGGTCAATCTGCCGGCGAAGCTCAAGATGACCAAGCCGCGCTACCAGGATATCCGGTCAACCGAGATCCCGGAAATCAAAAAGGAAGCCGGGGCACGGATCCGGGTGATTACCGGAACGGTCGATGGCGTCAGCGGGCCGGTGACCGGAATTGCCGCCAACCCCATCTACCTGGATGTGTTCGTGCCCGCTCATGCTTCCTTGGTCCAGCCGATCCACCGAGGGCACACGGCGTTCGCCTATGTGTTCGAGGGCGAGGCGAAATTTGCCGGGGATGAGAAAGATGACGGCACCATGATTTCGCACCCCAGGCTTGTCGTGTTGGGTGACGGCGACTATGTGAGGGTGGTCACAAGTGCGACCCCGGTGCGCTTTCTGTTGATTTCCGGGAAACCGCTGCACGAGCCCATTGCGCGGTATGGTCCATTCGTGATGAACACAGAGGAGGAGATCGAGCAGACGCTGCAAGAACTCCGAGAAGGAACCTTCGTCACCACGTGAGTCAAGGAAAAGGGAAAGGAATGGGACAATTTAAAGGAGGAACGCCATGAAGAGTCATGCTGTAAAAGATCAGAGCATTCTCGACCGCGTGCGGCCGCTTGTGGATCAGGACTCGAGAGAGATCCAACCGTATGGAAGGATCGCGAAGCTGCCGATCGCGTTGGCGGAGAGCGCCTGCAAGGAGAGCGTGGAAAATCTCAACCAACTCCTAGCCGACACGATCACGCTGCGCGACATGTATAAGAAGCACCACTGGCAGGTCGCGGGCCCGACTTTCTATCAACTGCACCTGCTCTACGACAAGCACTTCAAGGAACAGAGCGAACTCGTGGATTCGCTCGCCGAGCGTGTCCAGATGCTGGGTGGGGTCAGCATTGCAATGGCGCACGATGTGGCAGAGACGACCCTGATTCCTCGGCTCCCGCGTGGCCGGCAGGAGGTACCCGTGCAGCTGTCTCGGCTACTCCATGCGCACGAGGTCATTCTGTTTGAGTCCCGAACGATGGCCAAGCAAGCCGTCGAAGCTGGCGATGATGGGACGAATGACTTGCTGGTGAGCGATGTGATCCGCACGAACGAAATGCAGGTCTGGTTTCTCTCGGAACATTTGGTTGAGGAGCCTCTTGTTCGCGCCAGTGGACGAGTGGGGTAGGGATCCTGGGTGACGCTTTCGCGTCGTGCTCCGATCAGTCGGCGCGGCAATGCGCCAGCCGTAAGGTCGAGTAACAAGGAGGCACAGAGACGAATATGAAAATGTTGTTAATTGTGGCTCATGATTATTTGGATGAAAGTTTGTTAGAAATATTGAGAAAGAATGATGTTCATGCGTTTACCCTGATTCGTAAGGTTGGGGGCGCTGGAGAGACAGGAGAAAGAGGAACACCGTTAGGTGTCTCGTTCCTCTATCCCGGATATAATTTGATCGTCTTTGCGGTCCTCCCATCCGATCGGGCAGAGCACGTGATTAGCGCCCTGAAGGAATTTCATGCCGCCCGATTGCAGGCTACACATGGACATCCTATCCCCTTTAGGATGTTTGCTCTGCCTTGTGACCAGATCTTGTAGCTCATTAAAGAACGTTAAAGAGAAATAGGAGGTCGAGACATGTTACCGACACGTGGATACGCAACCAAAGGTCCTACGTCTATTCTCGAACCATTCAGCTTTGAGCGGCGCGATCCAGGCCCACATGATGTGCTGATCGAAATCCTCTACTGCGGCATCTGCCACTCTGACATTCATCAGGCACGAGACGAATGGGGTGGCTCGATTTTTCCCATGGTCCCCGGCCACGAAATTGTCGGACGCGTGACACGCGTCGGATCCGCGGTAAAGCGATTCAAAGTCGGCGAACTGGCCGGTGTCGGCACTATAGTGGATTCCTGTCGAGTGTGCGCGAGCTGCAAAGCAGGCCTGGAGCAGTACTGTGAAGTTCATGTTGTCTGGACATACAATGGAACGGAGAAGGACGAGAAGACGCCGACGTACGGCGGGTACTCCTCTCAAATCGTCGTGGACGAGAACTACACGCTCAAGATTTCCCCGAAGCTTCCGCTTGCGAACGTCGCCCCTCTGCTCTGCGCCGGCATCACCACGTATTCGCCGCTCAGGCATTTTGAGGTCGGCCCGGGGCAGCGGGTCGGGGTCGTCGGATTGGGCGGGTTGGGCCACATGGCGGTCAAGCTGGCTGCCTCCATGGGCGCGGAGGTCACAGTATTCAGCACGTCTAAAACGAAAGAACAGGATGCGCGTCGTCTTGGCGCGCATGACTTTGTCGTGTCGCTGGACCCAAAGAACCTCGACGCTCTCGCCAACCGGTTTGATTTCATCCTCGATGCGGTTTCCGCGCCGCATGATGTCAATGCATACCTGAATCTCCTGCGCAGGGATGGGGTGATGGCGATGGTGGGGATTCCGGCCAAGCCGTTGCAGGTCCAGGCCTTCTCGCTCGTCCTGAAGCGGAGAAAACTGACGGGCTCGGGCGTCGGTGGTATTCGCGAAACTCAGGAGATGCTCGATTACTGCGCGAAAAAGAACATCGTGGCAGACGTCGAGGTGATCCCCATTCAGCAGGAAAAAGAACATCGTGGCAGACGTCGAGGTGATCCCCATTCAGCAGGTCGAAGCGGCTTGGGAGCGGACGATCAAAGGAGATGTTCGATATCGCTTCGTCATTGACATGAAAACACTGTGACGGACGAAAATGGGGACAGGCTACTTTTTGACGCGAGGACACGATATGCGACTGCTTGCTTTTGTCGCGGGCAATGCTCATGCTGTGGTGCTCCGTCAGTGAGGCTCACTCTGTTGTAGGAGATGATATGGCCCACCGTGACCGAATACTGACACTCGCATTAAGCCTCCTTGTGAGCGTGGGAGCGGCCGGATTGCTCGGGTGCAAGCAAGAGGCCGGCTCCGCTCCCGCCCGTCCCATTCCGGAAGTGGGAGTGATGACGGTAGCTGCTCAGACCATACCCGACGATCCGGAATTCATCGGCCAAGCGGAAGCCTCCCGCATCGTCGAGATCCGGTCGCAGGTGACGGGCATCATCAAGAACTTCTTCTTTCGCGAGGGCCGTGACGTCAAAAAAGGCGACCGGCTGTAT
>Ga0209158_1001246_pt1 | contig 17173 bp, 16 predicted proteins | sample GraSoiAngelo_140_FD_185897 | JGI IMG/M metagenome (GOLD analysis project Ga0209158, IMG submission 185897) | Grasslands soil microbial communities from the Angelo Coastal Reserve, California, USA - 14_0929_12_30cm (SPAdes) (version 2) | ecosystem: Environmental > Terrestrial > Soil > Grasslands ...
TGAGTCTCATCTACATGACCTTCGCCTGGGGAAGCTTCAGGTACGCAGCCGAAGTGGTTGGACTATTCGTACTAGCCCTGATTGTGCTAGGACGCTATTCTCCACGTCTCCTGCTCTCCTACGGAATTACGATCGGTTTCTTCCTGTTCACAGGAACTGAACTGCCTCTGCTGGGTCATACCTACCTTACGGAAAGCACCACGATCGCCTTGCTGGGGGTGATGGGGCTCTTAGCGGTCATGGAACTCTCTAGGCTAGCTCCGACCACAAGGGGGAGACTGACTGTGCTGGGCCTTGCAATAGCAGGCGTTGTGGCAGTGGCAGTTCTTGGAGTGGGAACGGGATTAATCTCAGCAGGTTTGCGAGGAAAATTCCTCGCTACGATAGATCCCTTTGTCCGGAACAGTATTCCGCTTGTGGCGTCGGTCGCTGAGAACAGGCCCTCTACCTGGTCGAGCCTTTACCTGGAGATAGGCAGCATCATTCTCCTTGCCGTCTTCGGGTTTTTCTTCGCCTTTCAACGTCTACGAGATAGCGACGTTCTCCTGATCGTGTTCGGCGTGACAGGTTTCTACTTCGCTGCTAGCCTCGTCAGGTTAACCTTGCTTCTAGCCCCAGCGATGGCAACCCTCGCCGCCATTACCGTGGTAGAACTTGGTAAGCCAGCGATGGATATCATTCAGCAAGCGGTTATATTTCCTCGCCGCAAACTAAGATTCACCAGCCGAGTGAGTAGAGAATTCAGCCTAGGAATCCTTCTCATAATCCTCATCCTGGTCGTTCCCACATTCATCAACGCTGTACAGTCCGCGTACACTCCAACTACCATAGCCTCGGCAAGTCTCCCTGTAAGAGGAAACTTTCCTGACTGGCTGCAAGCCCTCACATGGATGAACAATAATCTACCCTCCACCAGCGTGGTCTTCGCGTGGTGGGATTACGGTTACTGGATCTCAGTGAACACTGGACTACACACTCTCGCTGATAACGGAACAGGAAACTCGACTCAGATACAGATCATAGCGACAGGCCTGATGCTGAACGAGTCGATGGCGGTAAACCTACTTCACCAGTACGGTGTAACGCACGTCGCGCTCTTCATCAGCTACAATTATCAATCTGGGAACTCGCCTCTGTGTAGCTCGACTGCTGGGGCCCCACCCGTCTGCGGCTATGGAGACGACAGTAAGTGGTACTGGATGGTCAGGATTGGGAACGGTACTCAAATCAACACGCCCCTCGGCCCTGCCACGGTCACATACCAGCAGAAGACCACGACCAAGTCAAATGGTGCAACTCAAAGCGATTACATACGATACATCACCGTGAACGGTCAGATAGACAATGGCACTCAGATCACCAGCAACTTTCAGAATGTTCTGTGGCCTACTAGCAATACCTTATTGGGACTTCTGATGCGTAACAGCTATCCGACTAGCATCAATAACCCGCCTAGCCAAGACTCAGGAAACAGAGGAGACCCAACGCCGCACTTCTTCAATAGAGTTTTCGAATCCGTGAACAACTACGTATTAGTCTACAAGGTCAATTATCCCCAGACACCCACTCTAACAGCTATGCTCAGTAATCCCTACATCCCCAAGGGCGGCAGCAATGGCAACAGTATTACTGGAACCCTGACTTATCCCAACGGACAGCCTGTTACAAGCACGATCCAGGTATTTCTTCAGTATGCAAAACCTGATGACAAGACCTGGACGTTTATCGGAAATAGCACAATAACGTCAGGGACATACCAGATTAACTGGAACAAGGTTCCGAGTGGGATAAGCCCCATACATGTTAGGGCATGGTGGAACGGAGATCCAAGTCTTGGCTTGAACATAGCACTGAGTGCTAATCAGACACTGATTCAGCTATAGTCTCAGTCGTCGAGGCTAATTCCGAAGCTTTCACTCGGTACTTGGCGTACTTATCGTCTGGCGAAAACTTTGCGGGATGTGGGATCCTAGTCGAGGATCCGCAGTTGGGACAGATGCTCTTCAGAGTGTACCGGGAGCATTGGGTGCACTTCCGCATCAGCCATTTCATCCAATCTTTCTTCCTTCTCCCCCTGCCTTCTTGATAGAATCGAGAATTTCTTCAGTCACGAGGTTCAGTGTTTTTTCCGCCGCTTCAAAACTTCCGGCTTCAACCTCGATCCGATACTTGGGCGCTCCAATCGTGTAGATCTTAATTTCGCTCCCTCTCGGCCTTCGGATCTTCTTCGCGCCGAGCAACGTCTGCCGGATAATCTCTAACCCTCCAGGCTTGTGGCAGGTGACTGCCACAGTTCCTCGAACCTTTGACCTCTCGAGACGTATCTTGGTCTTGGAGACTTCCGCGATGGCCTGGGCCCATTCCTCTGTTAGTCCCGCCTTGACTAGAGCCTCTGGACCTTCGTCCATGGCCTCTTCCAGCGGATCGTAGAGACCGCCGAATTTTTCTAGAATCGTGTTCTTGATAGTTTCTGCATCCTCCTCTGGCCTGTTCATTTTTTCGGCAGCGCTCTTGAGAATGGCCTCCGCCTTCCTCTCTTTCTTCCACTCAAGCATCTTCTCCGACTTTTCTCTTCCAGTAACTCGTCGGAGAGAGAGGTCTATCTGATTCCGTTGAGGATTTACTCTTAGAACTTTAAGGACGAGTTTCTGGCCTTCTCGCGCGTGGTCTCGAATGTTCCGGACCCAAGTCGTCGCCATCTCCGAGATATGGACAAGGCCTTCAATGCCCGCGAACTCGTCGAGTTTGACATAGGCCCCATAGTCTTCGACCCTCTTCACTGTAGCGACGACAAGGTCTCCCACTTCGGGAAAGATGACCTGAGAAGTCTGGGTCGACATTCGCGTGGGCTCTTTCTAGGTCAACGACTGTAGAACTTCGCCACGAATCTTGGCCTTTCCACCCGCAGGTTGGGCCAGCAACTCGTCACAGACTGTGCATTTGACGTAGCTGCTGGATCTCTCAAAGACAATCTGTTCATTGGCGCATTTCAAGCACTTTACTCGAAGGAATATGCTTCGGGGTTTTGGAATTAATTCCCATCTCATCTCTATGCTCCAACCTCCAACTTTCTCAGCCTGATGCCCAATCTCATGAGCGTATAGTTACAGGTTCGGCATTTCAATCTCACGAGAGACTTTTTCGTAGTTTTGGCAGTTCGCTTTAGTTCTGGGAATTTCTGTCCACCATAACCGTGCTTCCGCCTCTCCTGGCGACGGCTTCCCCAGGCCATAGTGCGGGCTTTGCCAGCTTTGTAAACGGTAACAGAGTGAGCTGTGTGATGCCCGCATTTGGGACAGTAAGTGTTGACCTCTTTTGGAAACTTCAATTGTGGCACCAGTGAAAGACTTCGAGAGGTCCGAGGCGCCCTTTTATTCATTATCCTGAACTGAGCTTCTTATCTCGACGGCAGCGCCCTGTCGGATTAGACTCTCTGCGTTTTCAAAGGGTAACTTGGCAATGTCCTCCTTGAGGAATGGCCCATGAGTCTTTAGATCAACTCCGATTATGGACGGGACGTCCTTGACAAACCGTACTAACAGCGTTGTCTTGTCCCTGTTCATCGGGCTAGAGGGCTCTCGGCCTTGCAAGAGTTCTTCCTTCAACTTCTCGTAGTGTCTCGAGATTCCTGAAAGGTCTTGGTAGACTTGCTTCTCGGAAGATTCAAGGTTAGTTGATTGATCCTTGTACGCGTGAGTCCAGAGCTTTTCCAGCCTCCGATCCACTAGCTGAGTGAGAAGCTGCTCCAGCCTTTTTGCCTCTTCCTCCATTACGATGGCTTTGAGCGATTTTGGGTCGAGGTTTCTTTGCGCCTCTTTCAACCTCTTGATGTAGGATGCCAAGTCTTTGAAGAATCCCTGTCTTAGTGGTTGGAGCTCCGGATTTTGCAGTTCCCGTTTCCAGGCTTGCTGTATTTCATCGTAAGTGGTTGTCAAAGATCGTCCTCTTCAGCCGAATTCCAGGTTTGTCTAGGTCCGCATCTATTATCCGTTAGCCGTGCTCACATCACTGGTTCTGCTCTATGTTTGCACAATAGGAGCATTGCCGCATAAGAGGGCAACTCGACCTCTTCGTTCAAGTAGGGTCCAAATTGCCTTTCTGCAAGTTGAAATTGGGGTGCGTCTTTGACTCGGACTCTCATTTCTCCGTGAAACGCGAGGGAGTCTCTGAATGGGTCAAACTCGTCAAGTCTCTCTCTAGGGACCTGCATGGTCAACAGCCCTGTGTGTCCGTTTAGTGTGCCCGGAAGCCGGATTAGTCTATGCACGTCCGTCGTTACTACTGTGTCGATCTTGGCGGACCTTCTATCGACCGCCTTAACTGAAAGAGTCTTCCAAGTGGAGAGTCCGAATCCTTTCACTGAGCTCCAAAAGGGTCTCTTGAAAAATTCGTCTCGGTCTTGGGTTTTGATCGTCTTGACTTGGGCGGGAGACAAGCCTAACCGTTCTCCTTCCTCGCCCAAGACATCATAAATTCCCGCAACCATTCTTCCCCGCCAACCTGGCTGACCTAGCTGAGGGCCCTCGATGACTCTCACCCCTCCAACGTTCACTTCGACCAACTCGTGTAATTGGGGATCTAAAGCTTGACCTAGAACATAGCTCGCTATCTCCCTTCTCTCTTCCTCGCCCATGACTTGAAGCTGTGTCGAGTACACGTGTACGTGGTATCCTCGGTGACCCGAGAAGAATAGGCGTAGGTTCGAAGGCTCAACTCCGAGATCAGAATACAATATCTCAAGAAGCTTCGTTGTCTCTTCTTTCGCCTGTCGCAGACACTGTTCACATAGCCAAGTCTGTTCCTCCATCCGATCGTTCTTGCATTTCGGGCAAATCTTTGGCGCTCCGCCATTTCCAACTGTTCCGCACCCTTTGCACTTCCACCTGTCATGACTAGGTTTACAGGGAGTATCGAGATGATCTGCGTCGATGTCGAAGACTAGATCAGCTCCTTTCCAGCCTTTCTCTTCCATGGCTGCCGTGGGTTCTTGGTAGTAGGCTGTTGAGAAGTATGTGTGGGCGGGAACTAGATCGCGTATCGCTCCCAAGAGAACGCTTGGATCTCGGAAGGCTCTGTGTCTTACCATGAACTTTTCCTTGAAAAGAAGGAAGCCGTACTCTCTCTCCTCGGGGTGAGGCGGTAAGTAGAATTCCTTGCTAAGGTTCAGATAATATTCTTGGAATTTCCGGCGAATCAGTTGCTCAGTTGGGTTCACGTTTTGGACCCTTGCCGGTAAGGGTTCTTGATTTTGCTTTGTAGTAGCTGAGGGGGTTCCTGATTGTTTCACAGATCTCATCTGGTTTGTAGCAGACCCCGTGGGTCTTTAGTGTGGTGCACATAGGACAGGTATATTTGGTCCGGCCTCCCCGTTTTCCGCCGATGTGTTCGACCTGGTAGCGAGTCATTCTCTCTGAAAAGTCCGTTGCCGGCTTGAACAATCTGACAACGTCTTCTTCTCCTGTTCCGATATTGAGAAGGAAGGAGGCTAGTGTGAACCTGCCCATGTGCTGAACGTTCTTTCCCTCGTCGAGACTATCTATTAAGTGACGGACGCAGGGCGGCATAGCCTCGGGCAGAGGTACCCTTGGAAGTTCATATTTCGTCGGTACGCCCAGCCATTTGACGACAAGGCCTCTTGCCCTCTCCACCCTAGTTCCCAAGAGTTTTGGTACCTCGTAAGGGGTCCGGCCTGACCTTTCCAGAATTTTCGTTCTCACTTCTTCCTCGATCAGGCGGGCTGCCTCGTCGCGTGTAATGTAGACAAACCCGTGGTCTAGGACTCTGTTGGGTAGATTCCAGCGTGGTTCTCGGAGATGGACGGAGTTATGAAGGAAGTTCGGTAGGCTAAGGGCGAAGTCGTAGAATCTCTTTCCCAGCTTGACATCGAGCCGCTTAAGTTTCCACATGAAAGTTGTGGAGGCTATGTACTCTAGTTTTTCTGGGTCTTCCTGTCTGAGTAGTTCGTAGGCTCTCTTCGATTCGGCTAGAGCGAACCTTCTACGAGCTCTTTCCTCTCCGACAAGACTGAGGATTAGGTTCGATATGGGGAAGGAGAGTATTTCCGCATTCTCGTTTGTGATATCTGCCGAGACTCTGCCCTTTGAGAGTGCTTCCTCTAGCCGTCCCTCCGCCCGATCCAGTACAGGGCTGAACTCTGGCGCCGATAGCTCCTCTATGGAGAGACCTAGTTCTCGCACATATTCGGAGGCTTCTGAGAGGAAGGGATACTTTGCTAGGTCAGCCTTTGTTAGCATGCGGTCTTATTCTTGTTCTATTCTCGGGGCGAGATAGTAAAGAAGTCTGCCTTGCTGCGGCATTTCGAACTCCACCTTGATGGGCATGTTAGTGGAGAATTCGAGCGAAGCAACCTCTGAAGCGCCTGATCCTGCTCTTATGATTTCTCCAAGATAATTCAGGTTGTATGTTGCTCTACAGGCTTCTTTAGCGTCGAGCTCCAATATCGCATCGCTTCCTTTGTCCATCTCGATTATGGCGCTGCTTAGCTCGCCGGTTGCTCTTACTATGAATTTCTCGGGACTTACTTCTAGCTTCACATTGTCGCTTATGGATTGCGCGTCGTCGATAATGTCTCGAAGGCTGACGGCTGTTATCTTTACTCTGGCATTGAACGGTACTTTCGGAGTGGGCACTTCTTCCGTTGACGGATCGAGGGTAGGGGTGATGAACTTCCGTACAATCTTGTCCTTTAGGGTAATGTTGAGTTTCTTGTTCGCATCGTCATAGACGATTTCCACAGACTCGTCGCTTCGGGTTCTCTTGAGGAGCTTGAGGAGGTTCGAAACGCTTAATCGAAGTTTTGTCGGGGTATTGCACTCGTAGGTATCGAAGGCGGCTTTGGGCCATTCAAAGTCAACCATGGCGATGTGGGAGGGGTCCATTGAGCGGAGCTTGATGCCTTCTGGAGTTGCGTTGAAGTCAGCCTCTTCGATGAGGCTTGATATGGCGCCGATGAGGTTCCGAAATAATCGGGCGTCGTTCATTGTAGCTTTGAACAAGGGGGCTTTTACCGTTGCTTCTTTTTTCCCGGTTGTTTCCGCTAAAGAGCTTTCCAACATTTGGTCTAGCTATTCTCCCGCCAGGTTGCCCCGCAGTTGGTGCATCTGAAGAACTGCGTGGACGATTCGTCTGCACCCCTCGTCTGGACGAGCCAATAAAAGGCTTCGTGATTACTGCACTTTGGACAATCAGCTTTCGTTTTGGGAAGCGTTCGGATCTTTTGCTCTTCCTTGCCTAGAACGATTATGTTCTCTCTTTCGTGGGAGAGCCGGTTAATCACTTTGTCACCTCGGCTACTCGTATAGCCACACTTTACGCATGCCATGAACACTTTCTTCTCCTGCTTAGAGGGAAGAAGAGTGGTACCGCATTTGGGACAAAACTGCAAAAACTGGTCAGCCCAAAACGAAAGCTGTCCCGCGAATTTATCCTTTATCTCATGGGGGGGCCTCTTGGCACTCCTTGTTTGGCTAACAAATGAGCAATCCTCACGGGCTCTGGAAGCTTTTCAATTGTCCAAGAAACGGAAAAAATCTTCCCAAAAGCGGGCGATTCAAGCCGGGTTTTGACCCATATTCGACCTAGCTTCCCTTGGAAGACTCTGTAGCTTCTACCATGACGAGGTCTCCCTTTAGAGATCGCGATTGTTGGTAGCTTGGTTACTCTCTCTAACAATTTAGAATCCAGTTGGTCCTTTGGATCGTGTAGCATCATGGCTCGGAGCTCGGGAAAATACCTTAACTCAATAATTCTCTCGGCGCAATTCCTGGCAGGCTCGTTTTGGGCGTGCGGGAAAGACACCACACCGTCCAGATAGAGCCCGCCGCGTACAATGACACCGACGACCGAGCGAGGATTACACGTGTCAAGTCCGAGTGTACGAATCTCCTTCTTTACCTGTCCGATGGGACGTCTCATTTCTGCAGCCTCGAAAGCGCTAACTCGCCGAGTCTAGCGAAGTTATTGGCTGGTGTGAGGCTTTCGAATTTTAGGCAAGCCAATATCTCGTCAAGGGTCAATTGCTTCTTTAACCATGAATGACCTATCAAGGCCTCAAGCCCGTTTGCTACCTCCCCGCGGCCGACACGTCTGGGCAAATGCTTTCTGAGTCCAGCTTTGACTGCGGCTTCTGCCAGGACCTTGTCTGGAACTCTCCTTCCTCGTGGTTTGCCAATCGTTTCTGTTAGAGCAAGAGAATATGCAAAGTTCAACAAAGCGTCGCCGAATTGAGCGAGTTCTTTGCTCGTTAGAATTCTTGCGAGGCTCTCGTCATTCTGTGGATCGACCTCCAGTACAGATCCCTTGCCATAGGGATGCGAAGAGAGTGGGCTATTTGTAGACCATCGTCGGTAGAAGTTCTAGCGAGCTAAGTATTCGATCGGCTCCTGCCTTTTCCAGCTCTTGTCCGGTGAAAAATCCTTGAGGGAGGCCTATCGTCTTGGCTCCGGCTTCTCTTCCGCCCATCATGTCCACTGGCTCGTCTCCTACAACGAAGCATTCGTCCGGTTGGACGTGTAGCTCCTCCATTGCCTTGAGGAACGGTCGGGGTGATGGTTTGAATTCCAGTACGTCATCTGGTGTTATCACCGATGGAAAATATTCCTTAAGCTTCCAAGCGTCGAGTCGTCTAAGAATCCGGGGCTTTCGCACAAAGGTGACTATTCCCATTCGACAGCCGCGGTTGGTGAACTCTTTTAGTAATTCGACGAGTTTCTTGTCCGGTCCTGTCTGGTCCATTCGAGTGTCGAGTCTTTCGAAGAATCTTGTTCTAACCTCCTCCTCTGGAAGGTTGATTCCCCGGTCTTTGGCCAGGGCCGCTGCGATGCTGCTGATCCTTATGGTGCCTTTTGCGTTTCCTCCGTTCTCGATCATTCTTCGCGCCATTTCTAGTGCATCGTGGGGTGTGATTGTGATCTTGAAATCGGAGAGGGTTCCTTCTATGATTGATATCCAGAGCCTCCAGTCGCCGTATAGTGTGCCGTCGAAGTCGAAGAGGAGCCCGGTGGCCAGGTTGGCCTGCTCCTTTCTAGTTCTCGTTCTTGACTGCTGAGCTGAATTTCTCGACGAATTCTTCCGTGTCGGCGCGAATCTTCTTTGAAGCTCGTTCGAGAGCTTTCTCAGGCTGGGCTTCGCCTTTTACTCTCACTGTGATGATTGATTGTCTGAAGAGTGGATGGGGTTGGTCGTAGCCGGCCCAATCGACTGTCTTGTCCTCGAGGAGTGTCTCTTGCATGAGATTTCCAAAAGTGTGCCCTTCTCCTTCGACCTCTACCTTCAACAGCCCCTTTGTCCTTTTCAGAACGTTTACTTTCAATTTGTAGCACTCGCTTCTGAATGGAAATCCTCTGCCAACCGCCGTCTTTCAACGTTTCTGCAGACGCTGCAGCGGAGTATGTGGCCTGACAGCACCAATTCGTTTCCGCATTTTGAGCAGTAGGCCTTCGTAACGCCTAGGTCTCGTCCGACAGTGGTAAGTTTTGCGATCCTCTGGCTAGTGTCTATGACCTTAGCTCTGATGACGTCGTTGGGTTTGACAACATCCCACATCGATCTTTCGAAACGTGGGCTGGAGTTGGAGACATGGAGCATCCCGGTGAAGGGAAGCGCCATCTTCTTCCCATCGACGACGATCATGTTGATGATGGCCATCTTCTCCTGAACCTTCTCAACTATTCCGACAACCGTGGAACCTTCTTCCGGGACGACGACAAGACCTGTCGCAGTTTTTACACTGACAATGTGTCTCTTGGGATCTATGGAGGCGACGCCGGTCTGTGATGAGTAGACTATGCCGCCTACTTCCACTGTTCCCCGTCCCGGGTCGAACTCTTCTACTACGCCTAGTTTCTCGCCAGGGACCACGAAGGTGCCATCGAGTTTGTTGATCATATTTTCTGTCCACACTCGGGACAGAACTTGGCGCCCACTGTTACTGGTTTTCCGCAGTTGGGGCATGGGGTGGTTGCTGCTTGGGGCGGTGTCATTGTGTTACCGCAGTTCGGGCAGAATCTTGCTCCCTGTTGGACCTGGTTGCCGCACTTCGGACACGCGACGAAAGCGACCTGTGGTTGCGGTTGCATCATGGGCTGCTGCATTTGCGCCCCCATTACTTGGGGAATGAGAACCATTCCGGCACCGAGGCCTGCACCTCCTCCTTGTGAGGCGCCTAGGCTCGCGCCAATGTCCTTAGCTGTCTCCATGCGAAGTACGTCCGAGGTAGCGGCTCGTTGTTTGATCCAGAAGAGACGGTCTCTGAACTGGTCCGATGTGTCGATTCCTTCGAATTTGAAGTCTACAAGATCTGTTCCAAGCCGGTTCAAGGCGTCGTTGATGTTGACCTTGACATCGGTTGACGCCTTGTCCAATTGTGTGAAAGCGGTGGTCAGATCGTACTTTGACATTACGTCGATGACTCGCTCGTTGATGAAGCCTCTGATGAAATCGTCGACCTGGCCAGTGTTGTATGCGCCCTGACCTCCTACGACTTCGTTGACGAAGAGGTTTGGATCCTTGATTCTGAACCAAGCTGTCCCATGGACCATTAGCGGTGCCAGCTCAGTTGTCTGAGCTTTCGCTCCCCATTTGCCGGCGAACTGTTTGGTCGAGACGTAGATGACTATGGCTGTGAACGGGTTCTTTCCTCCGAAAAATATACCGTAGGCTTTCGAGATTAGTGGTAGGTTGAGTGTGGTTAGGGTGTGTCGTCCGGGCGGGAAGACGTCGTAGGCTTTTCCGTCACGGAGGAAGACGGCCGTTTCGAATTCGTGGACTACTAGTTGGGCGCCGGTGATGATCTGTTCAACGGGGTATCGCCAGACGACATCGTCGGGACCGGCGTTAGTCCATTCTATTACCTGTGGCATCTTTTACTGTACTCCTACTATGATCTGCTTCCGTCCATTATACGCATTCTCTAAGGCGTCAACTGCCTTCATGGCGTCACCGACCTTCCCCTTGGCTTCTGGGAGCCTGTTGTTGTCGACCGAGTCCTTGAGTGCTTGTATGGAGGTCGTGACGTTGTCTGCCATCTGTATGAGCTGCATGTCATAGCTCATCATCCGATCCAGATCGGGTTCCTTGACTTTCGTTACGTCAAAGAAGCCGGCGTAGCCATACTCTGAATGGTTGATCCGTTCCATGACTCTGTCGAGGCGCGCGAGGAGATGGTCAGTGTCGTCCCACGAGTCGTTTGCTCCCTGATTGACTATGGAGCGGTAGGTGTCTTTGGCCTGGGACTCTGCGTCGGATAGTTTCTGGTAGATCTGGTTCCTGATTAGCTTGTCGGACTCTCGCCTCAGCTCCTTCTCCTTGTACCCGTGAAATCCCGGTATCGCCAGTTCGATCTTTTCCTGTAGACTCGTCTGGGATTTGGCACGCTCAAAATATGGGTTAGCTGTCGAACTCAAACTTCGACCCTTTTTATCGTCAAAGGCGAATTCTCGTCTGACTCCCTATTAAGGGTGTCAAAACCCAACAGTCACAAAAATCGTAACGAGACCATCTTTCTCGGCTACTCGGCCGGGTTCAGCCTGAACGACATGTGGGCTCGATTGGATTAACATCATTCCGATCGGCAGAAGACTCCGACTGATTGAGTTAGAGCATCCTCCTAGGTCTAGGTTGCCGGTAGAACGGTTACAGAACGACTATGTTCACTGACACTGTTCGGCACATCAACGAAAGATGAAGACGATCAAGCAAGATGAGTCTATTTCACGGAGCAGGTTCGTCGACTGCCCAGTCTGCAAGAATCACACTCTGAAGCTGAAACGAACGGTGCAGGTTGGCCGGTGCAAGAACTGCAGCGAATCCTACAAGATCATTGTCCTCTACGTCAAGACCGGACGAAAAGCTAAACCTCCGGCCGCAAACATACCTCAGAACGAGACGAAGCCTCAGCCAACCGCTGAGCCAACTCTGCCATCTTGGCAGCTACCCTCGGACACTTCTCTCTTTAGCACGCCGACTGAGAACTCTTCGGGAGTATCCGACATAGGTTTCGATTACAGCCATTCCGAGAATACGGGCGAGTCTGAGTCTTCAACCAGTCAGTAGACTGTTCCTAGAAGGGAAACGCGTGCGCCCCGATTCTGGGGAGCGAGAGACCAGCTGCTCTAGTCTACTTTGCGTCCTTCTTCTTGAAATCTAGAGACAGCGAGTTTACACAGTATCGGAGTCCAGTAGGCTGAGGACCATCGTCGAAGACGTGGCCGAGATGACTGCCGCAGTTCTTGCATAGAATCTCGACCCGTTCCATTCCGAGCATTCGGTCTGGAACTTCCACGATGTTGTCTTTGGCCAGCGCGGTCCAGAAGCTGGGCCAGCCGGACCCAGAATCGTATTTTGTATCTGACGAGAATAGTTCGGCTCCGCAAGCTGCGCAGACGTAAACTCCCTTCTCTTTGTTGTGAAGATACTTTCCGGTGAAGGCCGGCTCAGTCGCTTTCTTCCGCAAGACTCTGTACTGTTGAGGGTCCAGCTGCTTCTTCCACTCCTCATCCGTCTTGTTCATGACCATAAGATCATGATCGCTCTACCGGTATTTGAACGCCTCACGCTGACATTTTTCGGAGGGTGGTCCCGCCGGTTGAAAACTGATCTAGGCGAGTCTTCCGATTCACGGCTTAGAATAGGCTGGTCAACTGTTTTTCCAGAGTGGAGATTAAGCGTATGGTCTTCGTGAAAAACTCGCGATCTAGAATCGCTTATCCCGATTTCTGATCCGGGCTTGTTATGCGCCTGTTGGGTTTGATGAAGAACATTCTGTGGTTTTTTTCGTTTCGAAGATCGGGTGAGGAATGGATTACCGTTTGTTAATTCCCTCGCAGAGTCGGGTTTTGTGTCGCGGGGAGCAACTACTTTTGACATTTTTCGACAGGGGGTCTCGCCAGTTGAAGCTGTTCGGGGCGAGTCTCGCGTTTCAGGGCGCAGAATCAGCCGGTCGGCTGTTTTCGACATGGTGTAGCTCAACGTGCAGGTCAACGCGCAAACTGCGTGATCTCAAAACGCCTGCTCCGATTCCGGATCAGGGGCTGATTCTGAACGATTTCCCGCTCCAGATATTTCTTCGGGGCTATTTTGCCTTCCACGTGAAGACTTTCACTGGCTGGAACTCGGCAAGCGCGTCTGTGACCCAGCCATACTTCTTCTTCAAAGCCTCCAAGACCCGCGTGGCGGTTCCAGAATTCATGTCAAGAAATTTGGCGTTTCCTTCGAGTATGGATTGGCGCTTTCGGTCATCGGCCAGCATTACGGTTACTGCAGGATTCTGTTTGAGGTTACGATAGCGGGCTGTCGCTTCGTCTACTCCGAGATAGAAGATTCCGTCAACAGCCACAAAGTCTGTAGGGGAGAGGTGGGGTCGGCCGTCCGGTCTCACTGTAGCTGCAAGAGTTAGGACCCGACTGTTCGCCATCTCGATCACCTCGCTCGCTGTAAGGGGATTCTGACTGTACACTCCTCTGGTGTGCGTGCTGGCTTTGTTTAGAGAGTTCTTGATAATCGAGTCTAGGCTGGACAATGATGTTTCGGTTTCGAGAAACACCGTCGGGACAGATAAGGTGATTACCCTATCTGCAACCTTGCAACCTTTCCTACAAACGGATTTGCCAGCTTCTCATCACCAATCGTAGTCTCAGGTCCGTGGCCCGGATAGACAGTAGTGGCGTCGTCCAGCTTGAAGAGCCTCTCTCTGATCGAATGCATGAGGGTCTTGAGGTCTCCTCCTGGAAGATCAGTTCTACCGATGGACTGGTTGAACAGGGCATCACCAGTAAAGACGTAACCGTCGCCGGTGAGACTGATGCTGCCGGGCGAGTGGCCTGGAGTGTGGAGAATGTGAATCGTCTCGTCTCCCATTCCTAGAGAGTCTCCGTCTTTGAGGTACGCGTCAACCTTGGGCGGTGGTGGAACCTCGAATCCCATGAACTGGCGGACGCGACTCTGCATGGACTCAAGCATAGCCAGATCGTCACGGTGGATCAGAAACGGAATGCTCAGCTTGGTGCGTAACGAATCGACGCCGAGTACGTGGTCGAAGTGAGTGTGGGTGGCTATGATCTGGCTGGGCTTGACCTTCATGCCGTTGAGGAAGCGGAAGATTCTCTCGGGTTCATCGCCCGGGTCGATGATTATCGCGGTGGCATGGGACTGTAGAATGTAGCAGTTGGTTTGTAGACGACCAACCACCATCCTGTGTATCTTCGCCAATTCGGGATCGTCGTCGCATCGTTACTAATGAACATGCAGATGGAATCAGGTTTCTATGTAGACTTGTTTGACCGGGCTAACGACTGATGATTCTAGCATTGGTCTTGCTTTCTGTATCATTTGGACCAGCTGGCAACCGCAGTTTGCTGTGGCGAGGATCAATAGATTGGCCTCCGAAATCTCATGGTGATTTCAGGGGTTCATTCGCCTAGTCAAAAAATAGGAGCTTCAGATCATGGGCTTGCGTCCGGAGAAAGAAAAAAGGAGAGGAGGATAGAGGATTTCTAGATGGGTATTGCGTGGCCGTTTCCGTGCGGGTCGACGGTGACCCAGTATGGAAGGTTCAGGGGGACCGTTCCTCCTGTCAGCTGTATATCACCGAAGTAGTCACCGCCGGGCAGGTTTGGCGAAAGACTAAGCGATATGGTGACGGAGCCCGTCGCGCCAGCACCTATTGTCAAAGAAGTGATTGATGGTGTGATGCTCGGACCAGCCGATGCGGGCGCCACTGAGATAGAGTAGGTGACAGTTGAAGTCGAGACTGATGTGACAGTGATGGTGAAGCTTCGAGTCATGCCTGATGAGACCAGTTCGCCGAAGCTGAAGCTGGCCTGACCATCGCCGTTACCTGCTTCAAGCGTGGCAGTGACTTGGGAGGCAGCCGCCAGATCGATTCTACCACCGCCTCTGACCATGGGATTCTTGAGTGCAGCACCGCTGCTGAAGCTCTTTACCGGCCTGTGAGCTGAGTTGACTAGAGCGGATTTGATTTGTTCGGGGGACCAACCTGGGTGTAGCTGTATTAGCAGTGCGGCTGAACCCGCGACGTGTGGTGTGGCCATGCTGGTTCCTTGGAAGAATGCGAAGCAGGGCGGGCTGGCACAGCCGAAACTTGGAATTGAGGAGTAGACGTTTACACCTGGAGCAACGACGTCTGGTTTGATCTTGTCCTGGGGCTGTCCAAGGCCTACACCTGGTCTCTGTAGTATGGGTGGTCCTATTGACGAGAACGCGGCGAGAATATCAGCGCTCGGGCCGTCCGTGAAGAATTCTTGCGGAGTGGTTCCGTCAACGGTGACCATGGAGGGTGCGATAGTTGCCATGGCTAGACCGTTCGGTCGTGACACCATGACTGCCGGAATGGTGGGCTGATTAGGGGTCCCGTCTTGGGCCATTGCGACAGGGTCGCCTTGTTGACTGTTATAGACGATGACGCCGATGGCTCCTGCCGTCTGCGCATTTCGTATTTTCGTGCTGAAGCTGCATGTTCCTCTAGCAATGAGGGCGATCTCACCAGCCAGACTTCCGCTTATCGCGGTGCATCCGTTGGTGGGACTGGTCGTTACGTAAGTGGCTGTCAGAGCCGGAACGAAGTTGGCGAATTGGCCGATTGCAGCTCCGAAGGTGCCGATGCTGGTTACCGTCACTGGAATCCCAATGAAGTGTGGATTGGTCGAGGCGCCTACTGTTATGACCTTGTCAGCTATTCCGGGAGATTCAACCGTTCCCGGTCCCGGGCCTGCATTGCCCGCAGCGATAGCCACCACGACTCCTGCGTCAACAGCGGAGTTGACCGTGTTGACTAGGACATCATTGGGTTTCGCTGTTCCACCGAGGCTTAGATTGAGCACGTCCATTCCGTCAGCGACGGCAGCTTCTACTGCTTTGGCGATGTCATGGCTGGAAGCGTCGAGAACGTTGCCAGGGAAGACATTGTAGTTGCCGAGATAGGCTTTCGGTGCGATGCCGCTGAGGTTGCAGGCGGATACGAAAGGAGCGCAAGTATTGGCGACACCCGCGGCTATTCCGGATACGTGGGTGCCGTGTTCTTGGGCTGCGTGGCCGTCGAAATTAGTTCGGGTCTCGAAGACCTTTGCAACTATGACTTTGTTGCTCACAAAGTTGCACTGGGTGTCGGCCATGCCAACTGCAGAGTCGATAGCGTCACATTTTGGAAAACCTGCGAGGGCTGGTAGTGTATTGTCTGTCAGGAACGGGTGTGTCTGGTCGATTCCAGTGTCAATAATTCCTATCTTGACCCCGGCTCCAGCATTACTCTGACCTCCAACCGCGTTCCATAGGACAGGTGCGCCGATCAGTGTCGGAGATCTGTTCATGTCCAAGTGAAAGAGATAGTCTGGGACAACCCAGCTGGCTCCGGGAGAGTTGAGCAGATTATTCATGTTATGGCCGTTGAGTTGGACTGCAATAGCGTTCAGGACAACGGAGTACTCGTCGATAACCTGTACCTCAGGCGCATTGTTCCGTATCCAGCCTTTTGCAAGTCCCCGCCCGTTTGCGAGGAATGCGGAGTAGGACTGAGAGGCTTGCGAGTTCAAATCCAGCTTGTGGCCAGGCGTCGGCATCGTTCTAGCGTAGCCTTGAATATGGCCATCGTAGCTGGCCAATGGTTGGTCTTTGAGTACGATTATGGCGTTGCCGGTCAGAACACCATCCGGGGATGGGGATGCATCCGAGCCAGAGTAAATGGCTCCGGTGAAGATTGGAGCAAGAGAAAGCACTGAGACGAGAATGACCGAAAGAAGAATCTGTGTTTTCATGATATTTTCCGAAAACCGTCTATCGGAGTAGCGGTTTTAACTCTTGTGGTAACGTCCACGCTCGGACATCACGAGCCACACCAAGATACCGTGAGATTTACCTGGATATTCTAAGAATTGACTGGGGGTGGCTGAGTCGATTCGCGATCTTGAATCACATTTGTAGAAATGAATATGATCCAATAAAGAAATTTCCAAGAACGTATATAATTGGGCAGTCCGCACCAGTCTCTGGTCTACTGTATCGCTCATGGGAGGAGCTGGCCGTTGTCAGAAGTTGACATCTGTCCCATCTGCGGGGAGCCCGTCAAGCGAAAGAACCTCATACGTCACTTCGGGAAGGTTCATCCGAAGCGCGCCTCGAGCTTTCTTCAGCCAAAGCCTGA
>Ga0209158_1001253_pt1 | contig 17145 bp, 13 predicted proteins | sample GraSoiAngelo_140_FD_185897 | JGI IMG/M metagenome (GOLD analysis project Ga0209158, IMG submission 185897) | Grasslands soil microbial communities from the Angelo Coastal Reserve, California, USA - 14_0929_12_30cm (SPAdes) (version 2) | ecosystem: Environmental > Terrestrial > Soil > Grasslands ...
CGAGTACCTGCTCTCGGCGGACGACCTGCTCGCCCAACGGGTCACCGGGGAGCTGCACCACTTCTCCGAGTATGCCATCGCCTGGTAAGGCTGGCGTGAGCGAACCCCGGCAGGCCGCCGACTTCCTTCGAGAGGCGCGGGAGCGAGAGCGGGCCGCGTGTCTTCCCGAAGCGATCGCGTCCTACGAGGCCGCGGTCGCGGCGGCAGAGCGCGGCGGCGAGCGCACGGTCCTGGCCGAAGCACTGCGGCGGCTCGCAGTGGTGCGGCGCCATCGCTCCGAGGTCGCTGCGGCGACTGCGCTGTGCCAACAGAGCTACGAGGTTGCCCGGCAGTCGGGCGACGACCTGCTCGCGGCGGAAGCACTGAACACCCTCGGCGGCCTGTACCTCTCGGCCGGCGCACCGGACGACGCGCGCCGGGTATTTCTCGAGGCCCTGGAGCTCGGTGGATCGAACCGCGAGGTGCGCGCGCGCGTGGAGCAGAATCTGGGAATCCTCGCGAACATCCGGGGCGAGCTCCACGAAGCCATCGCGCGCTACGAGCGGTCGCTCGACGCGTACCGCGACTGCGGCGACGACCACGGGTGCGCGCTCGCCTACCACAACCTGGGGATGGTGAGCGCGGACCGGGGATGGCTCAACGCCGCGGACTGCTACTTCCGGGAGAGCCGCGCCCTCGCCGAGCGGGTCGGCGACGTATATCTGCGGGGACTCTGCCTCGTCAATCACGCCGAGCTAGACGTGACGCGCCAGCGCTTCGAGGACGCGCGCCAGAAGGCGGAGGAAGCCCTCGCGGTGTTCGACCAGCTGGGTGTGAAGAGCGCCAAGGCCGAGGCCTATCGGGTGATCGGCATGGTGTACCGCGAGACGGGGCGCATCGTGCTGGCCGAGTCGCGGCTCCGCTCCGCGATCGAGCTGGCCGTCGCCGCGGGCGCCGTACTGGGTGAGGCGGAGGCCTCCAGGGAGTTGGCGCTGTTGTATCAAGCGATGGGACGTAACCAGGAAGCGCTACGCCTGCTCAACACCGCCTCCCGGCTGTTCCAGCGGCTGGACGCCAGGGTGGATCTGATTCACATGGGTGGGAAGCTGGCAGAACTCAAGGAGGCGTACCTGGCGGTGGTACGCGCCTGGGGTCAATCAATCGAATCGAGCGACAGCTACACGTTTGGCCACTGCGAGCGCGTGGCGCGAAACGCCGTCGCGATGGCCCGGGTGCTGGAGTTCGACGACCACGATGAGACGGCGGTGCTCTTGGGTGCCTACGTGCACGACGTAGGCCAGTTGCGCATCCCGCACGAGCTGCTTCGCAAGCCGGGTCCGCTCACCCGCGAGGAGCGCGAGGTGGTGCAGATGCACCCGATCTGGGGGATCGAGCTGCTGGCGAGCGTCGAGTTCCCCTGGGACCTAAAACCCATCATCCGCTGGCACCACGAGCGGTACGACGGGACCGGCTACCCCGATCGCCTCAAGGGCGATGAAATCCCACTCGCCGCGCAGATCGTCGGAATGCTCGACGTCTACGACGCGCTCATGAGCGCCCGGGCGTATCAATCCGCGCGGACGGCGGACCAGGCGCTGGCGGAGCTCACCCGGTACCGGTCCTGGTGGTCCGACCGCGTGTTCGCGGCATTCCTGAAGGCCATCGTCCAGCCAGCGGCAGGGCGGTAGCGAATCTGCCCTCGCTCGCCGCGCGTCACTGCGCAGCGGAGACGATTCCCACCCGTACCGCGCCACCCGACTGGGTCCGTCAAGGGACGAGATCCCTTGTGTCGGCCTCGTCCCGGGGCCTAATTACTGACGGAGGCACCACCCGCAGGACAGGAGGCAAATCCCCGTGAAGATCCGCATTTCCAGACTCGCGCTCGGTGCGGTGATACTGCTCCCCCTCGCCGCGCCGTCGCAGACCCGTCACGCGAAAGTCAAAATCACAGCGCCCACGAACGGCGCCACGGTGAGCGGGCCGGTGAAAGTCGTGCTCGTCGCGACCGGCGTGGAGATCGTCCCCGCCACGGTGGAGCGGCCCGGGACGGGACATCATCACCTGTTCGTGGACCACGACCTCACGCCGGTCGACGACACGATTCCCCGCGGCGTGACCGGGATCCTGCATCTCGGCCGGGGACAGACCGAGTTCGTACTCGACTCCCTCACGCCCGGCCCCCACCGGGTGATCGCCGTCGTGGCGGATTGGAAGCATGTCCCCCTGAAACCGCTCGTGGTCGACACGGTGCGGTTCACGGTCAAGTAGGCGACGCCATGGGTCGCGCCCTGGTGCTCGCGCTCGCGCTCGCGTCCCTGACCAGCGGCGCGAGCGCCCAGGGCAGCGCGAAAGGATGGAATCCGATGAAGTTCCAGAAGCCGAGCGATGCCGACCTGCGCCGCACGCTCGCACCGCGGCAGTACGAGGTGACCCAGCACGAGGCCACCGAGCCGCCGTTCCATAACGAGTACTGGGACAACCACCGGCCGGGGATCTATGTGGATGTCGTGTCGGGTGAGCCGCTCTTCAGCTCGCTCGACAAGTTCGAGTCCGGCACGGGGTGGCCGAGCTTCACCAAACCGCTCGAGGCGGGCAATGTCCGCGAGCGCGTCGATCGGTCGCTCTTCACGGTGCGCACGGAAATCCGCTCGGCCCACGCCGACTCTCATCTGGGCCACGTGTTCGACGACGGTCCCCCGCCGACGGGATTGCGCTACTGCATGAACTCGGCGGCCCTGCGATTCATTCCGGTCGACCGCCTGGAGGCGGAGGGGTACGGCCGGTATCTCCCGCTGTTCCAGGCGGCGGTGACGAAGGATCCGACGCCGTAGCGTCTAGCGCGTTCGGCTCCGGGCCTGGACTCAGGTCCAGCAGATCCTTCGCGTCGCGCGCGTTCCGCGCGCTCGCTCAGGATGACAGCGCTGGGCGGCTACGGTAAAAAAAGAAGGGGGTGTGGTTTGTCCCCTTCCTCTTTTCGCGGAGCGAGCGAGCCTGTCATCCTGAGCGCCGCAGGCGCGAAGGATCTGCGCGAAGGATCTGTTCACACGCGACCGACCCGCAGCGCCAACGGCCAGCGGACCGTACGGACCGCCGCTGACCCCCAGACGCCTGCCAAAGCGCGGCGGAACGTCGCGAACGGGCCAGGCCCTTCCGCCTGCTCGAGCGCCCACACGGCGGACCAGGTCCCGATGTAGCCGACGAGATCCTCGAGTCGCCAATCGAGCCGGATCTCGAGCGGGGGAGCGTCGAGCTCCGCGAACGGAAACGACAACGAGCGATAGCCGTCGTCCACATGCCGGCGCTCGGGCGGCCAGTACGAGGCCAGGACGTCCCGGTAGAACGGCCGGATGACCGCGTCCAGATCGGCGCCCGCCATGACGACGCCGTAGCTGATCAGGGCGACAATCCCGCCGGGCCTGGTCACTCGCCGCACCTCGGCGTAGTAGGCCGGCAGGTCGAACCAGTGCGCGGCTTGCGCAGCGGTCGCGAGGTCCACCACCCGCGCCGGCAGGCCGCTGACACCGGCCGGAGCGCAGCGGTACTCGACCTTCGGGTGTGGCGCGGCGCGCGCGATCTGTTCGGCGCTCGCGTCGGTCGCGACCACACGGTCGAACGGCCCGGCCAGGAGTACGGACAGCTGGCCCGAGCCGCAGCCCGCGTCCCACGCGAGCCGCGTCTCAGGCGCAAGCCGGGCCAGGAAATCGACGAGCGCGGCAGGGTAAGACGGGCGATGCGCTGCGTAGGCGGCGGCGATCTCCGAAAAATGATCCTCGAAGGACCCCGACCTCGTCACAGCTCCAGCTCCCAGGTCTCCGAGACGAGGTCCTTGCCGAAGCTGTGGTTCTTCTCCTTGCCCACGACGCAGAAGCCCGCCGCCTGGTACAGGCGTCGAGCCGCGCGCAGCTCGCTCTGGGTCCACAGCATGATCTTGCGGTAGCCCGCGGCGCGCGCGAAGCGAACGCACTCATCCACGAGGCGGGTCCCGAGGCCCGACCCACGCGCCTGCGGCTCCACCAGCAGCAGGCGCAGCTGGGCCACGGTCTTCGATCGTTCGACGAGGAACACCGAGCCCACCACCTCGCCGTCCTGCTCCGCGATCCAGCATCGCTCCCGTTTCGCGTTGTAGCGCTGGACGAAGTGCGCCACGATCTCGGCGACGAGCGCTTCGAACTGCTCGTTGTAGCCGTATTCCTGCGCGTACACGGCGCCGTGTCGATGCACCACCCAGCCCAGGTCGCCGGGCTGTAGTGGCCGGAGGTGGTAAGCAGGAGGGCGCTCCGCACGGTCCCCGAGCAGCCGCTCGATGGTCTGCATCGCGCCGACCGCGCGCGCCTGCGCGGCGGGGGATAGGCCGCCGAGCAGGGCGGCCACCTCGTCGTGCGAGCGCGCGTTGAGCGGCGCGAAGACCTTCCGTCCCTGCGCCGTGAGCGAGAGGTGACTCTGCCGACCGTCGGCCGGGGAGCGGGTCTTGAGGACGAGCCCGCGCCGCTCGAAGCCGCGCAGGATGCGGCTCAGATAGCCCGCATCGAGCCCCAGATCGCGGCCCAGCGCCGTCGCCGTCGGCCGATCACGCTGGGCGAGCTCGTACAGGACGCGCACCTCCGTCAGCGAGAACGGGCTCTTGTACGCCCCCTCGCGCAGCACGCCGATCTGCCGGGTGTAGAACCGGTTGAAGCGGCGCGCCGCCTCCACCCGCTGCTCCAGCTCGCGCGGCGCCATGCCACCCAATGTCCGCGAGATACTTGACTGTGTCAAGTACTTCCTCTCGCCCCGGCCCTGCTTAGATTCCCCTGACCCTCATGGCCGACGCCCCGACCCGACCCCCCAAAAAGACCATCACGCCCGGTGCCTGGCAGGAGGCGCGGGCGCTCATCTACGCGCACCGCGGCCGCCTGGCGGTGGGACTCGCGCTGATGCTCGTCAACCGGCTCGCCGGCCTGGTCCTGCCCTCGTCCTCCAAGTGGGTGATCGACCGGGTGATCAACCAGCACCACCCCGAGCTGCTGCTGCCGCTCGCCCTCGCCGCCGGCGGCGCCACCCTCGTTCAGGCCATTACCGGGTTTGGCCTATCGCAAATTCTCGGCGTGGCGGCGCAGCGCGCCATCACCGATATGCGCCGCACCGTGCAGGCCTACGTCCTGCGCCTGCCGATCAGCTACTTCGACTCGACCAAGAGCGGGATCCTGATCTCGCGTATCATGACCGACGCCGAGGGGATCCGAAACCTGGTCGGCACGGGGCTGGTGCAGCTGGCGGGTGGCCTCATCACGGCCGCGATCGCGCTGGGCGTGCTGTTCTACCTGAACTGGCGGCTCACCCTGATCGCGATCCTGATCCTCGGCTGCTTCGGGGGCGGCATGGCGTACGCGTTCGCCAAGCTGCGGCCGCTGTTCCGCGATCGCGGCAAGCTCAACGCGGACGTGACGGGGCGGCTGGGCGAGACGCTTGGCGGCATCCGCATCGTCAAGGCGTATCGCGCGGAGCGCAGCGAGCGGCTCGTGTTCACCCGCGGGGCCAATACGCTGTTCCGCAACATCGCCACGACCATGACGGGGATTTCGGCCGTCGGCGCCTTCGCCACCATCATCATCGGGGCGATCGGCATCCTCATGATCCTCGAGGGCGGGCACGCTATCCTGTCGAACCAGATGACGCTGGGCGATTTCTTCATGTACGGCGTCTTCATCGGTCTCGTGGCCCTGCCGCTCATCAACATCGCCTCGATCGGCACGCAAATCACGGAGGCGTTCGCCGGGCTGGACCGGATCCGCGAGATCCGCCGGCTGGTCACCGAGGACGCCGAGGACGGGGCGCGGGCCCCGCTCGCCGACGTGGCCGGGGACATCGCCTTCGAGAACGTGAGCTTCGAGTACGTGCCCGGCGCCGAAGTCCTGAAGCGCATCTCGTTCCGCGCGGCGGCGGGCTCCACGACGGCCCTGGTCGGCTCCTCCGGGGCGGGTAAGAGCACGCTGATCAATCTCGTGCTCACCTTCAACCGCCCGAAAGCCGGGCGCATCCTGGTGGACGGTCGCGATCTCGCCACCTTGCGGCTGGCCGACTACCGCCGGCAGCTCGGCGTCGTGCTGCAGGACAACTTCCTGTTCGACGGCACGATCGCGGAGAACATCGCATTCGCCCGGCCGCACGCGACCCGCGAGGACGTCGAAGAGGCGGCGCGGATCGCCCACTGCGATGAGTTCGTGCGTCGCTTCGAGAAGGGTTACGACACCGTCGTGGGTGAGCGGGGCGTGAAGCTCTCCGGCGGCGAGCGCCAGCGGGTCTCGATTGCGCGGGCGATCCTCGCCGATCCGCGCATCTTGATCCTCGACGAGGCCACGTCCAGCCTCGACTCGGAGAGCGAGGCCGCCATCCAGGACGGGTTGCGCACGCTGCGGCGCGGCCGGACCACGTTCGTCATCGCCCATCGCCTTTCGACCATTCGCAGCGCCGACCAGATCCTCGTGATGGAGCGGGGTGAGATTGTGGAGCGCGGCACTCACGCCGAGCTGCTCGCGAAGCACGGCCGGTACCGCCAGTTGTACGACAAGCAGTACCGGTTCGAGCAGGACCTGTTCGTGAACCCCGGGGAGGACTTCACCCCCGAGCCGGAAGCGCCGGTGACGGCGCCCCCCCTCACCCCACCGGCCCGCCTCTAGCTTCTGCGCCTGGAGGGCTCTACACTAGCGCATGCCATTGATCGACACGAATCACCAGCGCGCGGCGCTGCTCGTCTTGCTGCTGGGCCTCGCGCTGGTCATCGCGCTCACCCCCTACGCCACGGGGCTCATCGGCATCCCGGTGTTGTACGCCGTGTTCGCCCCGGTGCACGAGTGGCTGTCGCTGCGGGCCCGGCCCAAGGTCGCCGCGAGCCTGGTAGTCGTGCTCGCGCTGTTCCTCATCGTGGTCCCCGGTGTGTCGTTCGCCGGGCTCATCGTCAATCAGGCCCAACAGATCACCGGGAGCGTCGTGAAGAACCCGATCCTAGGCCGGATCGCGCAGCTCGAACTCGGTGGGGTCGATATCGGTCCTCGGATCGCCGACCTCGGCGCGAAGATCGTCGGGTGGCTCGGCTCCTCGGCCTTCGGGCTGATTGGCACCGCGACGCGCCTCGCGCTTAACCTCACCATTTCGCTGTTCGGCTTGTTCTACCTGTTGCTACGTCCCGGCGAGACCTGGGAGGCCGTCCGGCCGTACATCCCGTTCTCCGCCAAGAACACGGAGAAGTTGCGCCAGCGGTTCCGGGACGTGACCACCTCGACCATCATCGGCACCGGTCTCACCGCCGCGGCCCAGGGTGCCATCCTGGGACTGGCGTTCTGGATCGTCGGCCTGCCCAACGCGCTGTTCTGGGGCGTCGTCACGATGGTGTTCGGTATCCTGCCGATCGTCGGCAGCGGACTCGTCTGGGTGCCGGCGGCCATCGCGCTGCTCATCGGCAACCGTCCGGGCCCCGCCGCGCTCATCACACTGGTCGGCCTCTTCGTGGGGAATGTCGACTACATCCTGCGACCGATGGTGTTCCGCCGCTGGGCGAACATTCACCCCCTCATCACCCTCGTCGGTGCGCTCGCCGGCGTACCGTATTTCGGGATCCTGGGACTGCTGATCGGGCCGCTGGCGCTCAGCTACTTCTTCGAACTCGTGAAGATGTATAGGGAAGAGTACCTGAGCACCTAGACGCACAGACGCACAGGGGTAAACAGGTCTTGGAGAACAGAGTGATCGCTCCGGAGATCTGTCGCGCTCCCGCGACACCCATTCCCCTCCGCCGACCGGAAACCTCCGGAACCCGCCCGGTGTAGGTACGAACAACTTCGTACTTTACGAACAACTTCCTACTTAATGAGGTCCGAATGCGGAAGCGTGCTCCGACGAACGCCACGGCGCCGGAGCTCGATCAGATCCGCCGGCTGCTTCACACGAAGAAGGGAGCACGTACATGATCATGACGCAGGCGCTGGGCTGGGCCCTCGTGGACTCGCTGTGGCAGGACGCGCTCGCCGCCGCGGGGCTCGCCGCCCTCCTCGCCCTGGTCCCGGTGCGGGCGGCCCGCATCCGTTACGCGTTCGCCACGCTCACCCTGGCGTTGATGCTCGCCCTCCCCCTCGCCACCGCGGTGCGGCTGAGCGGGACGTCGCCCCAAATCAGCGACGTGGTGACTGCCACATCCCCGGTCACCCCGACCGCGCCGGTTGCCGACCGGATCCGCGCGGCCCTCGAGCCCGCATTGCCGTGGGCGGTGCTCGTGTGGTTCGGAGGCGTGGTGGCGCTGTCGCTGCGGCTCGCGTCGGGATGGCTGGTGACGCGCCAGCTCGGTAGGGTGGGGACGTCGTCCGTTCCCGACGCTTGCCGCGAGGCGGTGGCGCGGCTGGCGGCGCGGCTCCGCATCCGTCGGCCCTTGCGCGTGCTCGAGTCGGCCGTCGTGCAAGTGCCCGCCGTCATCGGGTGGCTGCGCCCGGTGATCCTCCTTCCGGCGAGCGCGCTGACGGGACTCACCCCGCTGCAGCTCGACGCGCTGCTCGCGCACGAGCTGGCCCACGTGCGGCGATACGACTACCTCGTCAACCTGATCCAGTCGGTAATCGAGACGCTGCTGTTCTACCACCCGGCGGTGTGGTGGGCGTCGCAGCAGGTGCGCGAGGAGCGCGAGCACTGCTGCGACGATCTCGCCGTGGTCGTGTGCGGCGACGCACACTTGTACGCAACGGCGCTGCTCGGCATGGAGCGGCTCCGCGTCGCGACGCCGGGCTTCGCCCTGGCGGCGGCTGGGCGCGGCGGCTCCCTCATGGGTCGGATCCGCCGGCTGGTGGCGCCGGTGCAGACGGAGATCTTCCCCCGCTGGATGGCGGGCGTGATCGCCGTGACCCTCGCGCTCGGCGGCGGCGCCCACTTGGCGACTGGGACGGCGGCCACGGGCGACCGCGGCGGCATGCGAACGGCGACGCTCGATTCCCTGATCGACCGCGTCGAGGCGTTGGGGAACCCGGCTGCGCGACACGAGGCGGTGAAGACCCTCGGCAGCCGCCGGGACCCGCGGATGGTGCCGCCGCTCTTGGCGATCGCTCAACACGACGGCGACGAGGAGGTCCAGGACGAGGCGGTCAAGGCCCTGGGCAAGGTGCGGGGCGGCGCCGGCGTGGGCGCCCTCCTCGACATCGCCCGCACTCACCCGAACCCGGACGTCCGCCGCAAGGCCGTCAAGGCGGTCGGTGACGTCGCGCCGCCCGAGGCGGCGCTCGGCGTCCTGGAGCAGCTCGCGCAGCGCGACCCGGACGCCCACGTTCAGCAGGAGGCCGTCGAGGCGCTCGGGCACCTCGGCAGCCCGCAGGCCCTGGCACCGCTGGCGTACTTGGCGCGCGCCCAGCCGAACGCGGAAGTACGAGATGAAGCGGTGGAGCAGTACGCCCGGAGCGCCGCCCCAGAGTCCGCGCTCGTCCTGCTGGTGGACAGACTCGCAAACGACAGCTCGTCCGACGTCCAGGAGGAGGCCGTCGAGCGCCTGGCGGACCTCCCCGACGGGCTCGGGATCCCGGCGCTGCGGGAGGCGGCCCGCTCCCACCCGAGCCGTCACGTGCGGGCCGAGGCGCGACGCCGCCTGGAAGACTACCGCTAGGCGTCACGGGGGCGATCCGGGGGTCAGTCGCATCGGTCCGCTCGGCCGGACGAGGTCGAGCGGATCGACGGTGATGCCCCCATAGGCGGCGAACCAGTGCAGGTGTGACCGCGTCACACGCCCCGAAGACCCGACCCGCCCGATCAGCTGGCCGACGTCGACCGTGTCTCCGGGTACCACGAGCACCCGACTCAGGTGAAAATAGCCGGTCACGAGACCCGCCCCGTGGTCGACGAGCACGGTGGTCCCACTATAGTAGAGATCAGCGACCAAGGCGACGACGCCGCGGTTTGCCGCCCGCACTGGAGCGCCAATCTGCCCGGCGAAGTCAACGCCCCAGTGACGGCTGCGGAGCACCTTGTTGAACACGCGCGCCACGCCGAACACGCTGGTCACCGCGCTAGCACGCGGGCGCACGAACGGGACACGCCAGAGCCGCGGCGTCTCGTGCGCCCGCTGTCTCACCCCCTGCACCAGCTCCTGCTCCAGTCGGATGCGCTCGGTCAGAGAATCGGGCGGCTCTGCAAACTCGGGAGACACGCGGAGCCGCTCGCGTGGGACGCGCCGACGCGCCACCGGCAGCGCTACGATGACCGTATCGCTCGTGGTGTCGGCGTGCTCCATGACGAGGCGCGCTGTGGCGCTGTCCTCGGCCCCGAACGGCACCGCGCCGATCGCTCCGAAGCCGTCCGCGAACCGCTCGAAATGCAACGGCTCCCCCGCGAGCTCACCGGACACCGCCGTCACGCCACCCCCCGCCGGGGCACCGACTACCACCCGCACCAACGATCCTTGCAGAGGTAAGCGCGGCCACCAGGTCACCCGGGGTGCTGCGGCGGTCCCCTGGCTCGTCAGGATCGCGGGGACCAGGCACAGCGCGAGGGCGGCGACGTATCGGCGGGGGTTTGGCATGGGGCAGGATACCCTGCCCCGACGACGGTGTGCCGGCCCCGGCCCTAGCGGCCCGACAGCGCACCCCGGGCGATCTCTAGCTCCGCTCGCGCGCCGTCGCCCTGCTGCATCAGCGCCAGGTATTCCCGGTAGCGCGTCCTCGCGGTCGCGAGATCGCCGGCCTGCTCCGACGCGCGGGCAAGCCCGAACAGGCTGCGCGCGCGATTCGGCTGCTGCGCGAGCGACGCCGCGTACGCCTGCGCCGCTTCGACGGGGCGGCCCAGCTCGAGCAGCAGGTCGCCCAGCAGCTCGCGCGCGGGCAGGAGGCTACCGGGGGTCACTGGATGCTTCTGGGTCACGTGCTCGAGGTCCGCCGCGGTCGTGGCCAGGCGTACCGCTTCTGCGGTGTCACCCATCGTGCGCGCGAGCCACCCAGACGCCGCGAGACGCTGGATTCGCACCTGTCCCGCCCAGTAGGCGTGCGCGCCACCCGCGGCTCTCTCCGTCCGCTCGATGTCGTCGAGTGCCGAGATCGCGGATCGCGCGCCCGCGGTGTCGCCGGTCCGCGCCGCGCCCAGCGCGTGGGCGAAGTGGGTGAGCGCCTCCGCGGCGCGCCACTCGGGAGACGGGCGGACGGCAAGCGTCGTCGCTTCCCGCCAGCGACCGCGCTCGAGCGCGTGGCGTGCCGGGATCGCCGCCAGCGCGTACGCGTTCGTGAGTGACCCGACGGGGTAAACCGCCGCGACGGCGGCCGCCTCATCCACGACGCGCTTCGCTTCGGCGTCGCGGCCCTGCTGCAGGTACGCGTACACTAGATAGTCCCACGCGTGGCCACGCTGGTCCCACAGCGCGTTGAGGTGACGCTCGTCCTCGAAGGTGCGGGCGGACGCAGCCGACCGGATGTTGGACGCGATGTCGTCGTTCCACAGGCCGAGCCGGGTAAAAATGTGCGACGGCATGTGCTGCGCGTGCGGCACGTCGGGAGCAATCTCAGCGTAGCGACGCGCCGCGTACAGTCCGAGGCGAGCCAGCTGGGGCACGTCGTTCGTGTGGATCAAGTAGTGGGCGAGTCCGGGATGGCGCGGCTCGGCCTTGAACAAGGGCTCGAGAATGGCATCGGCGCGCCGCTGGTAGCTGAACGTCGTGTCGGTCGCGTTCGCCTGGGCGAGCGCGATGAGTGACAAGGCGTAGAAGATCGCCGCCTCACGGTCGCGCGGGTGGCGGCGCCGCACGCCGTCCATGGCCTCGGCGTACGCGGCGAGGCGCGCCTCGTGGTCTCTCTCACCGTAGGCTGCGTAATATGTGCGGATGGCGGCCAGGTAGTCGCGCTCGCGCGGCGTTCGGGCCAGCGCGAGCCCGCGCTCGCTTGCCGCGAGACCGGCCGCGAGGTCCACGCCGATCGGGGGCGTCCACAGCGGGTGGAACAGGCTCATGGCCTGCCCCCAGTAACCCATCGCGCACGCCGTGTCGGCGACAACCGCCTCACGGAAGGTGTCTGCCGCCCTCTCGTACCAGAAAGAGTGCAGCAACGCCACCGCCCGCTCGAAGCGCGTCTGCGCCTCGGGGGTGCACGACACCGGGAACACCACCCGACCGAGGGCCTCGGCCTGATGCGGGTGCGGCTCCTGCGCGGCGAGGCGACCGACCACTCCGAGCCAGAGGACGACGGGCACGGCCAACCGGGAATCAAGGCTCATGGACGTCTAATGTGCATCATCCCCCGATTATCTTCCACAGCGACCCATGAGGCTTTCGCTGCGGTTCATCATTCCGCTGTTCCTCGCGCTCGGTGCCCTCGCCTACGCGGTGGTCCCGCTGGTCGACAAGCTCGCCCTGCAGTGGTTCGAGCGGGATCTGGACCTCCGCGCCACGCTCATCGCCAGTACCGTCCAGGAGCCCTTGCGGGATCTGATCCGCGCCGGCAACCGCACCAGGCTGCTCCAGTTTTTCACCCGGATCTCCCAGGACGAGCGCCTCTACGCCGTGGGGTTCTGCCCCATGGGCCTCGGCGAGCCCATCGCGACCCCGACGCTGCCGACGGAGATCCGCTGCGCCCGGCTCGAGCCGTACTCGAGCCCCTCGGGACAGCTGCTCCAGAGTCCCGACGGCCCGCTGCTCGTCTCGGTCCGGTCCCTCGCGGTTGAGGGCGCGCCCGCCGGAACCCTGGTGCTCGTGCACGACATGAGCTTCGTGGCGCGGCGCAGCGCGGAGACCCGCAAATACCTCTTCTATTTCTTCGTCGCCCTCGGGGCCATCGTCGCCCTCATCACGGTCGTCATCGCCCAGCTGAGCTGGCGCGGCTGGGTCCACGGTCTCCGCGCGCTGTTACGGGGTGAGGGACTGGTGCGTCCCTCGGATGGACGCGAGGTGCGCGAAATCCCGGAGCTGCGCCCCATCGCCAGCGACCTGCGCGCCTTGATCCGAGACCTCGAGGCGGATCACCGATCGCGCGACGAGGATCAGCTGGCATGGACGCCCGAGACGCTGCGCGCGATCCTTCGGACCGATCTGCCCGGGCACGAGGTGATGGTCGTGTCCAACCGCGAGCCCTACATCCACGTCCGCCAGGGCGACAGCATCGCGCTGTGGCGGCCCGCGAGCGGCCTGGTCACGGCGATGGAGCCGATCATGCGCGCCTGCTCGGGCACCTGGATTGCACACGGTGGCGGCTCCGCCGATCGCGAGGTGGTGGACGAGCATGCCCGCGTCGCGGTGCCGCCGGAGCAGCCGGCCTATCAGCTGCGCCGCGTGTGGCTGACGCCCGAGCAGGAGGCCGGATACTACTATGGATTCGCGAACGAGGGGCTGTGGCCGTTGTGCCATATCGCCCACGTGCGTCCGATCTTCCGCACGTCCGACTGGGAGCAATACGTCACGGTCAACCGGACGTTTGCCAGCGCCGTGGTGGAGGAGGCAAAGTCACCCGACCCCATCGTGCTGGTCCAGGACTACCACTTTGCGCTTCTGCCCCGAATGATCCAGGACGCGCTGCCCGCCGCGACCATCGTGTCCTTCTGGCACATTCCCTGGCCAAACCCCGAGGCGTTCGCGATCTGCCCCTGGCGGGAGGAGTTGCTCGACGGTCTCCTGGGCTCGAGCATCCTCGGATTCCACACGCAGTTTCACTGCAACAACTTCGTCGACACCGTCGACCGCCTGCTGGAAGCCAGGGTCGACCGGGAGATGTTCACTGTCTCCTACCGCGGCAAACTGACCGCGGTCAAGCGCTACCCGATTTCGATCGAGTGGCCCCCCTCGCCCGCCCTGGTCGGCACGCCGGTCGAGCAGTGCCGCCGGGAAGTGCGGGCGCGTCACGGTTTGCCGGCGGACCACGCGATCGGAGTCGGGGTCGACCGCCTCGACTACACGAAGGGGATCGAGGAGCGGCTGCGCGCGGTGGAACGTCTGCTGGAGATGGAGCCGCAATGGATCGGCAAGTTCACCTTCATCCAGATCGCCGCCCCCACTCGCAACCGCATCTTGCAGTACCAGGAATACGAAGGGCGCGTGCGGGCAATGGCGGCGGGGATCAACGAGCGCTTCGCCGGTGCCCCGCATCCGCCGATCGTGCTGCTCGTGGAGCACCACCAGCCGCACACCATCTACGAGTACTATCGGGCCGCGGAGGTGTGCGTGGTCTCGAGCCTGCACGACGGCATGAACCTGGTGGCGAAGGAGTTCGTGTCGTCGCGCGACGACGAGCGCGGCGTGCTGATCCTCAGCCAGTTCACCGGCGCCGCACGAGAGCTGCCGGAGGCGATCATCGTCAATCCTTACGATACGGATCAGTGCGCCGCGGCGCTGCACATGGCGCTGTCGATGCCCCCCGCGGGGCAGCGTGCCCGCATCCGCTTGATGCGTGGCCTGATTCAAGAGTTCAACGTGTATCGCTGGGCGGGGCGCATGTTGATCGACGCGGTGGGCATGCGGCGCCGCGGGCGCCTGCTGGACCGGGCGGCGACCCCGGAACGGCAGTCGCGGCGTCCCGCGGGCCGGGACGCGAGCAGCGCCACGTGACACGCCGGCGCGCGGGCTCGCTGCCGACGCCGCAGCCGGAATGGGCCTATTTCTTCGACATCGACGGGACGCTCGTCGAGCTCGAGGACTCACCCGCCGGGACGCGCCCCGACGCGGACCTGCAACGGCTCATCGCGGAGCTGTGTCGCGCGGCCGGGGGCGCGATCGCCTTGATCAGCGGTCGCTCGATCGCGGACATCGACCGACTGGTGCGCGACGACCGGCTGCCGGTGGCGGGCCAGCACGGCCTCGAGCGGCGCGATGCCGCCGGACGGATCTCTCGTCACGCGGTGCCCGCGCAAGGTCTCAGTTGGGCACGCAGCGAGCTCGTGACCGCGGTCGCGCGGCATCACGGGTTGGTGCTCGAGGATAAGGGCCTCTCCCTGGCCCTCCATTACCGCCGGGCACCCCGGCTGGGCGGCTACGCGCACCGGCTGATGCGCTCGCTGGCCGCGCGAATTGGCAGCCAGTACTGTGTGCAGACGGGCAAGCGCATCGTGGAAATGAAGCCGGCCGGCAAGGACAAGGGGGTGGCGGTGCTGGAGTTCATGCAGGAGGAGCCGTTCTGTGGGAGAACACCGGTGTTTGTCGGCGATGACATCACCGACGAGTACGGCTTTGCAACGGTCAACCGGCTGCACGGCCATTCGGTGAAGGTCGGGCCGGGGCGGACGGTGGCGCACTGGCGGCTGCGGGACGTGCGGGCGGTGCGGGCGTGGCTGCAGCAGGGGCCCGCGACGGCAGCGGTCGGCCCATGACCACCCTGGATCTCGGGTTGATCGGCAACGGCACGATCGGCGCGCTCGTGAATCCGTCCGGAGAGATCGTCTGGGCCTGCTTTCCACGCTTCGACGGCGACCCTGCGTTTTGCACCTTGCTGCGCGAGCGGACGCGAGAGGGGGACTTCGGGTTTCTCGTCGTGGAGCTGAGCGATGTCGCAAAGGAGGAGCAGGAGTACCTCGCCAACACGCCGATCCTCGTCACCCGATTACACGACCGCCACGGCGGCGCGGTCGAGATCACAGACTTCGCACCGCGGTTCCGCCAGTACGGCCGCCTGTTCTGTCCCATGATGCTGGTTCGGCGGATCAAGCGAATCGCCGGCAACCCCCGCGTCTGCGTACGCGCCCGGCCCGCGAATCAGTACGGCCGCTCTCGCGCGGATGTCACCTGCGGCTCGAACCACATCCGGTATGTGGGAACCGATCTGGTGCTGCGGCTGACCACGGATGCCTCCATCACGGCCATCGTGGAAGAGAATGCATTCTTCCTCGAAGACACGGTCACGCTACTCCTCGGTCCGGACGAGACCGTGCAGGGGGCGGTGGCGGACGTCGGGGGACATTTCCTGGACGAAACGGCCGCCTACTGGCGCGAATGGGTCCGCGCCCTCGCCATTCCGTTCGAGTGGCAGGATGCGGTCATTCGCGCCGCGATCACCCTAAAGCTCAACGTGTTCGAAGACACCGGCGCCATCATCGCGGCGGTGACGACCTCCATTCCCGAGGCGGCGGGGAGCGGGCGCAACTGGGACTACCGCTACTGCTGGCTCCGCGATGCTTACTTCGTGATCAACGCCCTCAATCGCCTCAGCGACACGCACACGATGGAGCGCTACCTGAGTTACATCCTGAACATCGTCGCCGACGGGGACGCCGGGCACCTGCAGCCCGCCTACGGGATCACCGGACACTCGGTCGCCGACGAGCGGGAAGTCGATTCCCTCCCCGGCTACCGCGGCCTGGGGCCGGTCCGGATCGGGAATCAGGCGTATCGGCAGGTCCAGCACGATGTCTACGGCTCGGCCATCCTGGCGGCCACCCACGTGTTCTTCGACCACCGGGTGATGCGGCGCGGAGATGACGTCCTGTTCCATCGCCTCGAAGCACTCGGGGAGCGCGCGGCGAAGCTGTTCGATCAGCCAGACGCCGGAATCTGGGAGCTGCGCGGCGCGGCGCGCGTGCACACGTCGTCGAGCGTGATGTGCTGGGCCGGCTGCGACCGGCTGGCCCGGATCGCCGCGCACCTGGGACTCCCCGACCGCGCCGCCTATTGGCACTCCCAGGCGGCGCGCATGCATCCGGTCATTTGCGAGCGGTCCTGGAATCCAGAAATGGGCAGTTTCGTAGCCACCATGGAGGGGAAAACCCTCGACGCGAGCCTGCTGCGCCTGAGCGAGCTGGGGTTTCTGGCGGAAGACGACCCCAGGTTCGCCGGCACGGTGCGCGCCATCGAGCGCGAGCTGCGCAGAGGGGACTTCATCTTCCGCTACGTCGAGGCCGACGATTTCGGGAAGCCGGACAACGCGTTCCTGGTGTGCACGTTCTGGTACATCAACGCGCTCGCCGCACTCGGGCGGCGGGAGGAAGCGCGTGGCCTGTTCGAGAACGTGCTGGCCTGCCGCAATCGGCACGGCCTCCTGGCCGAGCACATCGACCCCCGGACCCGCGAGCAGTGGGGCAACTTCGTCCAGACCTACAGCATGGTCGGCCTCATCGGCTCGGCGATCCGCTTGTCCGTCCGCTGGGATCAGGCGTTCTGATCCCGCTGTTTCCGTTCGTCGAGCAGCTTGCGAATCTGATCCAGCTCCTCCGGCGTGGCCGGCCGGGTAGAGAGGGCACGCAGGATGAGCTCGAGCGCCGCGC
>Ga0209158_1001256_pt1 | contig 17123 bp, 14 predicted proteins | sample GraSoiAngelo_140_FD_185897 | JGI IMG/M metagenome (GOLD analysis project Ga0209158, IMG submission 185897) | Grasslands soil microbial communities from the Angelo Coastal Reserve, California, USA - 14_0929_12_30cm (SPAdes) (version 2) | ecosystem: Environmental > Terrestrial > Soil > Grasslands ...
ACGTGTAGATCACCCGCCAACGCACCACGGCATCCGGATCGGTGGCGAACCGGAGCAGCAGGGGAACGGCGGCGCGCGGGCCCAAGTGCCACGATTCGAGGATCGCCTGGCTGACGACGGCGGAGACCGGCTGACCGGGCGCGGCGAGGTCGATCAGCGCCTGGATCGCGTGCGCCCCCGAATCTCCGCTGATCTGGGCGAGCGCGGTGACGGCCTCCACCTCAGGGTCGCCTTGCTGCTCGGACGCCGCCGCGCGGGCCAGCGTCAACAGCGGGCCGGTAGCGCGTGCCTGACGGAGTCGCCCGAGGCCGAACGCCGCCGCCGCCCGGACCGCCGGGCTGGAGTCGGCGAGGGCGGCGATGAGCAGCTCGACCGCCGCCGGGTCCCCGATGCGGCCGGCCGCGAGCGCCGCCTGGCGGCGCACGGCCGGGTTGGGGTGGTGGAGCCCGTCGCCCAGCAACGGCCCGTCGAAGCGCCGGGCGTCGGCGGCGGCGAGCAGGCGGGCGAGGGCACCGACCAGCGCTTCGTCCACCTGCTGCGCGGCCGCGCGCGCCGGCGCCAGCCCTATAAGAAGAAGGAAGGCGGCGCTACAGGCGTACCGGGTCCGGCACCGTCTGAAGACGCTCACACACGTGCTCCGGAATGCGGGTGGGGTTGCGCCGGCGGTCGAGGGCGATGAGCGACGTCTCGCCGGTCGCGAGCAGCTCGCCGGAACCCGCGCGCTCGACCGCGTAGCCGAACGTCACGCGGCGCGACGCGAGGTCGCGCACCCAGCAGCGCACGCGCACCAGATCGTCGTAGAGCGCCGGCCGGCGGAAGCGCAGGCGCGCCTCGGTCACCGCCAGGAATACGCCCGCCTCCTCCATGGCGCGATAGGTGTATCCGGTGACCCGCAAATGCTCGGTCCGCGCCCGATCGAACCAGACGAGGTAGTTGGCGTGGTACACCACCCCCATCTGGTCGGTTTCGGAGTAGTTGACGCGCAGCTCGATGACGGACTCGGCCGGCCCCTTGGGGACACCGTGGGCGGCGGCGCTCACTCGCCGTAAGGGATCCAGATGTTCTTGACCTGGGTGGCGTGGCGCAGGAACTCGCGCCCCTCGCCCTGGCGCGGATCGAGCCAATCGCGGCGGTGGGACTCCACCCAGGTGCGCTTCATGTTCCCGGCCGAAGCGGCTTCGACGGCCCGCGCGGCGGACCCGCCGAAATACCAGACGCCGTCCACGTCCAAGTGCTCGGCGAGCACCTGCGCGAGCGCGTCGGTCGAGCCGGTCACGATGTTGATCACGCCGGCAGGAAGGTCGGAGGTCTCGAGCACGGCGTAGAAGTCCGTGGCGGACAGCGGCGCCGCCTCCGACGGAATCGCCACGACGGTGTTCCCCGTGGCCACGAGCGGCGCCACGAGAGAGACGAAGCCGAGCAGCGGGCGGTCGGCGGGGCACGCGACGCCCACCACGCCGATCGGCTCGTTCATCGCGAGCGTCACCCCCCGCACCGGCGTGTGGTGGACCGCCCCATCCCACTTGTCCGCCCAGGCGGCGTAGGTGAACAGCCGGGCGATGGTCGCGTCGACCTCGCGGCGTGCCGCGTCCACGCCCCCGCCGAGCATGGCGTCCAAGCGGGCAGCGAACTCGGCACTCCGCGGCGCGAGGTTCTCAGCGATGTAGTAAAGGACCTGAGCGCGGAGATGGCCGGTCGCCTGGGCCCAGCCCGCCGCGGCGTGCGCCGCTTCGACCGCATTGCGGACGTCCTTGCGGTTCCCTTCCCCCACCTCGCCGACGACACGCCCGTCGGGCCCGACGATGCGGCGGCTGTAGGTCTGGTCGGGCCGAACCTGTTTGCCGCCGATGAAGAGCTTGGGGGTACGGTCGATGTCGGGGAGTGGAGATGTGGGATGTGGGGATGTGGGCGTCCCGGTGATCCCTGAAGCGCCGGTACTCGGCTTCGGCACCGGAGCGCCCACTTCCCCACTCCCCACGCCTTTTTCCCACGTTGGTTTGAGATACTCCCACATCCCCTCCCGCCCGCCTTCGCGCCCGAAGCCCGACTCGCGGTAGCCGCCGAACCCCGCCGCGGCGTCGAAGAGGTTGGTGCAATTCACCCACACCACGCCGGCCTTGATCCGAGGCGCGATATCGAGGGCGAGGTTGATGTTTTCGGTCCACACGCTCGCCGCCAGGCCGAACCGAGTGTTGTTGGCGAGCGCCACCGCTTCGGCGGGAGTGCGGAACGTCATGGAGACCAGCACCGGACCGAAGATCTCGACCTGGGCGATCGTCGCGGAGGGCGAGACGTCGGTGAACAGCGTCGGCGGATAGAAGTAGCCGTCGGTGGGGCACGCCCACGAGGGCTGCCACATCTGGGCGCCTTCCTCGACGCCTTTCTCCACGAGCCCGCGAATCCGCTCGAGCTGGACCGGCGCCACGATCGCGCCCATGTCCACCGCCTTGTCGAGCGGCGAGCCCACTCTGAGCTTCTCCATCCGCGCCCGCAGCTTGCCGATGAGCGGCGCGGCCACACCCTCTTGCACCAGCAGGCGCGAGCCTGCGCAGCAGACCTGCCCCTGGTTGAACCAGATGGCGTCCACGACGCCCTCGACAACGCTGTCGAGATCCGCGTCCTCGAAGACAATGAACGGGCTTTTCCCGCCCAGCTCGAGGCTGAGCTTCTTCCCGGTGCCCGCGGTGGCCTGGCGGATGTGCCGCCCCACTTCCGTCGAGCCGGTGAACGCAATCTTGTCCACGTCGGGGTGGTCGACCAGCAGCTTGCCGGACTCGCCGTCGCCGGTGATCACGTTGAGGGCGCCCGCCGGCAGGCCGGCCTCGTGCGCCAGCTCGGCGAACGCGAGGGCCGTGAGCGGCGTGAACTCAGCGGGCTTCAGGACGATCGTGCAGCCGGCCGCCAGCGCGGGGGCGACCTTCCACGCCACCATCAGCAGCGGGAAGTTCCACGGGATGATCTGGCCCACGACGCCGGCGGGCCCATGCCCCGCAAACTCCGTTTCGAGGAGCTGCGCCCAGCCGGCGTGGTGATAGAAGTGGCGGGCGACGAGCGGGATGTCGATGTCGCGGGTCTCGCGAATCGATTTGCCGTTGTCGAGGCTCTCGAGGACGGCGAGCAGCCGCGCGTGCTTCTGGACGGCCCGCGCCAGCGCGTAGAGATGCCGCGCGCGGGCGTGGCCGGGGAGGGCGGCCCAGCCGGGGAGCGCCGCCCGGGCGGCCGCGACCGCGGCGCTCACGTCCGCCGGCCCCGCCTGAACGACCCGGGCGAGCTTGGCGCGCGTCGCCGGGTTGATCACGTCGAAGCCGCGGCCATCCTGCCCTTTCACCCAGCGCCCGCCCACGTAGAGGCCAAACTCCCCGCCGTGGCGCGCGATCCACTCGAGCGCCGGCTGCTCGGCCTCCGGTGCGGGACCGTACTCCATCGTCTCAAAGATCTCGCTGATGCCCGTGGGATGATTCATGGCGGCTCAGGGCATCGGGTGGCGGTACGCCGCCGAGTAGCGCCCGGTGGCGAAGTGCTCGAGCTGACGCTCGATGTCGGTGAGCAGCGCGCTGGCCCCCAAGCGCAGCAGCGCGGGACGCAGCCAGGAATCGCCCAGCTCTTCCTTCATCAAGTAGAGGTACTCCAGGGCCTGTTTCGCCGCGCGGATGCCACCGGCCGGCTTGAACCCGACGGCCACGCCGCTGCGCTCGTGAAACTCGCGGATCTGGCGCACCATGACGACCCCCACCGGCAGGGTCGCGTTCACCGACTCCTTCCCGGTGGACGTCTTGATGAAGTCCGCCCCCGCGAGCATCGCCACGCGGCTGGCGCGCGCGACGTTGGTGAGCGTCGCGAGCTCGCCGGTGCCGAGAATCACCTTGAGGCACGCGTCGCCGCAGGCTTCCCGAAACGCGCGGACTTCCTCGTGGAGCGCCTCCCAGGCGCCCGTGAGCACGTGGCCGCGGGTGATCACCACATCGATCTCCCGCGCGCCCGCCTCGAGCGACGCGCGGATCTCGTCGAGCCGCTGGCGGAATGGATTGAGCCCCGCCGGGAACCCCGTCGAGACCGCTGCGACGGGGATCCCCGATCCAGCGAGCGCCTCGACCGCAACCGGAACGAGCTGGTGGTAGACGCACACAGCGCCGACGGTGATGCCGAGATGCCCCACGCCCAACGCGCCGACGAGGTCGTCACGGATAGGGCGGCGGGCCTTGGCGCACAGGCGGCGCACGGTGCCCGGCGTATCGTCGCCCTGCAGGGTCGTCAAATCCATGCAGGTGATCGCGCGCAGCAACCACGCCGCCTGCCACTGCTTCTTGACGGTGCGCCTGGTGGGGAGTGTCGCCGCCCGACGCTCGACGGCGCTGCGATTGACCCGCACCGCCAGCGCCCAGTCCAGGTCCAGCGGGCCGCCGGGGTTGCGGGGCGGCCGCCGATGGACCTCGACGCCGCGCTCGCCAGGGACGACCGGCATGCGGGACGCGGGCGTCGCGATCGGCGTAGCGACCCGCTCACCGCCGGTTCTGTCGCGTGTGGTCGGCATGACGCTAGGCAATCTAAAGCCAATTTCTTAGCTTGTCTGCGTGCCAGCCGCCCGGTGCCTCGTGGTCGCGGACGCCCACCTGGGCCAGGTTCCCCCGGCCACGGAGGCGGCGTTCCACGCATTCCTCGACCAAGTGCCCCAGCCCGGCGACCACCTGCTGATCAACGGCGACCTGTTCGATTTCTGGTTCGAATACCGCGCCGTGGTGCCCCGCAAGCATTTCGCGAGCATCGTGCGGTTGCAGCAGACCCGCGCGCGCGGGGTCGCCATCACGTTCATCGGCGGCAACCACGACCGCTGGGGCGGCGACTTTCTACGCCGGGATCTGGGGATCGCGTTCTACGCGGGCGAAACCGAGCTCGACCTCGCCGGGCGGCACACCTACATCGCGCACGGCGACGGGCTGACCGAGCAGCACTGGAGCGGCGCCTTGCTCCACCGGGTGACGCGACATCCGCTCACCATCTGGGCGTTCCGCAAATTGCACCCCGACCTCGGCTTCTGGATCGCGGCGAAGCTGAGCGGCAAGCTCGCCGACAATACCCGGGACAAGGCGGTGCTGGACCGCGCCGCGCGCGCGCAAGCCGAGTACGCGCGCGGGCTGCTCGAGCGGCGGCGCGACGTGGGGCTGGTGATCCTCGCGCACACGCATCGGCCCTGCCTGGAGCGGCTCCCCGATGGGCGCGCCTACCTCAACCCCGGCGCGTGGTTGGACGGCTACCGCTACGCGGTGGTGACCGGGGATGCCATCGAGCTGAAGAGCTTTTCGGCGTAGGGTCAGCCCAGCGGCACCACGCTCACCTGCGTCAGCCGCTCACCGAGAAACCGCTCCCCTACCCGACGGAAGCGCGGCTCGTCGTCCGAGACGGCGAACACGTGCTCGGGACGGGGCCTCGCGGACGCGGCGAGGCCGCGCGCCGCGAGCTCCTTGACGACTTGCGCAGCCGTCTCTTCGGCGCTGTCGATCAGCTGGACGCCGGCCCCCAGCACGCGCTGCAGCAGCGGCTTGAGCAACGGATAGTGCGTGCAGCCGAGGACGACGACATCCACACCCGAACGACGGAGCGGCTCGAGGTAGTCGCGCGCGATCAGCTCCGCGGCGGGATGGTCGAACCACCCTTCCTCGACGAGCGGCACGAACAACGGGCACGCCGCCGAGACGACCGTCGCGTCGGGCCGCAGCCCTTTGATCGCCCGCTCGTAGGCCCCGCTCGCGACCGTGCCCACCGTGCCGATAACGCCGATCGTTCCCGATCGACTCGCCGCCACGGCGGCCCGGGCCCCGGGCTCGATGACCCCGACGACCGGGACCGAAGCGCGGGATCTCAGGTGGTCGAGGGCGTGGGCGGTGCTGGTGTTGCAGGCGACGACCACCGCCTTGACGCCGCGGCCGATGAGGTAGGCGAGGATCTCGGCGCTGTAGCGTCGCACCGTCTCGGGCGACTTGGGACCGTAGGGGACGCGCGCCGTGTCGCCGAAGTACAGCACCGCCTCGTGCGGCAGCCGCTCGAACAACGCGCGGGCGACCGTGAGCCCTCCGATGCCGGAGTCGAAGACGCCGAGCGGCGCATCGTTCATCGGCGCGGCAGGGGCAAGCTCACGCCGATGCCGCCGGGCACAGCCTGGATCTGCAGATCCTTGGGGAAATCCTGGAGGTGCGCCGCGACGTACGCCTCGGCGCCGGAGAAGAGGTGGTTGAAGACCCACAACACGGTCCAATCCTGCACTTCCTGGCGCTTGAGCTTCAACCCCGTCCCGCCGATGCGGCTCAGATAGTTCGCCTCGCGCCGCGCCTTGAGCGTCATCATCGCCGTGACGCCTTCCCACGTCGTGAACAGCGCCCCGGACACGTGCCGCCCGGTGGCGGCCTGCCCCCACCCGGGGAGCACCAGCGAGCGCCAGAACGCGCCACCGGGACCGATGCGATGGGCGGTGTCTGTGGAGACGATCCGGGCCCCGGGCGCGACAACGTGGGAGGTGTCTTGGCTGGACACCCGGACGGTCGGACTGACGGACAGAACGACGACGAGCACCGTACCTAGTGCCGTGGTCCGACCGTCCGACTGTCCGGCCGTCCGACTCACTTGGCCACCAACACGTTCAGGCATCCTCGCTCCACCGTCACCGTGCACTCGGCCGCGCCTGGCGCCCGCAGCTCGCCGTCGAGGTGCAGGAGCAGGGCGGCGTCGCCGCGGATCGTCAGCGACCGCGTGCGGAACTGGACCACCTCGCGCATCGTCCCATGGGTGCCGCGCATGACCCGCGGGATCGCGAGGAGAAACCGCGGCAGCGAGACGGCGCGGATGAGGCAGACGTCGAGGCGGCCGTCGCCGGGATCGGCGTCCGGCGCGAAGCGGTAGTCGCCGCCCGCCGTCGTCCCGTTGCACACCTCGAGCATCATCATGTTCCCGGTTTCCTGACGGCCGGTCGCCTGGACCTCCAAGTAGATGGGGCGATAACTCGCAAAACTCCTGAGCACCGGGACCAGGTAAGAAAGAAAACCCCTCAACGACGGCATCGCGTTGCGGGTGCGGACCACCGCCGGGCCGAATCCCAGGCCCATACTGTTGACGAAGTACTCGTCCAGGACCCGCCCCGCATCGAACCGGCGGGGCGCGGCGGTGACGATCTTCGCCACGGCCCGCTCGATGTCGCGCCGGTGTGGATAGATGCCGGTGAGCTTGGCGAAGTCGTTCCCCGAGCCGACCGGCACCACGGCGAGTGCGGCGCCGCTGCGGGCGCGCAGTAATCCGTTGGCGACCTCATGGACGGTGCCGTCACCCCCGAGCGCGACGACCCGCTCGACGCCACGCCCCGCCGCTTCGGCGGCGAGGTGGCTGGCGTGGAGCGGGCCCTCGGTCTCGACGAGGTCCACCGTCCACCCCTGCAGGCGAAACGCGCGCGCGACTCGCGGTCCCTCTCGCCGCGCCAGGCCGCGGCCCGCGGCCGGGTTGCAGATCACCAGGGCATGGATCAGAGCGGTCGCAGGTAGGGCTCGTCCCAGGCCACATCGAATTCGGAGCGGCAGTGCGGGCATGTCATGCGCCTGGGCTTGCCCTTGAGGTTCGCGCGCTCGTTGCAGCTGGGGCACACGGCGTAGCGCTCGCTCATCGGCGTCTTCTTCCCCGGCGGGGACGTCACGACCGTCCAGCGGGGGACCGGACGGTCGCGGACTTCGAAGAGTGCACGCAACGCGCGCACGGGCTTCCTGTTCACCTCGATGATGAGGTCGAAGCCCTCCTCTCCCACGACCTTGTACCAGGCGCCGCGGCGGAGCCGGATATTGGCGTCCACCTGCAGGCGCGCCCATCGTATGCCGGCCATGTACACCCTCCCGGACGAGCAGCCAACTTAACGCGCCGGGGAGCGCGGCGCCTGAGACGCGGGCGCATCGAGCACCTCCCGCACCTTGCGCGCCAGCCCGAGGGGGGTGAACGGCTTCGGAAGAAACGCCAGGCCGGAGAACAGCTCCCCGCGGTGGGCGATGGCTTCGCCGGGGTAGCCCGAGCTCAGCAGTACCTTGAGCCCCGGGCGCAGGGCCAGGAGCTGTTGGGCGAGGTCGGGGCCGCTCATGCCCGGCATGACGACGTCCGTCACGACCAGATCGATCTTGCCGGTGTGCTCCCGACAGATCGTCAACGCCTCGGACGGCAGTGCCGCCTCGAGCACCGTGTACCCGTAGCGCTGCAAGGCGTGGAGCGCGACGCGCCGCACTGCGGCTTCGTCCTCGACGAGGAGAATGACTTCGTCCCCACCGCGCGCCTCCGCGACGGTCGTGGACGCCGTCTCGGGTCGCAAGTCGTCCGCCGCGCGCGGCAGGTAGATCTTGAAGGCCGTCCCTTGTCCCGGCTCGCTGTAAACCCAGATGAACCCCCCGCTCTGTTTCACGATGCCGTAGACGGTGGCGAGGCCCAGGCCCGTGCCTTTGCCCGGCGCCTTGGTGGTGAAGAACGGCTCGAACACGCGCGCCTGCACTTCCGGCGTCATGCCCGCCCCCGAGTCGCTGACGCCGATCATCACGAACCGGCCGGGAACCGCGGGGGCGTGCGCGCGCGCATAAGCGGCGTCGAACTCCACGTTCGCGGTCTCGATGGTGAGCCGCCCGCCCGTTGGCATCGCATCGCGGGCATTGACGGCGAGGTTCAGGATCACCTGCTCGATCTGGCTCGGGTCGGCCACGACCTGGCCCACCTCACGCGGGAGCACACTGACCAGATCGATGTCCTCGCCGATGAGGCGTCGCAGCATCTTCTCCATCCCCGCGACGGCGCGGTTCACCTCCAGGACGCGCGGCTGCAGGATCTGCTGCCGGCTGAAAGCCAGCAGCTGGCGCGTGAGCGATTCGGCGCGGCTCGCCGCCGTGCGGATCTCTTCGACCGTCTCCCGTTTGGGGTCGCCGTCGGCGAAGCCCTCCTGGAGCAGTTCGGCGTTGCCGGCGATGGCGGTGAGTACGTTGTTGAAATCGTGGGCGACGCCGCCGGCGAGCTGCCCGATCGCTTCCATCTTCTGGGCCTGGCGCAGCTGGGTCTCGAGCCGCTTGCGCTCGGTGATGTCGATCCACGCGCCCACCACTTCCACGGCGTGCCCCGTGGCGTCGTGGCGCACGCGGCCCTCGTCCAGGATCCAGCGGTACGAGCCGTCCTTGTGCCGGAAGCGGTACTCGATGGTGAACTGCCCGGTGGGGAACTGTTCCGCCAGGTCACCACGGATCCGCTCCCGGTCCTCCGGGTGCACGTTGTCGCGCAACCAATCCGGGCGGAGCACCTCCTCCACCTCGTAGCCGGTGAGGCGGCTGATGTTCTCGCTCACGTAGACGGGAACGGTGGCGTCCCCGGCGACGCGGCTGGCGTAGATCATGGCGTCACTGGCGTTGACGAACTGCTCGAGCCGCGAGCGCGTCGCCTGCAGCTCGCGCACCTGAGCTTCGAGGCGGTGTTGCGACTCCTGGACGTTGCGCGCCATGACGTTGAATGCGCCGGCCAACCGCCCGAGCTCGTCGCCCCGCTCCACGCGCACCTGCCGCGAGTAGTCGCCAGCAGCGACGGCTTCGGCGGCGTCCGTGAGCCGCCGCAGACGGGGAGTAATGGTGCCGCTCAGCCCCCACGCCGCGAGGAGGCCGACGAGCAGCACGGCTCCGATTCTGAACACCTGGCTTCGCAGGAAGAGTCGCGCCGGAGCGAGGACTTCCTTGCGTGGAAACTCGACCACGACGGCCCAGGGGGCCCCGCGCACTGCGCGCGCGGTCGCAAATACTTCGCCCAGAACCGGTCGCTCGTACTGAACCACGCCGGCGGCGGCGCGCTGCAAGTCGAGGGGCGGCGATGGTGGGGGGACGCGAGCCGCCAGGTCCGTCCACAAGTCCCCCGAGGCGTTCGTCACATAGAGCCTCGCGCCGGGGCCGATCAATTGATTGAGCTGCCCCCGCCCGCGCGCCGAGCTCGTCAGGTGGCGCCACTGGACGAGATACCCCAGGATGCGGCCGCCCTCCTTGACCGGCGCCGTCACGGCGTAGCGCACCGAATCGCGCACGATCTCGAACGGGCGGATCACCCCGGAGTCCGACCGGCTGCCGGCCAGCACCATCTCGGGGTTGACGGCCGGGGTGCCGTGGGACGCGCTGTCGGTGAGCGAGAGCAGGCGCACGCCACCGGTGCTGACGAGCTCGACGTCGGCGATCTGCTGAGCCGCTGGGCCCACCGGCCGCATCGCCGCGAGGGCCGCCGCGCGCATCCGTGGCGCGGGAGCCCGCAGATACGCCCGGACCGCGGGGCTGTCGGCCACGGCGCGCGCGTTGGCGAGGAGCTGGGTCGCGGAGGTTTGCAGCAGGCCGGCGATCTGGGTGGTGACGCTTCCCAGGCGGTCGCTCGCGGTGGTCACGACCGCCTGGCTCACGCCGCGGTAGGCCGCCCACGAAAACGAGCCCGCCACCGCGAGCACCAGGGCGCAGATGAGCAGCGGCAGCTTGACCCGGATGGAGAGCGGCGGGAGGCGCATATCCTTCTATGATGGCGAATTGGGCGGCACGGAGATAGGGCGATTTTGCGGCACCGCACGCCGCATTTGCGGCAGGGCCTGGCGGGAGCGTGTAGGAATCGAACCTACCCAGCCCCATTCGGAGCCGAGCTGGTTTTGAAGACCAGTCAGGCCACCAGGCCCGATCCGCCCCCGCGCTACGCTTTCACCGCGATCGCGTCGATCTCCACGCGCGCGTCCCGGGGCAGCCGAGCCGCCTGCACCGTCGAGCGCGCCGGCTTGTGCTTCCCGAAATACTTCGCGTACACCTCGTTCATCGCGGCGAGGTCGCCCATGTCGGCCAAGTACACGGTCGTCTTCACGACGTCCTGCAGGCTCGCCCCCGCCGCGCCCAGCACGGCCGCGAGGTTCTTGAGGACCTGCTCGGTCTGCTCGGCCGCCGTCGTGCCGACCAAGCTCCCATTCTTGGGATCGAGGGCGACCTGCCCCGCCGTGTAGATCACCCCGTTCACCTCGACGGCCTGGCTGTAGGGCCCGATGGCTTTAGGGGCCTGGTCGGTGGCGACCACTCCGACGCCTTTCGGCCTCTTCATTAGAACAACCCCTCGATCGTGCCGTCCGGATGGATGCGCATCCGCTCCGCCGCCGGACTCTTGCCGAGGCCCGGCATCGTCAGGATATCGCCCGCCAGCGCCACGACGAACCCCGCGCCGGCCGCGGGCAGGATGTCCCGGACGTGAAGGGTGTACCCGCTCGGCGCGCCGAGCTTCGTGGGATCGTCGGAGAAGGAGTACTGGGTCTTGGCCATGCACACCGGCGTCTCGCCCAGGCCGAGTTTGGGTAACAGCTCCAGCGCTCGCTCCGCCGCATGCGAGAACTGCACGCCCTCGGCGCCGTAGATCTCTTTGGCGATCGTCTCGATCTTCTCCTTCACCGCGCGCTTCTCGTCGTACAGCAGCCGGAACGCTGGCTTCGAGGTCTCGAGCAGGCGGAGCAGCGCTTCGGCGAGCGCGAGCCCCCCCTCCCCGCCTTTCTCCCACACGTCGCTGCGCACGGCCTGGGCTGCCTCCGCCGCGCACGCGGCGGTCACGGCGTCGACTTCGGCATCCGTGTCGTTGAGGAAGTGATTGACCGCCACGAGACACGGCACCCCGAACTTCTTGAGGTTGCGGATGTGGCGCTGGAGGTTCACGGCCCCGCGCTTGACCGCCTCGACGTCCGCTTTGCCGAGGTCTTCCTTCTTCACCCCGCCGTGCATCTTCAACGCCCGCACCGTGACCACGATGATCGCGGCCTCTGGCTTCAGGCCCGCCATGCGGCACTTGATGTCGAAGAACTTCTCGGCGCCCAGGTCCGCGCCGAAGCCCGATTCCGTCACCACCAGGTCTGCAAGCGCGAGACCCATGCGGGTCGCGGCGACCGAGTTGCACCCGTGCGCGATGTTGCCGAAGGGTCCGCAGTGCACGAGCGCCGGTCCCCCCTCCAGCGTCTGCACGAGGTTCGGGTTCACCGCGTCCTTGAGCAGCAGCGTCATGGCGCCCTGCGCCTTCAGGTCGCTGGCGCGCACGGGTTTCTTGTCGGCGGTGAGCGCCACGATGATCCGGCCGAGTCGGGCCTCCAGATCCTGGAGCCCGGACGCCAGGGCCAGGATCGCCATCACCTCGGAGCCCGGGATGATGACGTACCGCTCCTCGCGCGTCGGCCCGGCGTTCAGCCCTCCCAGCCCGACGATGACGTTGCGCAGGGCGCGGTCGTTCATATCGATCGTGCGCGGCCAGGTGACGCGCCGCACGTCCACCCCCAGCGCGTTGCCGTGATGCAGGTGCGCGTCGAGCATCGCCGACAGCAGATTGTGCGCGCTCGCGATCGCATGGAAGTCGCCGGTGAAATGGAGGTTGATGTCCTCCATCGGCACCACCTGCGAGTACCCCCCGCCCGCCGCCCCGCCCTTGACGCCGAACACCGGCCCGAGGCTCGGCTCCCGCATACAGAGGATGGCATTCTTGCCGAGGCGCTTCAGGGCCTGCGTCAATCCCACCGTCACCGTCGACTTGCCCTCTCCCGCCGGCGTGGGGTTGATGCCGGTGACGAGGACGAGACGCCCCTTCGGCGGGCGTCGCTCCAACACGGCCAGGCGGATCTTCGCCTTGTACTTCCCGTACAGCTCGACATCGTCGTCGGACAGGCCCAGATCGGCGGCGACGTCGGCGATGGGCCGCAGCTTCGCGCCCTGCGCGATCTCAATGTCGGTCGGAACCTTGAGGGCGGTCGTCATGCAACCGTGTGCTCGTGCAGGGCGTGTGAGAGGCGAGCGCCAAACGCCCGTTGAGCGTTCTCCGTCGTCCGGTGTTCGACAGTTTCGGGGGAGTCGCCGAGCGCCTGCGCCAGCGCGAGGGCGACCTCGCGGACGTAGGCCGGCTCGTTGCGCCGGCCGCGGTGTGGTACCGGCGCGAGGAACGGCGCGTCGGTCTCGACGAGCAGGCGGTCGGTCGGACAGTCGGCCGCTCGGACCACGGGGTTCCAGTTCTTGAAGGTGATCATGCCGCTGAATGAGAAGTAGGCGCCGACGTCCATCCCCGCGTCGAACACCGTGCGGCTGCCGCTGAACGAGTGCAGGACGACCGCCGGAATCCTGGCTCCCCACGCCCGCAGCAGCGTGGCCACGTCGACATCCGCCTCCCGCGCGTGTACCACGACCGGCTTGCCGAGCTCCGCCGCGAGGGCGAGCTGGGCTTCGAAGGCGTGCCGCTGGGCGTCCCGGGGCGAGTGATCATAGTGGTAGTCGAGGCCCGTTTCCCCCACGGCGACGACCGCCTCCTCCCGGCACAGGGCGCGCACGCGCGCCTCAGCCTCGCGCGACCAGGTTTTCGCCTCGTGGGGATGCACGCCGGCGGTGGCCGACAGGCCGGGCGCCTGCCGGGCCAGCTCAACCGCGCGGGCGCTGCCCGCGACGGACTCCCCGATCACCACCACGTGCCCTACGCCCGCCGCCCGCGCGCGCGCGAGCGCGGCGTCCCGGTCCGCCTCGAACGCCCCGTCCCCCAGGTGGCAGTGGGCATCGACGAGCACGTCACACCTTGGCCGGCGCCCGCGAGACCGCTGGGGCCGCCGGCTCCGGGGCGCGTCCGGTGAAGGCCCGGGCACCGCGCGCGTCCTGCCCCGGCCACCGCTTCTCGATGAGCATCAGCACCGGCGCCGCGATGTAGATCGACGAGAAGGTGCCCGTGAAGATGCCGAACGTCATCACCAGGGCGAACGGCCGGATCACCTCGCCGGCGAGGAACACCAGGGCCAGCGTCGTGGCCATGGTGGTGCCGTGCGTCAGGATCGAGCGCGGCAGTGTCTCGTTGATCGAGAGGTTCAGGATCTCGTAGAGGTTCTGCCGCCGGTACTTGCGCAGGTTCTCGCGCACGCGGTCGAAGATGATGATGGTGTCGTTGAGCGAGTAGCCCACGATGGTGAGCACGGCGCCGACCACGACGAGGCTCACCTCGAGGTTCAGGTACTTGATGAACGCGACCGTCGTGAGGATGTCGTGGAACGTCGCCAGCACCGCCGCGAGGCCGAAGCGCCACTCGAAGCGGATCGCGAGGTACACCAGGGTGACGATGAAGGAGAAGAAGATGGCGAGGAACGCCTTGCCCTGAAGCTCCTTCCCCACTTTGGGCCCCACCGCTTCGTAGTGGACGATCTTGTACTGGCCCGCGCCCAGCCGGGCGTCGAGCGCGCGCGCCACCGCCTGCGCGGTCTCCTCCGTTCCGCCTGCGCCCGCCGCCGGGGCGCTCAGCCGCGCCCGGATTTGGAATGCCGTATCGGCACCGTACTGTTGAATCTCGGCGCCGTGCAGGCCCCCGGCGTCCAGTGCTGCACGCAGGTCGGCCGTCGTGACGGGCTTGGCCTTGGGGGTGGCGATCTGGATCCGCGTCCCGCCGGTGAACTCGATGCTGTAGTTGAGGCGGGTGCTGAGTAGCATCACGAGCCCGGGGACGATCATGATCGCCGTCAGCCCGTAGGCCCAGCGGCGCCACTTGATAAAATCGTAGTTCGCATTGGCGAAGAGTCGCAGCATCAGACGCTCAGGGTGACGAGGTCCGGCCGGCGCTGCAGCCAGACCATGTAGAAGGTGCGCACGACGTAGACGGCCGTCACCATCGAGGCCGCGATGCCGATGATCAGTGTGATGGCAAAGCCCTGCACCGGCCCGGTGCCGACGAGGTACAGGATGAACGCGGTGAGCGCGGTCGACACGTTGGAGTCGACGATGGCGCTCATGGCGTGCTTGAAGCCCTCGTCCACCGCGGTGCGCACCAGCTTGCCGTGCTGCAGCTCCTCGCGGATACGCTCGAAGATCAGCACGTTGGCGTCCACCGCGATGCCGACGGAGAGCACGAACCCCGCGAGCCCCGGCATCGTCAGCGTGAACCCGAAGGCGGCGAGCCCACCGAAGGTGAGCAGGGTGTAGAGCGCCAGCGCCGCGACCGCGAGCGCGCCGGAGAGACGATAGTAACCCACCATGATCACCACGACGAGGATGATCCCCACGACTCCGGCCCTGATGCCCGCGTTGATCGAATCCTCTCCGAGCGAGGAACTGATCGTGCGCTCTTCGACGATCGTGAGCGGCGCCGGGAGCGCGCCGGCGCGGAGCACCAGCGCCAGGTCCTGCGCGTCGGCGAACGGACGCGAGCCGAGCTCGATCTGCCCCTCGTTGCGGATCTCCGACTTGATGACCGGCGGCTGCCCCTGCACCCGCCCGTCGAGGATGATCGCCATGTAGTCGCCGACGTGCCGGGCGGTGGCGTCCCCGAAGATGCGCCCACAGCGGTGCGTCAGCGTGAACGCCACGACGGATTGATTGGTCAGCGGATCGCGCCGCGGCTGGGCCTTGGTGAGGCACTCGCCGGTGATGATCGGCCGGTCTTCGACCGCGTACAGCGCGTGGTAGGTGCGCGCCCCCTGCGGCACCAGCTGCGTGCCCCAGAACAGCGCGACGCCCCGCGGGAGCAGCCGCTTCACCTCGGGGCGGTTGATCAAGCTGTCGGCCACTTCAAACTGCTCCTCAGGGACCAGGTACTCGCCCGCCAGGCTACCCTGGAAGAGCAGTGACCCGAGCGCGCCTCGCTGGTTCGAGGTGTCGGCCCCGGCGGTCGCCTTTGTCGTGTCCTGGCCGAGCAGACGGGCGACCGCGTTGGACGGGCCGGCGGCGGGGCCGCGCACGCCCGCGGCCCGTAACGCCACGTCAATCGCCGGGATGGCGTCGCGGAACACGTTCCTCATGTCCGTGATGCGGAACTCGAGAAACGCCGTGCGCTGTACGATGCCCTTGGCGCGGTTCACGTCCTTCTCGCCCGGCAGCTCCACGATCAGCCGGCAGCGGCCGACGATCTGCACGACGGGCTCCGTGGTGCCGAACTCGTCCACGCGGGTGCGCACGACCCGCTCGGCACGCTGGATCGCGTCGGCGCAGTCGGGCACCGGACCCTTCGACTGATCGACTTCCAGCGCCAGGTGCACGCCCCCTCGCAGGTCCAGGCCGAGGTTGATCGGCACCCGACGCACGGTGGTGTCCTTCATGCGACCGGTCACCGGGTCCGGCACCCGCTGCGTCTCGTGACGGGGCAGGAGCGAGATCGCGCTCGCGGCCACGAGTCCCAGGATCACGAGGAACCGTCCTCGAATTGTGCTCATAGCTCCCTAGCCCTTGAGGATCGCCAGCGCCGCCGCGCGGTCGCGCTCGAGCTGCGCGACCAGCGCTTCCCGCGAAGGGAATGTCCGCACTTCCCGCAGCCAGCGCACCCACTCCACCTTCAGCCGTTCGCCGTGCAGCTCCCCGGCAAAATCGAACAGGTGAATCTCCAGCCCTCGCGCCGCGACCCCGAACGTCGGCCGCGGACCCTGATTCATCATGCCCCCGTACCGCGCCACTCTTCCCCCTTCCTCCTTCCCCGGCAGTTCTACCCACACGGCGTAGACACCGTCGGGCGGCAAGAGCTTGCGCGGATCGGGCGGCGCGAGGTTCGCGGTGGGTATCCCGATCGTCCGGCCCCGCCCCGCTCCCCGCTCGACCGTCCCCGCACAGCTGTACGGCCGCCCCAACCAGCGCCGGGCGAGTTCCAGCTCGCCGTGCGCCACCGCGGCGCGGATCAGCGTCGAGGAAATCGGCTGGCCGTCCTCGCGCACCGCGTCCACGACGTCCACGGCGAAGCCGTCCGCTGCGCCGAGTCGCCGCACCGCCTCCGCGTCGCCGCTGCGCCCGCGCCCGAAGCCGTGGTCGTATCCGAGGACCAGCTCCCGCATCGCGAACCGCACGCGCAGCACGTCCCGCACGAATTCTTCGGGGCCGAGCTGCGCCAAGTCGTGCGTGAACGGGAGCACCTCGACCCGGTTCACACCCAACGCCGCGAGCAGCCCCCGCTTCTCCTCCGGCAGCGTGAGCAGTTTCGGCGCCGCCGTCGGGTTCACCACTTCGAGCGGGTGCGGCTCGAAGGTCACGACCAGGCTCGCGAGCCTCTGCGTCCGCGCGCGCCTGGCGACCTCCGCCAGCACCGCCTGATGGCCACGGTGCACGCCGTCGAAGGTGCCGACCGTCACCACCGCCCCCCCCCCGTTCATTCCGCCA
>Ga0209158_1001261_pt1 | contig 17094 bp, 9 predicted proteins | sample GraSoiAngelo_140_FD_185897 | JGI IMG/M metagenome (GOLD analysis project Ga0209158, IMG submission 185897) | Grasslands soil microbial communities from the Angelo Coastal Reserve, California, USA - 14_0929_12_30cm (SPAdes) (version 2) | ecosystem: Environmental > Terrestrial > Soil > Grasslands ...
CGTGGCGCCGCCACGCCAGCGTGACACACCGCGCATCCATCCAGCTGGCGCGGGCGCGGCAGTCGCGCCGGGTTGACGATGGCGGGCGGTAGCACCGCGTGCAGCAGAGAGCGTTCGCGCCCCACGTGGTCCCGCCCCGCGCCATGACACGTTTCGCACGTGATTCCAAGCATCACGCCGGTGCGTCGATAGCGATTGATGACGGCAGGGTCGGCGGTCACCGCCTGAAAGCCGGACGCATGGCATTCCAGGCAACGTGGGGCGATCGGTCGCTCGAAGTAGGGTGTTCCGTCCGGGTACCCCGGGCTGTTCACCCACCCCACACCGGTCCAGTACGAGACGGGAAGTTGGTACAGCTGATCACCGGCGTGCCAATACAGGTACGACTGCCCTTTGCGCGAGCCGGTCACGAAGTCGATGCGCTCGGAGCGCATGGCGGTGTCGGGCGCGCGGCCCGTCACCGCGGTCTCGAAGAAGCCCGTCGCGGTCGAGTCCATGCGGAAGTGCAGGGCCGGATTCGACGTGCGCAGAACGTTCGCCCCCTGCGTAAAGCTGCCCGCAATGGCGTCGCGCGTCGCAGGCCTCGAGGTCAGGCGGTGGGCGGTCTGTTCGAAGCTCCCTTTCTCCCCATGACAGGAGAGGCACGTGGTGTCACCCGCGGCGTTGTCGGCGCGCACTGCCGCTGTCCGCCCCCGCAGCGCGAGGCGCCCGGCCGCGATGGCCCCGCCGGCGAGCAGCGCGAGCCCCGCGATCGTGACGAGCCAACGTGCGGAGGGTCGCACCCGCCTATCGCTTCCGGATTGCGAACGCCTGCAGGGAATCGCCGTAGTTGGCGACGAGCACGGCCTTCCCCGCAGGCGTTCGGATCAGCGCCAGCCCCGTGACGTCGCGGGGCGCGAGGAAGCCGCTCTCTACCGCGGGGACCGGAGTGAAGTGGCCCCGACCGTCCCCCTTCAGCCACAGGCCGTTCCCCGCATCCGCCGGGGATGTGTTCGGCTCGGTATCGTACAGGTTCCCCGCCACGATCAGGTCGAGGTTCCCGTCGCCGTCCACGTCGTCGACGATGATGCCCCGGTTGGGCGAGATCTGCGCCAGACTCGGCAGCGGCACCGATGTGAAGGTGCCGTCGCCGTTGTTCTGCAGATAGACGCTGCCGAACGTATCCGTCTGATAGTGGAGGGCGCGCCGCAATTGTGCGGCGCCGAACAGCTGCTCGACCGAAGCCGCCGCAAACGCCCCGTAACTCGGGAATCGCAGCGCAACGGGATAGATGGTCGGTCCCAATTTCGCCCGCCCGAAGAGGGGATACTCGGTTCCGGCGACTTCCAGCGTCAGGACGATGTCGGTGCTCCGATTGCCGGTGAAATCAGCCGCATACACCCCGAACCTGCTGTGCGGCGACGTCGTGTAGGCGAAGTTCAGCCCCAGATTGCCCGCCACCAGATCGGGGTGGCCATCGTGGTTGAAGTCTCCGACCGCTAGGCCGTACCACCATCCCCGCAGCGGCGGCAGGCCCATCGAGGCCGTGACATTGCGCAGCTGCTTGCCGTCATTGTGATAGAACTGGAGCGGCATCCATTCGCCGGCCGTGACGAGATCCATGCGCCCGTCGCCGTCGAAGTCCATCCAGACTGCGGCCGTGATCATCCCTCCCGGCTGAACGAGCTCCGGCGCGACCGCTTCGGTGACGTCGGTGAAATGGCCGCCGTCGTTGCGCAGGAGATAGCTGCGGGTCGGGTACGGGTAATTCCGCGGCGTGAGCCGCCCGCCCACGAACAGATCCAATCGGCCATCGCCGGTAAAGTCTCCGGCCGCCACACTCGCCGTGCACGTGAGCATCGTCGGCAACGCCTGGGTATCTCGCACGAACCGCCCGCCGCCGTGATTGATATAGAGACGGTCCTGTAGCAGACGCGACCCCGGCGCGCGCTGGTATCCGCAGCTCGCCACGTACAAGTCCGGTAGACCGTCGCCGTTGGCGTCGAAGAACAGGGCGCCCCAATCGTCGTACTCCTTGTCGGCCACCCAGGGTTGACCCTGTACGGATTCGACGAAGCTGCCGTCCTTTCGTTGCAGGAACAATCTGCCCGGGACGCCGTTCCCCCCGCCGATGAAGACGTCATCCAGGCCGTCGCCGTTCACATCCGCGACGGCCAAGGGCGGCCCCTGCCGGGAAGGCTCATACGGCAAGAGCGGTTGTACATCGTAATCGACGGTCGTGCGCTCGGGTTGCTTGTATTTCAAAGACCGGCGCGGATCCATGGGCTGGAACGGGGCTCGGGCCTCGGGGCTCGGGGTTCGGGATTTCCGAGCCCCGAGCCCCGAAGCCCGAGCCCCTTCCGTTGCGTCTCTCTGTCGCACCGTCACCATCCGATCGACGTCGAGACCAGTCAGGAGTTGATAGCGCCCATCGGGCCAGATCACCTCCAGACTGTCCGCGCGCGCAGCTCGGCCCAGCCCGAAATGCGCCCGGTCGTCCATCGTGGACATGTACCCCCGATACGGAGAGTGATAGATGTATTGCTTCTGGCCGCCGGCCGTGAGGATCAGGGTCGAGCCGATCCCTCGTGTGTTGGGAGGCTCCCCTTCCAGCTTGAGCTGCAGATAGTGGTGAGCGTCGTCTTGGGGCAGGGTGTTCTCGTAGATGGACGCGGGCGCGTCCAGGTTATTGACCACGAGATCGAGCCTGCCGTCGTTGTTGAGATCGGCGTACGCCGCGCCGTTCGAAAAGCCCGGCTGGTCCATTCCCCATTCTTTGGTCTCGTCGGTGAACGTCAAGTCGCCGTTGTTTCGGAACACATAGTTGGACAGCCGGTAGCTGTGCAGCTCCTTGAGGAGTCGCAACGCTCTCTGGCGGTCTCCGGCTCGCCGCGCACCGAACACCGCCGTCTGGTAATCGAGATCGTTGGCCGCCTTGGGGTAGCCGTTGGTGACGAAGATGTCCTTGTATCCATCGTTGTCGAAATCGCCAAACAGGGCGCTCCAGCTCCAGTCCGTGTGCGCCACGCCTGCGAGACCGGCGATGTCGCTGAAGACGACGTCACCGTTCTGCGTGACGCCGTTGTTCAATTGCAGCGAGTTGACGTCGTAGGCGTCGCGAAACCCCCTGCGGCGGAGATCGAGGCGACCGCCATACGTGAGATAGCCGCTCATGCGCTTCTGTCGCTCCAGGGTGGCCGGCCACATGTCCATCTGCAGAATGTCGGGCCGGCCGTCGTTATTGAAATCGGCGATGTCGACCCCCATCCCTGCGAAACTCGTATGCTTGAGCCACGCGCCGGCCTTATCGGTAAACGTCCCATCCCCGTTGTTGATGTAGAGGACATCATTGGGTGCGACGTCGTTGGAGACATAGATGTCGGGCCATCCGTCCCCGTTCACGTCCGCCACCACTACCCCGAGTCCGTAGCCGATCTGCTCCAGTATCCCTGCTTGCCGGGATACATCCGTAAAGGTTCCATCGCAGTTGTTTCGATACAGCTTGTTGTAGCCTTGCGGGCTGCTACTGCGGACGCCGAGCGGGTGCGTGTCCGCGGCGCCGCGGGCAAAGTCCGTGGGTGAATTGTTGAGCAGGAAGAGGTCGAGGCAGCCATCTCTGTTGTAATCAAGGAACACCGCGTGGGTGGTGAAGCCCGTGTCGGCGATGCCGTACCGTGCCGCGGCCTCCGTGAACGTGTGATTGCCGTTGTTGACGAACAACAGGTTGGCCCGATCTTTCCCCTTGGAGCCCTCGGAGCCCGAGACGGAGACGTAGATGTCCAGATACCCATCGTTATTGATGTCCACCATGGTTGCGCCAGTGGCCCAGCGGGTTGTCGTCACGCCGGCGGACTGCGTGATGTCTTCGAAGCGGAAGGCGCCCTTGTTCAGATACAGGCGGCTCGAGACCATGTTGCCGGAGAAGAACAGGTCAGGTAATCCGTCGTTGTCGATATCCCCGACTGCCACGCCCGCACCGTTGTAGATGTAAGGGTCGGTTTGCACGTTCACCGAATCGTTGGTCGTGATGGTGTTCGCGAACCCGACGCCCGTGCGGGCCGGAGGAAGCAGCTTGAACAGGGGGTGCTGCGCTCGGTCGGTACTGCAGCCATGGGACAGGGGAAGAGCAACCAGGAGGGCGAAGCGCATGGCACGAACGGTCAGGGCTTCACCCATGCTCGCTCCGCGGGGTTCGGGGGCGGCTAGCATGGCGGGGGAACGATATCCCGTCAAGAGGGCGCCAGGGTAGCGCAACGACCCTGCGGGGCGTACGATTCCCGCCGCGCATGCCTCTCCTCGCGGTGCTCTTCTCGGTCGCGTTGACTCGCGACACGGTGCCCCCCTACCTCGCGTTCCCGGAGCCGGGGCTCGACGACCCAGCCGCGTATGAAGGCTACCAGACCCGCGTGTACCAGGATGCGAGCGGCAACGCCTTCCAGGTCTACCTGAAGAGCACCGGACGGGTGGTCAACCTGTGGGCCGATGCGGCCAATGAGAGTGTCGGCTTCACCGTGCGTGATTCGACGGGCAAGCCCGCCGAGCTCGCCTGGGGTTCCTCCGGAGCTGCCGTGTCGCAGTCGCGCGAGGGCCACGCGCGGTCGCTGTCGTACGGTCTCGAGGCGCCGTCCGCGGTCAGGATCGGTCTCTTCCTGCTCGGCTCGATGCGCGTGGAACGAGACTTTGGCTACGCGCAGCACGATTCGCTGTCCCTGGACGCGCCGGCGTTCATGCAGCCCGAGCTGTCGCAGCTGATCGAGCACATCGGGAAGCTGAAGGCGGCCGAGCGCGCGCGTCACCTGGCATTGCTCGGCGTGCGCTCGGTCGGCGCGCTGCGTGCCCGTCTCTCCGCGCGGATCGCCCTTCGGCACGGCGACACGGCCTGGACGGTCGAGGTCGAGCAGCCGAGCTTCGACGGCAAGAGCCACCTCGGGCTCACCCTCGAGGGCGACGCGCGGGAGACGGTGCCCACCGTGTCGGGCACCGTCGTCACCATCCGCCGTCCGGCGGGGGGCGCGGTGCGCTGGAGCGTCCGGGTGACCACGGACGCCGCCGCGCTGACCCCCCTCACGCGCCAGGAAATCTTCAACGACGAGTTTCACCGGTTCTATGCCCGGGTCCGGGCCGACACGGCGCATCCCGAGCGCTTCCGGCGGCTCGAGCGCGAGGTGCGCGGCTTCGAGTTGCTGTGCTATCGCGAGAAGATGATGGCCGGGTTGCCCAATTTCGCCACCTACTTCGGCCGCGACATGTTGATGGCGGCGCTGCTCATGCGGCCGGTGTGGTCGCCGGAGATGGCGGAGCACGTGATCGCCAGCGCGCTCGGCAAGCTCGCGCCCGACGGGGACGTGAGCCACGAGGAGGCGCTCGGCGGCCAGGCGATCCGCGAGCACGCCGCCGAGTACAACCGGCTGATGGCCGCGGGCCAGCTCGCCCGCGCGCGCGCGGAGCTCGCCAACCTCGCCGCCACCCGTGAGAACCACTCCATGGTGGACGACGACGTCCAGCTGCCGCTCGTCGCCGCCGACTACCTCGCGGACCCGCGCGTGCCGGCGGCCGAGAAGCGCCGCTTCCTGAGCGAGGAGCATCGGCTGGAGCGGCTGCTCGCCAATCTGGCGCTGGTGGCGCGCCGGGCGGCGCCGTACGCCCGCGATCCAGTGGCGACCAACCTGGTGAGTTTCCCCCGCGCATCCGATGGGATCTGGCGGTCCGCAAGCTGGCGCGACAGCCGCGTGGGGTACGGCGGCGGTCGCTTCGCCATGGACGTGAACGTCATCTGGATGCCGCGCGCCCTGGAGGCGGCGGGGACCATTCTTGACGCGCTCAAAGGGCTCGGCGTCACACCAACGATCCGTGACGCAGCCCTCGCGCGATTCGCCCGCGATCGGGTGGCGCTCGCGCGGGCGGTAGCGGTGTGGCGCGACGCTGAACGGTATTTTCGGGTCGGGCTCCCCGGGCAGGACGCGGCGGCGCGCATCAGGGCCAGGCTGGAAGCTCTGCCCGAGGTTGAGCGCGCGTACTGGGAGGGCGTTTCGTGGTTTACGATGTTGTCCCCCCGGGACACCGTGCGGTTTCTCGCCCTGTCGCTCGATGCGGCCGGGCAGCCGATTCCTATCGTGAACACCGATCCCGCCATGCTGCTGCTGGTCGATTCCCTCAGCACGAATCGGGTGAGCGAGCTGATCGCTCCGATCATGGTGAAATATCCCGTCGGCCTGTTCGTGAACGACCTTGGCCCCCTGGTAGCCAACGATGCCTATGCGACGCGTCCGGTGTGGGACGCGTTTCGCGCGGATCGCTATCACTCCCCGACCGTCGTCTGGGGACGTGACGTGAACATCCTCCTGGCGGGGCTGGCGCGTCAGATACGCGGCGCCGCGCCGGGGTCGGACGTCGGCTTTCTCAAGGACGCGGTGCAGCGGATCGTCACTGCCGTGGACAGCTCCGGCCTGCGACACGCGGAGCTGTGGAGCTACCGGATCGACAATGGGAGGCTGGCGCCGATCCGCTACGGCACCAGCTCGGACGTGCAGCTGTGGAGCCTGACCGACCTCGCTGTCCAATACCTCCTCAACCCCCCAACACCATGAGCAACCTGCACGCTTTCGACATCGTCGTCATCTCCGGGTACTTCCTCATCTTGCTCGGGATCGGGTACTGGGCCGCGCGGCGCGAAAAGAACGTGAGCGCCGACTACTTCCTCGCGAGCCGGGACGTGGGCTGGTTCGCCGTCGGGGCCAGCCTGTTCGCGTCCAACATCGGCAGCGAGCATCTGGTCGGCCTCGCGGGCACCGGCGCCGCGAGCGGGCTCGCGGTCGGGCACTTCGAGTGGCTCGCCTGCCTCATCCTGCTGCTCCTGGGCTGGTTGTTCACGCCGTTCTATCTGCGCAGCGGCGTATACACCATGCCCGAGTTTCTGGAGCGCCGCTTCAACCCGGCCGCACGCACGTACTTCACGTGGGTCTCGGTGATCGGCTATGTACTCACGAAGATCAGCGTGACGCTGTACGCCGGCGGCGTCGTGATCCGCGCCGTTACCGGATGGGATTTCTACACGGCGGCGATCGTGCTCATCGTCGTCACGGGACTGTACACGATCTTCGGCGGACTGCGCGCCGTCGTCTACACCGAGGTGCTGCAGGCGATCGTGCTCATCCTCGGCTCCATCACGCTGATGGCGATCGGCCTCTCGCGCGTTGGGGGGTTCTCCGGACTCGAGGCGAAAGTCCCCACCGGCTTCTTCTCGATGTGGAAGCCGATCAACCACCCGGACTTCCCGTGGACCGGCATCGTGTTCGGCGCGCCGATCCTCGGCATCTGGTATTGGTGTACCGACCAGCACATCGTGCAGCGCGTGCTGGCGGCGCAGAGCATCTCCCAGGCGCGCACCGGAACGATCTTCGCCGGTTATCTCAAGATTCTTCCCGTGTTCATTTTCGTCCTGCCCGGCGTGGTCGCGGCGGCGCTGTTCACCGACATCCACTCAAACCCCGACTCGGCGTATCCCACACTCGTGACGCGGCTCTTGCCGGACGGAGCCAAGGGGCTGGTGCTGGCGGGAATGCTCGCGGCGCTGATGAGCTCGCTCGCCTCGGCGTTCAACGCGTGCTCGACGCTCCTTACGTGGGACGTGTATCGAAAGATGCGGCCCACCGCGAGCGAGCAGCAGCTCGTGCGCGTCGGCCGGATGTCCGCGGCCGTGATGGTGTTCCTGGGACTGCTGTGGATTCCCTTCATGAAGTACGTCTCTTCGCAGATCTACATCTACCTGCAAAGCGTGCAGGCGTACATCGCTCCGCCGATCGCCGCCTGCTTCCTGCTCGGTCTGTTCTATCGGCGGCTCAACGGCTCGGGCGCAATAGCGTCGCTCCTGACCGGTCTCGTGCTCGGCGTCCTGCGACTCGTGCTCGAGCTGACGAACAAGGCGTCGGGCGGGCTCGAGCCCGGCACGCTATGGCACTGGATCGCGACGATCAACTTCCTGCACTTCGCGGTGCTGCTGTTCGTCATCTGCACCGTCGTGCTGTTCGTCGTGAGCCTGATGACGCCGCCGCCGAGCCCCGAGAAGACCGAAGGCCTGACCTACACGTACGGCAAGCCGGCCGTGGGAGAGCCGGCTAGCGCACGGAGATTTGAAATCGGGCTCTCGGTGTTGCTGGCGATCCTGCTCGGCGTGTTGTGGATCGTGTTCAGATGAGAAAGGCAAGGTTGGGGGAGGCTGGAGGAGGTTGGGGGAGGTTTGTGCCCGTGCTGGCGGCGGCATGCATCGCCACCGCCTCCACAACCTGCACACCCTCCAGCGACTTCCACCGACCTTCGTTTTACGACCCCGCGCACGATCTAGGGTCTCTGTTTCAGGCCGTCCAGCTGTCAGGCATCTTCCCGGACTCGAAGACGTTCGTCGACGCCCGGCCGCTCTTCCCACCGAGCGTGATCGCCGCCCGCTACGACTCCGCCCGCGGCGTCGCGGGATTCGATCTGCGGGCGTTCGTGGAGCGGCAGTTCCAGCTGCCCCGGCCGGTCGGGGAAGGCGTCGCGGTCGACACCACCCGCGCCCGGACCATGGAAGACCACATCCGGGCGCTGTGGCCGGTGCTCACGCGGCCGCCCGACATGGCGGACGCGCGCTCGTCGCTGATCCCGCTGCCGCGCCCGTACATCGTCCCCGGCGGCCGGTTCCGCGAGATCTACTACTGGGACTCCTACTTCACGATGCTGGGGCTGGTCGCGAGCGGCCGCACCGACCTGGTGCGCAGCATGCTCGACAACTTTGCCCACCTGGTCGAGACGATCGGCCACATCCCCAACGGCAACCGCACGTACTATCTCAGCCGCAGCCAGCCGCCGTTCTTCGCCGCCATGGTCGGGCTGTACGCGGCGGCCACCGATACCGCCCAGGCGCTGCGCTACCTCGACGCCCTGGAGGCGGAGCACGCCTTCTGGATGGATGGCGCGGAGCGCCTCGCGCGGGGTGGGGCATACGCCCGCGTGGTCCGGCTGGCCGACGGATCGCTCTTGAATCGCTACTGGGACGATCGCGCCGAGCCGCGGCCTGAGTCGTATCGCCCCGACTACGAGCTGGCGCAGACGCTGCCCGAAGGGCGACGCGAGGCGCTGTATCGGAACGTGCGGGCCACGGCCGAAAGCGGCTGGGACTTCTCGAGCCGCTGGATGCGCGATCCGAAAGATCTGCGGACGCTCGAAACGACCGAGCTCGTCCCGGTGGACTTGAACAGTCTCCTCTATCACGCCGAGGTGACGATCGCGGCACTGCGCCGGGTGCGCGGGCGGCCGGGCGACCGGGAGGTCGCGGACCGGTTCACCCGAGCCGCCGAGGACCGGCGCCGTGCGCTCGTCACCGCCACGTACGACCCCGGCGCAGGATTTTTTTACGACGTCCGGTGGCAGAGCGGCGCGCGCGTGACGGATCGCCCCACCATCGCGGCCGCGGCTCCGCTGTACTTCGGGCTCGCCACCCCCGAGCAGGGACGCGCGGTGGCGGCGCGGCTGGAGCGGGATTTCCTGAAGCCGGGCGGGTTCGTGCCGACGCTGATCGCCTCGGGGCAGCAATGGGACGCCCCGAACGGGTGGGCGCCCCTGGAGTGGCTGGCGATCGAGGGGGTACGCCGCTACGGGCGGGCCGACCTCGCCGATCGAGCGCGCGACCGGTGGCTCGCCCTCAACCGGCGTACCTATCAGACGACGGGCAAGATGACGGAGAAGTACGATGTCGTCGACCTGCAGCGGCGGGCCGGCGGCGGCGAGTATCCCACGCAGGACGGCTTCGGTTGGACCAACGGGGTGGCGCTGGCGCTTGCGGCACAGAAGCCTTGACTGTCGTTCCCCCGCTTACCCGAGATACTCCTCGCCGTACATCTTGATCAACTCGAAGAAGTACGACAGGGCGAGCGGTCCGATCAACAGGCCGAGGATGCCGAAGTACGGCACGCCGGCGAGCGCGCCGATCAGCGTGACGAGGGGATGGATGTTGGCCCAGCGGCGGAACACGCGCGGCCGGATCACGTAGTCCACGTTCCCGACGATGACGATGCCACCCAGCGCCAGCAGCACCCCGGCCAGGGCGTGGTTACCGATCATCAGCGCGAGCGCGCCGGGCCCCCAGACCAAGCCGCTGCCGACCACGGGCAGGATCGCGAACACCATCGTGACCACGCCCCAGAACACCGCGTTGGGCAGTCCGGTCAGCCAGAACCCCAGCCCCACGAGGACGCCCTGGATCGCCGCCGTGAGGCCGGTCCCGACGATCGTGGCGGTGGTGACGTCGCGGAACCGCTGGCGCAGCTTCTCCGTGTTCTTGGCCGAGAACGGGATGTACGGCTGGACGGCCTCCCACGTCTCGCCCGGCTGTAGCAGCAGATAGAACAGGCCGAACAGCGAGATGGTGAGATTGAGGGCAAGCCGGGTGGCGGTGCCGACCAGCCCGAACGCGGACGAGCCGACCCAGCCGACGACGGTCGTGCCCAGGTCCGCGAGGCGGGGCCCCAGATCGATGCCGCCCAGCCGCAGCTCCCGGAGGCGACCGAGCAGCGGATTTCGTATGACGCCGGCGGCGATCTCCTGTGCCTGGTTCACAATCAGACCGGCGAACGACACGCCGGGCACGACGATCAGGAACAGCGCGAGCGTGACGACGAGGCTGGCCGCGAGGCGGGGGCGGACGCGCATCCCCAGCCAGTCGTGCAGGGGAGCGAACACGGCGTACAGCACGGGAATTCCCAGGAGGCCCGTGGCGTACGGTGTGAGCGCGATGACCAGGGCGAGGCCGAGCAGCAGCACCAGCAGGGCGGCGCGCTGATGATTCGTGTCGATCAGGGGCATGCGCTAGTGTAGGACCGTCCGGGCGCGGGCGCCAGATGGCGCCGGCTCAGAGCCGGGTGGGCGGTCCGAGGGGAGGAGCCGCCACCGGCGTCTCGGGCTCGGGCGTGAAGTCCTCGCCGGGGTTGACGAACCGGTCCTGCTCGAACCGGTACTGCTTGTCGTACAGCTGGCGATAACGCCCGTGCTTGGCGAGCAGCTCGGGATGGGTGCCGCGCTCGACGATCTCACCGCCTTCCATCACCAGGATCTGGTCCGCACTGCGGATCGTGGAGAGGCGGTGGGCGATCACGAACGTGGTCCGGCCGCGCCGCAGGGTGCGCAGCCCGTCCTGGATCGCGGCCTCGCTCTCGGAATCGAGGCTGGAGGTGGCTTCGTCGAGGATGAGGATGCGGGGATCGGCGAGGATCGCGCGGGCGATCGACACGCGCTGGCGCTCCCCGCCCGAGAGCTTCACCCCCCGCTCGCCCACGACCGTGTCGTAGCCGTGCTCGAACCGGCGCACGAACTCGTCGCAGTGGGCGATCCGCGCCGCCTCCTCGATCTCCTCGCGCGTGGCGTGCGGACGGGCGAAGGCGATATTCTCCGCGATCGTGCCGTCGAACAGGAAGTTGTCCTGCAGCACGACGCCCAGCTGGCGCCGGTAGTCGGCGAGTCGCACGTGGTCGAGATCCCGCCCGTCCACGAGAATGCGTCCCGCCCTGGGTCGGCTGAAGGTGAGCACCAGACTGATGAGCGTGCTCTTGCCCGCGCCCGAGGACCCGACGAGGGCCGTGGTGGAGCCGGCGGGCGCGTGGAACGACACGTGCTTGAGCACGTCCCGGCCGGGGACGTACTCGAAGCTCACGTCCTCGAACCGGACGTCGCCCACCACCTCGCCGAGGGGCGGGCGGGCGCCGTCCCCGGCGTCCTCGGTGGTGAGCCGCCGGATCTCGCGGATCCGGTCCAGGCCCGCGAACGCCTCCGTGATCTGCGTGCCGATCGACGCGATGTTGATGAGCGGCAGCGCCACCAGCCCGATGAACACGCCGTACATGAAGAAGTCGCCCAGCGTCATCGTCCCGGAGAGAATGGCGTGCCCGCCCTCGAGGATCATGAGGATGCCGATCGCCCCGACGATGAACGTCGCGAACGCGCCGACCCCGGAGACCCCGGTCATCGTGGCGGCGATGTTGCGGAACAGGGTGTGCGCCCCGCGCGTGAACACGAGACGCTCGCCGCGCTCGGCCCGGTAGGCCTTGACGATGCGGATGCCGCCGAGCGTTTCGCCCAGCCGCCCGGTCACGTCGGCGTTGAGCTTGCCGCGCTCGCGGAACAGGGGACGCAGCTTGGTGAACGCGTACGCCATCCCGCCGCCGAAACAGGCCAGGATGAGGATCGCGATCAGGGTGAGCCGCCAGTTCAGGTAGAACAGGACGCCCAGCGCGATCGCCCCCGTCACCAGGCCGCCCACGAGCTGCACCAGGCCGGTGCCGACCAGATTGCGGATGCCCTCGGCGTCGCTCATGATGCGGGAGATGAGGATGCCGCTCTTGGTCGAGTCGAAGTAGCTGATGGGCAAGCGCAGGACGTACGCCTGCACCGTGCGCCGCATGTCGGTGATTGCGCGCTGCGCGGCGACGCCGAGCACCTGCGACAGGGCGAACCCCGTCAGCGCCTGCACGAGGGTGGTGGCGCCGGCGGCGAGGGCGAGGGGGAGCAGCAGCTCGGGGTGGTGTTGCCCGATGACCCGGTCGATCACCCACTTGGACGACGCGGGCAGGACGAGACCGGCGAGGCGATTCACGAGCAGCAGCGCGAGCCCGAGGCCGAGGCGGCCGCGGTGCGCGTAGATCAGACCGCGCGCTTCCTGCCAGGCACCCGGCGTGATGGTCTTCTTGGGCGGTCGGGTGTCGGGTGTCGGGGAAGCGGCCATGGGCGTGACCGGAATCTACGCAGGGCGGAGAGCGAGGGAAGTACTTGACAGCGTCAACTATTGACCGGACATTGGCGGCATGGGGTCGCGGGAGCTGGAGCGGCGGGTGGAGGCGGCGCGCCGCTTCAACCGGTTCTACACGCGGCAGATCGGCCTGCTGCGGCGCGGGGCGTACGACAGTCCGATGTCGCTGACGGAGGTGCGCGTCCTGTACGAGCTGGCGCACCGCGAGCAGCCGACGGCCACCGAGCTGGGCCGCGACCTGGATCTCGATGCGGGCTACCTGAGCCGCATCCTGCGCGGCTTCGAGAAGCGCGCCCTGGTCACCCGGACACGGTCCGCGGCCGACGGGCGCCGGAGCCACCTCGCCCTCACGGCGACGGGGCGCAAGGCGTTCGCCCCACTCGACGCCCGTTCGCACGACGAGGTGGCCGCGATGCTCGCCGGCCTGGCCCCCGCCGCGCAGGCCCGCGTCATCGCCGCGATGGATACGATCGAGCGGCTGCTCCGCGACGGCCCGCCGCCCGCCGCCGCGTATCTGCTCCGCCCCCCGCAGCCGGGCGACATGGGCTGGGTGGTGCACCGCCACGGCGCGGTGTACGCACGCGAGTACGGCTACGACGCACAGTTCGAGGCCCTGGTCGCGGAGATCGTGGCGCGGTTCGTTCAACGCTTCGACCCGACACGAGAGCGCTGTTGGATCGCGGAACGGGACGGCACGGTCGTGGGATCGGTGTTCCTCGCGGCGCGATCGGGCACCGTCGCCCAACTGCGCTTGCTGCTGGTCGAGCCACAGGCCCGTGGGTCGGGCCTCGGGACCCGCCTGGTCGACGAGTGCGTGCGCTTCGCCCGCCAGGCGGGCTACCGCAAGCTCATGCTCTGGACCCAGAGCGAGCTGCGCGCCGCGCGGCGGCTGTATCAGGCGGCCGGCTTTCGGGTGGTGCGCAAGGAGCGGAACCACAGTTTCGGCAAGGCGCTCGTGTCGGAGACGTGGGAGCTCGACCTGTGACCCTCGGGGAAATCACGCGGGCGTCAGCGCTATCTTAGTCGGTGACATGACGGCCGCCCCGTCCCCGTGGTCGCGGCCGGACGATGCCGTCCGGCAGGCGCAGCTCGACGCGATGAAGCGACAGGCCACCGGCCTGCTCGCGCTCGCGGCGGTGGTGTTCGTCGGGGCGAGCCTGTACGAGGGACGGTACCCGTGGCTCGGGTATGTGCGCGCCACGGCGGAAGCGTCGCTGGTCGGCGGCCTGGCGGACTGGTTCGCCGTCACGGCCTTGTTCCGCCATCCCCTGGGGCTCCCGATCCCGCACACCGCCATCGTGGCCACCCGCAAGGAGCGGATCGGCCGGATCCTGGGGACCTTCGTGCAGAGTCACTTCTTGTCGCGCGAGGTGGTCGCCGCCAACCTGCGTGCGGTGCGTCCCGCGGAGCGCGCCGCCCGGTGGCTCGCCGACCCGGAGCACGGCCGGCGGATCGCGCGCCAGGTCGCGAGCGGCGTCGCGAAGACGCTCGACACCCTGCCCGACGCCGACGTCCGCGCCCTGGTGCACCAGGTCGTGAGCGCCCGGCTGCAGGCCACGCAGGTGGCGCCCACGCTCGGCAAGACGCTGGCGCTGGTGCTGGCGGACGACCGCCACCAGGGGCTGCTCAACGAGGCCGTGCGCTTCGCCGCCCAGGCGGTGCACGACAACCGCGACGTGATTCGCGAAAAGGTGCGGGCCGAGAGTCCGTGGTGGGTGCCGGGCGTGGTGGACGACCAGATCTACCAGCGCATCATCGTCACCGTCGAGGGACTGCTGCGGGACATCGGCGCCCGGCCGGATCACCCGCTGCGCGCGGCGTTCGATACCGCGCTACGGGACTTCGTCGACCGCCTGCAGCACGCCCCCGACGTCATCGCCCGGGCGGAAGCGCTCAAGCAGGAATGGCTCGCCGATCCCGCGATCGCCGACCTGTCCGCCCGGCTGTGGGAGGCGATGCGGCGCGCCATCGTCGCCTACGCTACGCGGGCGGACGGCGCGGCGCCCGGACCGCTCGAGCGCGGCCTCAGCGAGTTCGGCGCGGCCCTGCTCGCGAACGACGCCCTCCTCGCCGAGCTCGACGACCTGGTCATCGACCTCACGGCCTCCGTGGTGGAGCGCTACCGACACGAAATCGGCGACCTGATCGCCCAGACCGTCGCCGGCTGGGACCCGGAGGCGACGGCGCGGCGGTTCGAGCTGGCTGTCGGACGGGACCTGCAGTTCGTGCGCATCAACGGCACGCTCGTGGGAGGCCTGGTCGGGCTGCTGATCTACACGGTCTGGCACCTCTGGCACTGAGGCCGCGTCACCGTGGCACCGGTAGCCCGCTCGGCACCGCGGCCGGAACGAGGGCGCTCAAGTCCCGGGCCGACGGATCCGTGAGCGACTTGAGAAATGCCACGACGTCGCTCAATTCGTCGTCCGTGAGGTGGAGCGGTGTACGCAACCGGAAATCCAGCGCCCGGATCACGGAATCGATGGTGGCGGCGTCGCCGTGGTAGCTGGCGCGCAGCGCCGGCTCGAGCTGCGAGGCGTCGTACGTCTGGAGCGCGAGCGGCACGTCATTGTAGTGGCGCAGCACGGCTTCGAGCGTCGGGAACGCGCCGTCGTGCATGTACGGGGCCGTGAGCTCGACGTTGCGCAGCGGCGCCACGCGGAACGCGAACTGATAGAAGTTCTGAGTCGGGAGGTCGCCGCGGCCGCGGTCGAGCGGCGGAGACTCGGGGGTCCCGGGCCCGAGCTGCGGCACGCCGGCGTTCGCGAAGCCCGTCCCGCCCAGTAGCGGCCCGTTGTGGCATGTCGAGCACAACGCCTTGCCGAAAAACAGGCTCGCCCCCCGCTTCTCTTGGACAGTCAACGCCGCGTCGTCGTGGTCCAGGTAGCGATCGAATGGCGAGTCGGTCTTGGTGAGCGCCGACATCTGGAACGCCGCCAACGCCTGTGCCGCCTGCTGGAAGCGGAGCTCGGGGAGCCCGATCGTCGGAAAATCCGGGAACGCGCGGTGGAACATGGCGGCGTACTCGGGGATGGCCAGTACGCGCTGCATGATCGCCCGCCACACGGCCGCCGAATCGCTGTCGGCGATCGCGGCCAGCTCGTTCGGCGCGCCGAACACGTCGTGGTCCCCCGGCTCGCCGCGCATCTCGCGGCGGTCCAGCACCGGAAGCATGGCCTGCGCGCTGAGGACGTCCGGCTGGCCTCCCGGCAGCCCCTGGGGCGGCCCTCCGTTGAAGCTGTTACCAAAGCGCGTAATCCGGCCGTCCCAGAACAGGTACGACAACCCGAGCCCGTCGTTGAGCAACGACGGCGCGTTGCGCCGCACGAACTGGCGTCCCGGGCCCAGGGTGCGCGAGGGTCCCAGACCTGTGCCCCCGGTCCCGATGGACAGCGACAGGCCATCGCCCTCATGGGTCGACGGGTGGTGGCAGGTGGCGCACGCCACGTCGCGATTGCCACTCAGGATCTTGTCGAACATGAGCGCTTGACCGAGGTCGACGAGCGCCGCCGGCTGGGCCGGCATCGGCCCGATCGGGATCACTCCCCAGCGCGCGATATCCTGGCGCAGCTGTGCGTCGAGCGCTGGCCCGGTCGGGGCTCCCGTCCGCTCGCACCCCGCGCCCAGCGCGAGCAGGCCGCAGCAGATTGCAACGATGGTTCGTGGCACGAGTCCCTCCTCGACGTGCTCGCTCAGTGCAGCGGCAGGGAGAGCGAGATCTGATGCGTGACGACGCTCACGCCCTGCAACGTGATGGGGCCGTCCGGCGCGACCAACAACTCGCCGGAGCGCACACCCGCCGCGTCCGCTAGGAACGTCGGCGTGCTCTGGGTGCCGGGACGCCCGGTGCCCTTGGTGACCCGCCCGTTGTAGTGCAGCTCCAGCTCCGGAAACCGCAGGGTGAGGCCCCAGGTAGGCGTCCATTCGACCCACCACTCACGGCGTCGAGCCCGAACGTCGCGGGGCCGCTGACGCGTGCCACGCCGACGCCGACCTGGTAGGCATGCGAGTGTCCGGGGTCGCGGGGGATGTTCATCAGCGCGTAGTTCGGGATTTTCGGGTGTGACATCAGGTTCCCGGTCGCGAGCCAGCCGATGCGCCACCCCGACGCCGTGAGCGGGCGGGTATACTGCAGCGCGAGTCCCCAAGTGTCGGTGCGATCGAGCTCGTGGTCGACGCGCGGACGCTGCTGCACGCTCTGCGTCCCGGGATCCCAGAACAGGTCGAGATAACTCACGTCCTGCGACATGCCAAAGTGGTTATGGAGCACGACCGCGTCGAGCGCGCGGTCGCCCGCCCATTCCTTGAGCAGCCCCGCCCGCATGTCCACCTCGTGCCCGAACTGG
>Ga0209158_1001265_pt1 | contig 17073 bp, 23 predicted proteins | sample GraSoiAngelo_140_FD_185897 | JGI IMG/M metagenome (GOLD analysis project Ga0209158, IMG submission 185897) | Grasslands soil microbial communities from the Angelo Coastal Reserve, California, USA - 14_0929_12_30cm (SPAdes) (version 2) | ecosystem: Environmental > Terrestrial > Soil > Grasslands ...
CTGGGCAGACGGGTACGCACGCGCCGCAATCAATGCACTCCACGGGGTCAATGTAAAGCTGCGAGACTTCCTCGAATGTTGGCCGGCCGTCGTCGTAGGTCGTGTTCTTCTTGGGGTGGATGCAATCAACGGGGCAGGCGTCGACGCAGGCGGTGTCCTTTGTCCCGATGCAGGGTTCGGCGATGACGTATGTCATGAACCACCTCCATCGTCTTTCACGGTATGCCTTCCGCAAAATGAATTCAACCTCCCCACAACTCCCGAAAACCCGCGACCCAATGATGCAAAACCCGTGACCCGCCTTGACAGTTCTCCGCCATGACGTCCGCAGTTTACCGCGCAGTCGGCGTCTTCGCATTAGGCGGCGTTTCGTGTGGGTTGGCGGCAGTCGCCGGACTGGCTAGAGGTTGGTGGGCAGTGGGCGGCGGCGCTATCGGTTATCGCGCCTTTGGCGGATTGGCCGCCGGTGGCTACGCTTACGCGGGCAATGGGGTCGCCTACGGCTACCATGAAGCCAGTGGCCGGCAGAAAGAGAGACTCTTTGGATAAGGGTGCCCGCTTTTATCAGCGTTGACCAAAAGTCGTGATAACCCCAGCGGGTCAGGGCAGAGAAACGGATGCCAGCGATCCGCCAATTCTCGTTACCCTAAAGCAAAATAACCACGCACCACTACGCAAGATTTGCGTCAGCGATTCCGCCGACGGCGATAACACCGATTGCGACGCCACCAATGGCGATCACGCCACGAGGGCGTGCGCCCACGGCCGCGACGGGCGAGCGGCCGGAGGCGAACAGGGGAAATCCGGCAATGCGGGTCGAAGACTCGTGGACCGGTAGCTCGGGCGGCGTGACTTGCCGGAACGTCATCGGTCCGACAACGACTATCATGACCATCAAAGCAATATACGAGAGCCAATAGCTGCGAGGCAGGGAACGGGAGCCGGACGGGTCGGCGGGACCGCCCGCTAGCCGCTCGCTTAGGTCTCTCATCCAACCAGAACCCGGGGTCGCTGGCCGAGTCAGCATGACATCCTCCCGCCCGACTATAGTCCTAGGGCTCCCCGAGCAAGGGATTCAAGTCCGCTACGCCTTGCCCACGAATCTGAGCGAGCTGGCAAAGATCTTTTCCTTCCGCCAGGCCACGATGCCAGGGCCGAATGCGTGATCGTTCCATATCGGCATTCGCTGCTGCACGATGCGGCGGTTCGGACTGATGCCCTCCTGCCACAGCGCTTCGCAAATCTCCGCCACTACCTCCCGGGGAAGAGGCCGGTTCCTCGGCCACGTTGGCCCTAAGTCGGCCTGAATCCGGACGGCGATATCGTTGGAGGTCACTGAAGTGCTTCCGTCAGAATCGCGAAGTCCTCATCGATCGGTTTCCGTGGCTCACTGGGTGGAACCATCGCAAACTGCATCAACAGGCCCGGATCCTTCTTCACCTGTTGCTCACGCCGTTTCATAGCTTCGTGAATTGACTGGAGCGTGGTAGTGATAAAGTCTTTATCGCGCACCACGTGCTCATATGCTTTGAGCGTTCTCTCCGCCGTCTTCCACGCCATGTACTGGACCAGCTCCGTTTTGCGGCGGACCATTTCATTCTCATTGGCCGCGGTCCGCTCAATCGTTCGAAGCGCATTGGTTACGAACCAGTGCCGCACAATGTGTGGCGGGGCGACGATCCCGGCTGCACGCAGCGCTGGACTCCAGTAGTCGCTCCGGAACATCCGCGGAGTGACTGGATCTCCGCGCGAGGTCAAAAATAACCGGACGTTCGCCAGGCCGGCAGCGTCCATTTTTCCTAAGTCGCCAAGCGAGAGCCGTCCCCGATCGTGTGCCCGCCGTCCCTCGGTATCGTCATCGAAGTATCTGCGCAACAACTTCGCTGTTGCCGATGAAACCACGAACCGTTTCGTTCTAGCCCCAAAACTGCCTTTGTTGCGTGCTTGAAACTGGTTCATGAACTGACTGGTTGACCAATCCAGGGCCGTCAGATTCAGCACCTCGCCAATTCTTCCACCGCCTTCGAAGAGAATCCGCACCACGCAGAGTTCTCGCAGACCCCACCCGAACTGCTTGCCTGCGTGATAAACCAAATGGGGAAAATCCGGATCGTCAATCGTCTTGGGCAGCCACTGTCGATCCACACAGCGGAAGAAGTTCGCCGAAAGACGGATCCCGGAAGGCGGATCCACGCCGCTTAGTGCCGGCATCGGCTCACGGCCTTCCGCTTCCTTCACTGCCCGGCGGTAATGAGCTCGAAGTTCCTGGGTTACGCGGCCGAAATCCTCGTGTAGCAACGGATTCGGTGGTGCATAGCTCTGCGACGAAATCAGATGATCATAGAAGCGTCGCAGAGCGGCGAGCAGAATGCGAATGTTGATTCGGGTCTCATCGGTCTCGCTCACGTAGATTGCCTTCAGCCCCAGCCGGTCGGCCCTGCTTGTCAACTTGCATCGCGCGGCGACGGTTAGATACTCCCGGACGATATTGCGCACCTCGACTGCCGGGCCAGACAACTGCCAGTGATTCCGCTGGACCTCCGTATCGGTGAGCGCCCAGTTGAACAGCGAGATGATCTCTCGCATGTAGATCGGCACAGATGCTGGCGACAGGGACTTTAACATCTCGTCCGCGAACACGGTCAGCATCACATCCGGAAGGCCGTCATCCCGCACGACCTGGTACTGATGAGCTAGAGATGGAGTAGCGATCAGCTTGAGCACCGCGTCTTCTCCCAGCGACCCATCCCCATCACATCGTCTCGTCACCGCAAGCAGCGTCAGAGACGAAATGATGATGATTGGTCGTTCAGAACGTGATCAGTTGGGATAACCCTGGTGCATATTAAGCGTCGCCCTATAGGAAAAGTCGGCATTTACAATACTTTTCACCAACAATTAACAAGGTCCCTTATCGTGACAACATGTCCGCCATGCAATGGCGTGAGTGGACGGCCGCGGACATCCCGCTGCTTGGGGAGAAACAGACGGCTCGCCTGGCGGTATGCAGCCGAATCAAAAAGCAGATCTTCCATTTCATCCAACGGAATTCCTGTATTCGTCAGTGCGGCTGGTCCAGAAGGCGGAACCTCGTAGCAGCCTGACGGTTCGCTGCTCAGGACCTGCAAATCCGTTTTCGACGACAGCGTCTCTAACCGGCGCACGGCGTCTAGCAGCGCGGAATCTCGCACGTGCTGGTGTCGGTTACGCCGCACGCCCAACACGGCAACTTGCTTGTACTGGACGCTCGAAGGTTCCGTGAGCTTGGACACTGAGAGATCGGTAAAGTGCTCGCTCAAAATCCGCGCACAGCCTTTCAATTGGGGTTGCGGAATAACAAATATCAGGACACCACCGCACTTCATCCAACGATGGGTATGCTCTAGAAAAACAAGCTCCAGCCTTTGATTATTGGTTTGCCCCACTTCGAGGTCATACGGTGGATTGAGATAGAGGAGGGAGAATGCCTCCGCCGGGCAGCGCACATCCATGGTGTTGGCTTGCAGAGTTTTGATTCCCAGATTTCTTGCTTGCTCAGCGCGGTTGGCGTCAATTTCAATGCCATAGCGAGAGGCTTGTGATCCTTTGAGTAAATTCGTGAACGCCACGCCGTCTCCCACGCACGGATCCAGGGCCGAGAACTCCGAAGAGAATGACAGCCACGCTCTGAGCCGCTCAGCTTCGGCTATCGGGAGTGGGAAAAAGCCTAGTTTGATCTTGCCATGAGCACGCACCTGAACCCTCCTTCCTTGCTCGCCGCTAATATTCAGTTGGGAGCAGCAACGTGGTCACCGAGCGATCCCCTTCGGTAATGATCCAGAGCTTTTCTGCGTCCGTGATCTGATAACTGCTCATCAGGCGGAACCCGTATTTGAGGCTCAGTTTGTTTTCAGCCTTATCGTCCTGGCAAACATCGCCCCAATCACCACGAAGATGGCGGGAAAGAAATTCCAACGGCGTCTTGGCCTCCTCCAAGAGTGCGAGGGCGCCGGGTGTGGCAACGATTTGACCTGCGGGAAACAGTGGAATAGTGGGTAGAGAATTCATTTCAGCTCCTGTTCAAGACTTGAACGCTATCGATGGAGGGTGGCGAAGAGCCGTCTCCCGGCGCTGCCAGAGACATCAGCGCCGAGCACGCGGAGTTCATGGGGAGCGAAGCGGATCGCCCTGACATGGTCAACAGGGCGAGCGAAAGCTAAGGCTTGCTGTAGGCGGAGCCTTCCAGATCGACGACGATTCGCTTGAGGGTTTCGAGATTGTCGACGCGTTCAATCGACGTAAGCCCGAGTGCCTTGAGAATGGGGATCAGGGCTTCAGGGCCGGTCTTGTCGAGCGCGGCTTCGAGACGTCTTAGGCCCCGTTCCGCAGCCCGCATGTGCTCCAGCACCCTTTGCCGTCCTCGATCTCGCGCGGGCTCCAGACCTTCGCCAGATCGCGCAACAGTCCGCGGTAGAGTCCCCGGCCCAACTGTTCCGCCATGCTCTCGATTTCGGCAACAACCGATTCGGCGTGCGAATGGCTGTCGTTTGCTCTCGCGCCATTGGTCGTGGAGTTCGATGGAATGCAACCATTCGGCCGCAGACCTTGAGCCCAGGCATCTCTGCTCTCGTGAGAATCTGGCCGTACATCCAGCGCTGTGGTCTGATTTGTGACAGCCAGTCGGCTGCCGTTGGGATCCGACCCAGATCCTCCTTCACGTGCTGTTCCCCCAGGTACCGGACTGGAACCTGCTTCCCCTCGCTATTCTTGATGGCGACTCCGAAGATTCTCTCCGCCAGGAAAATCCCTTCAGTGTGGTGGCGGAGCGCACGATGGCGGAAGTCGCCTAGGAACGATTTCGATTCGTCGAACCAGTTATGAATGGTTAAGTAGTCCTCGGGCCTGCCGCCAAATTTGTGGGCGCTGCTCTCAGCAGGTTTAAGAGGATGAGCCATAGCTACACCTCATACGTGGAGGTCGCGTAATCCTCGAACCGATCGTTGCGCTCGACAGTCAGCTTGCGGGAGGTCACGTCGAGGATTACATCTCCGAACCCGCCACAATCGTTCTCGTAGCCAAAGGGCACCAGGGTTTCAAAGTGTTCTTGCAGAAGCGAAACGTCATGGTCGACGGCTTCTTGCTCTGCGTATGCGTAATATTCGCTGTCGAAACACTTCACCTCCGCGGTGGCGCCATCGTCCCCATATCCATCAAAATGAACCGCCACAAAAGTCACGCCTGCTTTCGCAAGCTTGTCGCATTCGCAAGAATGGCGGCTTTCGCAATCTCCTCCTGTGGGCTTAGGGCACCTTTCTTGCCACCTGCATTGTTTTCCATGATTCTTCCTCCGCTGCTTAATTTCCTCAGAGTCGTTCACTGCTTGTTTCTGACGCGGACCGTCAATTCCTGCCTGCCGTACTTGCACTCAGCTAGGGTCGATATTTTAAGGTGGTGCATTTTCGTCGACTCCGCGTTGTTCGTCGGGGTGGGTGAGCGTTCGAACCACAATTCCCTTCCCTTCTGTGGCCCTTCTGTTCGCGATCCGGATGTAAAGATTAATGACGTGCAGAGATTCACACCCTTCACAATTTCCATGCTGTGGCCGTCCATCCCGCCCTGGGTCATAGCGAGGGTGCAAGATACATTTGCCGTCGAAACGAAAGCGGATTCTGAGTGACATCGCGCACCTCACAATCACCGTAAGAACAGCTTTTTCCATTGATCGCCTGAGCGACGAGTTCGCCAAGTGAATCTGCAGCGGATGTTTCCCTCACGGCGACGAACGAGCAAAACCCGTTCACCGGTATGGGCCGCTCATCTTCAATTCCGTAGCCGCGCTCGATATGTTGTTGTTTGCGTTTCTCAAACAGGTCAGCCCTCGTGGTCGCACGAATCCTCATGACAATCCTCATTTCTGATTAGTTGGTTCAGGTCAACGCGCGAGGTGGGGTTCCGAACTAAGCAATCGCGCGTTCGGAAACAATATGGGTGGGTGCGCGAGTCGGTTCTGACTTAGGCCGTATCGGAAATGGGTGGTGAACCTGCTCTCGGCTTTGGCGGAATTGAAGCTGGGGACTTTTCCCGGACAGAGACGAACTGTTCTCTCGTGCACCGGTTGCGCAATCGGGTGACGTAACGTTGATTGTGTAAAAGGCGAGAGGGTGTAAGTTGGCTTTGCCTGACAAGCGAAAGCCGTTCCTGAAAAGGAGACCGAAAGTTTGCCACCCTCATCGACAGTGCTGGATCACTATGTACGTTTCTTGTATCACGTCGGCGACCAGTCGCTCCCCGATGCTTTTATCCGGATCGCGAAGCGGCTAACGGTGGGCGATGCCAAGAAGATGTTGGCCAAAAGCAACACTGTTTTCATGTTGGAGGTCCTTCTCCAGCGCCACGTTTATGCAAAACCCTTAGAGCTGAAAAGCAATTCCGAGCTTCGGGACGCGGTGCTATTCCTGCTTGACCTGTTCGTTGAGAACGGATCATCTGCGTCCTTCCGGATGCGAGACGACTTTGTTACTCCGATATCTATCGGGTGAGCACCGCGTCTCTAAGGCCGGGTAAGGGTGGGATCTGGTGCCAGCGGAGAGATTCGAACTCTCACACACCTGTTTCTAAGACAGGCTGCTATTCCAATTCGCAGACGCTGGCACTCTGGTGCACAGGGGAGGATTTGAACCTCCGCGTCCCACTAGGGGAGACCGGGTTACAGCCGGTCCGTTTCGGCCGGGCTCACGCACCTGTGCAAAGTTGGCGGAAGGTAGACGAATCGAACGCCCATCGCTCATCACGATGCCCCGGTTTTCAGGACCAGCTGCCGGCCATTCAGCAGTACCTTCCGCGTGGCGGAGAGTACGGGAGTCGAACCCGTTAGCCTCTTGCGAGAACCTGGTTCAACAGAAGACGATTAGCAGACTCGCTGCCTTACCGTTCGGCCCACTCTCCGTTTGGATTGTCAAAGAACAAAGGAATTCTGGTAGGCCCGGTGGGATTTGAACCCACAAAAAGCTGCTCTTGTGGCAGCTACGTATGCCAGTTCCGTCACGGGCCTGAAACTAGAAATTGCGCAGGAGTTAGTAACTCAGTCGGGATCGACGGAGTCGTAATGACGATCGAAATTGAAGCAGGCGCTTCACAAAGTCAATATAGCACGAAACGGTGCACGTTGCCGACGTCGCATTTCACAAGCCGTTCAGAGAATCTGCTGCTGAATCGCGCCAGACTCTCCGGTCATCGAAATTACGGAGGGAATGTGATCGACATGACACAGCTGAGAAAGCTCGAGGAACAAGTGGCGGCATGGCCGCATGTATCGGTTCATCCACATCGCTTTGGCGGGAGGGAGTTCCGCTTCGGAAACGCCGAACTCGGACATGTGCATCTCGGCGGAACAGTGGATATTCCGCTCCCCCCGCGCCGTTCGCGATGCGCTCCTAGCGGAAGGCCTTGCGGAGGAGCACCGCTGGATCCCCAATTCAGGATGGACGACGTTTCAGGTCCGGGGCGAACGAGACCTCCAGCATGCTCTGTGGCTCATGCGCTTGTCACATTTGCGCTATGCGCTCAAGACGGCCAGCGACGCTCGCGGAATGCTGGAGCACGAGAGCGAAGAGCTTGGCCTGAGTCCCCATCTCCGGTCCCTGCTCCAACAGCACCTGCCCACACAGCCAGAACGCACTACCACTGATCGACTAACGGCTTGAAGGTGAGACCCTCGTGAACCCGGGCGCCGAGGCGTGCTTTAGCGCAAGTCTGAACCGTAGAAATGGCGCCGTTCAAACAGTGATAGGGGTATCTCGAAAACCCGCGTCTCACCAGCCTCGAACTCAAATTCTTTCCCACACTCCGGTGCCGGGCAGTTCGCCCGGAACTTTTCTCTGCTTGATCCAAGCTCGTTTGGCTGTGTGACGACAACCCACGTTCCACATTTTGGACAAGTGACGCACGAGCACGCAATGCAATCCGCCATTTCAAGATTATATTGTGCTTAGAACAGAGCACTCTGCATAGCACCGCAAGCGGGCGCAAGATTCTGATCCCCTTAAGCAGGGGAAACTCTTGTGTCCGTATGCACTTTGGGTGGTGAACGGTGTTAGGTCCTTTGCAGTCCTTAACAGTAAGGAGCCAAAACATGCCATTACAGAGGGTTGCTGTCGACGACGGTTCTGCTCATGTCGAGCACCTGACAGAGGTCCTGAGATCGTTTGACTGAAACCCGTTCTCGGGCTAAACAGGACCTCATACCAGCCCGGCTCTGAATCGACGAGGCAGGATCCGCTGTCGCGACCACCGAGAACGCGCACGCGAGAAAGGGCTCAACGCGTCGGAAAGAGTGCGGCAAATCGCAGGGACGTGGGACATATTCTTGCTCCCTGGAAGGAGGCCCACTATGGCATTGCACGAGGCGATGCCGCCCGACTCTCTACTCGGCCCCATCGAGCCTCTCCTCGACGTGGCGAGGGCTGCCCATTTCCTGGGCATTTCCGTGAAGACCTTGCGCGACTGGATTCAGGCCCGTAGGATCGACTACGTGAAAGTCGGCGCCCGAGTCATGATCCGGCCGGAAACCATCCGCCAGTTTGTGACCTCGAACACCCGACGCGCGGCAGGCTGATGAAAGTATTCAAGCGACCCGGAAGCTCGTACTACGCCTACAAGTTCCAGTACCGAGGCCGGGAATACTATCGTTCGACGGGCACGGAAAACCGGCGCGAGGCGGAATCGATCGCGGCGGCGGCGCGGGCGCGCGTCCTTCGCCAGGCGGCTGGACTCGAAGAACCGGAGCCGCTGCCAAGAGCCCTTCCCCCCGAAGAACTGCGCAAGCACATTCCGACGCTCAGCGAGTTTCAGGCCACGTTTGATGAGTGGGTTGGAACCGCCAAGGCGGAACAGAAGGGGACGGTCAAGTTTTACCGGGAAAGCTATCAGAAGCTTCTCGACTACGGGCCGTGGTCCCAACTGACGCTGGCCGAAATCGAGGAGCCGCAAATCGAAGCCTTCAAGACCTGGGCCCTAAAACATGCCGGCCGGCGCCGCAATGGAAAGCGCACGCCGGTTTCGAAGACCACGGTGAATCGTTATCTCGCCACCCTGCGCAAGGCCCTCCGTTACGCCCATCGCAAGCTGAAGATCATCGACAAGGTACCGGTGGTCGAGCAGTACAGCCGGGATGAAGGAGCCGAGCGCGAGACCGATTACGTCTTCAACCCGGCCGAGTACATCGACTGGATCCAGACGGCCGCCGAACCCTTGCGCTCGGCCTCGATTCTCGCGCGTCACTCCGGCATCTGCCGCAACGAGATGCTGCAGCTGATGAAGGACTGCGTGCGCCTCGATCCGGCGCGTCCAGGCAATGGGAAGACTTCGGGCGAGCTCACCATCAAGCGTGGTTTGAAGCGCCGGGCGCGCAAACGCAAGCTGCTCATCGATCGCGAGATGAAGGCGGTGCTTGAGCGGCTTATCAAAGAGTCAGACTGCGACTACGTGTTCACCAGCCCGCAGGATCGGGCCCAGCCGCTCGGACCCTGGGTGCTCGAAGAGCAGATGGCACAGCTGCGCAAAAAGATCAAGACACACGCGGACGCCGGCTTGCATGCGCTGCGGCACACGTTTCTGACCGAGGCTGGGGAGTACACGGATCCGTTCACGTTGCAGTACGTGGCGGGACACGATAACATTAAAACCACGATGCGCTACGTGCATCCCCGCGAAGAGGCAGTAGAGAGGTTGTTTGCGCGGCTCGGAAATCTGGAGCGGCCGGAGATGCGTGTAGAATGCAAAAGGTCGGTGCAAAATCCGGTGCAGTCGGGGACGCCCTCAAACGCTGATCTAGTTAAGTTATTGAATATAGGAAGGTTATAAGCTGCGGAAGTGGTGGAACTGGCAGACACACCATCTTGAGGGGGTGGCGCCGAAAGGCGTGGGGGTTCAAATCCCCCCTTCCGCACCATCGCCATCATCTAATTAATTGAGTCGAAATTTGCTGACGATTGCCAGTTTGCCGATTGGCAATTGACCACAGGAAATCGAAAAATGATCATCTTAATCACGCTAATTCACATCTTTGTTTGTTTCTTTCTGATTATTGTTGTGTTGCTGCAAAGTGGAAAGAGCGGAGATATCGCCGCCGCATTCGGCGGAATGGGTAGCCAGACAGCTTTCGGCCCACGGGGCGCGGCCACGGCGCTCTCCAGAGCCACGACATGGTCCGCCATCATCTTCATGGTGACTTCGATCACTTTGTCGGTGTACGCATCGCGCCGCTCAGGACCGAAATCAGTGTTGCAAGGCGTGCAAAGCTCCCAGCCCAAGTCGCAGCCGGCGAACCGTCCGGCTCAACCAGCCAGCCCGGCGCAGCAACCGCAAAAATAGTCGTCGTCGCTGGCTGGCAACAACAGCCCAAGAGTGGAGAACGGCTAGCCGCGAACGGCTACTGCCCAACCATTGAGCTATGATTCACGAAATCCTTCCCGTTGGTCCGCTACAGTGCAACTGCTCGGTCATCGGAGATGAATCGACGCGCGAAGGGTTGGTAATTGATCCCGGCGACAATATCGAAGACGTTGTGTCTATTGTGCGTAAACACAATTTGCAAATTAAGCAGATCGTCGTTACTCACGCGCACATCGATCATGTGGGCGGCGCGATGAAGCTGCGGGCTGCGACTGGCGCTGCCATTCTCCTTAACCAAAATGACTACGCGTTGCTGAAAATGCTGGATGCTCAAGCGGCATGGATCGGCGTCGCGCCGCCCGGCAAAGTGGAAATAGACCACAGCGTGGCGCAGGCTGACTCGATAAAGACTGGCTCGCTAAGTGCTGACGTCATTCACACGCCGGGACACACCGAAGGCAGCATCTGTCTCTACTTCCCTGCCGAAAAAAAACTCATCGCAGGAGACACGCTCTTCGCCGGAAGCATTGGCCGTACCGATCTTCCCGGCGGCTCGTTTGAGAAGATCATCCGTTCCTTGCACGACAAAGTTCTGGAATTACCTGACGACACGGTCGTGATTCCGGGCCATGGCCCCCTCACTACAATCGGTCGTGAGCGCCACAGTAATCCGTTCTTGGTAGCAAAATAAGCTACCTACGAACCGAGGAACTTCAAAACCCGCCGCACTCCTTCGCAAAATTCCTGTGGCTGAGTGATCAAGCTCAAGACCAAGAAACCATCCGTGGGAAAATCGTAGAAATGCCCCGGATGGACCAACACCCATGCGTCACGAACAATCGCCACGGCTAAGTCCTCGTCTGATTGCGTCGCCGGAACGCGCAACACCGCATACCAACCGCCTTCGATCGCGAGCCGCGCGCACACCTGTTGTTGGGATAGTTGACGGTCGAGTTCCGCCAAGTTCGCGTGCACACGGTGCGTCAACTGTGGCTGGATGTTCTTTCTCTGCTCCAGCAATGTAGCCGCCGCCAATTGCACCGGTGCATTCAAAGATAGATAGGTATCAGCGATCACCTCCAGCCGCTGCATCGCCGCAGAGACTTCCTTCTCTGGCCCGCTTACCGCAATCCATCCCAGCTTCATCTGCGGCAAGCCGGCAATCTTCGAGAGTCCACTCAGCGTAAACGTCAGCGCATCCTGATTGTCCGCAAATGTGCTTCGCGGGGTGCCGTCATGCGCATAATCCAGAAAGACTTCGTCGACGATCAAAGCCAGCCGGTGCTCGCGGCAAAACGTATTCAACGCACTGCGTTCCGCATCCGTGACATAAGAGCCGGTTGGATTGTTGGGATGCACGACGATTACGGCGCGAGTACGTTTGTTGATAGCTCTCTCAAGAGCGTGCAGATCAATCTGCCAGCCGTGATCGTAGATTAGCGGATACGGCTGCAGCTTCACGTCTTGCAAACCGGCCAGAAAATCAAACAGCGGATAGCTAGGTTTCGGCACCAACACCTCGTCCCCTGGATTCGCGAGCAGCCGAAAGATGTATGAATATCCCTCACTCGTGCTGGTGGTAAGCACCAGGGATTCCGGATCTACTTCGCGGACAGGAGTGTCCGCGCCACATGAGTAATACTCTCCCACAGCCTCGCGCGCGCAGCGCAGGCCTTTTGGTTGAGGATCGTAATCAAGAGCGGCAGGATCGGCAATGGATTTCAGAATGGAATCGGCATCGTACTGGATTCCAGCGCGTGTGGGATTCGAGACAGTAAGGTCCAATACTTCCCTGCCCGCAGCACGCACCTCGAGTAACGCTTCGGTGAGGCGGTTGGGAGTCAGCTTCCAGCCGGTACGCCTGGAAAACCTGCCCTCGCTTGTGCCAGCCATGCCGAAAGGGTAGCAAATCGAGTTAGGCCCCGCGTTAATTGCTTGCTTTTTAGTTGCGGAAAAGGTACATATCGCGATTTATGTTGAAGTTGATTTGCGCCTGCTTCGTCTTATTCACATTTTCCTGGTCAAACTTACAGGGCCAAACTTCGGCTCAACCCGCTACGAACGTCGGTCACTCACAAGAAGCCGTTGTTTTTGAGCAGATCAAAACGAAAATCGATTTTGAAAACGACGGCACTGGAATCCGTGAAACCACCGTCAGAGTGCGTATTCAGTCTGAGGCTGGGGTGCAGCGGCTGGGGGTGCTAACGGTTTCGTATCAGAGCTTGGTCGAAGGCCTTGAAATTCCATACGTGCGCGTGCGCAAACCTGATGGCACTATCGTTACTACTCCGCCTGAGAATATTCAGGACATGGCTTCAGAGATCACGCGTCAGGCGCCGTTCTACAGTGATCTTCGGGAAAAACATATCGCAGTGAAAGGGCTTAGCCCGGGTGACGTGCTCGAATACCAATTTCGCTCGCAACTGCAAAAGCCGCTGGCGCCAGGGCAATTCTGGAGCGAATACAATTTTGTGCGCGAAGGTATCGCGCTGGACGAAAAGCTCGAAGTAAGCGTCCCGCGGGCTCGCGCTATTAAGTATAAGAGCGTCGACGTTCAACCGTCGATTTCCGACGAGGGCACTCGCCGCATTTATACGTGGGCTCACGCCAATCTCGAAAACAAACCTAAGGAGGACGAGAAGCTGGAAAAGCTGCAGGAGCGAGTACGAGGACGGCTTCCTCCACCCGACGTTCAGATCAGCAGCTTCGGTTCCTGGGAGGAAGTGGGGCGCTGGTATGACGGCTTGCAAAAAGATCGGGTCAAACCAACCCCGGAAATCCGGGCCAAGGCTGCCGAGCTTACGAAATCCGCCTCCGACGATGAAGCCAAAATTCACGCTATTTACGATTACGTGAGCACGAGATTCCACTACATCGGAATTGCGTTGGGCATTGGACGATATCAGCCCCATGCAGCCTCTGAGGTCCTCAGCAACGGATACGGCGATTGCAAGGATAAGCACACCTTGTTCTCTGCTCTGCTCGATGCTGTGGGCATAAAGAGTTATCCCGCTCTAATAAGTTCAAGTCGCAGCATTGATCCGGATATCCCCTCGCCTGCACAGTTCGACCATGTGATTGATTTTCTGCCGCGCGGCAGTACTTCGATTTGGCTTGACACTACTCCCGAAGTGTCACCGTTTGCATATCTACTCACTCCTTTGCGCGGCAAGCAGGCATTGGTGATTGCCGATGATAAGCCGCCGGTACTGGTGACGACTCCTGCTGAGCCGCTGTCCTCGGCGGTTCAGTCGTTCCAGATTGCGGCGAAGTTGAACGATGATGGCACTCTGGAAGGCAGCATCGAGAACAAGGTACAGGGAGATGACACAGAAGTTGGTTTTCGCGCGGCCTTCCGCACAGTCTCCGCGTCGGAATGGAAGGACCTTACCCAGAGAATTTCTTACGGCTTGGGCTTCGCAGGCACGGTAAGCGAAGTCATCGCGAGCTCTCCGGAAGCCACTAGCGAACCCTTTCGCCTGGCATATCACTATCATCGCAAGGACTACCCAGATTGGGAGAATCATCAAATCAACGCTCCTCTACCGGGTATCGTTCTGCCGGCACTGTCTGACAGTGAAACCAAGCCTACCGCCCCGATTTGGCTGCGCCCTCGGGGAGAGACGCATCTTGAGGCCAAGGTCGAACTTCCGAAAGGGTATTCTCCGGAATTGCCTATGCCTATTGATCTGAAATCGGACTTTGCCGAGTACCACGCTTCCTACCGCGTCAAGGATGGTTCGCTAATCGCCGAACGTGTCTTCAAGGTGAAGCAGTCTGAAGTTCCAATCGCGCAATATGATGAATACAAGAAATTTCGAAAGACTGTAGAAGACGATCACAACCGCATGATTGTTCTTTCGTCCGGCGAGCTTTCAGTCGGGGTCAACACAGGCAGTGGAGCCGGTGGGATGACGGCGATGATTGCGGCAATCCGAAATTTACCGGCTAGCGATGACGATCAAGCGGCACAATTCGAGAATGAGGCAAGGCAAGCCATGGCGCGCGGCGAAATGCAGAGCGCAATTGCCCTGCTGAGACGGGCGGTGGCCAAAGATCCGAAATTCACTCGGGCGTGGATAATGCTTGGGGGATTTGAAATGGCGATGCGCCACACTGACGGAGCCTTGGACGCTTTTCATAAGGCCGTGGATGCCGACCCTAAACAAACTCTTTCTTACAAGATGCTGGGATACGCCCAAATGGAGGCTCGGCGTGACAAAGACGCTGACAAGACATGGCGAGATCTGATTAAGCTCAATTCTGACGATATCGATGCGCACTCCAATTTAGGTCTCATTTTGATGCGACAAAAGCGCTACGCCGAGGCAGCATCAGAGATTGAGGCAGCCGTCAAGATAAAACCTGACCGCGCAAATCTGCAACATCAATTAGGTGCGGCCTATCTTCACGGCGGCGACGAGGAAAAATCGCTAGCCGCCTATGCGAGAGCACTCGAGCTCGACCCCGGTACAGAGATGCGCAACAACATAGCCTACGAGATGGCCGCGGCCGGCAAAAAACTGCCCGAAGCCCTGGCATACGCTCAGAAGGCAGTGCGCGAAGAGGAAGAAGCGTCGAGCCAGCTAAAGACTGACGACCTGCAGGTCGAAGACATGCAGCACACGCACCGGCTCGGAATGTACTGGGATACTCTAGGCTGGATTTATTTTCGAATGGGGACATTGGATCAGGTGGAGAAGTATTTGAGTGCGGCTTGGAACCTGCTGCAAGACCCCGTCATTGGCGACCACCTTGGCCAACTGTACGAAAAGCAACACAAGAATCAGCAGGCAATTCACATGTACCGCCTGGCGCTGGCGGCAGCTTCGGCATGGCCAGGTCGTCATGATATGGCGGAAACGCGGTCGCGGCTCTCGCACCTTGGCGGAAGCGCCACGAGTGGGCCTTTCAATTTGCCGGTTGGTGGCGAGGAACTCAGTCGCTTGCGCACCGTGAAACTGCCTCGGATCGTACCAGGCTCGGCCAATGCCGAGCTGATGTTGCTGTTTGGGCAAGGCTCGAAGCTGGACGGCGTGAAATTTGTCAGCGGATCGGACAAATTGAAATCAGCAGACAAATTGCTGAATGCAACCAAATTTGATATGCCCTTCCCCGATGATGGGCCGACACGAGTAGTGCGACGCGCCATTCTCGGCTGTTACTCGGCCTCGGGCTGTAGCCTGGTGTTCATGCCCGCGGATAACTTTTCGCCAATAAATTGAAGGTTCATAATCCGCGAATTGCCCGCCTTCAATGCTGGAGCAAACCCGTGCGGCACCGTACATGCCGCGAGTTTAATTGGTGGCCTATTTGACCAGCGTCAATTTACTCTCGTAAAATAATGGCTTCGGTTCTCACTGGAACATCTCCTTAGAAAAATCTGTACAAACGAAGGTAACGAACCAATATGGCAAACCACTTTTCTGCGCTAAAGCGCGCTCGTCAGACAGAGAAACGCACCGCGCGCAACCGCGCCAACACCTCTCGCCTGCGCGGCCAGTTGCGGCAGCTTCGGGAATCTCTCGCCAAGGGAGATAAATCAGGCGCCGAGCAGGCTTATCGTCAGACGGTTTCCGCGCTGGACAAGGCTATCCAGAAAGGCGTGCTGCACGAGAACACCGCGGGCCGTTACAAGTCCCGCCTGAGCACTCGCTTGAATGCGTTGAAGTAGCCGCGAGAAGCTGCCCTGAGCGAAGTGACGGTCTGTCTGGCGGGCAACAGTCCGCCAATTTATACTTCCAGGCTGATGTTGAAGTAGTCCATGAGCGCGCTCCGCCACTCCTCATCTGAGCCCACCATCCGCTCTTCCCTTCTGCCATTCTGAGTGATGATGAGCTTTCGATCCGATAATGTGATTCGTCCGTCCGCCGTAGCCAGCGTGCATAGCTTCTTTCTCGTGAATGGCGATTCGGGCGAAGTTTGGTGGTAAAGGCACATCGCGGCGAACTCGTCCAGCCGCCGAGGCGTGAGAGTAAACGAGTATTGCCGTTTCCATCTATCGTCAAGCTCGGTTCTCTCAACGTGAAGCGAACCGTTTTCGTCTACAATGCGATATTTGCGCCCGCCCTGCAGTTGCTCGAAGCCCGTTGCAAAGCGCAACGGCTCCAGAAAACAATCGCCAAATCCAACATCCGCCAGCCACGGCTCTTCCAGATCAACTCTCAGCGTGAGGTGATCGAATTCCGGCGACAGGCTTCCATCTTCGCGTGGCACCCGCGCGGATAGCAGCGACACCTGGAAACCGAGCGAGCGAAGCAAAGCCGCAAACGCGCCGTTCAGTTCATAACAAAATCCGCCGCGGTGGCGTTCAATAATCTTACGTAGGAAAGCATCTTCATCGCAGATGATCTTGCGTCCAAACGCGATATCAAGATTCTCGAAGGGAACGGCAAATAAATGTGCGCGATGCAGATCCCGCAGCAGATTCGAGTTGGGCTTGAGGGGACCAGCGTAGCCCATGCGTTTCAGGTATGCATCTACGACTGACATGTTGCTCAGAAGCGCGTCGAGCTTCGCTCGCACGTGATCGCTAAACCGGCAGCTCTTCCTGCGCCCAGCCTAGTACTTCCGTCTTCGGCTCTGTGGTTAAATCAAACACAAGTTTCTCCAACACCAGCCGTTTGCTTGGAGGATTTGAACGCAGTCCCAGATCAGCCTTTGCAACCAGGCGAATGGCGCGCGTCAGCTCGCGCTTGGATT
>Ga0209158_1001269_pt1 | contig 17060 bp, 19 predicted proteins | sample GraSoiAngelo_140_FD_185897 | JGI IMG/M metagenome (GOLD analysis project Ga0209158, IMG submission 185897) | Grasslands soil microbial communities from the Angelo Coastal Reserve, California, USA - 14_0929_12_30cm (SPAdes) (version 2) | ecosystem: Environmental > Terrestrial > Soil > Grasslands ...
GTTCGTGCGGGACGTGCTAGCCGACCTCGTCCGGAATGGCGTTCGACGCGTGATGATCGTGAGCGGCCACGCGGGGCGGGAGCACATGATGGCACTCCGGGCGGCGGCCCAGGAGGTCGTGGATCAGGGGACCGGCCTCAAGGCCACCGTCCTCTCCGACTACGACATCATCTACGCTTCCCACGGAATCTTGCCGGAGGGAGATGGCCACGCCGGCGCCGGCGAGACGTCTCGGATCCTGACGGCCCGCCCCGATCTGGTGAAGGGCAAGAGCCCGGCCGGGAAGAACGACATCCCCCCGTACGCCGTCGTGGAGGATCCGCGGAAGTACTGGTCCGGGGTGACGGGGGACCCGTCGAAGGCGTCGAAGGCGCTCGGCCAGAAGCTCGACGACCTCGTGATCGACGAACTCGTCCGGCTCGTCGAGGAGCTCCGGCGGAGAGCGTGACATGGCGGCCGCGGAGGAGCTCAAGCGGAAGGCCGCCGAGGCCGCGCTCGAATATGTGAAGCCGGGCATGGTCTTGGGGCTGGGGACCGGGTCGACTGCACGGCTCTTTCTCGAGGGGGTCGCCCGCCTCGTCGAGGGCGGGATGGACCTGAAAGCCGTCCCCACCTCGCTCGCGACCGCGGAGGCCGCGAAGAAGCTGGGGATCCCGCTGACCTCGCTCGAGGAGAGCATGTGGCTGGACCTGTGCGTGGACGGGGCCGACGAGGTGGACCGGCGGCTCAACCTGATCAAAGGGCTCGGCGGCGCCTTGTTCCGCGAGAGGATCGTCGCCGCGGCGTCGAAGCGGTTCGTCGTGGTCGTCGACCAGTCGAAGCTCTCTTCCCGCCTCGGGACGAAGGCCCCGGTGCCCGTGGAGGCCCATCCGTTCGGCTGGAAGAACGTGTCCGCGGCGCTCCAGGCCCTCGGGGCCCAAGTCGAACTTCGCCACAAGGAGGGCGAGCCGTTCCGGACGGACAACGGGAATCATATCCTCGACGCGGCCTTCGGGCCGATTCAGGGCGCCGCAAAGCTCGCGAGTGCGATTGCGGGGATCCCCGGCGTCGTGGGCCATGGCCTGTTCCTGGGGATGGCGCACGCGGTCCTGGTCGGGACCCCGAAAGGCGTACGAACGTTGGTGCCTAGGCAAACGACTTGAGTTTCTTGCGGTTCGCCTCGATCCGATCGATCTTCGACTGTTCCTCGCGGTCAATCTGGGTGAGCACGTCGGACCAAGGCGCGTTCAGTCGGTACGAATGGACGGGGCGGCCTTTCCCCTCTTTCTTGATGTCCCGCTTGTCGACCCACTTGCGCCGCCGGAGCTCCTGCATGGCGATGCTGACCTCCGGCTGCCGGAGTCCCGTCGCCTTCTCGATTTCCACGGAGGTCGTCTCGTCGCGCTTCGAAAGGAACACGAGGGTCTTCGCGATGTTCCTCGACAGGCCCGTCTCAATGAGCAGGTCCACCAGGGTTTCGTCCCGGCGGCTGAGGCGGACCTCGCGGCTCATTGTATCTCCCCGCCATTTATTAATTTAGCAATATATATTTGTTGCGATTCAAGCGTCCATGTTTCTCGCGGACCGGAATATTGCGCAGCGGGGTTTCGCGTTCTCGGGTCGAGTCCGCGATCCGCTGGCTCGAGGAAATTTTCCGAGCGCACACCCAGGAACCCATAAATACGAGTTCCCCTCTGTATCGATGCTCGGTCGCCCCTCCATGAAGATGCCCCAGCGTATTCGCGGTTACTGTCCGTTCTGCAACGCGCATCGCGAGCTGGAGGTCGAGCGGGTCAAGAACCGCCCGCGGTCGGAGCTTCGCGCGGGCCAGCGGCGATTCCGACGCGTCACGGCCGGCTACGGCGGCTTCCCCCGCCCGAAGCCGGAAGGCCGCGAGAAGCCGACGAAGCGGATCCATCTCCGGTTCCGGTGCACGGTGTGCAAGAAGGCCCACCAGCGGCCTGGGATCCGCGCGAAGAAGTTCGAACTCGTGGAGGTCCACAAGTGATCCCGAAGCCCACGAGCCGGTTCCTCCGGGTCAAGTGCGAGGATTGCGGCAACGAGCAGGTCGTCTTCGACCGCGCCGCGAGCACGGTCTTGTGCCAGGTCTGCGGCGCCACGGTCGCGAAGCCGACGGGCGGGAAGGCCGCGATCCGAGGCGAGATCCTGGGGGTCCTCGAGTAATGGCGGAGGCGAAGACCGCCCGGAGCGGGTACGACTGGCCCGACGAGGGCGAGCTCGTCGTCTGTTCCGTGTCCAACGTCAAGAACTTCGGGGCCTTCGTCACGCTCGACGAATACGAGAGCAAGGAAGGCTTCATCCATATCGCCGAGGTCAGCAGCGGCTGGATCAAGTACATCCGCGACTACGTGCGCGAGGGCCAGAAGGTCGTCTGCAAAGTCCTGAAGGTCGACAAGGACAAGGGCCACATCGACCTCTCGCTGAAAGCGGTCAACGAACATCAGCGCCGCGAGAAGATCCAGGAGTGGAAGAACGAGCAGAAGGCGGAGAACCTGCTCGGGATCGTCGCGACGCGCCTCGGGAAGACGCCGGCGGAGTGCTGGGACGAGTTCGGCTACGAGCTCCTCGATTCGTTCGGCACGCTTTACCGCGCATTCGAGGAGAGCGTGATGGACGAACACGCCCTCGAGGACGAGGGCTTCAAGGACGCCTGGGTCAAGACGTTCGTCGAGGTCGCGCGGGAGAACATCGTCCCGCCGCACGTCATGATCGACGGCTACGTCGAAGCGACCGACTTCTGCCCCGACGGCGCGGTCCACATCCGGGAGGCACTCACGAAGGCCGCGATGGAGTCCGACGGCGTCAGCGTGAAGGTCCAGTACATCGGGGCGCCTCGCTACCGGATCGTCGTGCGCGCGCCGGACTACAAGTCGGCGGAAGAGGAGATCCAGAAGGCCGCGAATCGGGTGATGAAAGCCTTGACCGCGAAAGGCGGTGAGGCGAAGTTCCACCGGAAGGACTGAGGCGATGCGGTCCCTCCTCCAGAAGTGCGGCGCGTGCGGCCGATACACGCTTAAGGCGATTTGCCCGGCGTGCGGCCATGCGACGGGAAACCCGATGCCGCCCCGCTATTCTCCGGAAGACCGGTACGGCGTGTACAGGCGCAAACTTAAGCGGGCCCACGAATTGGAGAGATGAGACACCATGGACAACATCGTGATCCGGTACCTCGACCACCCGAAGCTCGACGATCCGACGTGCATCGAAGGCTTGCCCGGCATCGGGAACGTCGGCAAGCTCGCCGCGGAACACCTGAAGGACGAGCTGAAGGCGGTCAAGTTCGCGGAGATCTTCTCGAAGTACTTCCCGCCCCAGGTCCTCGTGCAGGAAGATGGGCAAGTCAAGCTCGTCAACAACGAGATGCACTACGTGAAGCGAGGCGCGGGGAAGGACCTCGTCCTCATCACGGGGGACTACCAAGGCCTCACGCCCGAGGGGCAGTACGAGCTCAGCGATTTCATCTTGCGGGAGCTGAAGAAGCTCGGCGTCCGCCGCGTGTTCACGCTCGGCGGGTACGGGATGGGCCGGATCGTCACGAAGCCTCGCGTGCTGGGCGCCGCGACGGGCATCGATCTCGTGAAGGAGATGGAGAAGTACGGCGTGGTGTTCTCGCGCGGCGAGCCCGGCGCGGGGATTGTCGGCGCGAGTGGCTTGCTCCTAGGCCTGGGCCGCCTGTACGATATGAACGCCGTCTGCCTCATGGGCGAGACGTCCGGCTACTTCGTCGACCCGAAGTCCGCGCAGGCCGTGCTCGACGTGCTCACGAAGTACCTCGGGATCGAGATCTCCTTCAACGAACTCGAGGCGAAGGCGAAGCAGATCGACCAGATCACCTCGAAGCTGAAAGACATCGAGGCCGCGCCGGAGCCTCCGGACAAGCGCGAGGACCTCGGCTACATTGGCTGAGCGCGCCGCGAAATCTCTATACGCCCGACGGGGCCTTATCCCGCCCACAGGGATGGGCGACGACGACAAGCGGAAGGCCTTTCTGAAAGGGTTCGAAGAAGGGCTGAAGGCCGCGTGGCGGGAAATCGGTTCCTTGACGACCCGTGGATACTCCTCGACCGAACTGATGGTGATGGCGAAGTCGAAGATGGCGGTCCTCTACCGCGACGTCGAGGCGATGGAGTCCCGCCTCGTTGAGGAGGAAGGAATCCCCGTCGTCGGCGGCGGCGAGATGCCCACGCGCAAAGATATCGGACGCCGCGGCGCCTATCTCGTGCGGGAGCCGAAAGCGGAGCGGGTCTTCGAGCTGTTCGCGGACCTAATGCGAGACGAGGCCCGCGGCCTATGCATCACCCGCATTCATCCCGACGACGCCCGCACGCGCTATCCTCTGGGCGACGCGGGGTTCATCTGGCTCTCGAAATCCGCGGGCAAGAAGGGCGAGGACATGGCGGTCGCGGAGCCGACGGCGCTGGTCGACATCGCCTCCGCGATCGCGGAGTTCGCGGCCGATGGCGGGAACGCGGCCGTGTTGCTCGAGGGATTGGAGTACCTGATCTCGCAGAACGGCTTCGCGTCCACGATGCGGTTCCTCCAGAAAGTCAACGAGAAAATCGTTCTCAACGACTCCTACCTGCTCATCTCCGCGAACCCCGCGGCGATGAAGGAGCAAGAGTATCGGCTCCTCGCGAAAGAGGTCGCGGGAGAAATCTGAAACCTTACCGGCTTGGCGCCGCGGTCGTGCGCATCGTTTTGCGACGTTCTGCCCGTGCGGATCGCATCAACGAGACCAGGAAGAGTACCGTCAGGACTTCCACGATTTTCGAGATCAGGCCGAGCGCATCGACCTCCTCGATGGTTCCGATCGGCCAGATGGACACGGTCCGCGTGACGACATAGGCCGCGATCAGGAATCCCGTGATGCCGAGCCACGCAGGGTCGAGCTCGCGGCGGGTGTACGGGATCACGAACGCGGCCGCGACCTGAAGGCCCGCGAATACGCCGAAGAACGCCGCGGGGAACGGCTCGTTGAGATGGTCGTTGAGCGCATACAGATGGAGAGAGCCGTCTGCGAGAAATAGGAACGACACGAGGTACCGTTTCGCCATCTCCGCGTCGCTGAAGATCTCGGGAAAGTTGTCATAGGCCACCCCAATCGTAGCGAAGGCTACGCCAAACATTGTGAGGAAGATCCGGAGGGAAAACGTGGCCGAAGAGCCGTGCCCGCCCGAACCGCTCCCGAGCTCGAAGAGCCCGAGCAGGTCCGCGAGCCACCCGGTCAGGATGACGATGACACCGGAAACGAAAAACGCGAGCTCGGTGATCGTCGGCTTCGCGCGACGCATCCGCGCCATCGAAGCGCGAGGTTCGCAAGTAGTTTCCGGTTCGCCCCGAGGGAGGACACCGCGGCTCCAAAAGGATTTATGGCTTCCTCGACTAACCGGCCGTTCCGCTCCCGTAGTCTAGTCCGGTCAAGGATCGGGGCCTTTCGAGCCTCAGACGCGGGTTCGAATCCCGCCGGGAGCATCATCCCGGAGGAGACGCCCCTTGGGCCGGGGAACAACGCCGGCCTCCTCTTTCTGATTTTCCGACTCGTTGAGGACGGCTTGTGGGCCCAGCACCTTCAAACGCTGCCACCAGCATTCCGCCTAGGGGACGAGGACGTCGCGCTGTCACAAGCGCGGGTCGGCCGTCCCGGGGGGGAGTGGAGACGATGACTGAGTGGTATTGCAACCGGTGCGGATATCTGAACCGCGAGGACGATTCGCAGTGCAGAAATTGTGCTCGGAGCCGCGAAGTGACTTTCGGAAGCGTTCGCGAGATCCCCTTGAGGAGAAGCCGAGGCGCTCCCGAAAGAAAACCGCCGACGGTCTGGGGTGGCGTCCTTCTCATCTTCATTGGCCTTTTCATTACCGTCTGCACGTACTCGGCAGCGAGCGGCGCCGGTGGTGGCATCTATCTCATTGCCTTTGGGCCGGTCATTGCTGGTATCGTCAGAATCATCCGTGCCCTCGAGGTCCCGAAATCGAATGCGACGGGGTCGGCCCCGCCCCGGGGCTATCAGTTCAAACCGCACGAAAAGGTCCGCATCCTCTCAAATCGCTTCCGAGAGAAAGGCGCTCCCTTTGGTTCGATCGGTTACGTAATCGAGAAGTGGGCGGATAATCTTTGGGAAGTCGAAGTCTCGCGCGTGGATGGAACTGCAATCGCCCGGTTCGTAGTAAGGCCGGAAGACATTGAACTCGCCGAGGGATAGACTGGGGGGCTTTCAGCTCGCGAGTAGGCTACCAACATCGAGGAAAAGGTGCCCGCCGTCGCGGGCGGGCATGGTGGGAACCCGACTAACGTAGAGACCCTCTTGAGGGTCGTATTGACCAACTCCAGTCGCGATGCGTCACGACAAGATCGAGACGACCCGAAGGTACTACGTCCGCTTAGACCGGGAGCGCGCCCTGGCGGCAGCCCGCCGGGCCTTAAACGCGCCCGCGGTGCGTACCGCGTGACGGGGCGGCTCCCCTGGGCGGGCGCATCCCGCCGGGAGCATACCCACGTGCGTTCACTACGACAGATCGCTCTCGCCTGGACTCGCGCTCTCGCGGATTCCGAGCCGAGAAGGCGTGACTTTTGAGGTGGGGTACGCGAATGTGGAATAGGTGACCCGCGGGAGGCGCCCCCCTTGAAGCCACTTCAAGGGAGTCTTTCTTATGGATTCATTTGCATGCGTGCAGAGGTGCCATCATGAAGCGGAGGGAAGTGCACTAGCGGATGACTGGAAAGAGAGTTTGGTTCGTCACTGGCGCCGGCCGTGGAATGGGCGTCGATATCGCGAATGCGGCTCTGGCCGCCGGCCACATGGTCGTCGCCACCGGCCGGAACACCAAGGCCGTGGAGACGGCGGTGGGCAAGTCGGCTGACTTGCTGGTCGTCAAGTTGGACGTGACCCGCCTTGCCGATGCGAAGGCTGCCGTGCGGGCTGCCGTCCACCGGTTCGGCCACATCGACGTCCTGGTCAACAACGCTGGCAACTTCTACGCCGGCTTCTTCGAAGAGCTGTCTCCCGACGACATCGAGAAGCAGCTCGCCGCCAACCTCATCGGCCCGATGAACGTCACGCGTGCGGTCTTGCCCGTGATGCGCAAGCAGCGCTCGGGGCACGTCATCACGATCTCGTCGAGCGCGGGTCTCGTCGGCTTTGAGTTCGTTTCCGCCTACGCCGCGGCGAAGTTCGGCGTCGAGGGCTGGATGGAGTCGCTGCACCCCGAAGTCGCGCCGTTCGGCATCCACACGACTCTCGTAAACCCGGGCTTTTTCCGGACGCAGCTCATCTCGGACAAGTCGATGACCTTCGGCTCGCTGTCCTTCCCGGACTACGAAGAGCGGAGGAAGCAGCAACAGGCCTGGTGGAAGAGCCAGGGCGGCAAGCAGACCGGCGACCCCGCCAAGCTCGCCAAGGCCCTCGTGCAGGTCGCCAGCCAAGCGACCCCGCCGCAGCGGTGGGTCGCCGGCGCCGACGCCATCCAGCTCGTCGAGCAGAAGGCGAAAGACCTTCTTGCCCAGGCCGGAGCTTACCGCGACCTGTCGTCCTCCCTCGCCCACGATCAGGCCGCGCCGGAGAACGACCGGCGTCCGCGGAAGTGATCCCGGTGCGGATCGGAATCCACTGACCGGACAGCCCGGTGGCAGACGTCGTGCACTCTCTCGCTCGCCGCGGGAGATACCGCGTGGGTTCGCAGAGCCTTCATCAAGTTTCGAACGCGCCAGCTGTCGTCTATATAGTCCCTGTCGGTCTCACCTTTATAGACGCGATCCAATCGGGCCCTCGAAGGTTCTTGTATGAACGCCTCATTCGCTCGACACGCCCAACGCGCCGCTCGCGGTTCCGCAAGGCCGCGGTTGCTTCGGCTCATGATTGTCATCGCGGCGATACTGATCGTTTCGGTCTTGCCGGCGACCGCGCGCGCGAACAATTCCGAGACCACGCCCACGATCGTCCTCGTCCACGGCGCCTGGGCCTCGCCGCCTGGCTGGGACATGGTTGTCGCAGGGCTCCAGAAGGACGGGTTCGCGACTGCGACCCCGACCCTTGGCCTGCTGTCGATCGCACAGGACGTCACGATCGTCCGTGCGGTGCTCGACGGCATCTCGGGCCCGAAGATCCTCGTTGGACACTCGTACGGTGGGATCGTGATCTCCAACGCGGCGTACGGCCGGTCCGACGTGCTCGGCCTCGTCTTCACCGCAGCGTTCGTCCCCGAGCAGGGTGAATCGATCTTCAGCCTCGGCGCGGGCTTCCACACCTCCGAGGCGTTCAACCACTTCATCTGGACGGGGACGCCTTTCGCATCACCCGCCTTCATTGACCCGGCCTTCTTCGCGCAGTTCTTCTGTCAGGACCTCAACCCGAACCTCGAGGCGACCCTGAACGCGGAACAGATCCCGCTCAACTTCTCCATCGCCCCGACCCCGTCTGGGCCGGTCGCGTGGCACACGCTGCCGTCGTGGTACGCCATCTCAGGGAAGGACTTGATGATCGACCCGGCGGAGGAACTTTTCATGGCGCAGCGGGCGGGGGCGACGACCATCGTGTTCCCTGCGGCGAGCCATGCGGGAGGAATCACCCACTATGCGACCGGATTCGTGAAACTCATCGAGGAGGCCGTGCAGCAGACGGCGGATTGAGGGGGCCGGGTTCGACCAAAACCCTATACGTCGCCGAAGATGTTAAGGAGTCGAGCAAGAGCACGGTCGACAACCCCCTAGCGGTCGGCGTTAAAGGTCAAACGTCAAAATGAAAGAGTTCCAGACGAAAAACCAAAAAGTCTCGCCGTTGAAGCCCGGCAGCAAGGCGCCAAGCTTCACCCTCAAGACGACGCCGGATCAGCATGTATCTCTCCGAGATTTTCTCGGCAGGCCCGTGGTGCTGTGCTTCTATCCCGCGGACTGGAGCCCCGTCTGCAGCGACCAACTCGGACTCTATGCGCAGCTGATGCCGGAATTCAGGAAGTTCGACGCGGAACTCCTCGGAGTCTCCGTCGACGGAGTCTGGAGTCATCTGGCATTTTCGAAAGATCGCAGTCTGAACTTCCCGCTTCTCTCCGACTTCGACCCCAAGGGAGCTATCTCCCGGATGTACGGGGTCTTCACCGAACGCAACGGTGAATCGGCGCGGGCGCTGTTCGTAATCGATCCGAAGGGGATCATCCGATGGAGCTACCTCTCACCGGACGGTGTCAATCCGGGTGCGGATGGAATCCTCTCCGCACTGGAGAAACTCAAATCGCCCGGCTGAAGCGAGTGATCATGGCGAAGCAGAATTATCAACCGCCGAGACTGACGCTGCCGGTCGGTGAACGGGACCACATTGAAGGGCCGCCCGATGCCCGAATGGTGCTCGTCGAGTACGGGGACTACCAGTGTCCCTACTGTGGGGCGGCCTACCCGATCGTGAAGAAGGTCCAGAAGGAACTTGGAACGAAGCTGCGGTTCATTTTCAGAAACTTCCCCATTACTACCTCACACCCGCAAGCGGAGTGGGCCGCGGAAACGGCCGAGGCGGCGGCCGCCCAGGGGAGGTTCTGGGAGATGCACGATTTTCTCTACGAGAATCAAGCATCCCTGGCCGACCATGGAGTCTTCGCCAACTATGCGAAGAAACTCAAGCTGGACGTGAAGCGGCTCGAGCAGGAGGTTGCTCAGCATGTCCATCTGGGGAGAGTTCGAGAAGACTTCATGGGTGGAGTCAAGAGCGGTGTTAACGGCACGCCGACGTTCTTCATCGGTGGCGCCAGATACGATGGCTATCCCGGATTTGGCCCTTTGATCGCCGCGCTCGAAAAGACCGAGAAGGGCTGACCGCAACTCGGCCGATAGCTGGACGAGTGTTAGTCGGCACCCCGATTCGAGCACTTGCCTTCATTGCAAAGCCATAAATCCAGCCCTCACTTGGTGCCTAGTTATGCCCATGATTGACGTGTACGCACCGGCAGACCTTTTCCCGGCCGGGACCGACGGTCTGCTTGGCAAGGAGCTTACGATGGCCGTTCTCCGCGCGGAAGGTGTGGCAACTCCCGGCCCCTTCCACCTGAACAACACCGCCGCGTTCATCCACCGAATGGACCCGCGCGCGGTTCACACCGCAGCGACCAACTCTGCACGGACTGTCCGTGTCCAGGTCATCACGCCTCCAGCGGCGTTGACCCGCGAAGGTCAGAAGCAACTCGTCAAAGAGATCACCGAGATCGTGACCAAAGTCTCCAGCGACCCGACCCAAGCCAGTCGCACTTGGGTGATACTTACTGAGGCAGCCGAGGGCGGTTGGGGGCTCGCAGGCACGGCCTTTGGCCGCGAGGAGTTCGCGGCGCTCGCCGCCAAGGCGGCTGCGGCGCGCGGGAAGTAAGGCGTCCCGCCTTGGAGAGGAGTCCTGCAAGTTGGGGCCCGCTTCGATGTGGCTCACGGATGCGTGGTTGCGCGCTTCGCACCTCGAGTTGAGCTCGCGATTCCGGTCGAGTGGACCGGGGGAACGGGAGCCGCTAGCGGGCGGTCGATCCGCCGTCCACGGAGACGGCGGCGCCCGTCATGAAGGACGATTCGTCGCTCGCGAGGAACAGGATGGACCGCGCGATCTCATCCGGATCGGCGGCGCGCCCCATCGGGATTCGAGCGGATAGTCGCCGATAGTATTCGCCGAAGCGCAGACCGGACCGGCGGGCGTCCGCCTCCATCATCGGGGTGCGGACCTCCCCGGGACAGATGGCGTTGACCCGAATCCCATCCCGCGCGTGTTCGAGGGCCATGCACTTCGTCATCAACAAGAGCCCGGCTTTCGACGCGCCGTAGACGGCGGAACCCGGGGCACCCCGGAACGCCGAATCCGACGCGACGTTCACGATGACCCCACGCCGTCGCTTCACCATGCCCGGGAGTGCGTACTTCGAGCACAGGAAGGCGCCCTTCAGGTTGATGTCCATCACCCGGTCGTATTCCATCTCCGTGAAGGCCTCGAGGTCCTTCTCAATCCAGATGCCCGCGTTGTTCACGAGCACGTCGATCGGCCCGAGCCTTCGTTCCGTTTCGAGGACGAACCGTTGGGCGTCCGTCGCCTTCGACACATCGCCGCGAATCGGCAGCACATCGCCGAACGTTCGCAGGCTTCGGGTCGCCGCCCGGAGACGAGGAAGGTTCCGGGCCGATATCGCCACCTTCGCGCCTTCGCTGAGGAAGGCTTCTGCGGTCGCTAGTCCAATGCCCGATGACCCGCCCGTGACGAGGACGACCTGCTTCCCGAACCGCATGGGCGCGGGAATCGTTGGCGGGAATATAGGCTTCCGCAGACGCCTCGTGACTCCGTGACTCCCCGCCTGCTAGGGCGGGTGCGGGCCTGTGCGCAGCACCCGAGGTTTCGAGACCGCCAAAATCCGCCGAAGAAGTCTACACGGTAGTCGTAACGTTCGCGACGAATGTATCTCCTGCGCGCGCTGTCAGGCGTCTCTTCCCCGGCCGGGAACCGGCCACAAGTCCGGGTTCAAAGCCCAACCGTAGAAACTTTCCACTGGCCATTTCTTGATGGGCTTGCCAGGTTTGCTTGCCGATGTACCGACTTCCCGCCGGGAGCATGTTTTCTCGGCAACGAGCCTTTGCCGGCATTCATGTACTTCAGATACGTCGGCATCCGCGTCACCAACCTCGAGCGTTCCCTCGCCCTGTATTCCGGATTCTTCGGGCTGCGCGAGATCGCCCGTGGAGCCAACCCTGCCCTCGGCGTCACGCCTGGTCCAAGCCCTGGGGTTCCCGAGCAAAGACCAAGTACCAGGGGGGGCGTGCGACCGAATCGGAGGGGAATACCGCGAAAGCGATTGTCCAAACCAGGTACGGCTCACCGGATGTATTCGAACTCCGAGAGATCGAGAAGCCGGTGGTCGACGACGACGGCGTGCTCGTACGGGTTCGAGCGGCCTCGGTCAATGCCCTCGACTGGCACCTCATGCGCGGCATCCCGCTCGTCATCCGCTTGGGAACCGGCCTGCGCAGACCCAAGAACCCCATCCCGGGAGTCGATGTGGCGGGGGACGTCGAGGCGGTCGGTCGGAACGTGACGCAGTTTCGACCCGGTGATGCGGTATTCGGCATTGGCAGCGGCGCATTTGCCGAGTATGTGTGCGGGAAAGAGAAGAACTTCGTTCCGAAGCCGGCGGGCCTCACGTTCGAGCAAGCGGCAGCCGTACCTGTGGCGGGAGAGACCGCCCTGCAGGGTCTTCGTGACAAAGGGCAGATTCGTCGTGGGCAGAAGGTCGTGGTCAATGGTGCGTCAGGAGGCGTGGGCACGTTTGCGGTGCAGATTGCCAAGTCGTTCGAAGCCGACGTGACCGCCGTGTGCAGTCCGAAGAACGTGGACATGGTCCGATCGATCGGCGCAGACCGGGTGATCGATTACACCCGAGAGGACTTCACCCGAGATGGGCGGCGTTACGACCTGATCTTCGACGTGGCCGGGAGCCACTCCTTGTCCGAGTGCCGACGAGCACTCAGTCTGAATGGGACGCTTGTACGGGCCGGAGTGTCAAGCCGTGAGAAACCGACGATTCTACCATTTTTCACGACCCCGGTGCTGTCGCGCTTCGTGCGGCAGAAAATCGTCGTTTACATCACGAAGCACCGCAAAGAGGATCTTGTTGCCCTGAAGCAACTCATTGAAGCCGGAAAGGTCACGCCGGTCATTGACCGATCCTATCCGTTGCGTGAGGTTCCCGAGGCGATCCGGTATCTCGGAGAGGGACACCCTCGAGCCAAAATCGTCATCACCGTGTAAGGCACGAGAAGTCGAGCAAACCTCCGCGACGCGCTGCCAGAAGTCGGGGCCTCACCGGAACGCCGCGTCGGCTTGGGCCGCCTTGGCGGGCTCCGGAGTGCGCTTCGACCGAATCCCGCCCGGACGGGCGCGCGCCCTCCGCTGGTGTCGCATGATGGAACGCGCGACGCACGGCGCCGCCGCTTTGCAACCGAGGACGAATCGATATAAGGGGCCCGAGGCGCGCCATGCGCTCACACCGACGAAGTAAAGGCCGGGGACGGTCGTTTCAAACGAGTCGCTCAAGACCGGGCTGCCCTTGTGCGTCTTGATTCGGGCTCGAAGCGCCGGATCGATCATCGGAAGCCGGCTGAGATCCACCTGGTATCCGGTCGCGAAGATCACGTGATCCGCCCGGATTCGGTCGCCGCTGGACAAGGTGACGTCCACGGCTCCGTTCGAGACCCCGATGCTGGCGATGGTACATCCCTCGTGCAACGTGACCTTGCCGAGGACCCGATCTCTCAGCCACTCGGCGCCCCACGCTTTCGAGTGTACCACCATCGCCCGATCCTTCGTCGATTGCGGCAAACGGTGGAACAGATACGGCAGATGCTCGAGGACCCAGTTGAACCAGCCGGGCGCGATGCCCGCGTCCGGCGCTCGCATGCGTTCGACGAACGTGCGTTCACCGAACCGATCGCGTGGCAACCAATCGACGGGGCGACGCGATACGAGATGCACGTTCGCCCCTGCCTCGTGGAGCAACGCGGCATACTCGACCGCGCTTTGCCCGCCGCCGACCACGACGACCCGTTTTCCCCGGAACCGGTCGAGGTCCACGTGCTCGCTGGAGTGCGAGACGAATTCGGATGGCAGGCCGCGGAATTCTTCCGGTTGGTACGCATAATAACGGAGGCCGATCGCCATCACGACCGCCGCGCTTCGGAGCACACGCCCGTCCGCAAGCGTCAGGAGAAACTGGCCGTCGCCGCGCTCGATTGACGTCACGTAGGTCTCGTCGACGTTCGGCACGGCATGTCGCTGGAACCAGAGGCCGTATTCGATGAACGCGTCGATCGGCACTGGGTAACACGGTTTGTACCGGGATTCGTTGAAGAACCGGTCGAAGCTGTAATCCCCGGCAGGATCGGACAGGTTCGTGGCCCACCAATGCGAGCGCAAGAGCATGCCTTTCGGCATGTGACGGCGCCAGAACTCCAACGTCTTGCCGAAGACGGCGACCTTGAGCCCGCGCCGGATGAGATGGGCCGCCGTCGAGAGCCCGTATGGGCCCGCGCCGACAACGACCGCATCATACGGCGCGGCGGGCATGGACTGTCGCGGCATCTTCGTCTCCTTCACGAAGCTCACGAGACTGCCTCCTGAGAGAGGTCGGCTCTCTCCCCAGCATCTTGCCCAGCGTGGAACGCGTGAAATCGGCGGTGGCTCGCGCGGCGGGAAGCAGGTCCTGCCAATCGAGGTAATCGTAGCCCATCGGTCGGAGGAACGAGGCGCCGAAGTCCAGGACCGCCCGGGCGGGGGACGGGATCCCCGGCCTGCCGCGTTGCCGGATCGTAGCGGCCGTCGCCGAGAGGTCGCCTCGGAGGTAGCGCATCCAGCCGCCCGTTCGGTATCGGTCGACCTTGTCAATCGGCTCCCCGCTCGCCCACTGGTATACGAGAAACGGGAAATCGACTCCGGACCGCACGGCCATTTCGACGGACGCCGAGAGGCGCGGGTTGATCTCCATGAGGTATGGAACCCCGTTGCCGTCCCGCCGGAACTCGACTTCGGAGTAACCATCGAGGTCGATTTCGCGGACGAGCCGTTCCGCTTGGTCCCCGATGTCGGCCGGCACGGCGATGCTCTGTCGGAGGACCGAGTCCCCTCCGAGCGGGGGATTCGTTCGCTTCGCCCATTGAGCGAACCGCGCGTAGACCTGGCCGTTCGCGTACAGGAAGCTCACCGCCTCCCGTCGGCCGGGAATGAACGGCTGGAACAGGGTGACCCCGCCGAAGCGCGTGTGCTCCGAGACGGCTCGGAACGCCTCCTCGGGGGTCGTCACGAGGCGGGACACCACGCGGGTTCCCTGTCCCTCGGCGCCGATCCACGATTCGCTCGGCTTCACGACCGCCGGGAGCCCGACGTCCTTCAAGGCGCGAGGAACATCGTCGGCGGTGGCGACCGAGACGCTGGCCGGTACCGCGATCCCGAGTCGCTTCGCAATCGCGAGCGTTTGCTCTTTGTTGACCGAGATGGTCATCGCGGTTTCATTCGCCAGCGCGATGCGGACGCGGCGTTCCAGCCGCGCGCGATGTCGGCGAAGGAGGGCAATCGTGCCGTCATGGGCGGGGATGAGGATGCGCGCGCCCGTTCGATCCAAGACTTGCTCCAAGTCGTTCAGGTATGCGTCCGTCCCGTGGGCCCCGGACGACACAAACCCGTGCGTGCACCAGCGAGACGAGAACGCGGGCGCGTGGCGGGACGTGTCCAGCCCTGCAACGGTCAGGTTCCTCCGGCCGAGGGAGCGCACGGTGACGAGTGACTGCCTCGCGCTCGCATCGAGGATCAACGCGTCGACGGCCGTCGTGAGCTCGATCTCCTAGTCCCATTAGGGACCAAGGACGGCGGCCTTAAACGGTGGGAGTACAAGCGGTGCGGCTTTATTCGAGGTTGGCGTCCCACCCGGGGAACCGGTCCCGCAAAGGTTGGATCAACCGCCTTGCCGCTTCACGGCTTGCAAGCGGAGCCAGTCCAGCAGGTCGGCGGAGACCCGCGCGCGTTCGGGCTCGTGCAGCATGTCGTGGTACAGCCCGTTGTACAGCTTCAGCGTCTTGTCCGAAGACGATGCGTTCTGGTACAGCTCCCGACTGCCTTCGGGATTCGTGAGGCGGTCGCCGGTCCCGTGCATCACGAGGAACGGGAGCGTCAGTTCGCGAGCCCGGGCCTGGATCTGCCGCATGGCGCCGAGAAACTCGACCGCAAGCCGAGCCGGCAGACGCCGCTGATCGATGAGCGGATCGCGGTTCATGCCTTCGACGACTTCCGGGTCCCTCGAGAAATCCGCATTCGCAACGCGATAGACGTGCGCCCTCGGGACGACTTTCGCGAGGAGCGTCACCACGCGAATGCGCCCACGGGTGACGTCGTCGGTCACCTTCAGCCCGGGCGCGGTCAGGGCGAATCCCTGGATCGCGTTCGAATCCGACAGCGCGAACAGGGTCACAATCGCGCCGCCCATACTGTGCCCCAAGACGAAGAGGGGGGGTTTTCGCTGCCGTTCGCGGACCCGCACGACAAACGTCGCGAGGTCCGTGACGTATTCGGTGAAGGACCGGACGTAGGCGCGCGGGCCTTCGGACCGACCGTGCCCGCGGAGGTCGAATGCGTACACCGCGAAACCTGCATCGCCAAGCTGTCGAGCGAACGTTTCGTACCGGGAGCTATGGTCCTTGAGCCCGTGTACCAGGATCAATGCGGCCCGGGGTGGGTCGGACGGCAGCCACGATTGCTCGAAGAGTTGCAAGCCGCCCAGGCCCTGGAACGCGGTTTCGGAGTGATTGACCGGCACGAACGGACCGCCTACTGGCTTCCCGGAATTGCTTCTCGCAAATGAGCTTTCCGCGAGCCCTTCGTGGAGGGTCACCACGGCCCGTGATGCCTTCGGCTCGCGCGAAAAGACTAAGCCGACGGAGGGGCCGTGGGTCGAGTTCATGCGGGTCGCCATCCTCGGCGTCGGGGGGCTCGGCCGAACCCTCGCCTCCGAACTGCGGACGGACCCGCGGGTGTCGTCCCTGCTCCTGATTGACGAGTTCGGGGAGCGGGCCCGCGTCCTGACCGGGATCCGGGGACGTGTCGCTATCGAGGCGACGCAGTTGAACGTCGAGAATCGGATTGCCCTGGCGAAGGCACTCGCAGGCGCCGAGGTCGTCGTCAACACGACCCTCCCGAAGTACAACCTGCCGATCATGCAAGCCGCGCTCGAGGCCCATTCGAATTACCTGGACACCGCCGCGGCGGGTCCGAAGGAGCCGGGCGCCACGCCGGGGATCTTCGAACAATTGGCGATGAGCGACGCGTTTGAAGACGCCGGGGCGACCGCACTCGTCTCGATGGGCCTGGATCCGGGGATCTCGAACGTGATGGCGTGCGATGCGGCGGCGCGGTTCGACGTGGTCGACGCGGTCCGGATCCGATCCTCGGACATGGTGACGCTCCCGGGCCTCGAGGTCTTCCCCCTCTACTCGCGGGAGGCGTTCCTCTCGGACGTCCTCGTCCGCCCGAGCATTTGGCTGGACGGTCGGCTCCAAGACCGCGAGCCGCTGAG
>Ga0209158_1001270_pt1 | contig 17047 bp, 8 predicted proteins | sample GraSoiAngelo_140_FD_185897 | JGI IMG/M metagenome (GOLD analysis project Ga0209158, IMG submission 185897) | Grasslands soil microbial communities from the Angelo Coastal Reserve, California, USA - 14_0929_12_30cm (SPAdes) (version 2) | ecosystem: Environmental > Terrestrial > Soil > Grasslands ...
GACCGTTGCGCGGCTCGAGTCGCGCGAGGAAGAGCAGCCGGGGCCCGCGCGCCAGCGCATCCGTCGGTCGGCGGCCGTTCGGCTGGAAGAATTGCACGTCCACGCCGTTCGGGATGATCTCCCAGCGGGCGCGGAAGTAGCGCGACATGGCGTCCACCACGGGTTGGCTCACCGCGATCAGCGCCGCGTGCCGGTCGAGCAGGGGTTGCCACAGCCGGCGCAGCACCCGGTACCCTGCGGAGCGCGGGAACCAGGAATGGAACGTCGCGACGACGGGGATGCCGACGCGCCCGGCGGCCAGCGGGGCGAGGAGCCCGAAGGTGGGGACGAGGCCGCCCTGCACGTGGACGAGATCGTAGCGACCGGCGCGGAACAGGTCCTCGAGCCGGCGGCCCAGCCGCCACCCCAGCGTGATCCGGGAGACTCCGCCGTTCGCGTAGACCACGAGGCTCGTGCCCACGCGGCGCACGAACGGTGCGTCGCGGTGGGCGCCCCGCATGCGGGACGTGATCACGGTGGCGTCGTGCCCCCACGCGTTCAGCTGGAGCGCGAGGTGGTGGACGTGCTCCGGCACGCCGCCCAGCTGCGGATAGTAGTCCTCGGCGATCAGCGCGATTCGCATCGAGCTCCCGACGGCTTAAGGAGAGGGCGGTCCCCAGCGGTGGCTGCGGCGCCCCGTGACCCGCTCACTGTGGACCCCGGATGGCGGCAGCGGGTCACCGGCGCTCGCGCGGGCCACCGCGGCCGCCACGACGCCGGGCCGCTCCTCGTGCAGAAAGTGCCCCGCGCCGGCGACCGTGTCGACCGCGAAGGAGTGCAGCGCACGCCCCAGCAGCATCACCTCCTGCGGCCCCACATCCCCGTCGTGCTGCGCGGTGCCGATCATGAGGCGCACCGCGCACGCGATCTCGCCCAGGTGCGGCGCGAGCTTCTCCCGCTCCCGCACGCGCGCCATGGCGAGGTAGGCCTTGAGCGTCGCGTCGAGGTTCTTCGCGGCGTCGGCGGTATAGCCGCGCACGACGTCGTCGGTCACCCAGCTCGCGTCCCCCGACGACGAGATCAGCATGCCCCGAATCTTCCAGCGGATCAGCTTGATGCCGCCGAACACCTTGATCCACGGCGCCAGCCGCATCGCCCGCCGAAACTCCGGGGTCGTCAGGGTCTCGGTCGGTCCTCCCTCGATCGACACCAGCGCGCGGACCAGCTCGGGCCGGCGGTAGGCGAGGCGCAAGGCGAGGGACCCACCGGCGGAGTGCGCGACCACGACCGTTTGGCTCAAGCCGAGCGAGTCCATCGCCGCGGCGACGCGATCGGCCTGGGCCGTGAGCGAGTAGTCCGCCCGCTCGGGCCGCGAGGACGACCCGATCCCGAGCGGCTCGATCACGATCGTCTCGTGGCCTGCCGCCGCGAGCAGCGGCACGAGATTGCGGAACCCGTACGCCGAGCCGAACAGCCCCGGGATCAGCACGACGGGGTCGCCTTCGCCCGCGATCACGACGTGCAGTGATTCGGCCGGGCTGAGCGGAACTTTGAAGCTGACGGACGTGTCGGCGACGAGCGCGAGTACTAGCAGCGGGACGACGGCTCGCTCCTCGGGTTATAGGGCGCTGAATCTTAGCCTGTTCTGATGCGGCCCGGCCACACCCCCCCTCTTGCCCGATCTTGACGCGGCCCGTGCCGCGGTTCAGTCTCAAGCGGTTTCACCTCCGTCTTTAAGAGCCGCAGTGTCACAATCGCATGGAGGATGCGCCCATGATTGGAAACGTCTCTGCAGCACGGCGACGGCGCGTCTGTCGCGTCGCTCGATCGCTCACGCTGGTAGTGTGGGCGCTACTTGGCACCGCCGCTCGTGGCGGCGCGCAGGTCGCGGGTCCGACCGGCTCGGTCGCCGGTCGTGTCACTGACGAGCGCCGTGCGGCGGTCGCCGGCGCGCAGATCACGCTCGATCAGGGTGGCAAGGGCGCCGTGAGCAGTGCGGACGGCAGCTACCTGATCGAGGCGGTGTCGTCCGGCGCGCATACCGTGCGCGTTCGGCTCATCGGCTACCGCAGTCAGACGGCGTCCGTCACGGTGAGCGCCGGCCAGCGCGCGACGCACGACTTCACGTTGGCGACCGACCCGTTGAACCTCGAGGCTGTGGTGGTCACGGGGACGGAAACGCCACGGACGAAGCTCGAGACGAGCAACGCGACCACGGTGCTGAGCGGTGCGGACCTCACGCGGGCTGCGCCGCGCAGCGCCACCGAGGTGCTGCGTTACGTGCCGGGCTTCACGCGGGTGGAGAGCTCAGGCGGTGAGGTAAACGAGAACATTGAGATGCGGGGCATCCTGGGGATCGAATACATCATGTTCCTGGAAGACGGGATGCCCGTGTTCCCCACGATGCACACCTTCTTCATGAACGCTGACAATCTGTTCCGGGTCGATCAGAACATCGAGCGGATGGAGGTGGTGCGCGGGGCGGGCTCTGCGCTGTTCGGGTCCAACACTCCGGGCGCGATCATCAACTTGATCAATCATGCCGGCGGCCCCGAGGTGGGCGGGAGCATGATGGCGTACGGAGGGACGGGGGGGCTGGCCCGCTACGACTTCAACGTGAACGGCCCGATCGGTGCGGACTGGCGGTTCAATGCGGGGGGCTTCTACCGCTACAACCGGGGCGCGCGCTACCCTGGGTTCCCCGGCACGGCGGGTGGACAGCTCAAAGCCAGCATCACGCGGAACTTCAACAACGGCTACTTCCGCACCTCCCTTAAGGTCATCGATGACCGCAACCAGTTCATCTTGGATCTGCCGTTTCTCTATCCGGATTCAAACAACCTGAAGAGTTACCAGAACGTCCCTGGGTTCTCGGACTACGGCTCGATGAACACGAATGAGGGCAATAACATCGCGGTCCCGACACCGGACGGTCAGCTGCTCTTGCCATTGGACCACGGGCTCAAGACCAAGGCATACTGGCTCACCGCCACCGCGGGCTTCAATTTCGCAAAGGGATGGAACGTCGAGAACAGTGCGCAGATCATGCAGGACCAGCAGGAATGGAACGCCCTCCTGCCCTTCGATATCCAGGACACGGCCACCGCCGTGAACGCGTATCTCAGTCAATATTGGGGCAGCTACCGCCAGGGTCGGGTGGTTGTTCCCGCCGGTGACACGATCTACAGTACTACTGTGCGGTCGCCAAAGTACACGCTCACATACCCGAACGTGCTCAACGCCACCGGTGGCCCGACGGCGTACAGCAACGCGAATGGCCTGGTCTCGACAGGAGGCGAGTGGCACATCTCGAAGCCCATTTCGGCGTTCCAGGACCAGCTGACGTTCAAGAAGGCGCTCGAGGGGGGACACAACGTGTCCTTGGGCCTCTACTTTGCCAACTACGCGCAGACGAATCAGTGGTACTTCACCGACGTCTTGATGGACGTTCAGGATAACCCGCATTTCGTGGACCTGCGCGTCGACAGCGCGGACGTCTATTATCACTTTCGTAACCGCACGACGGGCGTCAACGACTCAGTGTTCGTGCCGCTCCGTAACTTCGCCGCTACTAAGAACGGCTTCCGTCGGTTCGTGTCGAACTACGTCAACGGCGAGGGGCAGACGACCGTGTTCTCGACGGTGCTGGGCGGATCGTTCAAGGTGACCGACCGCGTGCGGCTCGATCTCGGGGGCCGTTACGAGAGAGACGATTACGTGCAGACGTCGCAGACCACGACCGTGACTCCCGTGGGCGGCGACACGCTCAACTCGCTAACACTGTTCGACCAGGATGTCTGGGGTGCCCCCTCCTCCTACCGTCACTTCAGCCGAAGCATCGGTGATTGGGCGGCCTCGGTGGGGGTGAACTACGCCTTGACCGATCAGACCTCTCTGTACGCGCTTGGCAGTCGTGCTTACAAGATGCCGGCGCTGGACGAATTCCTGAATGCCTCGGCCCAGCAGCAAGTCTCGCTGTTCAAATCCAAGCGGAATTGGACCGGCGAAGTCGGAGTGAAGCACGCTGCCCGCAACTTCGGCGTTACGCTCGATGGGTTCTACACGCTCTTGAAGGACATCGTAAGCCAGGGCCTGGTCGTGGACCCCGCGACGGGTGCGTCCATCTGGACGATTCAACAGAGTCCCGAAGTTCGCTCGTATGGACTCGAGCTCGAGGGGTCAGGCCATCTTCCCAACACTGGCTTCAGCGCGGTGACGAACTGGACCTGGCTCCGGGCCGAGTTCTCGAGCTGCCCGCCGCCCGGCGGGTGCGGCACCGGCGCGGACGTGGGCACGCTCTTGGCGGGTAAGCCGCCGATCATCGGGAACCTCGCGGTGACGTATGCGGCTCGGTCGGGCCCGAACCTCACCGCTGATTGGCACTTCGTGGACCGGCGCTGTGCGGCGAATGGCAGCTGCCTGAACCAGCTGCCCACCTACAGCTACCTCAATCTAGGCGCCGAGTACGTCATCCCCACGAGCGGTCTCACCGTTCGAGCCGACGTGTTGAACGTTTATCAGTCGCAGGGTCTCGAGGAGGGTAATCCTCGTCTGAGCCTTCTCCCCAACGGTCGCACGAGCAGCTTGTTCCTCGCGCGCCCGATCTTGCCGCGGGCGTTGCAGGTGTCGGTAGGGTACAAGTTCTGACCACGCGACGAGAGGCGGGCGCCGGGTGAGATGCCGGAGGCCGGCCGTCCGAAGAGGTAGGGGCGCAGCGTGCTGCGCCCCTACGTTTTCGTTGGCTGCCGTGCTGCTGTTGCTCCTGGTCGCGTCGCTGCCGGGCCAGGACTCGAGCTTCGTCCTGACGACGCCCGACCCGACCTACCGCACCCCCGCGTTCATCGGCAACGGCGCGTTCAGCGTGGTTGCCTCGCCGCTCGGCACGACCCGCGCCCTCTCGTTCGCCGCGGGCGTGTACGACCACGCGCCCGGCGATGTGCCGCGCATCGCGGCGCTCCCCGCTTGGAACGAGATCGATGTGTTCGACGGCGACGGGTGGCTCAACGACGTCGCGCCCGATACCACCGTGCTGCAAGCGTACCGCCAGACGCTCGACCTGTATGACGGCGCCCTGCGGACGACGTACGACTGGGTACACGGCGCGAAGCGCACGACGATCGAGATCACGACCTTCGTCTCCCGCGCCGACCCCCACCTCGCCGTGGTGCGGTTGCAGCTCGTACCGCGGTACCAGGGCCGCGTGACGCTGAGATTCCCGCTGCGGGAGTGGCCGCCGCACCGCCGGCTCGCGCTCGCGCGCCTCGAGCGCTACGAGCCTCAGTGGACGCAAGACTCGGTGTGGTATCCAGGCCGCATGGTCGTGACGGCCCGAGACTCGGTCTCGCTCACGGCGCAGGTCGAAGGCGGGACCACCAGAGTCGCTGTAGCGCAGTCGGTGGCGTCGCCGGGGCGGCTGCGGAACGTGCAGCGGAGCGCCACGGAGATCTCCTTCGATGCGGCGCCCGGCGAGCCCGTCACGTTCACGAAGCTCGTCGGCGTCGCGACGTCGCGGGATGGGTCGGACCCACGGGCGCAGGCGCGAGCCGCGAACCGCCGTGCCGCCGCCCGCGGCTACCGCATGCTGCTCGCCGAGCACGTCGCGGCGTGGCATCGCCTGTGGGAAACGGACGTCGTGATACAGGGAGATCCCGAGCTGCAGCGGGTGATCCATGCGATGCTGTTCTATCTGCTCGCGAGCGTGCGTGAGGGCACGGATGAGAGCATCCCGCCGATGGGGCTCTCGAGCGCGGGCTACTACGGCCACGTCTTCTGGGACGCGGACACCTGGATGTTTCCACCGCTCCTTGCGCTGCATCCCGCGATCGCCCGCTCGATGGTCGGGTTTCGCTACCGCGCGCTCACGGCGGCGCGCCGCAACGCGCAGTCGCGCGGCTACCGCGGTGCGATGTATCCGTGGGAATCGGACGAGCTGGGCGACGAGACCACCCCGCGCTTCGCCTGGCAGAACGCCTTGTACGAGAATCACGTCACGGGCGACATCGCCCTCGCGCAGTGGCAGCACTATCTCGCCACGGGCGACTCCGCATGGCTGGCGCGCTACGGCTACCCGGTGCTCGCGGCGACTGCCGACTTCTGGGCGAGCCGGGCGAGCTTTGACACGAGCAGGGGGCGCTACGACATCCACCACATCGTCTCGGTGGACGAAGGGTTGATCGGCATCGCCAACGACACCTACACCAACGCGATCGCACGCAAGAATCTCGAGCTCGCCGTGCTCGCGAGCCGGCGGCTTGGCCGCGCGCCTGACCCGAAATGGGCTCGTGTGGCCACGCGGCTCTACGTCCCCTACGATTCCGCCGGCGAGTACCACCCCACCTACGAGGGCGCGCCGCCCGAGACCCGGGGATCGGTCGTGCCGCTGCTCGCCTACCCGCTCGCGCTCCCGATGAGCGAGCGAGCCAAGCGCAACGACCTGGACGCCGCCATCGGACGCCTCTTGAAGGAGGGGGCGGGGGCGATGATGACCACCACGCTGTACCCCGCGATCGCCGCCGAGCTGGGCGACCGGGCGCTGGTCGACACCCTGCTGCCGCTCTCGTACCGCAGCCATCTGCGGCCGCCGTTCCTGGTGCTGGCGGAGACGCCGACCAACCAGGCGGTGAACTTCCTGACCGGTGCCGGAGGGTTCCTGCAGCAGGTCGTCTTCGGCTACACCGGGCTGCGGTTCGACGAGAGCGGGTTGCGCGCGGCGTTTCGACCGGTCCTGCCCTCGCGCATCACGCGCCTCGTGCTGCGGAACGTGTCGGTCCGGGGCAAGCGATATGACATCGTGGTGGAGCGCGACACGACGCGCCTGGTCCCGCGATGATGCCGCGCGTTGTCGCGTGCGCCCTGCTCGTCGTTTCGCAGCCGGGAGGAGCCGCCGCTCGAAATTCCCAGGCTGAAGCCCCTAAAGGACTCCCTGACGGTCGCTGGGCTCGGCACGACACCGCCCTTAAGGGCAGCGCTGCGCCGAGCCCACCCTTCAGGGTGGGAATACCGAGCCGCTCAGCCGATACGGTGGCGCCGTACGTGTCGTTCCCCGAGCCCGGGCTCGACGATCCCGCCGCATATGAAGGCTACGAGACGCGGGTGTACCGAGACGCGAGCGGAAACGCGCTCCAGGTCTACGTGCGCGGCAGCAGCGGACGTGTGGTGAACCTGTGGGCCGACGCCGCCAATGAAAGCGTGGGCTTCACCGTCCGCGACTCGAGCGGCAAGCCGGCCGAGCTCGCCTGGGGCTCTTCCGGAGCCGCGGTCACGGCGTCGGCCCGCACACGGTCGCTGTCCTATGGCATCGAGGCCCCGTCCGAGGTCAGAATCGGTCTCTTCTTGCTCGGCTCGATGCGCGTGGAGCGGGACTTTCAGTATGCGGGGCGCGATTCGCTGCCCCTCGACGCGGCTCCGTTCCCGCAGCCCGAGCTGTCGGAGTTGATCGACCACATCGCGACGTTGCCAGCCGCCGAACGCGCGCGTCACCTGTCATTGCTCGGCGTGAAGACGATCGGCGCACTAGGCGCGCGGCTCTCGCCCCGGATCACGGCGCGGCTCGGCGACACCACCTGGGTCGTCCAGGTCGAGCAGGTGAGCTTCGACGGCAAGAGCCACCTCTCGCTCGCGCTGGAGGGCGACGCGCGCGAGACCGTGCCTGCCGTCTCCGGCAACACCGTCACCATCCGCCGCCCCGCCGGGGGCCCCGTGCGCCTCAGCGTACGAGTGACTACGGACGCGCCGGCGCTGACGCCGCTCACACGTGCCGAGATCTTCAACGACGAGTTCCGTGGCTTCGCCGCCCAGGTCCGCGTCGACACGGCCCACCCGCTGCGCTTCCGGCTGCTCGAACGCGAGGTGCGGGGCGTCGAGCTGCTGAGCTACCGCGAGAAGCTGATGGCAGGGCTCCCCAATTTCGCGACGTATTTCGGGCGCGACATGCTGATGACCGCGCTCTTGATGGAACCCGTTTGGTCCGACTCCATGCCCGAGCACGTAATCGCGAGCGCGCTGCGCAAGCTGTCGGACGGCGGCGCCGTGAGCCACGAGGAGGCGCTGGGCGGCCAGGCGATCCGCGAGAACGCGGCCGAGTACAACCGGCTGGTGCGCGCCGGGCAGCTCGCTCGCGCCCGGGCCGTGCTGGGGAATCTCCAGGCCGTGCGCGAGAATTACGTCATGGTGGACGACGACTTCCAGCTGCCCGTCGTCGCCGCGCGCTATCTCGCCGACCCGCGCGTCTCGGCGGACCGCAAGCGCCGCTTCCTCGCCGCCGAGGGGCGTCTCGCACGGCTCGTGTCGAACCTGGCGTTCGTCACGCGGCAGGCGCAGCCGTACGCGCGCCGTCCGGTGGCGACGAATCTGGTGAGCTTCCCCCGCGCACCCGACGGCCACTGGATCTCCGCCAGCTGGCGGGACAGCCGGGCGGGCTACGGCGGTGGCCGCTTCGCGATGGACGTGAACGTCATCTGGGTGCCGCACGCGCTCGAGGCCGTCGGGACGGTTCTCGATGCGCTCAGCCAGCTCGGCGTCACGCCCGTGATCCGCGCCGAGCCGCTCGCGACCTTTGCGCGTGACCGCGCGGCGCTGGCGCGAGCGGTCGCGGTGTGGCAGGGCGCGGAGCGACACTTCCGCGTGGCGCTCCCTCCGGGTGACGTGGCGCAGCGGGTCGAGGCGAGGCTCGGTGCGCTGCCCCAGCCCGAGCGAGAATATTGGGCGGAGGTGCTGCGCCACGTCGGCGCTCCCGGAGACACGCTGCGGTTTCTCGCCCTCTCGCTCGATGGGGCGGGCCGGCCGATTCCAGTCGTGAACACGGATCCCGCCATGCTGCTCTTGCTCGAACCGCTCGACGGTCCGCGGGTGCGCGAGCTGATCGCTCCGATCTTGGCCTCCTATCCTGTCGGCTTATTCGTCGACGACCTGGGCCCGCTCGTCGCGAACGACGCGTACGCCGCGCCCAAGGTGTGGGAGATCTTCCGGCGGGATGCCTATCATTCACCTACGGTCGTGTGGGGCCGCGACGTCAACGTCCTGCTCGCCGGCCTGGCGCAACAGCGCAGTAGCGGCGGTGCAGGGGCGCAGCATGCTGCGCCCCTACTCGACACCGCGCTGCGCCGGATCAGCGAAGCCGTAAATCGCTCCGGCCTGCGGCACGCCGAGCTGTGGAGCTACAGCATCGAGAATGGACGGCTGGTGCCGTCGCGCTATGGCACCAGCTCGGACGTACAGCTGTGGAGCCTCACCGACCTCGCCGTTCAATATCTCCTCAACCACCCGACGCCATGAGCAACCTGCACGCCTTCGACCTCGTCGTCATCGCCGGCTACTTCCTCATCTTGCTTGGGATCGGGTACTGGGCGGCGCGCCGCGAGAAGAACGTGAGCGCGGACTACTTCCTGGCGAGCCGTGACGTGGGCTGGTTCGCCGTCGGCGCCAGCCTGTTCGCGTCGAACATCGGGAGCGAGCATCTGGTTGGGCTCGCCGGCACCGGTGCGGCGAGCGGGCTCGCGGTGGGGCACTTCGAGTGGCTCGCATGCCTCATCCTCCTGCTCCTGGGCTGGCTGTTCGTGCCGTTCTACCTGCGGAGCGGCGTGTACACGATGCCGGAGTTCCTCGAGCGCCGCTTCAACCCGGCCTCGCGCACCTACTTCACCTGGGTGTCGATCATCGGCTATGTGCTGACCAAGATCAGCGTCACGCTGTTCGCGGGCGGGGTGGTGATGCGCGAGGTGACGGGGTTCAGCGTCTGGACCAGCGCCGTGATCCTGATCGTCATCACGGGACTGTACACGGTCCTGGGGGGCTTGCGCGCCGTGATCTACACGGAGGTGATGCAGGCGATCGTGCTGATCATCGGGTCGGCGACACTGGCGGTCGTGGGCTTACAGGCGGTGGGCGGGTGGAGCGGGCTCGAGGCGCGGGTGCCCGCGGATTTCTTCTCCATGTGGAAGCCCGTGAATCACCCGGCCTTCCCCTGGACGGGCATCGTGTTCGGCGCGCCGATCCTCGGCGTGTGGTACTGGTGCACCGACCAGCACATCGTGCAGCGTGTGCTCGCCGCCCGCAACGTGAGCGAGGCCCGCACCGGAACGGTGTTCGCCGGGTTCCTGAAAATCCTGCCGGTGTTCATCTTCGTGCTGCCGGGGATGATCGCCGCCGCGCTGTACCCCGATATCCGCGCCGGGGCGGCCGACTCCGCGTACCCGGCGCTGGTGACCCGGCTGCTCCCGGCCGGGTTCAAGGGCCTGGTGCTCGCGGGGATGCTCGCGGCGCTGATGAGCTCGCTCGCGTCCGCGTTCAACTCCTGCTCGACCCTGCTCACGTGGGACGTATACCGCAAGCTCCGGCCGGCGGCGAGCGAGCAGCGGCTCGTCGCGGTCGGGCGGGCCACGACGGTCCTGCTCGTCGGCCTGGGGCTCTTGTGGATTCCGTTCATGAAGTACGTCTCGCCGCAGATCTACATCTATCTGCAGAGCGTGCAGGCCTACATCGCGCCCCCGATCGCCGCGTGCTTCCTGCTCGGCGTGCTCTACCCGAGGCTGAACGGCACCGGGGCGGTGGCGGCGCTCTGGACCGGGCTCGTGCTCGGGACGGCGCGACTGGTGCTCGAGCTCGGAAAGACGCACCTCGGGAGCGGCACGGTCTGGGCTTGGTTCGCCGGGATCAACTTCCTGCACTTCGCGGCTCTGTTGTTCGCGCTGTGCGCGGGGATCCTGATCGCGGTCAGCTACGCGACGGCTCCGCCTCCGGCCGTCAAGACCGCCGGACTGACCTACGGAGCGCCGGAGATCACGGCGGTCCCGGTCCCGGCGGGCCCGCGGCAACTCAATGTCATCCTGTCGATCGTCCTCGCGGCCACGATCGGGGTGCTGTGGATCGTGTTCCGGTGAGAGCGTTCAGGCTGCGGCTTCGCACCTGGACTCGCTTCCTCACGCTCGGCCTCGCCAGCGCGCTCGTTGCCGCCGGCGGGCATGCCCAGGACCAGATTCGCGTCGCCTCACCCGACGGCCGGAATCGGATCACGGTCGAGCTCCGCGATGGGGCACTCTTCTACAGCCTGCAGCGGGACGGGCGGGCGGTGCTCCTGCCGTCCCGCCTGGGCTTCGAGTTCCGCGAGGCGCCGCCGCTGCGCGACGGCCTACGGGTGGTCGACACCACCAGGAGCACGGTCGACCAGACCTGGACGCAGCCGTGGGGCGAGGTCGCGCACGTGCGGGATCACCATAGAGAGCTGCGGGTGTCCGTCGCCGAATCGGCGCCGCCCGCTCGTCGCTTCGCCGTCGTGTTTCGTGTCTTCAACGACGGCGTGGGCTTTCGCTACGAGTTCCCGGAGCAGCCCGGGTTCGGCGAGTTCGCCATCACCGAGGAGCTTACCGAGTTCGCGCTGGCGGACGATGCCCGGGCGTGGTGGATTCCGTCGAACCGGCCGCGGCTGGACCGGTCCGAGATGCTGTACTCGTCCTCGCCGGTGAGCGTGCTGGACAGCGTGCAGACGCCGCTCACGATGGAGACCCGCGATGGCCGCACATTGATTGTTATTCACGAGGCGAATCTGGTCGACTACGCGAGGATGAACCTGCGGGGGCCGCGCATGGAGAATCGCACGTTGGGTGCGGCGCTGGCGCCCTACGCCGACGGGATCAAGGTGCGCGGGCGCACGCCGTTCGTGACGCCCTGGAGGACCATCCAGCTTGCCGACCGGGCGACCGATCTGGTGCCGTCGGTCCTCGGCCTCAATCTCAATCCACCCAACGTGCTGCCCAGCACGGACTGGATCACGCCGATGAAGTACGTCGGCATCTGGTGGGGCATGCACATCGGCACCATGACCTTGAGCCCGGGGCCCAAGCACGGCGCCACGACGGCGAACGCGAAACGGTACATCGATTTCGCGTCGGCCAACGGCATCGGCGGTGTGTTGGTGGAGGGCTGGAACGTCGGGTGGGACGGCGATTGGATCCGGAACCGGAACGCCTTCTCTTTCACGCAGGCCTATCCCGATTACGACCTCGGTGAAGTGGCCCGGTACGCCCACGAGAAGGGCGTGAAGCTCATCGTCCATAACGAAACGTCGGGGGGAGTCGAGAACTACGAGCGACAGATGGACAGCGCCTTCGCGCTCTACCACTCACTCGGACTCGATGCCGTCAAATCGGGCTACGTGACGGACCTGACCAGTGAAGGCCACTCGCACTGGGGGCAGTACATGGTGCGGCACTACCGCAAGGTGATCGAAACGGCCGCGAAGTACGGAATTATGCTGGACGTCCACGAACCCGTGCACGCCACCGGGGAGCGCCGCACGTACCCCAACATGATGACGCGCGAAGGCGCCAGGGGTCAGGAGTACAACGCCTGGGGTGGGGAGGGGGGCAACCCGCCCGAGCACGAGACGATCCTCTTCTTCACGCGCATGCTCGCCGGGCCTATGGACTTCACCCCGGGCATCTTCGACATCCTGATCGAGCGGGGGACCGGCAGGCCGCGGCGGCCCGAAGAGCCCCGGGTACGCACGACGCTCGCGAAACAGCTCGCGCTCTATGTGGTCCTGTACTCGCCCCTCCAGATGGCGGCGGACCTGCCGGAGAACTACGAGCACCAGCCCGCGTTCCAGTTCATCCGCGATGTGCCCGTCGACTGGGACACCACGCGTGTGCTCGAAGGGAAGATCGGCGACTACGTAGTGGTGGCGCGCCGGGAGCGGAGCGGCGAGAGCTGGTACGTGGGCGCGATCACCGACGAGGAGGGGCGCAGCTTCGACGTCCCGCTCTCGTTCCTGTCGCCGAACCGGCGCTATGTGGCCGAGATCTACGCGGACGGCCCGGGCGCGCACTGGCTGACGAACCCCCTTCCGGTCGCCATCTCGAGGCGGGCAGTCACGGCGAACTCGCGCCTGCGCCTTAGCCTGGCGCCGGGGGGTGGTCAGGCGATCCGGATTCGGCCGGCACGATAGGCCCCGCGTGCGCCACCCCGGGTCCCCTGATCTCAGGACCAGCAAGCTCGTGATCGACGGACGCCATAAACCGGTCCTCCTAGTCGGGCTCGTCGCCGCGCTGGCGCTGGTGGTTGCGTGCCGGCCCGGCACCTCCTCCAGAACCTCCACCAGCCTCCACCCGCCTGCCGCGGCGCCGCGCTACGACCCATCGCGCGACCTTGGGGCCCTGTTCCAGGACGTCCAGCTCTCGGGGATCTTCCCGGACTCGAAGACGTTCGTCGACGCGCGCCCGCTGCTCGCGCCCGCCGAGATCGTGACCCGCTACGCCTCCTCGCGAGACTCGCCGGGGTTCAGCCTGCAGGCCTTCGTGGACCGGTACTTCGAGCTGCCCCCTTCCGGCCCCGCCGGGGAAGCCTTCCGCACGGACACGTCTCAGACCATGGAGCAGCACATCCGCGCGCTCTGGCCCGCACTTACCCGCGTGCCGCCTCCGGACACGGCAAACGCGGGCTCGCTGATCCCGCTCCCCGAGCCGTATGTCGTCCCGGGCGGTCGCTTCCGCGAGATCTACTACTGGGACTCGTACTTCACGATGCTCGGGCTGATCGAGAGCGGCCGCAGCGAGCTCGTGCGCAGCATGCTCGACAACTTCGCCTACCTGGTCCGGACGGTCGGGCACGTCCCGAACGGCAACCGCACGTACTACCTCGGCCGCAGCCAACCCCCGTTCTTCGCCGCCATGGTCGGGCTGTACGCGGCGGCGACCGATACGACGCAGGCGCTTCGCTACCTCGACGCGCTGGAGACGGAGCATGCGTTCTGGATGGATGGGGTGGAGCGGCTCACGCCCGGCGAGGCGTATCGCCGCGTCGTGATGCTGCGCGACGGGTCGGTGCTCAACCGGTACTGGGACGATCGGCCTGCGCCCAGGCCGGAATCCTACCGCGAAGACTACGAGCTCGGTCAGACGCTTCCCGCAGCGCGACGCGAGGCGTTCTATCGAAACGTCCGGGCCACGGGCGAAAGCGGCTGGGACTTCTCGAGCCGCTGGATGCGTGACCCCAAGGACCTACGGACGCTCGAGACCACGGACCTGGTCCCGGTCGATCTCAACAGCCTCCTCTATCACGCCGAGCGCATGATTTCTGCGCTGCGAGCCTCCCGCGGGCGGTCGGGCGACGCGGAGGTCGCGAAGCGGTTCGCCCAGGCCGCCGAGGGTCGTCGTCGGGCCCTGCTCGTGGCCGCGTATGATCCTCTGGGCGGATTCTTCTACGATGTGCGGTGGCGGACCGGCGAGCGTGTGACGGACCGTTCCACCCTGGCTGCCGCGGCCCCGCTCTACTTCGGGCTCGCCACCCCCGAGCAGGGCCGCGCCGTGGCTGCGCGCCTCGAGCGGGACTTCCTGAAGCCCGGCGGGTTCGTCACGACCCTGATCACCTCGGGTCAGCAGTGGGACGCCCCCAATGGGTGGCCGCCCCTCGAGTGGCTGGCGATTGAGGGGGTTCGCCGCTACGGCCGCGCGGACCTGGCCGCTGCCGCCCGCGATCGCTGGCTCGCCCTGAACCGGCGAACCTATCGCTCGACGGGCAGGATGATGGAGAAGTACGACGTGGTCGATCCGCATCGGCGGGCCGGCGGCGGAGAGTACGCGACGCAGGACGGGTTCGGGTGGACGAACGGCGTGGCGCTGGCTCTCGCCGCACAGGGACGGTGACGTCACCGCATAGGGACCATCCCGAACACCACGCCCTTGCGCTCCCGGCCGAGGGCGGTGACGACCGCCCCGAGGGTGAAGACCGTGACGGCGGTGAGAGCCATCGCCCAGGCGTAGGGAAGGCGCTCCGCCAACCACGCCTCGAACGCGCCGATCGTTCCGGCGATCGCGACGCCGCACTGGTAGGCGAAGCCGGGCAGGAAGCCCCGCACCGAGTCCGGCGACAGCTCCGTGATGTGCGCCGGGATGACTCCCCACGCGCCCTGCACCATGAACTGCATCGCGAAGGCCCCCGCGAAGAGGAGCGGCACGGACGGGGCGAAGGCCCACAGCGGAATGGTGAGAACCCCGCACGCGAGCGCCAGCACGATCGCGCGGCGGCGGCCGATGCGATCGGAGGCGAGCCCGGCCAGCACGCCGCCCGTGAGGGCCCCCACCATCGAGAACGCGGTGAGCGCCGCCCGCAGGGAGGGGCTGAAGCCCCGGTCACGCTGCAGGAAGGTGGGGTACATGTCCTGGGTACCGTGAGACACGAAGTTCATCATCGTCATGAGCAGCGCGATATAGAGGAAGAGCTTCCAGTGCGACGCGATCGCGCGCCCCAGTTGGCCCCAGCTCTCGTGCCGCGTGCGCTGCCAGACTTCCGACTCCTGCACGCGATAGCGAACGAACAGGGCCAACAGCGCCGGCAGCCCGCCGATGAAGAACAACGGCCGCCACCCCCAACGGGGGAACACGAAGAAATAGCAGATCGCGGCGAGCAAATAGCCGGCGGCGTAGCCCTGTTGTAACAACCCCGACACCATTCCCCGGTAACGGGGCGGCACCTTCTCCATCACGAGCGAGGCGCCGACGCCCCACTCGCCGCCCATCCCGATGCCGAACAGGGCGCGGAGCACCATGAACGTCGCGTAGTTGGGCGCGAGCCCGGACAGCACCTCGACGAGGGAGAAGAACACCAGATCGAGCATCAGTGGCAGCCGCCGCCCATAGCGGTCCGCGAGCAGCCCGAAGACGAACGCGCCCACCGGCCGGAAGGCGAGCGTGAGGCTGATCGAGTAAGCGATCTCCTTGTCCGAGCGGCCGAACTCGTGGGCGATCGCCGTCAACGTCATGACGACCAGGAAGAAATCGAACGCGTCGAGGGTCCAGCCGAGGAATCCGGCGAGGACGGCGGGGCGGTGGTCCGAGGGGGCGAGAGGAGCGGTCACGGGCGTGAAAGATGTGGCGCACCGTCCTGTGCGGCTACAGCTTTCCTGTCCATGAGAATCGCCCTGCTCATCGCCGCCGTCACCCTGCTCGGGCCGGGTTCGGCCGCCGGCCAGGGAGCGGCCGGCTTGGATACGCTCGCCGGCCGCGTCGTCGATCGGGACGGGCAGGGGCTCGCGGACGCGACCGTCCTCGTGGCGGAGCTGCATCGGATGACGACCACCGGGCCCGACGGCGCGTTCCGCTTCCCCGCGGTCCCACCGGGCCGTTACACGGTCGTCGTGCGCCGCGTGGGTTACGCGGCGCGCGTGTGCGAAGTCGATGTGAGGACGGGACCGGCGGAGCTCAGGCTCGTACCGGCGGCGGTCCAGGTCGAGCCCGTGACGGTCACCGCGACGCGGCAACCGATTGACGCTCTCGGCTCGCCGCTGCCCGTGGCCGGGCTCAGCGGAGACCGCCTGCGCCGGGCGGAGAGCGTGTCGCTCGCGCGGGCGCTCGAGACGCTGGCGGGGGTGCGCGCGCTCAGCACGGGGGAGTCGATCGGCAAGCCGATGATCCGGGGGCTCGCCGGCGCGCGGGTGCTTGTGCTCGGCAACGGTAGCCGGCTGGAGGACTACTCGTGGAGTGACGAGGACGGACCGTCGGTCGACGCCCGGCTGGCCGAGCGCGTCGAAGTGATCCGCGGGCCGGCGAGCGTGCTCTACGGCTCCGACGCCCTCGGCGGCGTGGTGAACGTGATTCCAGCCGAGCTGCCCGATGCGAACGGCGGCCCGGCGTTCGCGCGCAGCGGTCTCGAGCTCTCGGGGGCCACGAACAACGCCGAGCTCGGGGGCGCGCTTCGGGTGGAGGGAGCGAGCGGCCGGGTCGGGTGGCGCGCGACCGCGATCGGGCGCCACGCGGCCGACCTCCGCACCCCCGGGGGCGAGCTCGACAACACGGGCTTCGGCGCTCTGAGCGGTGAAGCCGCGGTGGGGTTGCGTGGATCGCTGGGTGGCGCCGCGCTGCGCTACGCGCGCTACGGCGGCGAGTTCAAGCTGCTCGAAGCGAACGGGCCGCCCGCGCCCGCCACGGGCGAGGCGGGGCCCGAGCGCAGGCTCGCGGACGACCGCGTGCAGCTCGCGGGCGATTACCGTCTCGGCGCGCTGGGATTCGAGGCGAAGGGGCAGTGGCAACGCCACTCGCTGATCGAGGTGTCAGACGAAGCCACGGCGTTCGATCTCCTC
>Ga0209158_1001276_pt1 | contig 16995 bp, 19 predicted proteins | sample GraSoiAngelo_140_FD_185897 | JGI IMG/M metagenome (GOLD analysis project Ga0209158, IMG submission 185897) | Grasslands soil microbial communities from the Angelo Coastal Reserve, California, USA - 14_0929_12_30cm (SPAdes) (version 2) | ecosystem: Environmental > Terrestrial > Soil > Grasslands ...
GCAGCTCGTGGGAGACGTGGGCCAGGAACTCGGCCTTCATATCGTCCAGTTCCTGGAGCTTCTTGCCCATCCAGTTCACCGTGTCGACCAGTTCGCGCAGGTCGCTGGGGGCTTCGACGTTCACGGAACGTCCGAACGTCCCTTGACCGATCTGCCGGATGTGCTCCTGCACCCGGCGCAACGGATGCATGATGCTGTAGGTCGCGAGCCCGGCCAGGCCCAATCCGAGGAGGACGACGGCGATGACGAGTTGCTGGGTGATGATCTCGGCGCGGGCCGACCGCGTGCGGGAGTCGATGACGAGCGCGTTCGCCCTGGTCTCGTGCAGGCTGACGTACGCGTCCAGGGCATCGGTCATCCGGGCGATGAGGGCGTCACGCCGGCCTGCATACCCTGCGGTTGGCCTGGCCTGACGATCCGCCTCCCCGCGGAACAGATCCAGGTATCCCTGGTGCAGGCGATCAACTTCCTTCAGCAATTTCTGGCCGTCGGGCGCGGATTCCTGCTCCTGTAGCGTGGCCAGGATTTGGCGGAATTCGTCGACCTCTTGAGCGAAGTCCCTCACGAACGCCAGGTCGCGGACCGCCAAGTACTTCTTCTCGCTCCCCAACTGGGTGTAGAGGTTGGCAAGGAGCCGCTTGGCCGTGTCGATGGACGGGTAGTGGTAGGAGACCAGTTCCGTGCTCAGGGCGGTGAGTTGTCGGAGCTGGCTCAAGGCGTAGAAGTTGACTCCCGCCACCACGATGATGATGGCCAGCGAACTCAACGCCAATCGCCAGAAGATCGAGAGCTTCACCGAAGACCTTCCTGAGCGCTCCGCAACTGTCAGGCGCTGTGCGTTGCGGGCCGCACGGTCAGTTTGCGCTACTGCAGGAGAATCCATACACGTCCAATACGTTGAAAATCAATGGTAATCTATCAGATCATCCAATACTACATAAAAATACTGAATGCGGCTCCCTCCAACCTTCCCGTTTTCTCTATACAGGGTGAAGGGTGTGAAATCCTTTTAAAAACCGTCAGAAAGACTTCTTCTGGGGGGCTCGACCATTCGGCACCCCCCTTGCTGACATAGGAAGACGTGTGCCAGAATGTTTTAATTTGTGATGACACTATCGCTCACGTTATGAAGGGGCCATTTCCTGCTCCGACTCGTCTGCGCATGGTCCTGTTCACCGACCTCGATGGGGCGTTGCTCGACGCGACGACTTATCGGTACGACGTCGCCTACTCTGCGCTGGATCGGCTTCGCGTATACGCGGTCCCCTTGATCATCTGCACGAGCAAGACCAAGGCAGAGGTGAAGCCCCTCCGCAAGGAAATTGACAATCTTGATCCCTTCATCGTCGAAAGCGGAGGGGCCCTGTATATTCCGGAGGGATATTTTAAAGACCCCCTCACTGGCTCTACTGGCCGGGACGGGTACCGCGTCATCGAACTGGGTATCGCCTATCCTCGAGTGAGGAAAGCGCTGCGCCGTATTGAGAAAATGGTCGGCGTGCCCTTGATCGGATTCGGGGATATGACGGTGGAGGATATCGTTCGAGTGACAGGGCTTGCTCGTCCGGATGCCGAACGGGCGCGGCAACGCGAATACGACGAACCGTTCCTTATCGACGGTTCCCCTATGTCGCTCGAAGGTGTCCGCGAGGCGGCCCAGCAGCTCGGTCTGGCTGTCCTCTCAGGAGGCCAGTTCCACCACCTTGTGGGAGGCACCGACAAGGGGCGGGCCTGTCGTCTGTTGATTGAGCTCTACCGAAAGGAGTGGGGGGACGTCACTACGGCCGGCATCGGCGATGGCCTGAACGATTGGCCGATGTTGCAGGCTGTTGATCGGCCGTTCCTGGTGGAGCGACCTGAAGGCGGCTATGCGGCGGGCGTCGTCATCGCAGGCCTCACTCGCCTCCGGGGGATCGGGCCGGACGGCTGGAAGAAGGGTGTGAGCCGGCTCCTCGAGGAGTCGGTACCGCAATCGCAGGCATTGAGCTAATCCTGTGGGAGGCGCATTATGGCAGATTTCTACCAATCTGGCTCGATCGCCACGCTGCACAGGCTGGGCCGGCCCAATCTGGAACTGCTGGAACAGGAACTGGTCGAGCACGCCAAGACCTGCCCCATCGCGCTTGTCCTTCCGTGTTTGTACTCCGAGTTGGAAGGACCGGCCCTCGACGGGATCGTTGAGCACCTCAAGAAAATCCCGTATCTGAGCGAGATCGTCGTCGCTTTGGGCCATGCCTCCGCCCTGGAGTTCCGGCGGGCCAAGGACTATTTCAAGGTTCTCCCCCAGGACGTTCGGCTGATTTGGATCGAAGGGCCTCGGATCCAGGAAACGCTCAACCTCTTGGTCAGCCAAGACATCGATGTCGGCCGGCCGGGGAAGGGGCAGTCCTGCTGGATCGCCTTCGGCTACGTCCTCGCGATGCGGCGAAGCAAGGTCATCGCTCTGCACGACTGCGACGTCGTCACGTACGACCGAGAGTATCTGGCTCGCCTCTGCTACCCGATCGCGAACCCCAATCTCAGGTACGATTTCTGCAAGGGCTACTACGCCCGGGTCACAGACCGCCTGCACGGCCGCGCCACGCGTCTCCTTATCACCCCGATGATCAGAACCCTCCAACGCTTGGTGGGTCCCAATCCCTTGCTCAGCTTTCTGGACGGCTTCCGCTATCCCCTGGCGGGCGAGTTTGCCATGCTGACGGATCTGGCTTGGACCAATCGCATCCCAGGAGACTGGGGGTTCGAAATCGGGGTTCTGGCCGAGGTCTATCGGAACTGTGCCCTGCGTCGGGTCTGCCAAGCCGATCTCTCGGACCAGTACGAGCACAAGCATCAGGACCTCTCGGCCGACAACCCCGAAGCAGGGCTCTACAAAATGTGCGTGGACGTCTCGAAGTCGCTCTTCCGGAACCTCGCCAGCGAAGGGGTCATCTTCACCGACGGGATGCTGAAGACCTTACGGGCGACCTATCTCCAGATCGCACAAGAGGCCATCAAGAAATACGAGGACGATGCGGCAATCAACAGCCTCCGTTTCGATCGCCACGAGGAACGGATGGCGGTCGAGGCATTCCTCAAGGGCATCAAACTGGCCTCCGAGAGCTTTCTGGAAGACCCGTTGGGCGTGCCGATGATCTCCAATTGGGCCCGTGTAACCGCGGCTGTTCCTGACATCTTCAATCGCCTGGTTCGCGCCGTCGAAGCGGACCAGGCATGGGACCCGAAGCGGAAGCCTCGAAAACAACCCACCTCGACTCTCTGACACCGGGGCGATAGCAGGAAGAGGTGGCTGCTGTGAAGCAGAGCGAGCCGAGCATGCTAGAAGCAACACTGTTGAGCTTGGAAGAGCGAACTGAAACGCAGATCCGGGAGATCGCGCAGGCCGATATCCTCGTAGGCATCCCCAGCTTCAACAACTCGAGCACGATTGGACATGTGGTCAAGGCGGTCATCGCCGGCCTAGCCAAATACTTTCCAGAGTACCGCGCGGTCCTGGTGAACTCGGATGGCGGCTCCACCGATGGCACTCCTGACGTGGTGGCCAAGGCCAGTGTGGACCTCGGGGTCATGCTCATCACTGATCGACAGAGCTTCCTGCACCGGATCATTACCCCCTATAAGGGCATGTCGGGAAAGGGCAGCGCCTTCCGGACGATCTTTGAAGTGGCCCGGCGTCTTGGCGTCAAGGCCTGCGCGGTCGTGGACGCGGATCTCCGCTCGATCACCCCCGAATGGATCGAGCTGCTCCTCCGACCGGTTCTCAGCGGAAGCTTCGACTTCGTCGCACCCTACTACCTGCGGCACAAGTACGACGGGACGATCACGAACAGCATCGTCTATCCGTTGACACGAGCGCTGTACGGAGTGCAGATCCGGCAACCGATCGGCGGGGATTTCGGGTTTTCTGGAAAACTCGCTGGACACTACATGGACCAGCACGTGTGGGAGTCGGACGTCGCTGGCTTCGGGATCGACATCTGGATGACCACAGAGGCCGTAGCCTCAGGGGTGCGGGTTTGCCAGAGTTTCCTGGGCGCCAAGATCCATAACCCCAAGGACCCGGCCGCTGATCTATCAGCCATGCTCGCTCAGGTGGTCGGAGCGATCTTTGCCCTCATGGAAGCACATCAAGAAGTCTGGGTCCCGCTTCAGGGCTCCAAGCCGATCCCGATGTTCGGCTTTCAGTATGAGGTGGGCGTCGAGCCCGTGAACGTGAATGTGGACCACATGATTGCGAGCTTTCGGCAGGGCCTCGTGGATCTGCGCCCCATCTGGGAGGGCATGCTGGCCGCGGAGACCCTCCAGGCTCTCTCTGCTACGAGAGACATGCCGTCCCACAATTTCCATATTCCAGACGAGGTCTGGGCCAGAACCGTCTATGACTGCGCCCTGGCGTTTCAACGGTCGGTCCTCAATCGCGAGCACCTGCTCAAGGCAATGACTCCGCTCTATCTGGGTCGGACCGCGTCGTTCGTGGTGGAAACGCAAGGGCTCACAACTCGGGAAACGGAGGACCGCATCGAGCAACTCTGCAAGGTCTTTGAGCAGCTCAAGCCTTACCTCTTGGAGCGCTGGGGCGCCGTCAAGGAGGCGTGACCATGAGAGAATTCGTGAACACCACCCTGCTGGAACCATTGACGACAATCGGGACCCGCATCCTGCACTTTCTCCCGAACCTCTTCGCCGCGGTCCTGATCCTCGGTGTCGGTTGGTTCTTGGCCCGGCTGCTGGGACGCGGCGTCGAGCGTCTGTTGAGAATGCTGGGGGTAGATCACCTCGCCGATCAACTCGGAATCAGCGCTGTCTTGACACGCACTGGCCTGAAGCCACTGCCGAGTCACCTCGCCGGCCGCATGCTCTATTGGGGGCTCGTGGTCCTCACGGCCATCGCAGCATTGGGCGCGCTGGACGTTAAGGCGATCAATCAGCTTGCCACAAGCTTTCTGAACTACCTCCCGCACGTCCTGACCGCCGCCGTCATCCTGATCGCCGGGATGTTGCTGAGCAATTTTGTCGCGCGGACGGCCCTGATCGCGGCCGTGAATGCGAACTTTCCAGCGGCCGCGACCGCCGCCGGCCTTGCCAGGTGGGGCGTCCTGCTCGCGGCTCTTGCCATGGCGCTAGAGCAGTTGGGGATCGCCCAGAACATCGTCGTCGTGGGTTTCGGGATTACCCTGGGGGGCGTAGTCCTGGCCGCGGCGATCGCCCTCGGTTTGGGCGCCAAGGATCTTGCAAAAGAGTTCCTGGAGCGGATGCTTACCGACAAGCCGCGTGACCGGATGCCCGATGATCTGAAACATCTGTGAGGCGTGCGATGAATTTCCATGGGGGCGCATGATCGAGCAGCGTGCAAAACAACCTTTCCGGTTCGTCTCGTGCATGGAGCTACGAGAGATATTGGGCAAGCGCGCGATGGACGAGTCCCGGTTGCTGGAGATCATCGAAGAGGCCCCTGCGGACAGCATCTACTATCACACGCACAGTTACTACCTCAGACATCCTTACAGCCAGGGGGTGTTTCCCAACGACTTCGCCACCTGGGCCGCGCTGCACGCCCAGGATAGGGTGCTGGGCGAGCGACTGGGCATTCTCGACCCATTTGAATTCGATGACATCGAGCAACTCCGGGTCGACATCCTGACGATTATAGACGACCATCTGAGTCATCTCAGAACCATTCCAAGGTCCGCTACCGGCGAGCCCTTCGAGTTTGTCCGTTCGCACGTGATTGAGGCGGATCTGGGTCTGCAGGCGTGGACGCTCCGGGAGTTTCGCGAAACCATGGCGGATGTGGAGGTGGGGGCTGTGTACAACCACGTATGCGAGGCGCGGTTGCGGAAAGGACGGCTGTCGGGCGATTTTGCCGGCTGGCTGTCCGCCGAGGACGGGCTGGGCCTGCCGGACCTTGCCGCAGTGGTCGTGAAAGTAGGGCGCCTCGGGTTGAGCTTGGAAGGAATGCGGACGCGAATTGTACGGTTGTGCGACGGAGTCCTGGGTGCCCCAGTTCCCGATGCGCACCGTCTCGGGAGGTGAAGCGGTGGGCGGCCTACTGGATCAGTACCGGGATGTGACCCCACGGGGCACCGTGGAGTTCTTGCGGCGTCTGGCTCGGCAGGTCGAAGGCATCCGCATGCTCAATGTCAACTCCACGCGCACCGGCGGCGGGGTGGCCGAGATCCTGCAGCGGTTGCTGCCCCTCTTTGAGGAGCTGGGGGTCAAGGCGCGCTGGGAGGTGATGGCTGGGTCTGAGGTTTTCTACAGGACGACCAAAAGCTTTCACAACGCGCTGCAGGGGACTAAGCAACGGATCACTGCGGAGATGTATGAGGGGTACCTTGAGTGCAATCGTGATAACGCGAAGCGACTCGATTTGGATGCAGAGGTCGCGATGATCCACGATCCTCAACCCGCGGCGCTGATTGACTTCCGTCCGCGTGGCGCCAAGTGGATCTGGCGGTGCCACATCGATCTCTCCACGCCCCAGCCAACAGTCTGGCAGTTTCTCCGCTCATATGTGGTCCGCTATGATGCGGCGGTCTTCTCACTGCCGAAGTTCGCCCAGCGGCTACGCATCCCGCAGTTCCTGATCTACCCTTCCATTGACCCCCTGAGCGACAAGAATCGTGAACTCACGGCAGAGGCGGTGAACCGGTCGCTCCAAGGACTGGGCGTGCCTTGGGACAAACCCATCCTCCTGCAGGTGTCCAGGTTCGACCGGTTCAAGGACCCTGTCGGTGTGATCGAGGCCTACCGGCTGATCAAGAAGAGTCATGACTGCCGGCTGGTTCTTGCGGGCGGCACCGCTGCCGATGATCCGGAAGGTGCGGCCGTTTTGGCTGAGGTCCGGGAGGCTGCGGGCAACGATCCCGATATCCATATCCTCCTCTTGCCCCCGACGGCCCACCTTGAAATCAACGCCCTCCAGCGCGCGGCCACGATCGTGTTTCAGAAATCGACCCGCGAGGGATTCGGACTGACTGTTGCCGAGGCGATGTGGAAGGGCAAGCCCGTGATCGGCGGTGCCACTGGCGGCATCACCGTCCAGGTCATCCCGGGTGAGACGGGTTACACCGTCAGTTCGCCCGAAGGGGCGGCATTTTACGCGAAGCGCCTGTTAAATGAGCCGGATCGGTTGGCCGTCATGGGTCGGCAGGCGAAAGAGTACGTCCGCCACCGGTTCCTGATCACCCGACACCTCCAGGAGTACCTGGCTGTGATCATCCAACTTTGCCGTGGGGCACGATGACCCCGGCGGCGTCCTTCCGGTCGCGACTGATCGTCGTGTCGAATCGAGAGCCCTACGAGCACCGGCGCCTCAGGGGCCGCCTGGTGTGTCAACGCACCGATGGTGGGCTCACCTCGGCGCTCGATCCGGTGCTCCGTCGTCTTGGAGGAACCTGGATCGCGTGGGGGAGCGGGAGCGCCGATCGCGAGGCTGTAGGCCCTACCGGCGCCCTCAACGTCCCACCGGAGGACCCTGCCTACCGGCTCCGCCGTGTCTGGCTGTCAGCTGACGAGGTCAGGGGAGCGTACCGCGGGTATGCCAACCAGGTCTTGTGGCCCTTATGTCACATCACCTTGGACCGCGTGGCCTACCGGAAGTCATACTGGCCGCAGTACGTGGCCATGAACCGGCGGTTCCTTGAGGCAGTCCTCCGCGAGATGCGCCCGCGCCCTGGAGCGGTTTGGATTCATGATTTTCATTTGGCCCTGCTGCCTGCTCTGGTCAAGCGGGAACGCCCAGCGACGGTGGTGTCCGTGTTCTGGCACGTGCCCTGGCCCGGGCCCGAGGTGTTCCGTATCCTGCCCGAGCGGCAGGACTTACTGGAAGGACTGTTGGCTGCTGATGCGCTCGGGTTCCAAACCGCGGGCTACGCGCACGCCTTCGCGGAATGTGCGCAGACCATCCTCAAGGCTGAGATCAGTGCTGATGGCAGATTCGTCCATCACAAAGGTGGGGTCACCCGCCTGTGCGCCTGTCCGATCAGCGTGGACTACCAGCTCTTCAACGAGGGCGCGAAGAGTCCCGAAGTAGAACGGCGCGCAGCGACAGCGCGACGAAAGTTCGCGCCTCGTCCGGGCATGCGCGTGGGTCTGGGCGTGGACCGTCTTGACTACACCAAGGGACTGCTGAAACGGCTCTGGGCCCTTGACCTTTTCTTCACCAATTTCCCCCAGTACCGAGGCGCCTTCACGTTCGTCCAAGTGGCTATTCCGACAAGGACCGAGATAGAAACCTACCGACAGTATCGCGACCTCATCACGCAGACGGTGGCCGAGATCAACGGGCGCCACGGCGGGGAGGGCTGGCAGCCCATCGAATACCACGAAGGTCGCATCCCCCTCGACACCTTGCTCGCATACTACCGCATGGCAGACCTGGCGCTGGTCAGCTCGGTCTATGACGGGATGAACCTGGTGGCCAAGGAGTACGTGGCCTCGCGCGTGGACGAGACCGGCATGCTGCTGATCAGCCAAATGACCGGATCAGCCGAGGAACTGACCGACGCAGTGGTCATCAACCCGTATGACCTTGACGGTGTGGCTGACGCGATCCGGCAGGCGCTAGAGATGCCGGTTGAAGAACAACTTCGCCGGATGCGCGCATTGCGCGCGCACATCCAGGCGCAGGACGTCCATGCCTGGGTGAACCAGTGCCTCCAAGACATGGGCTTACCTGCCGCGTCCGTCCATGCGTGCGATGACGGATGACGCGGCATCGCTCGCTACGGTCGCGACTCGCCGGCATTCCAGCACGGCAACTCCTGTTGTTACTGGATTTTGATGGGACGCTCGCTCCGATCGTCCTGCGCCCGGACAGAGCGACGCTCCCGGCCCCGGTCCGAGCTGTGCTTCACCGGCTGGTTCGCCTGATACCGGTCGTCGTCGTCAGCGGGCGCGCACTGGGTGATCTGCGGCGACGCGTGAACGTCCCAGGCATTCGGTATATCGCCTCTCACGGGCTGGCGTTCAAAGAGCCCCGGTCTCCTGTCCGGTGGCTGGGGCGGCGCGTGCCCAGACGGGAAGTCCTGCGCTGGGTACGAGCCCTGCGATCCTCGGCCGCAGGGATACACGGCGCCCTCGTCGAGGACAAAGGCTGGAGTGTCGCCCTCCACGACCGGAGCGTACACCACGCGGACCGCGCGATCCTCAGGCGTCGCGTGCTGCGTGCCCTCAAACCCTGGCTCACAAACGGGCAGGCGGCGCTCGTCCGCGGCAAGCGAGTGTTGGAGATCAGGCCAGCCGGTTCCTGGAACAAAGGGACTGCCGTCGCGGCAGTCCTGACTCGGCCGTGGGCGCGGAACCGGATTCCGGTTTATCTCGGGGATGACCGCACGGACCGGGACGCCTTCCGCACGGTTCGCGGACGGGGGCTGGCGGTTCGCGTGGGCGGGCGACGCGGAATCTGGGACGAGGACGCGTGGCTTGCAAGCCCGGCTGCGGTCGTGAGCGTGCTGACATGGCTCACGACCCGTCGTGAAGCCACGTAGTCGTACCCCTACACGCCCAATACATTGTAAACGCAGGTGAAGCGTGGGAACCACTGAAGGCTCCTTCCTTCAACCTCCCTATTCTTCATCTCAGGAATAATTCGCACGTAAGCCCTCAAAAGATCGTGAGAAAGGCGTCTGCCGGCGTCCTCCCCGGCCATTCGGCATTTCCCTTGCTCAAAGGGTAAGTATGTTGCCTGACTCGCGCACAGCGAGGGTGAGGGAGTGCACACTCCCGAGTCCGTGAGAGAACCTGTCGTGTGGGTTAGCTGGCAGCGAAGGCAGGCAAAGAGAAGAAAGGAGGCCAGACAATGAAAACTCTAGTCATTGCTGTGCTTGGCTTGCTGCTGGTTGTGGGGCTGATGATCGTACCCAGCCAAGCTGGTGGTCCACTCAGCCTGACCGATCCGGTCTTCGCCAAGTTTATCGGAGGCACCGTCGAGGAGATTGATCATGCTGGGCTGCGAGTCACCATCCAGACTGAACAGGGGAAAAAGGAGTCCCTCCAGGTCGCGGACGCCTCGCTGCTGCAGGGACTGAGCAAAGGAGATCGCGTCAGTGTCGAGATGGACGAGCAGGGGAAAGCGAGGACGATTATAAAGACCATGCCCAATAAAAAGGGAGCACCGGAACCAGGAGGCTGACGGGTGCAATCGGTGCGTAGAGGTCGTCGTATAACACGCCAGCTAACCCACACGGTAGGGTTCACCTGTTGGTCCAGGTGAGGAGGAACGATGACCTGTAGGGGAATCCGTGCATTCCCATCACGTTGAAATATCAACAAAATCGTGTTGAGACTAGTACAATTACTGATCTCAAGGTCATTCAGTTTCTGACTCTTCCGCGCTTGTTTTGACTGATCGTTTAGCCACATCTTGTTCAAATTGCAGCGGAATCTCATTTGGCACCCCCCTTGCTCAGAACAAAGGGCGTGTGCCGGTAAGTGGCAGGATACTGTCAGGGTCCTGCCAGTCTGGTGAGCCGCCAGCGAACGGCAGCGAAGGAGGCAACACCATGAAAGGACACCTATTCGGCATCACGATTCTCAGTGTGCTGTTGGTCTTGGGAGCGATGGTTGTGCCCACGAATGCCGACTTGGCCCCGACCAGTCAGGAAGTCGGCGTGAGCGCGAAAACGCTAAGCGGCACGATCGAGGGCATTGATCCGTCGCAGCGCATCGTCACCATTCAGTCAGAGGAAAAACAAGGGGAGATGATGCTCCTCGCGTTCTCGGATCCCGATGTGGTCAAGGGACTGTCGAAGGGAGACCGGGTCGTGGTCGAATTGGATGATCACGGGATGGCGAAGAAGATCATCAAGGCCTCACCCGAACAGAAGGACATGTCGACCCCGAAAAATTGAGCCACGCCCTGCAGTGGCTATTGGGCCGCGGTAAATCGCTGGCGGCCAACCAGCAGTCTTCGGGGTTGAGGGCCAATAGGGGAGTGTCAGAGGAACACGCGATGTCGGAGACAGACTGGAATCCGTGGAAGATGACGACATTCGGTCTCCTGTTGGTGGGAGCGACGGCGTTGGTCACGACGCTCGTCATGGGCTACCGGGATGATCGCGAGGATGTCAACCAGACCGGGGCCACGTCGCGTGTCAACGCGCTGGTGAGGAAGACCTCGGTGCCGAGCCAAATCGATGTGGAGGCCTGCCAAGCCTATGCCCAGCAGCGAACCGGAGACAAGACGATGGACATGGCCAAGGATGTTGCGGTCGGCGGTGTCGTGGGCGCCGGGACCGGCGCTGCAGGCGGCGCCATCGCCGACGGGGGCAGCGGCGCCGGCAAGGGAGCGGCGCGACACGATGCGCAATACCAGGCTGCCTACCGTTCATGCATGCGTCAAAAAGGGTACTGACCGACCTTCAAAGCGCGGGAGGAAGCATGGAACTGTTGGGTGACGGATTCCAGCTTGTGGGCTTTGTGGTGGTGACGGCCATGGTCTTGGCGTCGCTGGTAGCGGTCGCCATTGGGATCACGGTCTTCTTGTACATGAGCAACCGGAAGGTCGTGATCATCAAGAGGGGTTCGGGTTCTCACGAGCTCGGACGCGAGTCCGAGAATATTCCAGCTGAAGCGCAGTCCTGAGCGCGTTCAGCAGGAGGTATCGTATGGAGTACGTTGGCGCGTTCCTACTCATTTCGATTTTCATGGGTCTCGTCCTCCGATTAAGCACCGGGTGGAAACGAGGGAAACGCAAGGGACTCGGGACGCCGGCCCTCTTCGTCCACCTCACCGGCCGTCGGCTCAACATTACCACACGAGCCGACTAGACGGACCAGCGAGCAGGGCGAACGCAGATCTAGCGGCGGGCCTTGGCGGCCGTGTATTTTCCGGAATATCCGAACGAAGGAGGTTCAGGAAATGGAACTGACATCCAATAAGACTCTGGAGACAATCGTGAGAGAACGGCGGCTCATGCCGCGGTTCCATCTCTTGACGCGCGTGGACATTGCGGTGGCCGGCGGTGGCGACCTCTACTGGGGGAGCATGCTCAACCTGAGTCGGACGGGCGTGGCGGTCGTCTTACGGCACCATCTGAAGCCGAAGCAGAGAGCCACAGTCCGCTTCCATTTCCAGAGTCTTGATGGCAGGGAAATCACCGAAGAGTTGATCGCCAAGACGAACTGGCAGTGCGGGGACAACACAGGTCTGGAATTTGAAACGCCGCTGACGGCCGGCTCGCCTGCGGTGCAGAAGGCGCGGTTTCTGGTGACGCACCTCGAGGCGAAAGAAGCGGGCCACTAACAACGGCGGAGGCAGGAGCCATGACGGAGCGAAACCACGTGTTGCTGAAGATGATACTGGGCGCGGTGATTGGCTGCATGCTCGCGGTGGGCAGCGCGAGCGGAGTCGTACTGGCTCAGGGCACGGCGGCCGAGGAGCAGAACCTGGAGAAGAAGGCCACGACCCTCAACGGCATGCCAGCGTCGCCCAAGCTGGATGAAGCGCGGGTACAGGCCCTGGCCAAGCAATTCAATGTGCCGGAGTCGCGCATCGCCGAGCTGCGCAACCAGAAGATGGGCTGGGGAGAAATCACCATCGGCTTGGCGATGGCCGAGCACCTGGCGGCTACCTCCCAGACTCCGATGACGACGGAGCAGGCCCTCACCAAGGTCGAACAGCTCCGCGGCGAGAAGATGGGCTGGGGCCGAATCGCCAAGGATTTGGGCTTCAAGCTGGGTCCGGTCATCAGCAAGGTCGAGCGGAGCGAGACCGCAGTCAGGACCGCGGACCGCGAGGTTATAGCGCGGGACGACGGCAAATCCAAGGCGGACCACTTGGAGAAAGCCTCGGGAGCCGAGCGGAAGGATCGCCTTGATCGCCCGGAGCGCGCCGCGCGCCCGGAGCGTCCGGGGCGGTGACCGTCACCTTTCTCCTCAACTTCACAGATCTGGACACCGGAGGGGGAACAGGCACGAACGTGATGCCCGGGCTCACGTTTGGAGCCCGCTTCTGACCGCCCGGCGGATCGGCATTTCACGCTCCCAGCATAATCTGGAGCGACAAACCAGACCGACGCGCTGCGTTCGAGTCTAGGAGGGGATTATTTGTGGCACATAGATGGCTGGGAGAGCTGCAAGGCTTCATAAAAAGCGCTGCACGTATACTGTACCACATTGGGGTGGTGACGCTGAGCGCCGGGATCGCGCTGTCCCTGCCGTATGTGGCCAGCTTGTTCGCGCAAAATTTTCTGGACTACTGGAACCGGATACAAAACGACAAGAGCGTGCTCATCGCTATAGAAATAGCTGTGGCGCTTCTCCTGATCCTGACCTTTAACTACTTGGGCCGGGCCATCAGAGACAGGAAACTTGCCCAGATGGCTACTGGCGCCGGTCTTGTTCGGTTTTTCCCTGTCAGGGGGCGCCTGACCCAGCGGAGGATCAGGAAATTAAAGGAGAAGCAAGGCATTGCCCGAAATGTTATGGTCCTCGGATCAACCGGGTACGGAACTTTTGTAGATCCCGCGGGAGATTTGCATGCCGTGCTCCAGGATTGCCAGGAAGCAAAGGTCATGCTCATGAACCCTTCTAGTGAGGCGGCGAGAGTACGCGCCAGTGCCGTTCAGTATCCCTCTGCGCAAGCCGAAAGCATTACAGAGCAGGTCAGGCAGAGCATAGATTTTTTGAAACGCCTCAAGGGGACGCATAAGAACGTCAAACTCAAGCTGTATTCCGACGTCCCGCACATCAAATTGGCCATCCTGGGCGATTACATTTGGATGCAACATTATCATGCCACGCTGGATGTCCAGACCATGCCCGAATATCTCCTGAAGCACAGCCAGAATAACCACGGTCTCTACACCGTGTTCTATCAGTATTTCATGAAGAAATGGGAAAGCCCCGAAATACCGGAATATGATCTGGAGGCCGACGAACTGATTTACCAGGGCCGGAATGGAAGCGAGGCGCACCGGCAGAAGTTTTGGCTTGTCGCACCCGCTGCGGCGGCGCAATCTCCGATCTGCCCTCCTCCATAAAACTCATTCATCCACCCCGTTCTGTTGGACGGTGTGCTGCTGACTGTGGTAGAAGCACAGCAGCAGGCCCGTGTTTTACCCCAGCAGAGCCGGGGTGGCGGAATTGGAAGACGCCCGGGACTTAAAATCCCGTGCCCCGAAAGGGGCGTGCGGGTTCGATCCCCGCCCCCGGCACCACATTTCTCATCTCGATACAGCCTCCTACCATTTTCCACCATCATTGCTTTTGCTAACTCCATCTGCCAAACTAGGGGCACTTCACGCCCGATTGTTCTGAGCTCTGCGCGGTCTTGCTCATACCCAGCCGCGGGAGAAACGAGTACTGTCCAGATGCCGGCTTGTCCACATTGTGGAATTTGGTTAGTCAAGAAGGCTCCAAGGCGTGGACTGCGTGAATACCTCCTGAGTGTGCTGACTCTCGGCCCATTTCGTTGCCAGGTCTGCACCCACCGGTTTCTGGCTTTCTTGTGGTGGCCAGGCATCAATACAAGTCGAGAGTACAACCGAATCTCAGTCCGATACCCGGTGCTGCTCACCCCGGCCCTCGAAGACGATCGGGTCCAAAGTGAAGAAGCAACCTTGCTTGACATCTCGATCCGAGGCTGTGCGATCAGGAGCAATGTGCCGTTACACAAAGGAAACCTTGTGCACCTCCAGATTCGGCTGACAGACCAAGAGCCGCCAATTGAGGTTGATATCGCGACAGTCCGAACGGTTACTGGCCGGCGGTTCGGCTTAGAGTTCGTCAGAATTCACCATGAAGAGGAAACCCGTCTCCGCAGGCTTCTCTTGACTCTGATGCAAGGCCGCTGAGGCGTAAGTGTTCCTTCAGACCTGTGGGCGAGTCCTGGCAAGGCCGTTCGTCAAATTCTCTGAGGACAACGGCCCTCTCTTAGCGTCCGGGCTGGCGTTCACCCTCCTGCTCTTTTGCATCCCGTTCTCCCTGCTGATCGTCATGGCCTTGGAATTTGCGCTTGGAGACCCTCACCGGGCCCTCGATGCGTTGCAGGCTCTTCTGAACGAGTTCCTGCCTCTGACCCGCAAAGCCTTCACGGAAAATCTCGAGATGGCCATGGAGAACCGCGGCCTGTTGGGGATTCTGGGATTCTCGATGTTCTTCCTGATGAGCAGCTTGATCTTTGGCGCGACCCGCATGGTGCTCAACGTCGTCTTCCAGGTCCCTAAGCCGTCGAGCTTTCTGAAGACAGCGGCGTCCGACGTGCTCGTCATGCTCTTGGCCAGCGGGCTCCTGCTGCTGATGGTGGCGCTTACGTCTCTTTTCACGCTGGCGAAGGGAGCTGTGGAGCGCGCTCCGAACTTGGGGGCCCTGATCGGCCCCGGGTGGGTCTTCGCGAGCGACTTGCTCGGCTTCCTGTTCACGTTCGCCCTGCTCTACCTCGTCTATCGGTTCTGTCCCTCCCAATGCTTGCAGAGACCGGCCCTGTTCGTGGCCGCCTTCGCCGGCGCTGCCCTGTTTGAGCTCTCCAAGTGGGCGTATGCCTGGTACGTGGACCTGTCTCAAAAAAATATCGTAGTGTACGGCGCGGTCGGCGACCTGTTCTTCTTTTTCGTGTGGATCTATTACGCTTGTGCGGTGGTGATCCTCGGCGCGGAGATCGGGTGGGTGGTCCAGCAGACGCTGCAGGCGTCCGGAGAGGACTTCTGACCGCCGTTCAGCGGGATGGTCAGGGTTTGGTGAGGATCAGCCCCACCTGGACCGCCAACGCGAGACGTTCGAGATCGAAGGGCTTGGCCATGAACTCCACGGCGCCCATGTTCAGGAGTTCCTCCAGCAGCTTTTCTTCCTGGCAGCCGCTCAGCACGATCACGCCGCCCGCGTATCGTTTGGCGCGTATCTCCCGAAGCACTTTGACGCCGTTCATGCCCGGCATGTAGATGTCCAGCACGACGAGCCGCGGCTGTTCGTCGACCAGGGAGAGGGCGGCGGCGCCGTCGTGGGCCGCCAGGACCCGATAGCCGCGCCTGCTCAGAAAGTCCGACAGCAGGTCCCGAACAATCTGATCGTCGTCCACGACCAGGATTGTGGCCGGCTCGTCCGGTCCCACCTGCCGCCCCACCGAGACGGACGGCATGAGGGTGGACCGTTTCTCGGATTGTACGATCGCCCGCTCCACGGCGCTGACCAATTGGTCCAGCGGCAATCCTTTGGTCAGATACTCGGTGACGCCCCATTCCTTGGCCTGCCCTCTCAGCGTCTGAGTCTCCATGGCGGTCAGGATCATGACGGCGGCCAGCGGGTCCATCCAATGGATCTGCCGGAGGACCTCGATCCCGTCGAGGCCCGGCATGCAGATGTCGAGGAGAGTCAGGCGAGGCCGCCGTTTGGCGAACAGACTGAGGGCCTGTTCGCCGTTTGACGCGAGGATGACCTCGTGTCCTTGACTGCTCAGCACGACCTGCAGCAGTTCGCAGATTAATCGTTCATCGTCGACGACTAAAATGGAAGCCATGATGATCCCTTTCTTTTATATGCGTAAAAAAGACAGATCACGTGACCGTGCATTTTTGTTCACGTGTGTTCAGGCGGCGTTTGCCCCTCCGCTCGCACTCGTCATATATCCGGCTGAAAAACTCTCGCATAATTGATGGGATAGCCTTTCCCTCTCGGCTAGGTCCCTGAGACTTCATCCCACGCCCTTCTATTGAAATGGAAATGCCGTGCCAGAAGAAGGGCACGGAAACGTGTGGTCTGACAAAAATTTGCAGGTTGTAGGGCGCTGGCTTGCCGGTGTCGAGGGGAGGAGTCAGCTGAATTTCGGTGAACGGAACTGCCGAATGCCTGATGCGTGCAGGCAATATTCGAGCAGACTGACGAGGATTCCAAGCCCGTAGCGCACGGAGGTCCAAAAGCCGACCTGGTGGGATTCCGGGCCATAATGAGTGGGAACCGTGATTTCCCTTATCCGGAGTCCCTTTTCCTTAAACTGGATCAGCACTTGCGTGTCAAAATGAAACTGATTCGTGCACTTTTCAAATGGCACCTGTTGCAA
>Ga0209158_1001287_pt1 | contig 16925 bp, 19 predicted proteins | sample GraSoiAngelo_140_FD_185897 | JGI IMG/M metagenome (GOLD analysis project Ga0209158, IMG submission 185897) | Grasslands soil microbial communities from the Angelo Coastal Reserve, California, USA - 14_0929_12_30cm (SPAdes) (version 2) | ecosystem: Environmental > Terrestrial > Soil > Grasslands ...
CGGGTCCCTCCGGACTGTCACGTGTCGTCGAGACCATGGAGGACGAGGGCGGCGTGCTCCACAGGCTCGAGCGCGCCGGACTCGCCGTGGACGATGCCGTGCAGGGCGAGCTGGAATGGGCCCGCCGATACCTGCTGATGCGCTACCACACGGCCACGCACGTCCTCACCGGCGTGATGTTCAACGACTTCCACGTTCGCGTCACCGGCAATCAGCTCACGCCCGACAAGGGGCGCGTGGACTTTGCCTTCGAGCAGTTCGACCGTGACGTGCTGGAGGAGGGCTTTCGCCGCGCCAACGCCATCGTGGCCCAGGACCTCGCCGTGCGCGTCTCCTTCGTCCCCGCCGCTCGGGCCCGGGCCCAGGCCGAGCTCTTCAAGCTGGAGACGGCCTTCCGCCACGACCTCCCGGAGCTGCGGCTGGTCGAGATCGTCGGCTTCGACACGCAGGCCGACGGCGGCTGCCACGTCGCCACGCTGAGCGAGATCGGCCGCCTCGTCCTCGCGAAGACCGAGAACAAGGGGAAGGCCAACCGCCGCGTCTATTTCGTGCTGGAGTAGAAGGGAGACGCTCATGGCTTCGCTGCGACGCCGACTCTCGCTGATTCTCCTCGGCCTCGTCCTGGTGCCGCTCGCGACCGGGCCCGCGCCCTCTCAGACGCCGGCACGCGGTCACGGCGCCGAGGCTCACGACATGGAGCTGGTTGGCCACGACGACCTGCAGGGCCGGTCGGCCTACCAGCCGACGATCCACCAGCAGCGGGGGCGCTTCGTCGCTTACGTCGGCCATCACGGCGGGCGCGCTCCTAACCCGCTCACCGGCGCCGACGAAGACAACGGGACGTCGATCGTCGATGTGACCGACCCCGCGCGGCCGCGCTACCTCGCCCACATCCCGGGGATGCCCGGTGGCCCCGAGCAGGGCGGGGCGCAGATGGCGCGCGTGTGCGACCGGCAGGGCAAGAGCTACCTCTTGCGGACGTTCGGCAACTCGGGGCCCGGCGCGGGCCACGAGGTGTGGGACGTCACCGACCCGGCGAGACCACAAAAGGTGAGCACGGTGGTCTCGGGGCTCACGGCGACGCACAAGAACTGGTGGGAATGTGACACCGGAATCGCCTACCTGATCTCGGGCGACCTCGCCAAGGCGGAGCCGCCGGAGCTCGGTCCATCGGGCTGGCGCACGTGGCGCATGACGAAGATCTACGACCTCAGCGACCCCGCGAAACCCGTGTTCGTCCGCGACTTCGGACTGGCCGGCCAGGAGCCCGGCTCGACCGGACCGGTCACGATCGCCCACGGCGCCCATGGGCCCATCGCCGTCGGCAACCGCGTGTACTTCGCGCACGGCACCAGCGCTGACGGCGCGCTCCAGATCGTCGACCGGCAGAAGCTGCTCACCGGTCCCAAGGAGCCGACCGCGGCGAACCTCAACTATCCCGAGATCAGCCGGCTCTACACGTCGCCCAACTGGGGCGGCCACACGGCGTTCCCCGTGCTGGGCATGGCGATCGCCGACTGGGCGACCAACGCCAAGGGGCGTGTGCGCGACTTCGTCGTCCTCGTCTCCGAGGCCACCGCCAACGAGTGCCGCGAGTTCCGGCACGCCACGTTCATGGTCGACGTCACCACCGACACCAGGCCGTTCTCGGTGGCCACCTTCCTGGTCCCGGAGTCCCAAGGCGGCTTCTGCCGACGGGGCGGCCGTTTCGGCCCCCACTCGTCGAGCGAGTCGTTCGCGCCCCTGTTCTACAAGAAGCTCGTGTTCGTCGCCTACTTCAACGCCGGCGTGCGAGCCGTGGACATCCGCAATCCCTATGCGCCGCGCGAGGCCGCGTTCTACATTCCGGCGACGACCGAGCGGACCGCCGAGCGCTGCGTGACGAACGGGACGCGGAGCTGCAAGGTGGCGATCCAGACCAACAACGTCGAGGCGGACGAGCGCGGATTCGTCTACCTCGCCGACCGGGCCAACACGGGACTCCACATCGTGCGGCTCACCGGCGAGGCCGCGAGAATCGCCGGCGGCCACTGAGTCCGTCAGCGCATCAGGCTCGGCAGCCAGAGCGAGATCGCGGGAAACGCGACCAGGATGGCGAGGCGGATGACGTCCGCCCACATGAACGGCATCACGCCGCTGAACACGGTCCCCGTGGACACCTCGGGCAGCAGGGTCTTGAGCACGAACATGTTCATCCCGACCGGGGGGCTGATCAGCCCGATCTCGACGACACAGACGATGATGATGCCGAACCAGACCGGGTCGAACCCGAGTTGCACGATGACCGGGAAGAACACCGGCATGGTGAGCAGGACCATCGACAGCTCCTCCATCGCCGTGCCGAGCACCACGTAGATCGCGCAGATCGCCGCCACCACCATGATGGGGGAGAGGCCCAGGCGCCCGACGAAGGCCCTGAGGTCGGTCGGCATCGTCGTGATGTTGACGAACTCCGCGAACATCAAGGCGCCGATCAGGATCAGGAACAGCATCGCCGTGGTGCGGGCGCTCTCGAGGAGCGCGGCGTAGAGGGTCTTCAACGTGAGCGCGCCGCGCCCCAGCGCGAAGGCCATGGCGCCGGCGGCGCCCATGCCCGCGCCCTCGGTGGCGGTGAAGAGACCGCCGTAGATGCCGCCCATCACGAACAGGAAGAGCGCCGCCACGCCCCACACGTCCTTGAGGGCGAGTCCGCGCTCGCGCCAGGTCGAGCGCGGGCCGGGCGGGCCCGAGCCCGGCTCGCGCCAGGTCATGTACACGATGGCGAGGCAGAGCAGGAGGGCGCCGAGGATGCCGGGCAGGATCCCGGCCATGAAGAGCTTGCCGATGTTCGTCTCGGTGAAGACACCGTAGATCACCATGATGGTCGAAGGCGGGATCATGATGCCGAGCGTGCCCGCCGAGGCGACGGTGCCCGCAGCCAGCTTGTCGGAGTAGCCGAACCGCTTCATCGAGGGATAGGCGACCTTCGCCATGGTGGCCGCGGTGGCGATGGAGGAGCCGCAGATCCCGCCGAAGCCGGCCGAGGCCCAGACGGTGGCCATCGCGAGCCCGCCGCGCAGGTGGCCGATGAAGGCGTAGGCGGCGCGGAAGAGCTCCCGCGACATGCCGGCGCGCGTCACGAAGTTGCCCATCAGGATGAAGAGCGGCACCACCGAGAGCGTGTAGCTGCGACCGGTCTCGTAGAGCTTCGTCTGGGTCATCGCGAACGCTACGGCCCAGTTCCAGTCACGCATGTAGGCGTAGCCGACGACGCCGACGATGCCCATGGCGTAGGCGATGGGTACGCGCAGGAAGGCGAGCGCCATCATCACCGTGAGTCCGACCACCCCTTCGATCACCGGCGCTCCGCCACCTTGTAGAGGTGGATCAGGCCCGAGAGGCCGAGCGTGACCGCCATGAAGTAGACGAAGGGGCCGTACACGATGCGCAGCACGTCGGTGGCGTCGCGGTACGCCCAGATCCGGTCGGCCTTGAGCCACATGAGCCAGGTGAGCAGGAACATGACGGCCGCGCACACCAGCTGCACCGCGCGCTCCAACCCGCGCTGAGCGCGGGCGCCGAGGAGCCGATCGACGAAATCCATGAGCGCGTGCTCGTCCGCCCACGACACGAGCGGCAGCCCGGCGAAGATCAACACCACCAGCATGAGCTCGGTGACCTCGAACGCGCCCCTCACCGGCCGGTTGAAGACGTACCGCGCCACCACGTCCGCGAACGTGAGGAGCATCATGGCCAGGAGGATGGCGGAGGCGGCGACGCCGAGAATCGCGTCGGTGCGCCGCTCCCACCCGCGCTCGGGAGCGCTCACCGGCCCGCGGCGACTTTCTTCAGCTCTTCGCGGAACTCGGCGAGGATCTTGGCGGCGTCCACGCCCTTGGCGCTGGCCTTCTGGATCCAGTCGTCGATGATCGGCGCGGACCGCTTCTTCACCTCCGCCACGAGGGCGGCGTCGGCGTTGACGATCTTGACGCCCGACTTCTTGAGCGCGTCGAAGCCCTTCTGGTCGGCGTCGTCCCAGGACCGCCCCGCGTGCCGCGCGATCCACTCGCCGGAGATCTTCTCGATCGCCTCCTGGTCCTGCTTCGGGAGCTTGTTCCACTTGTCCTCGTTCATGAACAAGCCGAACGCCGAGCTGTACATCCCGCCCGGGAACAGTGTCGCCTGCTCGAGCACGGTGTCGAGCTTGAACGAGATGATGGACTCCATCGGGAAGAACACGCCGTCGGCGACGCCCGATTTCAGCAGCTCGTAGGACTCGGGCGCTGGCTTCACGAACGCCGAGGCGCCGAGGGCCTTGGCCACCGCCTCGGCCACGCCGCCCCCGGTGCGGATCTTGAGGCCCTGGATATCGTTGATGCTGTTGACCGGCCGCTTGGTAAACAGCTGGCCAGGGCCGTGGGTGAACACCCCCAGCAGCTTCACGCCGTTGTACTCGCCGACTTTGTGGAAGTGCCTCCAGTAGACCCGCGAGTAGGCGACCGAGTTGACGAGCGAGGTCTCGCCCGCGCCGGGGAGCTCCGCGATCATCGGCAGGATGTGCCGCGCCGGCGTGTAGCTCGCAGTGACGTACGAAAGGTCGACGAGGCCGTCCCGGACGGCGTCGAAGGTCCCCGGCGGCGCCGAGGGGTGCTTCGGCAGCATCTGGAACTTGACGCGGCCGTTCGTCGCCTTTTCCGCCTCGGTCGCCCAACCCTGCAGCACGACGGCGGTGATGTGGTGCGTCGGTGACACCCACGACGACATCGTGAGCGTGGTTTGGGCGAGCGCGGGCTGGGCGGCGGCGAGGACGCTGCCGGCCAGCGCGGCGAGGACGAATCTCCTCACGTTCGACATGGTCTCCTCCAATCGGGGGGCGACGATCCGGTGCCGGCGGGTAGTGTATAACGATTGGGGACTGTCGATTCCCGGGCTCGATCGGCGTCGTCATGGTGAGGGAAGGAGGTCCCCATGCGTTACATGCTGCTGATCTGCTCGGACGACAAGAACGCCCCCCCGGCGCCAAGGGCCGAGATGGAGGCCATCATCCAGGGCCACCGGCGCTTCAGCGACGAGCTCCAGGCCGCCGGCAAGATGGTCGTGGGGGAGCGCCTGCGCCCGGACGGCGACGCCAGTCGCATCCGCCTCAAGGCCGGGCAGCGCCAGGTCATGGACGGCCCCTTCACCGAGACGAAGGAGGCCCTGGGCGGCTTCTACCTGGTCGAGTGCGACACCAGGCAGGAAGCGGTCGAGTGGGCGAAGAAGATCCCGCTTCGCGAGGGGAGCTTCGTCGAGGTGCGGCCGATCTGGCACATGTAGCCTGACGGGCGCCGGCTCTTCTCGGAGCCCGGCACGACGGGGTGGCGTATGCTTGGCGCGGCTGACACGAGGAGGAGGTCCCTATGGACTACGGCGTCGTGATGTTCCCCACGGAGTACGCGATCGCGCCCGACGAGCTCGGGCGGGAGCTCGAGGAACGCGGCTTCGAGTCGGTGTGGTTCCCGGAGCACACGCACATCCCCGCGAGCCGACGGAGCCCCTGGCCCGGCGGCGGTGAGCTTCCCCGCGACTACTGGTCGTCCTACGACCCCTTCGTCGCGCTGATGGCGGCGGCCGGGGCGAGCCGGCGTCTCAAGCTCGGGACCGGCATCTGCCTCGTCGTCGAGCGCGATCCGATCACGACGGCCAAGGAGGTCGCCACGCTCGACCGGCTGTCCGGCGGCCGAGTCCTCTTCGGCATCGGCGGCGGCTGGAACGCCGAGGAGATGGAGGACCACGGCACCGCGTTCAAGACGCGCTGGCGGGTCCTGCGCGAGCGCGTGCTCGCCATGAAGGAGATCTGGACCAAGCGCGAGGCGGAGTTCCACGGCCAGTTCGTGCGCTTCGACAAGATCTGGGCCGACCCGAAGCCGATCCAGAAGCCACACCCGCCCATCATCGTCGGTGGCGACGGGGCGACGACGTTCGACCGCGTCGTGGAGTTCGGCGACGGCTGGATGCCGATCATGCGCCCGACCCGGAACCCGGTGGAGCGCATTCCCGAGTTGCGCGAGCGGCTCAGGAAGGCGGGCCGTGACCCGAAGTCGGCGTCGGTCGGCATCTTCTTCGCTCCGCCCAAGCGGGAGGCGCTGGACACCCTGGCGGCGGCCGGCGTCTCGCGCGCGATCTTCGGCCTGCCCTCGGAGCCGCGGGAAGCCGTGCTGCCGCGGCTCGACGCGTACGCGAAGGTGATGCGGTCGTGAGGGGCTACGCCTTGATCCCGAGTAGCTTCATCGCCGTCGCGCCGAGCATCGCCACCCTGTCGTCGTCACTCACGCCCGACGTGTTGAGGATGAGATCCACGGCCGTCTTCGTCCACGGATACGGATAGTCCGTGCCTACCAGGAGCTGACTCGCTCCCACCTCGGCGGCGAGGTGACGCACCGCTTCGGGCGTGAACACCATCGTGTCGTAGTACATCTGCTTGAGATACTCGGACGGTTTCTTCTTGATCGGCCCGTAGGGTCCCCCGGCGCAGCGGTCGGGCCGGGTGAAGCACCCATGATCGGAGCGGCCCGCGTACGACGGCAGGAAGCCGCCGGCGTGCGCCGCGCAGATCCTGAGGCCGGGGAACTTGTCGAGCGTGCCCTCGAAGATCAGGTGCGAGAGCGCGATGGTGGTCTCGAGCGGGTTGCCGATCACGTTGTCGAGGTAGCCGTTGCCCTTGAGCCGGTTCTGAAGATCGGTCGGGGCGCCGGTGCCTTGCGGATGGATGAAGACCACCACGCCGAGCTGCTCGGCCTTGGCCCAGAACGGGTGGAACTTCGGATCGCTGATCTCCTCGCCGTTGACGCTGCCGCCGATCCCGGCGCCGCGCAGCCCGTACTTCTTCACGCCCTCCTCGAGCTGCTCGGCGGCGAGGTCGGGGTACTGAAGCGCCACCGTCGCGAAGGCGACGAAGCGCTCGGGATTCGCGGCGCACGCCTCCGCGAGCTTCTCGTTCTGGAGCTTGATAATCTGGCGGGCGAGATCGCGGTCCGCCGTGTACCAGTTCGGGTTGATGCTGAGGGCTTCGACGTCGATGCCCTGCTCGTCCATAGCGCGAAGCCGCGTCGACACCTCGGTGGCCATGCTCAGGTCCGGTCGGTACAACGGCCCGCCCAATTTCAAATTCATCAGCGCCAGCGCCTCGGGCACCGCGCAGTGCGCGTGGACATCTACGGTCTTCACGCGCTTGCCACTCACCACCACTTCCCGGCGACGCGCTTGCGCCCGCGCGGGCGCGGCAGCCATCAGCTCGCATCCGACGAATGCGAGGCCGGCGAGCGCGCCGCTAGTGGTCTGGAGGAACTCCCTGCGTGTGGTCGTCATGGCTGCACCTCTCAGATCTGGAGGTCACCCACCGCCGCCGACAGGGCGTCGAGCTCGGCGTGCCAGGACGCGGGCGCGACGACCGGACGCACGACGAACTTCGAGAAGCCAACGGCGATGAAACGCTCGATGAGCTTCCGTAACGCGGGCAGCCCGACCGGCGTCAGCTCGACCGAGCGCGGACGCCGGGCGGTCATCATGCGCGCGGTGGCCGGATCGATCGGCGCGCGGGCGTAGCCGATGCTCATGCCGAAGTGCTCGCGACTGATCGAGCGCCCGGCCCGGGCCGCCGCCTCGTCGATCACGATGCGTCCCGCCGCCGCCTCTTCGGGAGTGCACAGCGAGGGCAGCCACCCGTCCGACAAGCGACCACAACGTTCGAGGGCCGCGGGCGCCGTGCCGCCCAGCCACACTTCGAGGGGCTGCTGCACCGGCAGCGGCGCGAGCTTGACGTCGCGGAAACTGCCGCCGGCGCCGTCGTGGCTCACCGTCTCGCCCGCCCAGAGGCGCCGCAACAGCGGAAGGGCCTCGTCGATGAAGGCGCCGCGGCGCTTGGGGTCGACGCCGATGGCATCGCGCTCCGGCGCGTACGTGAGCCCTGGAACGAGCGTGACGAGCAGCCGCCCTTCGCACAGCACGTCCAGGCTTGCGAGCTGCTTGGCGAGCCGCAGCACGTTGCGTCCCGGCAAGAGCATCGTGGTCCCGAGCTTCAAGCGCGGATTGCTCGCGGCCGCCCAGGCGAGGCCCACCACGGGATCGAGCACGGGGGCGGTCAGCACCTCCGAGAGCCACAGCGAGTCGAACCCGAGCCGATCCAGGCCCGTGACGAGCTCCGCCAGTACGCCAGGCGTCGAGAGCGCGCCTCCGGCCCCCACGCCGATGCGGATCTTCATGTCAATCGTGCACGGCCGCGAGGACCGGCGGCAGGGCCGCCAGCACCTCCCTGAGGCACTGGCGAAGACGGGCGATGCCCTCTTCCGCCCTCTCGGGAATCTCCCCGCGTTTCACCTGAGCGATGAACTCCTCGCCGGTGGTCGCCATCAGCAGCGCCGCGTTGATCTCCAGCTGGAGCGCGTGGACGCGCCGGGTCCGGGGGTTGCCATACGTGGCCACGATGTTGCCGCCAGTGTAGCCGCTGACGTTCTGGTGCACCTCGAAGCCGTGACGGGTGAAGATCGCGGCCGCGGTCGCCGCGAGCTCAGGGGCGCACGTCGCATCGTGGCGCGTGCCGATGATCACCTGATGGTCCCTCATCCGGCGCGGGCTCCCGGTGTGGCCATCGAGGAGCAGCGCGTAGCCGTAGGCCTCACGGATCTCCGTGAGCAGGCGCTCCAGCGTCGTGTAGTAGGGATCGTAGAGCGTCCGCAATCGCTCCTCGAGGTCGGCGAGCGCGAGCGGACGCGCGAAGATGGGCGCATCGCGCATGGTATGGGTGCGCACCACCCCACGCCGGGAGCGGACCTCGCCATCCTGGTGCTCGAAGTCGTCGCGCCGTCGATTGACGTCCACGAACATGCGCGAGAACGGCGTTGCGAGGACGGTGGCACCGTCCGTATATAAGTCGGCGTAGAGATCGCCCACGAAGGCGTCGGCAAAGCCGTAGGCGAAGGTCTCGAACGACGGCTCTCTGTAGTCGTCGCGGGTGATGTGGGGCAGGGGCTGCGTGCCATAGTGCGGTACGCTCACCAGCACCGGTGTGCGCGTCCCCGGCGTGGGGTGTCTGACGATCGGGAATGAGCGCTCCATGGGCTCCGAGCGTAGCGTACCGCGGATTGACAGGCCTCGGCGCCCCCGCATAATGCCGCCATGACCGCCGTCCGGGTGCGCGGGGCGTTCCCCGCCGAGGCCGCGATCCTGGCGGAAATGGCCAACGACCTCAACGACCACGTCGGGATCCACGGCCGGCTGTTCACGCCCGAGCGGGTTCTCGCCGACGGCTTCGGTCCCGCGGCCGCCTTCACGCCGCTGGTCGCCGAGCTCGATGGCGCGGTGGTGGGCTACGCTTTCTTCAGCGCGGGTTACAACACGGACGTGGCGGCCCGGTCCATCTTTCTGCACGACCTCTTCGTGACGGCGGCGGCGCGTGGGCGCGGCGTGGGCTCCGCCCTCATGGCCGCGGTCGCGGCGGAGACGGTGCGAGCCGGCTGCGTGTCGCTGGAGTGGGGCGTGCACACGGCCAACGCGGGCGCGCTCGAGTTTTACCGCCGGCTGGGCGCGGTCGCTGCGGAGGTGCGCATCATGAGCGTCAGCGGCGAGCGCCTCCGCGCCCTGGCCGACGCCGTATCCATCCCACGACGTTGACCTGCCCCTGGACCGCCGATACCATGTGTGCGATGGCGAGCTACGAGACCAAGACCCGCCGCTTCAGCCGAGCCGAGTACGAGAGGCTCATCGACCTGGGCGTGTTCCAGCCGGGCGAGCCCATCGAGCTCATCGGTGGCGAGCTCATGGTCGCCGAGCCACAGGGCGTCGCGCACTACACGGCGATCGTGAAGACCGCGAGGGCGCTGGAAGCGGCGTTCGGGCCCGGGTGGCACGCGCGCACGCAGGGACCCATCGGGCTCGACGACGACTCCGAGCCCGAGCCGGACGTCGCGGTCGTCCCCGGGGGCCCGGAAGACTACAGCCGCGCGCATCCCTCGCGTCCGGTCCTCACCGTCGAGGCGGCCGAGTCGAGCCTCGGGGTGGATCGGGAGCGGAAGGGCAGTCTCTACGCTCGGGCCGGCCTGGAGGACTACTGGGTGCTCAACCTGGTGGACCGCGTCCTCGAGGTGTACCGGGAGCCGGCTCCCGATTCCGCGGCGCCGTTCGGGTGGCGCTACACCCGCCGCGAGGTGTTCGACGCCTCCGCCCGGGTCACCCCGCTGGCCGCGCCCGGATCGAGCATCCCCGTCTCGCGTCTCCTCCCTTGACTGGCATGACGCAAGCTGAGCGGCCCGTCCTGCGCCGGTGGAGCCGGCACGAGTACGCGCGGCTGATCGACCGCGGCTTCCTCGACGAGGACGACCCGATCGAGCTGCTCGATGGGTTGTTGCTCGTGAAGGAACCGCAGCGGAGCCCGCGCAGGACGGCGGTGCTTCTCGTGGCGAAGGCGCTGGAGCGGGCGTTCGGAGAGGGCTGGTTCGTCCAGACACAAAGTCCGATCATCCTGGACGACCGGTCCGAGCCGGAGCCGGACGTCTGCGTCGTCCGTGGCTCGCCGCGTGATTACGTCGATGCGCATCCGACGCGCCCGGCGCTCGTCGTCGAAGTCGCGCAGTCGGGCTTGCGCCTCGCCCGTGGACGGAAGGCCGCGGCCTATGCCCGCGCGCGAATCGCGGACTACTGGATCGTCAGCCTCGTCGATCGCGTGCTCGAAGTCCACCGCGAGCCGGCGAGACCGGGTCCGGCCCGGCGGCACTGGGGCTACGCGGCGATCGAGACGCTCGGCGCCGACGCCACCATCACGCCGCTTTCGGCGCCGTCCGCGGGTATTCGCGTCGCCGATCTCCTGCCGTAGGGGGCCGGGACGATGTCCTCGTGTCCGATCTGGCCGTGACCGAGATTATCTCCGCGCTCGCCCATCGTCCGCGTCAGGGGTCGCTCGCGCGGGAGGCTGCGCGACGCCTTCAACACGCCATCCTCGGGCGCCTCGACGAGGGTATGTACCACCGCGTCGAGTTGGCGCGGGATGTTCACCGTCGGGCGGAGCACTTCCTCCTGAGCCTGCCGGAGACGCCGCTGCGCGCCGCCGACGCTCTTCACCTGGCACTCGCGACGTCGGCGCGTGCGGCGTCCCTGGCGTCATTCGACGCGCGGCTGGCAGCCGCGGCCCGAGCCGTCGGCCTCGCCGTCTACCCCGCCTGCTAGAGGGCACGGACGGCGCGAAGGACGTCGTCCGGGTCGGGTCGGACCTGGAAGTTCCGGCTGACCGAGAACCAGCGCACGACCCCGTCGCGATCCAGCACGACCGTCGCCGGGCGCGGAACGTCCTGCCCGTCCGGCCCGCCGCCCGCGTGCACCAGGCCATAGCGCCGCGCCACGGCGAGGTCGCGGTCGGCGACGAACCGGTAGCCAAGGCGCAGTCCCTCGGCGACCTTCTGGCTCCGTTCGTTGGGATCGGGCGAGACGGCGACGATCTCGACGCCGGCTCGCTCGGCCTCGGACAGCTTGGCTCCAAGCCCTTGGAGCTCCGACATGCAGAACGGTCACCAGTAGCCGCGATAGAAGACCAGCACGACCGGCTTCTTGCCGCGGTAATCCTCGAGCGATACCGGTCGGCCGGTCGCATCGGGCAGCGTGAAGTCGGGCGGTCGCTCGCCCACCCGCAGCGCCGTCGGGGTGACCGGCACCTGCGCGACGACGAAGTTGAACCAGCCGCCGGCGACGAGCAGGAGACTCGAGAGCCCGAGCGCCAGCCAGGCGGGCCACCGCCGAGCCCGCGCGCGGGCCACGGCCAGCGCCGCCAGCGCGGTCGCCAGCGCGAACGCGACCACGTAGCCCTCGGGATGGTTCCGGACGACCGCGACCCGGAGGAGGAGCACGTAGGCCGCGACGGCGCCGACCGCGACGACGACACTGAGCGCGGCGAGCCGTCCCGAGGACGTCATAGGAGGATTCTGCCACGGACGCCGGTTTCCTTCGAGGGCCGCCCTGCCGTATCGTTCGAGTCGTGATCGTCCATCTGATCGACGGGACGTTCGAGCTGTTCCGCTACTTCCTCTCGCCGGCGGCCGCCTTCGACCGGAGCGCTCCCGAGGAGCTGAGGGCGGTGCGCGGCGTCGTTGCGTCGATTCTCGGGATGCTCGAAGGCGGCGCCACGCATCTGGGCGTGGCCACCGATCACGTCGTCGAATCCTTCCGTAACCAGCTCTGGCCCGGCTACAAGACGGGCGAGGGCCTGGACCCGGTGCTCTACGCCCAGTTCCAGCCGCTGGAGGATGCACTGGAGGCGCTTGGCGTTGTCGTCTGGCCCATGGTGGAGTTCGAGGCCGACGACGCGCTGGCCGCGGCGGCAGCCACGGCCGCCGCCGACGCGCGGGTCGCGCAGGTCGTCGTGTGCACGCCGGACAAGGATCTGGCGCAGTGTGTGCGGGGCGACCGCGTCGTCCAGCTCGATCGGCGCACGCGCGAGCTACGCGACGAATCGGCCGTGCGGCAGAAGTTCGGTGTCCCGCCCACATCGATCCCCGACTGGCTCGCGCTCGTGGGCGACAGCGCGGACGGCTACCCCGGTCTGCCCGGCTGGGGTGAGAAATCCGCGGCGACAGTGCTCGCCCGCTATCGGCACCTCGAGCACATTCCGAAGCTCGCCGCGGAGTGGGATGTGCCCGTGCGCGGCGCGACGCGGCTGGCCACGACGCTCACGGAGCAACGCGAGCGCGCGGTGCTGTTCCGGGAGCTCGCGACGCTGCGTGCGGATGCTCCCATCGGCGCCGACGTGGACGCGCTCCGCTGGAGGGGACCGCGCGCTGACTTCGCGGCCTGGTCAGAGCGCCTCGGCACGCCGTCGCTCTACGAGCGCGCCGCGATCCTGGCGGCTGCGCGCGCGGCTGTCAGGTGCTAACGTCCCCGGTCGGACACTCGGGATGGCCGACGCTGGCCTCGGCGTGACGTGCGACCCGCGCGCACGGGCGGCACGTCCTCCAGCTCGATCCCGAACACCGCGGACAGCCGATGGTCGGCGATGCGCTTGCCCACGGCCAGGCGCGCGCGCGACACGGTGGCCGTGGTGGCCGAGCTGAGCAGCTCCGCCTGGTCGACCTGGCGTAGCAGGAAGAAGAGCTCCGGCCTGGCGTCGAGACGGATGCCGACGCCGTAGAGAACCGCGGCGACGTGCTTGCACACGGTCGCCGAGTCCGGGCACGAGCAGTCGAGCGTCATCTCGCGCGGCTCCGGGAACAGCCCGTCCTTCGCGTGGGTCAGCACGGCCAGGACGTCGTCGGACAGCTCACCGCGCAGCAGGCCGACCAGCGAGCCAATCCGGCCCGTGCAGCGAGTGATCACGCGGCGCCAGCGCATCTTCGCGAGGGGCGCGATGCCGATCGTCACCCGGTACAGCGCGCTGCCGGCCACATAGGCCTCGACCTGGCCCCCGGCAATCGACAGGTCCAGCACCGAGCCATTTCTCAGGTACGCGCGCCCGCGTGGCAGGCGGTTGGCCAGGTCGGCGTAGCGTTCGAGGTTGTCTGACCAGGCCTTGCCCCAGAACGTGGTGGCGAACTGCCGCTTGCGATGCGCGATCACGACCGGCTCGGCCGTCCGCTTGCTTTTCTTCAGCAGCTTCGCCAGCGCCAGGACTCCGTGCGCTTTCTTCTGCGCCGTCGACATGTAGGGCGGGTAGTAATCCCAGCCGCCGCTGCCGTACCACGCCACCGCGTGTCCTCTCTCTCAGGCCTCGGCTGTCGCCCGACGGAGGTCGAGCGCGACCATGGCCATCAGCGCTTCGTCGCTCATCTCGGTGAGCAGCGCTTCGCCGCCGCCCGCGAGCACCCCACGCACCATCGCCTGCTTGTCCTCGATGAGTCGGTCGATGCGCTCCTCGACGGTGCCGCGGCACACGAGCTTGTGGACGAGCACGTTCTTGTGCTGGCCGATGCGATAGGCGCGGTCGGTCGCCTGGTCCTCGACCGCGGGATTCCACCACCGGTCGAAGTGCACCACGTGTGAGGCCGCGGTGAGGTTGAGGCCGGTGCCGCCCGCCTTCACGGAGAGCACGAAGAACGGCACCGTTGCGTCCTCCTGGAAGCGCCGCACGAGCCCGCCGCGCGCACGGACCGGCGTGCTGCCGTGCAGCACGAGCCCGGGGCGGCCGAACAGCCCCGTCAGGAACGCTGCCAGCGGCTCGGTCGCCTCGCGAAATTGCGTGAACACGAGCACCTTCTCCTGCTTCGCCGCCACCGCGTCGACGATCTCGCGCAGCCGCGCGAGCTTGCCGCTGCCCGCCTCGTCCCACGCACCTTCGCCCAGCCAGTGCGCGGGGTGGTTGCAGATCTGCTTGAAGCGCATGAGATAGGCGAGCACCAGACCGCGCCGCTCGATTCCCTGCGTGAGCCCCGCGATGGCGCGCTCCAGCTCGTCGACCGTCTTCTGATAGAGCGCGGCCTGTGCGCTTGAGAGGAGGCAGAACGCCTTCACCTCGGTCTTGTCGGGCAGGTCGGCCACGATGGCGCGGTCGGTTTTGAGCCGGCGCAGGAGATAAGGCTGGATCAGGCGGCGCAGGGGCGCGTAGCTGTCGTCCGTGCGGTCGGCCAGCCCCTTGGCGAACGCGGAGAACTCGCGTGCCGAGCCCAGCAGGCCCGGGTCGAGGAAGTCGTAGATCGACCAGAGGTCGCCGAGACGGTTCTCGACGGGCGTGCCGGTGAGCGCGATGCGCGCGTGCGCCTTCAGCGCCTTGACCGCTTGCGTCTGCCGGGCCCCGGGGTTCTTGATCGCCTGCGCCTCGTCGAGGATCGCCAGCGACCACTGGCGGGCCCGGAGCGGCTCGACGCGCGCCAGGGTCCCGTAGGTGGTGATAACGAGGTCGGTGGAGCCGAGGTCGGCGCCGGCCAGCTGGGCCAGCTCGCGCGCGGGCATGGCAGAGGGATGGGCGACGAGCGTCGCCAGCGACGGCGCGAAGCGCTCGATCTCGGCCTGCCAGTTGGCGAGGAGCGATGCCGGCGCCACGAGCAGATGCGGCGGGTCACCGCCCCGCCCTCGCCGCTTGTGCAGGAGCAGGAGCCCCAGCACCTGGATGGTTTTGCCGAGCCCCATGTCGTCGGCCAGGCAGACGCCGAGCCGCAGCGACGAGGCAAAGGCGAGCCACGACACGCCCACCTTCTGATAGGGTCGCAGCGAGCCGCGAAGGTCGGCGCCGGGGTCGGCCGCCGCGAGCCCGGCCGGCCCGCGCAGCCCCTCGAGCGTGCGCGCGAGCCAGGCGCCGGCCTCGACGCGCGACCAGCCCTCGCCTGCCGCGAGCGCGGCGGCATCGTCATGCGTTCGGGCGGCGCCGGCGAGTAGCCGCATGCCCTCGAGGAACGAGAGCCCGCCAGCCTCGGACCCGCGCCGCACGGTCTCCCAGTGGGCGAGCACCTCGCGCAGCCGCTCGCGGTCCAGCTCGACCCACTGTCCGCGCAGCCGCACGAGCCCCTCGGACGACGCCAGGAGCTGGCGCACCTCCGCGGCCGTGAGCTTCTCGTCGCCCAACGCGACAGCGACCGAGAAGTCGAGCAACGCGTCCATGCCGAGAGCACTCGGCTTCTTCTCGCCGACGCGCACCGTCACCTCGGGCCGCGGCGGGCGCCGCGGGCGCCACCAGTCGGGGACGCGCACGACCAGCCCGGCCGCTTCGAAGGCCGGGATGGCGCGCAGGAAGCGGTGCGCCTCGGCGGGCGTCCAGGCCATCGCCTCGTAGATCGCGCCCGAGTCGATCAGCTCCGCGAGCCACTTGGTCTGCTCGGCCGCCCGCTGCAGCGGCACCAGGAGATGGAGCAGCGCCTGCCGATCGCCGCGCGCGGAGGACTCCTCGAGCGCCCGCGCCAGCGGGCGATGCCGCACCTTGCCGCCGGCGCTCGCCCGCGCTGCGTAGGTGGCGAGGAAGGCGAAGGGGTGCTCCTCGTCCCCGCGGTTCTCGGCCAGGTGCAGGCACACCTTGCCGACGGCGTGCCATGAGGGGTGGCGCGCGCTCAGCCAGTTCCCGACCGAACCGCGGTGCGCGCGGATCTCTTCGGCGAACGCGCGGTTGAGGTCGGCCCAGCGCGCGGCGACCCACTCGGCGTCGACGTACTCCCCGCCGTCCATTGGGGGCACGGCGCCGGCTAGCCGGGCGCGCTCGTCCGGGGGGCAGTCGACCTCGGCGCGCTCGCGCCGCTCCTCCAGATCGGGCACGGCGCAGAGCCGGGTCACGAACGCGCGGCCGAGGTCACGGAGGAAGGTGAGCGGAGGGGAGAGCGGCGCGTCGAGCTCGGTCGCGCCCAGGTCGAGCAGGGCGTGTCCGGGCCCCCGAGCGAACGCGCGCGCGACCCGGACGCGGGCCGCGGCGGACAGGCCGTCGCTCGCCTCGTCGTCGCTGGATGCCGCGTCGGCGAACAACGCGCCCGACGGCAGGATGGCCACGCGCATCGACCGCAATCTAAACGCCGACGTCGCCCGGCGCAACCGTGACGCTCGGCCGGGCCGGTCGACGGGGGTTGAGGGGGCTATCGGTTGGAAGTCGATTCACGGCGCTTGAAGACGGCGAGAATCCCGGCTAAAAGGGCAACGACTACGGTCCCGGGCTTCATGTCGATGTGAGATGCTGGCCGTGAGGAGAACGACGATGGTTGACGACGCGCTGCACGCAGAGGTCGAGCGACTCAAGGCGGAGAACGCGGCGCTGAAGGCCCGGGCGACGCGCGGTGTTTCGATAAAGGTCAGTGAGAAAGGAGGAGTCTCCGTCTACGGGCTCGGGCGCTTCCCCGTGACGCTTTACAAGGAACAGTGGGCGAAGCTGCTCGACGTAGCCGACGACATCCGGGCCTTCATCAAGGAGCACAACGCCCAGTTGAAGACCAAGGAGCCGCGCTGACCGCGTGAATCCGCGGCTACTGTCGGGGCGGAATGCCGGTCGACTGCCACGACACGAACTCCAGCCCGGACGGCCG
>Ga0209158_1001291_pt1 | contig 16898 bp, 9 predicted proteins | sample GraSoiAngelo_140_FD_185897 | JGI IMG/M metagenome (GOLD analysis project Ga0209158, IMG submission 185897) | Grasslands soil microbial communities from the Angelo Coastal Reserve, California, USA - 14_0929_12_30cm (SPAdes) (version 2) | ecosystem: Environmental > Terrestrial > Soil > Grasslands ...
CGGGGGCAGGCGCCGGGGGTGGAGCGCGGCGTCGTCATCCTCGGCGCCGACGGCGAGCCGTTCGCGTGGGCGGGCCGCCACCGGTTCGTTCCTGCCCGGGACACGGTAGAATTGCGCGCCGTCATCACCCCATTCTACGTGTCGCTCGAGGCCCGGCGCCAGACACAGGCCGGCGGCACCGCCGTGGGCTCCGTCCTGATCGACGCCGCGCCGGCTGCGCGCGACCGGGACGGGGCGGTGAGCGCACTGTTCGCGCGCCGCTATGGCGTGACGCTGCGGTTCTACGTTCCACATCTCGCCCCGGTCGACTCCACGGTCTTCGACTACGCCACCCCCGACGGCCGCACGCTGTTCAGCGTGCAGCCGATCCCGCCGTCCCAGGGTGACGCGAAGCTCGCCGCGGTGCAGGGCGCCGCAGGGCGGGCCGGCACGGCGCTCGCCGCGGCGCTCCTCTTCCTCTTTATGGTCGCGCCGCCGGGGCGGTGGCGGTGGCTGGTCGTCCTGGCCGCGGCGTGGTGTCTGTTACGGGCGCCGCTCGGCCCCGCGCTCGGGCTGGCGAACCTGTTCTCGCCCGCGCTGTTCTATCGGCCGATGCTCGGTCGTCCTGGCCGCGGCGTGGTGTCTGTTGCGGGCGCCGCTCGGCCCCGCGCTCGGGCTGGCGAACCTGTTCTCGCCCGCGCTGTTCTATCGGCCGATGCTCGGCATGTTCAGCGCGTCCGCGGGGTCGCTCGTCGTGCTGGGGCTCGTGGTGCTGCTCGCGGCCGCGCTGCGGTGGCGCGGCGGGATCGCGCGGCGCTGGTGGACCCTGTCCGCGGCGGCGGTCCTCGTGCTCGCCGCTCCGTACCTGGTGCGCTATTTCGGTCGGGGCATCGCGCCTCCCACCGGCGGCGTGAGCTTCGGCTTGTGGATCTCGTGGCAGCTCGCGGTCGCGGCGGCCAGCATGGCGCTGGTGTTTTGGGCGGCGGCCTTGGTGCGCGGCACTGGGGAGCCGAGGGGCGTCCCGTGGACTCTCCCCGCCGCCTGCGCGTGGGCGGTGCTCGCGGCGCTCGTCGGCCTGTGGTTGTGGCAGCCCTATGGCGCCTGGCCCGAGTGGTACACTTTCGTCTGGCTCCCGGCCCTGGTGGGCGTGGTGGTGCCGGCGCCCAGTCGCTGGGCCGTCTGCGGCATCGCGACCGTGGCCGGGACTGCCGCGGCGCTCGTCACGTGGGGCGCGACGGTCGAAGGCCGTCTCGGTCTCGCCGAGCGTGACGCCGCGAGGTTGGGTCGGGAGGAGGACCCGCCTGCGGTCGCGCTGCTCGAGCGCATGGGTCGCGAGCTGCCGGCACCCGCGCCGCGCACGGCAGGAGAGCTGTACGCGCTGTGGCTGGGGTCGCCCCTCGCCGCCGAGGACTATCCGGCGAGTCTCGCGGTCTGGACGCGGACCGGCGATCCCGTGACCGAGCTCCGCCTGGCGCGACTCGACCTGCGGCCACCGCTCATGGCGGCGCTGGTACGCTCTCCCGACACGCAGCGCGGTCCGCGCGTCGAGCGGCTGCCGGGCGTGCCGGGCGTTCACAACGTGCTCGTCGCGCCGCTCCCCTCGGGCGACGTGCTCACCGTGGGCGTCGGTCCACGCACGCTGCTCATCCCGGCGGACCGCGTGGCGCGGTTTCTCCACGGCGAGGTCGGCGCGGGACTCCCATACGTCCCCTCGCTGTCGCTCCCGAGCCCCGGCCCGCCGGCTGCGAGCGCCCGGGTCATCTGGACGCGGAGCGGATGGTCGGTGCGCGGCGAGCGGCGGATCGAGCTGCCGGGCGGCGTGCGGCACGTCCACCTGCGGGTCGACGTTCAGCCGGGGGGGCCATGGGCGCTGCTGGTGCGCGGCGCCCTGGTTGTTGTCTCGGACGCCGTGCTGCTCGGCGCGATATGGCTCTTCAGCCTGCTATTCGTCGCCGGGGGGCGCCCGCGACTCCAGCCCGTCCTCGCCGGGCTGCGCACCAGCTACCGCGTGCGACTCACCGCTGCACTGGCCGGCTTTTTCGTGGTGCCGGTGATGGCGTTCGCGCTGTGGAGCTTCGCGCAGCTGCGTGACGATGCCCGCCAGGACGGCGACCTGCTCATCCGCCAGACCCTGCGCGACGCCGCCACCACGGCGGGCGGCGCCGTGTCCGACCGCGCGACCAACGTCGAGCGAGCGATCGGCGAGCTCGCCAACCGGCTCGATGCCGACCTCTGGTTGTATCAAGACGGCGTGTTGACCGCGACCAGCACGCCGGTGCTCGACGAGCTCGGCCTCACAGATCCGTTCCTCGCGCCGGACGTATTCGTCCGGTTGGCGCTGCGGGACGAGCTGGAGGTCAGCGCCGACGGCACCGCGGCCGGACGGCCCGTCCGGGTGGGGTATAGCGTGGTGCTGCCCGGCGCGGCGATTCTCGCCGCGCCGCAGCTGGTCGACGACGAGCGCGTCCGCCAGCCGCTCGAGGACCTGACGCTCGCCCTGGTCCTCGCCACGCTGGTCGGTCTGGTTGCCGCGGTGGCGCTCGCCGGCTTGGTGGCGCGCGGCCTCGCCAGCCCCGTGGCCGCACTGCGGGACGCTGCGGTGGCGCTGGGCCGGGGCGCGCCGCTCCCCGCGTTCCCCCCCGGGGCGCTGCGCGAGTTCGAGCCGGTCGTGTCGGCGTTCGAGCGGATGGCGGCCGACGTGCGCAAGAGCCAGGCGGCGCTGGAGGAGGCGCGCCACCGGACCGCCCAGGTGCTCGCCAACGTGGCGACGGGCGTGATCGCCGTGGACGAGGGGTTGCGTGTGACGATGGCCAATCCCCGCGCGGCGGACCTGCTCGGCGCCACACTCGAGCCCGGCAACCTGCTCCCGCGGACGGCGTCGTCCGAGTGGCTCCCCGTGTGGAACGCGGTCGGCGAGTTCCTCGCGGCCGGCCGAGGCGCAGGGGGAGAAGGAGAGCGCATTGCGGAGCGCGAGTTCGACGTGGGGGGCCGACAGATCCGCGTGCAGATCGCGTCGCTCGGGCCCTCGCCGGACGGCTGCGTCGTCGCGCTGGACGACGCCACCGCGTTCACGCGGGCCGCCCGCGTCCTGGCCTGGGGCGAGATGGCGCGCCAGGTGGCACACGAAATCAAGAATCCGCTGACGCCGATCCGGCTCGGCGTGCAGCACCTGCGACGCGCCCGTGCCGAGGGGCGGGCCCACGATTTTGACGCCACGTTGGAGGAGACGGCGGTGCGGATCCTGGCCGAGATCGATCGGCTCGACGCGATCGCGCGCGCCTTCTCGCGGTTTGCGTCCCCGCAGGCGGAACTGCGACCGCTCGAGCCCGTGGACCTGTATGCCGCTGCACGCGAGGTCGTGCAGCTGTACGCGCTGGGCGGGGCCGAGGCACCCACCGGCTTCGAGATGGCGGGTGAGGCGGGCGCGCCGGCGCTGGCCCGCCGGGACGAAGTGAAAGAGGTGCTCGTCAACCTGCTCGAAAACGCGCGCAATGCCGGGGCGCGCCGCGTCACGGTGCGCGTGTCCGAGGGCGGCCGGCGGCTGGCCGTCGAAGACGACGGGCGCGGTATTCCGGCCGACGCGCTGCCGCGCGTCTTCGAGCCGGCGTTCTCGACGACGTCGAGCGGCGCGGGGCTCGGGCTCGCGATCGCGAAGCGCCTGATCGAGAGCTGGGGCGGCACCATCGCCTTCGCGAGCACCGCGGGACGCGGGACCACCGTTACCATCACTTTTCAGGCCGCCCCCCCCACCCCCGCCCCCGCCGCCGCGCGAGCGATCTGAGTTGGTGACCGGGCTCACGCCCGCACATGGCGGAATTCACAAACATTGTTACCGTTGTCACCGGCACTATTCTCGGGGAGAACCGTGCGGACAGCCTTCGTGGGCGCGGGAGTGATGGCACTCGTCGTCGGCTGCGCTACCGCGGCCGGCGCGCAAGGATGGGTCACCGACGCCCGCCGCATCGGTCTCGGGGGCCTGGGGCTCGACCAGGGAAGCCTGCGGCGCTACAACGCCGCCTACCGAGCCGTGCCGGGTCGAGCCGGGCAACGCGGCCAGCCGAAAGTCACGATTCCCATCCCGCTCGGCCTCATCCAATTCTTCCACGACCATCCGATCTCGAACATCAAGAACGACCCGGCGTTCAACCACGATTCCGCTGGGTTCAATCCGGTCGAGCTCCTCAACACCTTTCTCAATCCGCCGCTCTTCCTAGAGGTCAAGAAGGCGCCGACGCCGACTAACGACGTCGTCTTCGGCATCGGGAAGGACTCGCTGCGCGTGAACCTCGGCCTGACCGCCCAGCTCGTTCCACAGGATCAATTCGGGATCGGCGGCTCGAGCCGGCCGCTCGACCCGGGGCTGTCGATCAAAGGGGTGCGCATCGGCGTGATGGGTTGGGTGCACGACGAGGTCGGGTTTCAGCTCGGCGACAAGCTCCTGGGATTTCTGCGGGATTCCATGCCTGCCGATACAAACACGCGCTATAACATCCTCGGCGACGCGGTGCTCGAGGCGGGATTCGCGCCGACGGTCGCCTACGCGGGGCGCCTCGCGGGCGATAGCACCACCGGGCTGTACGTGGGAGGCGCGGTCCACTACTACGTGGGCCTGGCCTACGCGCGCGTGAACGGAGACGGCGGGTTCACCACCGGCGACTCGATTTTCGGCGGCCCTACTCCCGTGAAGCCCGATGCGCGCGCCCTCACCCAGTACTCCAAGTTCGGGAACAGCTTCGGGCACGGCGTGGGCGGCGATGTCGGGATCGCGGTGGTGACGGGACCGATCGAGCTCGGCGTCGGCGTGAACGACATCGGCGCGACGATCACCTGGCCCGACACGCGGGTCGACAGCGCCCTGTACCGGGACTCGAGCTTCAGCAAGCCCGTCGCGAATCACATCGAGACGCAAACGAAGCTTCCGGTCTCGTACCTGGTCAACCTGGCGTACACGGTGGGAAAGACGACGCTCGGGGCCGACGTGCTCAACAGCGGGCGCGGCACCACGGTGCACGTCGGGGGAGAGCAACGTGTCGGCGTGATCGTGCTGCGCGGCGGCGTGGCGCGCGACCAGCGCAAGCGCATGGAATTCGGCTGGGGCGGGGGCTTGCGATTCGGGGGGCTGGGTCTGGACGTGGGATTCTGGACCCACACGAACTCGCTATCCAACCAGCGCGCCATCACGATGGCGACGTCGCTGTCGATTTACTAGGGAGGCAGGATGAAGGCCAAGTGGCTCGTAGTGGCGCTCGGGTGCGCGGTGGTGGCGGGCTGTGGGAAGGGGCGCGCTATCTTCAACGTGGACGTGTACAGTTTCATCAAGGGGACGGGGAGCGACACCCGCTCCTACGCGGTGCCACCAGGAGTGTCGGGGAGTGTGGGCACGACGCCCCAGAAGATCAGCCTGCCGGGGGCGGGGTCGTCCATCGTGGACACCGTTCGTGCGTTCGGCACCCTCGACCTGAACAATACCAGCGGCTCCGGCACGATCGGCCTCCAGGTCTACCTCGCCGCCGACTCGGGCGGCACGTTCAACCCGTCGGGCCTGGCGATCACCGTGCCCACCAAGACCGTGTCGGGGACGAACGTGACCCCTGACACCATCGGTGCCGACCTCTCGGCCGCGTTCGACACGTTGTTTACCAAGTCGCAGCTCTGGATCCGGTTCGTTGTCAACGGCTCGGCGGACCCCGGCCTGAACCCGCTGCAAGGGACGGCCGTGGTCACGTCGCTTCAGTTGACGGTCATCATTTCGGACAAGTTCTTCTAAGACTAGTTTTCACCTGCATGCGTAGGTCCTTTCCGTGGGGAGCGCTGCTTGGGGCAACGCTCCCCGGGCTGCTCGCCACCTGTCGCTACGACAGCGCGGGCCCCCGCCCCGGGGGACCGGCATATCTCGCCGTCCAGCCCATAGTCAGCCCCGCGGTCGATCTCGCCGCGTTCGGGCTGACGCCCGACACCATCCGCCTGATCGTGACGCGCAGCCCCGCCGACACGCTGCGCGCGCTCACCGTCTTCTTCGATCCGGACTCGTCCCAGATCCGTCTGGCGGCCGACGTCACGTTGCGGGCGGTGGTGGAAACCCTCACGGTCCACTTGGAGCTGCGGGGCGGCGGCTTCGCGCTGTTCGCAGGCACTCGGGCCCTGGAGGTGCGGGCCGGGCGACCGGGCCCGCCGCAGCAGATCGCCGTGGTATACATAGGGCCGGGGACGAACGTCGCCGCCCTCACGCTCGCGCCGCTCGACAGCGTGCTCACGTTCGGCGACGCGTTGCGGTTCCGGGTGAGCGCGAAAGACTCAGGTGGTGCGCCCGTAACGGCTTTCTACGTGACGTGGAGATCGAGCGACACGACCGTCCTGCGCGTCGATGCCGCCGGGCTCGCGCGGGCGCCGCAGGCGCGGGCCCTCGTGTACGTCCGCGCGCGCACGCCGACCGGCATCGTGGACTCGACTCCGGTGACGGTTATCCCGGTGCCCACTCTATTGAGCCTGGTGAGCGGGGCGGGTCAGCGCGGCGTCGTGGGACTCGCGTTGGCGCTGCCGTTCCGGGTGCGCGTGCTCGCCCCCGACGGGCTGGGCGTGAAGGGTATCCCCGTGAGGTTCCGCGCGCTGGCGAGTCTGGGCAGCGCCGTCGCCGACTCCGTGGTCGTGTCGGACACGGCCGGCTATGCCCAGACGGTGGCGACGCTCGGCACCCTCGCGGGACCGCAGGGCTTCGAGGCACGCGCGCTCGCGCTCCCGGCCACGAGCTTCAGCGCCACCGCCCTCGCGGGAGCGGTCTCGAGCGCCACGTCGGTCGTGACCACCACCGCCACCAGCGTCTTGTCGGGGGCGATCGCCACGCTCACCCTGCACGCCAAGGACGCATTCGGGAACGACCTCACGGGGGGCGGCCGCAGCGTCGTGTTCAGCGTGACGGGAGGGACGAGCACCGGGACGATCGGCCCGACGGTCGATCGCGGGGACGGGACGTACACCGCGCCCTTCACCGGCGTGCTCGCCGGGACGGTCTCGACGATCGGCGCGACGATCGATGGCGCTCCCGTGACGTCGGCGCCGCTGCCGACGATCGCCGTGCTGGCGGGGGCGGTGGCCCAGGTCGTGGTCACGCCGGCGGCGGCGGCACTCGCGGCGCTCGGCCAGACGCAGCAGTTCGGCGCCGTCGCACAGGACCTGAACGGGAACGTCGTCCCGGGACAGGCGTTCACGTGGACCAGCGACAACCCGCTCGTCGCGCTGGTGGACACGGGGGGGATCGTCACAGCTGTGGCGAACGGCAGCGCGACCATCACGGCGACGGCCGCCGGTGTGACGGGGAGCGCCGCCCTGACCGTCGCCCAGGTGGTCAAGTCCGTCGTGGTGAGCCCGGCCGTCGCGTCCCTCGCCGTGGGGCTCACGCAGCAGTTCACGGCCGTCGCGCAGGACGCTAACGGGAACCCGGTGCCGGGACAGACCTTCACCTGGGTCTCTTCGCAGCCGCTCCTTGCGAGCGTGGACCTGAACGGGCTCACCACGGCGCTCGCAATCGGGACGACGGTCATTACGGCCACGACCGGCGGCGTATCGGGGACGGCTACGTTGTCGATCCTGTAAGCGGCGATCGGTGAGAGTCGGCGCCTTGTGGCGGCGGCGCCACGGCTCCGACGCCATGTCTTTCCTGGCCATTCCTTCGCCATTCCTTCTTTTTTCCCCCGTTCTGTTTCCTCTTTCGCCTCCCGATTGCGGCACTCAATTTGCGCCTCCCACGCTTCGGACGGTGATGACGCAGTGCGCGGGCTACCTCTGGAGCGCCGCGACGTCGTCGACCGGCCGGAGACGCGCAGGTCGCTCGCAGGACGGGGGGACGGTCGAGGTCCTTCGGGCGCCGCGTGCAGTCCATAGAGCGCCCGCAACGGGCGCGGCGCTGCTGCAACAGACCTCTCGACCGTCGGAGGGGTTTCCATGAAACGTCTCGCCGTCTTTGCGGCGCTGGCGTTGTCGCCGGTCTGCGCGCTCCTGGCCCAGGATATGGGCCGGATCGCCGGCGCGGTGACGGCGCAGCAAACGGGCGCTCCCCTTACAGGCGCCACCGTCACCCTGGCGGGCGGATCGCTCGGCGCCGTCACGGGCTCGGACGGCCGGTACCTGATCGCCGGGGTGCCTCCCGGGACGTACCGGGTGCGGGCCCGCCTCATCGGGTACGGCACGGTTGAAGATACCGGCGTCGTCGTGACGGCCGGGGAGACCGCGAACCTCGATTTCCAGCTGCGGGCGCAGGCGATTCAGCTCGACGCGGTCGTGGCTATCGGGTATTCCACGGTTCAGAAGCGGGACGTAACGGGTGCGGTGGCGTCGGTGAGTGGCGACCAAGTCACCATGCGCGCCGCACCGACCTCGCGGTCGTGGCTATCGGGTATTCCACGGTTCAGAAGCGGGACGTAACGGGTGCGGTGGCGTCGGTGAGTGGCGACCAAGTCACCATGCGCGCCGCACCGACCTCCACGGTCAACACGGCGCTCCAGGGCCGTGCCGCCGGCGTCCAGGTGCTCACGAATTCCGGCATGCCGGGCATCGGGGCGAGCGTGCGCATCCGCGGGACGAACTCGCTCAGCGCCAACAGCGAGCCGCTGTACGTCGTGGACGGCATCCCGGCCGACCAGGGCACCTCCTCCTCCGATCCCAAGAGCAATCCGCTCATGTCCATCGATCCCAACGAGATCGAATCGATGGATGTGCTGAAGGACGCTTCCGCGAAGGCGATCTACGGCGCCCGCGGCGCGAACGGCGTGGTGCTGATCACCACGAAGCGCGGGCGGTCGGGCGAGAATCACTTCACGGTCGAATCGAGCTACGGGTTCCAGAGGATCTCTCGGTTCATCCCCGTCTTGACCGGACCCCAGTACATGCAGCTGCGGAACGAGGCGGTGCTCAACTCCGCCAAGGATCCCACGACGGTGAAGCTGCCGTACAGCGCCGCTCAAATCGCCTCCGCTCAGACGTTCAACTACCCCGCCATGATGCTGCGGACCTGCCCGTCCTGGAGCTGCGTCGCGGCGCCGCAGGCGAACGCGGCGATCACGCTGTCCGGAGGCAGCGATCGGATGCGTTACCTGTTCAGCGGGAACTATATGAAGCAGGACGGCATCGAGATCGGATCGGACTTCGCGCGCTACGGCGTGCGCTTCAACCTGGACGCCGACGTCAGCCCCCGCTTCCGCGTGGCGACGAGCCTCAGCCTCACGCAAGTCAACCGCAACGCGCCGCGTGTGGAGAACGGTAGCGTCGGCGCGGGTGCCAACGGGATCCTGGCCGCCATGCAGTTCGATCCGTCGCTCGCGCCGCGCGACGCCAACGGCAATTGGACCAAGGCGGCGATCCTCGGGGAGCAGGTGGAGAACCCGGTCGCCAACTCGTCCGAGATCCGCGACTTCAACACCACCTCACGCGTGGTCGGGAACGTCGTCGGCGAGCTGGCCATCAGCGACGCGCTCAAGCTGCGCAGCACGTTTGGCGGCACCTTCGGCTTCGACGGCATCGAGTTCTACGCGCCGCGCACCGTCGCATCCGGTCTGGGTCCGGGCGGCGACAGCTTCATCCAGGCGTCGGCCGTGCCGGCGCGCCAGTTGATCAACGAGAACACCCTGGGCTTCCGTCGCGCCCTGGGTCCGGGCAGCGCCGATCTGCTGGCCGGGTTCTCGGTGCAGACGGCGCACTTCGAGAACACGGTGGCCCGCGCCCAAGGGTTGCCGAGCGACGCCACCACGGACAACTGGTACGATGCCGCCCGGATTCTGCGCCCGGCGTCGAGCGGCGCGACCGACTGGGCGCTGGTCTCGTATCTGGGGCGCGCCAACTACAGCCTGAAGGACCGGTACCTCTTCACGGTCACCGGCCGCACCGACGGCTCGAGTCGCTTCGGGCGGAACAACAAGTGGGCCTTCTTCCCCTCGGCCGCCTTCGCGTGGCGCGTGTCGGAGGAGCCGTTCATGCAGCACCAATCGCTCGTCGGCGACTTGAAGCTGCGCCTGAGCTACGGCAAGACCGGGAATCAGGCCATCGACCCGTACAATTCCCTGTCGCGGTTGGGCATCTGTTGGTATTCACTCGCCGGCACCGAGATCAATGCCCTGTGCCCTTCGGGCACGCGGGGAAACCCGGATCTGAAATGGGAGACGCAGAAGCAGCTCAACGTCGGCGTCGACGCGAGCGTGCTGCGGGGCCGGATCGCCTTCTCCGTCGACGCCTACCACTCCGTCACCAACGACCTGCTGCTCAGCGTGCCGCTCCCGGCCACCTCGGGCTTCTCGAGCCAGCTGCGCAACATCGGCTCGGTGCAGAACAACGGTGTGGAGCTTTCGGTCACGACCGTCAACGTCGCGACGGCGCGGCTCGCGTGGCGCAGCACGCTGAACGTCGCGCACAACCGCAACCGCGTGCTCGACTTGGGGACCGCGACACAAATCTTCCCGGGGGTGCGCGGCGGCGGCTTCGTGGAGGGGGGGCAGACGCACATCGTGAGGGTGGGCGAACCGCTCGGCGCGATCTTTGGCTTCAAGACCGTCGGTCTGTGGCAGCAGGGAGACCAGTGCTATCTGACGAACGCCGCTGACTGCACGCCGGGCGAGTACAAGATCGTCGACGTCAACGGCGACGGAAAGATCGACCTGAACGACCGCACCATCGTCGGCTACGCCGATCCCAAGCTCTATGGCGGGCTCTCAAATAGCCTCACCTATGGTCCGTTCAGCGTCGATGTCTTCATGAACTTCTCGTACGGTAACCAGGTCGTCGACATGTCGCGGGTCTTCAATGGACTTGCAACGGGCTTCATGAACGAACGAGCGGACGTGCTGAACCGCTGGACGCCCCAGAACACCAATACCGACATCCCCCGCGCCAACTTCGCGCGGCCCCGGCGCATCTACAGCGCGCTGGTGGAGGACGGCTCGTTCCTGCGTCTCCAGACCCTCACCCTCGGCTACCAACTCCCCAGTCGCCTGTTGCGGGGCGCCAAGGCGGGCCGGGTGTACGTCACGGGTCAGAACCTGTGGATCGCCACCAAATACACGGGCTTCGATCCCGAAGTGAACAGCATGGGCGGCGACCCGCGCACCCGGGGCGTCGATGACGGGGCGTATCCCCGCTCGCGCGTGTGGAATTTCGGCGTCAATCTGACGTTCTGAGTAAAGGACACTGCCATGAAACTCAAGCTCTGGATCGCGCTGCTGGCGCTCTCGGTGGTGGTGGCCGCGTGCCGGAATCTCTTGACCGAGGACCCGAAATCGTTCGTCACGAGCGACTCGTTCTTCAAGACCGAAGCCGATCTGAAGAGCGGGGTGATGGCCGCGTATTCGCCGATGCGCAGCAACAACCTGTTCAACGGGTGGCCCTGGCTCTCATTGGAACTCGCCTCGGACCAGGTGCGCATCGATCGCGACGAGCCGAACCTCGAGACGAGCGGCCCGGACTTCCTCTTCTACTCGACCGGGAGCCGCGGGGTCACCGTCGCATGGCGCGAGCTCTACAACATGGTCTTCCGCGCCAACCTGGTTCTGGCGAATGCCGACCGCGTGCAGCAGTGGACCAACCCGGCGTTGAAGCCCACCTATCTCGCCGAGGCCAAGTTCCTGCGCGCCTACGCCTATCTCTGGCTGACCAAGCTGTACGACGACGTCCCGCTCCTCTTGACCCTGGCGGATCATGACAACTTGGCCGTGGCCCGGACGCCGGTCGAGCAGGTGCACCAGCAGATCATCACGGATCTCACCGAGGTCGAGGCGGTGCTGCCGGCCAAGTGGGGGTCGAGCGATCGGGGCCGGGCCACCCGGGGGGCGGCGGAGATGGCGCTCGCCGATCTCTATCTCTGGCGCGCCAGCTTCCTCAAGAAAACGGCCGAGTGGCAGAACGCGTCCGATTGGGCGAAGAAGGTCATGGATTCCGGCGACTGGGGGCTTTCGGCCGACTACATCAGCACCTTCCTCCCGAGCAACAAGGGCAATCGGGAAATGATCTTCTATGTCGCCGCCTCCGGCGTCGACTCCCGCAGCAGCTCGGGCTGGCTCGTCAATTTCTACTTCCCGCGGGACTTCGGTTTGTCCACCGGAGGCGGTTGGGGGGCCGGCCATCCGACGGATTGGCACTACAACCAGTATCAGCCGGGAGACTACCGCAAGGAGGCGGGCTACCGCACCGGCGGGTGCCGCTGGGACGGCTACTGCGTCACCGCGTTCAAGGACGGGCCGCTGCCGTGGAAGTACCGTCCGACGAATAACGGCTCGGACGGCGGCAAGTGCGACGTGGACATCCCGCTGTACCGCTATGCCGAGGCGATCCTCATCTACGCCGAAGCGCAAAACGAGCTCGGCAACGCGGGGGTCGCGGTCCAATACCTCGACATGATCCGCGCCCGGGCACGCAACGGCACTGGCGCCGAGAACCGCGCCAGCCCGGCCGACTATACGGGTCCACTCGACCAGGCGTCGCTGCGCGACGCGATCTTCGCCGAGCGGGACTTGGAGCTCGCGCACGAGGCGAAGCGCTGGTTCGACCTGGTGCGTCGCGACTCGGAGGACCAGAGCTACTGGGGAAACAGCCTGCACGACCACGATCCGAATTCCTGGCGCATGCAGGCGATCCAAGACTACAAGAAGCGGTGGCCGGTCCCGCAGAGCGAGATCGATCTCAATCCCAATTTGCTGCCGAATAACCCGGGGTATTGAGCCACCGTCGTTCGGCGCCCCTCGCCCGACGGTCGGGCTGAGGGGCGCCGTTTGCTGTTGCAACACTCCCCGAAGGAACCCCGACCGAACCGCGAGTGTTCAACGCCAACGACCAAGCTCACCTGACGGGACCTGAAGGCTCGCGGATCTGGCGGCGGCCTCCTGTAGTCCTTTCGGTCTAACTCCAACGAGGTATGGTATTTCCGCAACAGCAGGGGGGAGCTTTGTCCCTGGCGTGCGGTCCCATACCCTCTACACAGGAGTTCTCCGATGAAGGGCATAAAGCCCCTGCGCCCTCGTGTCATTCCACTTTGTTACGGACTTGCCCTCGGGCTCGTGGTCGGCTGCGCCGGCCCGGGCACGCGGCAGCTCGAGAAGCCCACCCCGGACGACGCCGTCTCGGTCGGCTACGGCACTCAACACAAAAAAAACATCACCGCGGCGATCACGTCGATCTCGCCGACGGACGCGGAGACGCGCGTGGCGCGCGTCGAAGATCTGTTACGCGCTCGCGCCCCGGGCTTGGAAGTCCTGCCGCTGCGGGATGGCACATTCACCCTGCGGATCCGTGGCCACCGCGGCCTCACGGGTAGCCTCGCGGCTGACGAGCCGTTGCTCGTGATCGACGACATCCCGGCGCTCGGATCGGCCGGTGCGATGCTGGCCGGCCTCACGCCGCAGGACATCGCGCGCATCGACGTCCTGAAGGACGCCGGTGCGACGGCGGTGTACGGCTCGCGGGGCGCCAACGGCGTGATCATCATTACAACGAAGCGCGGGCGGTAAACGGCTCTTCGAAAGACGTAGCGGGACGACGGTACAGGTCCCACGAAGCGACTGCGTATTCTTGTCGCGGAGTGGGGCCTGAAGCGTCGTCCCGTTATATTCTCCATGTGACTGATTACCAGCGTCGCAGAACCAGCGTCGTATCAGTCGGCGGTGTGAAGGTGGGCTCCGCCCATCCGATCGTCGTCCAGTCGATGACCAACACCGATACCGCCGACATCGCAGCCACGGCGGCACAGGTGCGGGCCCTGCACGCCGCCGGGAGCGAGCTGGTGCGCGTCACGGTGAACAACGAGGCGGCCGCCGACGCGGTCCCGCACATCGTGGCGCAGGTGGACGTGCCGGTCATCGGCGACTTCCACTACAACGGCCACTTGCTGCTCACCAAGTACCCGGCGTGCGCCCGCGCGCTCGCCAAGTACCGCATCAATCCCGGCAACGTCGGCGCGAAGCGTCGCGACGAGCACTTCCGCACCATCATCGACGTCGCCCTCGCGAACGACCGGCCGGTACGCATCGGCGTCAACTGGGGGAGCCTCGACCAGCAGCTCCTCACCGAGCTGATGGACGAGAATGCGCGCCGGGCGGAGCCGGTCGACGCGCGTGACGTCCTGATCGAAGCCATGCTGGCGAGCGCGCTGCGCTCCGCCGAGCTCGCCGAGCAGTGCGGCTTGCCGCACGACCGCATCATTCTCTCGGCCAAGGTGTCGGGCGTGCAGGATCTGGTGGATGTGTACCGCCGGCTCGCCCAGCTCGCCGACTACCCGCTGCACCTCGGTCTCACCGAGGCAGGGATGGGCGCGAAGGGCATCATCGCCAGTGCCGCGGGCCTGTCGATCCTGCTGCAGGAAGGCATCGGGGACACGATTCGCGTCTCGCTCACCCCCCGGCCCGGGGGGGACCGCACCGAGGAGGTGCAGGTCGCGCAGCAAATCCTCCAGTCGCTCGGTCTGCGCAGCTTCACGCCGCAGGTGTCAGCGTGCCCCGGGTGCGGCCGCACCACGTCGACCTTCTTCCAGGAAATGGCCGAGCAAATCCAGTCCCACCTGCGGGAGCAAATGCCGCGGTGGCGGGAGCGCTACCCCGGCGTGGAGTCGCTGCGCGTGGCGGTCATGGGCTGCGTGGTGAACGGGCCCGGCGAATCGAAGCACGCCGACATCGGCATTTCGCTGCCCGGCACGTTCGAAGAGCCCAAGGCGCCGGTGTACGTGGACGGCCGGCTCAAGCTGACGCTCAAAGGCGACACGATCGTGTCCGAGTTCCTGGGGATCCTCGAGCAGTACGTCGCGGCGCGCTACGGCAACGGCGTCAGTCCGCCGGCGCCGCTTCGGGCTGCGGGCGGGCCGGCCCCGGCCTCGTAAGCGCGAGCTTCCGGAGCCGCCCGGGTAGCTCGTCCAAGTAGGTGTAGATCACCGGCGTCACGTACAGCGTGATGAACTGCGAGAACGCGAGGCCGCCCACCACCGCGATCCCGAGCGGCCGCCGCGACTCGGAGCCCACTCCCACGCCAAGCGCGATCGGCAGCGTGCCCATCAGCGCCGCCATGGTCGTCATCATGATCGGCCGGAAGCGAATGCTGCACGCCTGCAGGATCGCCTCGCGGGCGGACTTGCCTTCCGTGCGCTGTGCCTCGAGCGCGAAGTCGATCATCATGATGCCGTTCTTCTTCACGAGCCCCACCAGCATGATGACGCCCACGAACGCGTAGACGCTCAGATCCACTCGGAAGATCAACAGGGTCAAGAGCGCGCCGAACCCGGCGAACGGCAGCGCCGAGAGGATGGTCAGCGGGTGGATGAAGCTCTCGTACAGGATCCCCAGGACCATGTAGATCACGAACACCGCGAGGATCAGCAGGAACAAGAGCCCCGCCTGGCTCGATTGGAACGCCTGGGCGGTGCCCGAGAAACTGGTCGTGATGCTGGACGGCAGCGCCTGGCGCGCGATGCGCTGCACCTGGGCGACCGCGGTCCCGATGGCGACGCCCTCCCGCAAGTCGAACGAGATCGTGACCGACGGCAGTTGCCCCGAGTGACTCACCGTGAGGGGGCCGACGCTGGAGGTCAGGGTCGCGAGCGATGCCAGCGGCACCAGCGTGCCGTTCCGCGAACGGATGTACAGCAGGTTGAGGGCCGAGAGATCCTGCTGGTACTGCGGCAGCAGCTCCATCACCACCCAATACTGATTCGTCGCCGTGTAGATCGTCGAGACCTGACGCGACCCGTAGGCGTCGTACAGCGCTTCCTCGACCTGCTGCGCGGTGACGCCGAGCGCCCCAGCCCGATCCCGGTTGATCGTCACCGTGGCTTGCGGGTTCGAGATCTGCAGGTCGCTCGTGACGTTGAGCAGGTCAGGGAGCTTGCGGAGCTCGCCGGTGAGCCGATTCGCGTTGTCGTACAGCGCGACCCGGTCCGGGCTCTGGAGCGTGAACTGATACAGGCTCTTGGTGCGGCGGCCGCCGATCTGGATCGGCGGCGGATTCTGCAGGAACACCTGGATGCCGGGGATGCCGGCCAGCTTGCCGTTGAAGTAGCGGATCAGCTCGTCCACGCTCATCGTGCGCTGGGAGCGGGGCTTGAGCTGCATGAAGACGCGCCCTTGGTTGATCTGCCCGGTGCCCAGGAAGGACATGGTGGCGTCCACGTTGGGATCCTGCTCCAGCACCGCCATGACCTGCTCCTGGTGGCGGACCAGGTCGTCGAACGACGTTCCCTGGACCGTCTCCGTGGTTCCAACGATCTGGGAGTTGTCTTCGCTCGGCAGGAAGCCCTTGGGGACCAGCACGAATAGCCCGGCCGTCGCGAGCAGAATCGCGGCCGAGAAGGCAAGTGCCGCGGGCCGTCGCTCCATCACCCACCCGAGGGTGCCTTCGTACCAGTGCAGCACCCGCTGGTACACGCGCTCCGACGCCTCGTAGAATCGTCCGTGGTGGGCCTCGCGCGACGGCTTGAGGAAGCGGCTGCACAGCATTGGCGTCAACGTGAGCGACACGAGGCCGGACACGAGGATCGCCGCGCCGATGGTGACCGCGAATTCGTGGAACAGCCGCCCGACGATCCCGCCCATGAACAGGACCGGAATGAACACCGCCGCCAACGACAGCGTCATGGAGAGGATCGTGAACCCCACTTCGCGCGAGCCGGCGAACGCCGCCTGGAGCGCGGGCGTGCCCTTCTCCATGTGGCGCACGATGTTCTCGAGCATGACGATGGCGTCGTCCACCACGAACCCGACCGACAGCGTCAGGGCCATCATGGAGAGGTTGTCGAGGCTGTAGTCGAGCGCGTACATCACCGCGAACGTGCCCACCAGTGAGAACGGCAGCGCCAGGCTCGGGATGATCGTGGCCGAGAGGTTGCGCAAGAACAGGAAGATGACGAGGACCACCAGGGCCAGGGTCAGGAACAGCGTGAACTGCACGTCGGCGAGCGACGCCCG